>Ga0247778_1000092_pt1 | contig 152237 bp, 120 predicted proteins | sample UWRJL049202B5_FD_179939 | JGI IMG/M metagenome (GOLD analysis project Ga0247778, IMG submission 179939) | Plant litter microbial communities from Arlington Agricultural Research Station in Wisconsin, United States - UWRJ-L049-202B-5 | ecosystem: Environmental > Terrestrial > Plant litter >... | reverse complement strand
ACATCCAAACGCTCGTGAGCCAGATCCATCCCACCCTATCGGCCATCCGCCGCGCCCGTTGCCTCTTTCGGGCACGGGCACGTTTACGGGTGCCTGAGCAACCAGGGACAGACCCTAGATCAGTCGCAAAAAATGACTTTGTTCGACGTATAGAGGTCGCCCCAAAAATCGCTCTTCTCCCTTCTGATCTCTGCGGCTCTGCGGCTGCTAGGTAAAAAAATCTGGGAGCCGCCGCCCGCCGCAGATCGTGTGGGCTCGCCCCGACGCGAGTTGCCGCGTGGCACGTGGCCTGTGCTGCGCGTGGCCCGTGCTGCGCGCGGGACCGGTCGCGGTGGCTTTACAGGGCTAGGTTCTGGCGTCACCCTTGCGGCATGGCTTTGCTTGCTCGAGGTTTGCTGAGTGCGGTCCTCGTGTTGACGCTCTCGAATTGCAGTTCGAGCCCACTCGATACGCCGGACGAGGCGGACGCAGCGGCGCCCGCAGGCGCGGTCCCCGCGAGCGTCGAGCTCGTGCCGTTGTACGACGCGCCCACAGCTTGGACGGCGACCGCACTGGCCTTCGATCCGCTGCGCACGGGGCAATTGTGGGTCACTTTGCGGCGCGTGCCGAGCAACAAGGCTTGCCTCGAGACGGCACGCTCGGGTTGTGCGGCGCTGGAGGGTGAAGTCGCGTTGGTCAAGGGCGCCACGGAGGACGCGCCCAGCATGACGATCGAGAAGGATGGCAACGCTTGGCACTTCATGCGTCGGCCAACGTCGATCGCGTTCGGGCAAAACGGCAATCTTTCGACCTGTGGCGAGGCGCGCACCGACAACTACGAAGACGAAGCGATCGATTATTCGGGGCCTGTGCTGTGGTCTTCGGATCCGGCCATTTTTGGCGCGGTGCCCAACGCCGACCAGAACGGCACGCACATCGACATGCTGCACGAATCACCGTTTTGCATGGGCATCGCCTACGAGCGAGACAATGTGTATTGGGTGTTCAACGGCCAGCTGGGCGCGCTCGACCGCTACGACTTTCACGCGCCGCACGTGATCGGTGGAGAAGATCACTCCGACGGCGAGCTCGCTCGCTACGTCGAGGGTCAGCTCCGACGCGTGCCTGAAATTCCGAGCCATTTGGCGTTGGATCACGATCGCGGACAGCTCTATGTCGCCGACACCGCCGGTGGTCGCGTCCTGCGGCTGGCGATCGCGAGCGGTACTCCGGGTGCGGACGTGCCCACGCTCGATCCGATCAGCATTCACCGGCGCATGGACGGCGTCTCGCTGATCGAAGTCGTGGCTCCCGGGGCGCTCAGTGCGCCGAGCGGCATCGCGCTTTCGGGCGATCGCATCATCGTCACCGACAACGCGACCAGCCGCATTGGGTGGTTCAAGCTCGACGGCAGTCCGCTCGGCTCGGTCGATACGGGGCTGCCCGCGGGTTCGTTGTCCGGCATTGCCGTCGGCCCCGACGGCAAGCTGTACGTGAGCGATTTACTGACGGGCACGGCCTACCGGGTCGAAGCGCAGTAGCGGCTGCGATTGCTGCACGAAAGTGCCAATCTTGGCCCCCGTGACCACCGGATGCCGTGTCCACTACAGCTACGAGGACTACCTCGCCGCGCTCGCAATGAGCGAAGTGAAGCTCGAGTACTGCGACGGCGAAATGTACGCCATGCCGGGAGGAACGCCTTCGCACGCCGATCTCGCCGCAGCTGCGATTGGGATTTTGAGGAACGAGCTACTCGGACGTTGCCGTGTTTCCACGTCGGACCTCAAGGTTCAGGTCGAGGCAACGGGCCTCTCCACCTTTCCAGACGTGAGTGTTGTCTGCGGCGAACGTGAGTCTGCTAGCATCGATCGCAACGCCATCACGAATCCGACTTTGCTGGTCGAAGTCACAGTAAATCGACCGAAGACTACGACCGAGGGGAGAAGCTCAATCACCCCAAGCATTGCCCGAGCCTGCAGGCGGTGCTGTTGATTTCTCACCGCCGGCGGCAAGGCACGCTCGTCTCACGAACCAGCATCGGCTGGGATACTTCCGAATTCCGCCCCGGGGAGCGGGTGAACGTCCCAGCGTTAGCGCTGCAGTTCTCGCTCGACGAGCTGTATGCAGGCATCGCGCTCGACGACGCCTGAGCCGGCGCCGCCCGTGCTCGATGAAATTCGGAAAGAGCGCGTTCTAGACCGCGCGCCCGATCGCCTCGAACTCTGCTTCAGTGAGTGAAAGCTCGGCGCCGGCCACGTTTTCTTCCAGGTGCTTCACGCTCGAGGTGCCGGGGATCGGCAACATCACGGGCGAACGGCGGAGCAGCCACGCCAGCGCGAGCTGTGAGGGCGTGGCCTGATGCTTTTCAGCCAAGGCGCGCAGCGGACCGCCGGGGCGGGCCAACGCGCCGGTAGCGAGCGGGAACCAGGGGATGAAGGCCACGCCCAGCTTGGTCGAGCGATCGAGTAAAGCTTCGGCAGAGCGATTGGTCAGGTTGAACAGATTTTGAACCGAGACGATGGGTGCGATTTTGAGCCCAGCCTCGAGTTGAGCCACGCTCACCTCGCTCAGGCCCAAGTGCCGAATTTTGCCCTCTTTTTGCATCCGGACCAATTCGCCCAGCGATTCCGCCAAGGGGACCTTGGGATCGACGCGGTGCAATTGCAGCAGATCGATGCGTTCGAGACCCAAGTGCCGCAGGCTGAGCTCGACTTGCTGACGCAGGTACTCCGGTCGTCCGATCGGCGTCCAGACGTTGGGCCCTTGACGGCTGAGGCCGGCTTTGGTGGCGATGATCAAGCCCTTGGCATACGGATGCAGCGCTTTCTTGATCAGCAATTCGGAAACGAAGGGCCCGTAAGCGTCGGCCGTATCGATGAAATTGACGCCCAGCTCGAGCGAGCGGCGGAGCACGCGCAGGGCTTCTTCGGGATCTTTGGGGTCGCCCCAGACGCCTGCACCGGTCAACTGCATGGCGCCGAAGCCGAGGCGGTTGACGACCAAGTCGCCCCCGAGGGTGATCGTTCCGGACGCGTCGGCAGGGCGTTTGGCTTGGGTCATCGGGCAGAGGTTGTAGAACGCGCCGCCCGGGCGTCAAGGGCAGGCTACTTGGCCTGACCCCTGCGCGACGCCCCGTCGTCATCCGCGAGGCGGAGCACGTAGGTTCCGGATTCATGCGCCGTTCCGCGGGCAACGGACGCCACTGCGGACATGAGGGCGGAACGTGAGGTCGGTTTGGCAAGCAGCGGAGGCGCGGGTGAGACACCGAGCGCTTGCAGGGTTCGTTCGATCTCTCGCTGGGCGAGGATAGGATCGGCGCTGGCGAAGATGAAACGTCGCGCAAGCGCCGGCGAGTACTCGAAGCAACGTGCGTACAGCTCTGGCCCGCTGATCTCCGGCATCATCACGTCCGAGACGATGACGTCGAAGTGGACGCTTTGGAGCACTGACCACGCTTCTCGAGGGCTGGTCGTGATCACGGTCTCGCAGCCGGCGAGCATGCGCACCATGCTGCGCAACATGAGCAAGTGATCATCGACGATCAACACCTTGAGGCGCTGGCCCTCGCGAGTGCGCTCGCGTTGCGGCTTGGATGCAGAAAGTTTGCCGAGGCCGCGGGCGATATTTTCCGCGCGCGTGCTGCAAGCCTCGCACAACCATGCCCGCTCTGCCGCACCCGGCGGGTTGGTGACGGCTGCAACGCCCCAGCCCTGAGTGGCGAGAAGGGCAAAGCCCCAGACGTGCCCGTCTGCTGAAACGCCACATTGTGAGCACTCGAAAACTCTCATCGTCACGACCCCGTGTTGCAACTTTGATGCCCTTAACTGCAACGTCAAGAAAAACGGCCATCTTCGCGGCTAGTACTTTTGCGAACGGGGCGAAACGTCCCTGAAGTCGCAAATTCCTCGGGCGTTCAGCGACACCATCGCAAACATGAAAAGACCGAGGGACGGCTCCTGCGCGCACTTTTCCGCAACAGGTTATGTCGATTTGTAACAGTAGTCAGCCTTCACGCTCAAGGCACTTCGGGCAATGGTTCCAGATCCGGAGCAACGAAAATCGATCGTGCCCGGACGCTGGCGAGCACGGTTCGGCTGTAGTGCCGCGCCGGCAGAGTCCGATCGAAGAGTTCCGGACAGCGTTCGAGCAACTCGCTCGAGTTCGTCGCCCCCGAGCGTGCTCGGGCGTCGGCGACGACCACTAGCCACACACGGGTGAGGGTTTCGAAGTAGCCGCGGGCGCTCGTTTCCTGCAAGCCGTGCCGCTCGTTGAGCCGAATGATACCCGCCCGCATGCGCAAATGCGCTTCGTCGATTGGGTATTTTTGCGCGTGCAAGAAGGCGGTCCGCAGGTGCGCCTCGTGGGTCCACTCGGCGTGAGTCAGCGACGAATTGCCGAAGGCTTGCCAGAGCGTGCGATCGTCCATTTCGTCCCCTCATTCAGCAGGATGCCGACGGCCATGGCCGCCACGAACACGAACGCGCCCGTCGCGCCCGAGCCGAGCGCGACGATCGCCGGACCGGGACAATACCCGGACACACCCCAGCCAATGCCGAACAATGCGGCACCGCCCACCAGCGCCCCGTCGATCCGCTTTCCGTTGCTGGGCGGCTGGCTGTCGACGTTCGCCGCCTGCCGCTGCGCGGCCCAGCGCAGCCAGCTGGCATGCACGGCGATCGCGCCGAGCATCACTCCTGCAAGATTCGGGGACCATTTCCCGCCCACGTCCAAAAACGCGATGATATTCGCGGGATCGGTCATGCCCGAGACGCACAGCCCGACTCCGAACAAAAGGCCGCAGCCGAGCGCAATCAGCAGCGGCTTCACGATGGCAGCCATAGTTTCAGCACGTGCCGCACGACGAACACCGCGATCGCTGCGGTGAGCATGAACGTGAGCACGGCGACCATTGAGCGCAATGACAGCCGGCTCAACCCGCACACGCCATGCCCCGAGGTGCAGCCGCCGCCCATGCGCGTGCCGAAACCGACCAAGAGCCCAGCCATCGCCAACGGGAGCAAGGGCAAGCCGGGCGCAGGAACGCGCTCCGTGAACCGGGAAAACACCAGACCGGCGGCGAACAGCCCGAGCAAGAACAGCACCCGGACCCAGCGCTCTTGTCCGGCTTGCAAGAGCGCGCCGCTGACGATGCCGCTGATGCCCGCGATGCGGCCGTTGAAAGTCCAATACAGCGAAGCGCTGACGCCGATCAGCGCGCCGCCGACGATGGCGAGCAACACGACTATGCCCCGACGACGCGCAGCGAGCGACCCTTGACCAGCGGTTCCGCCGGGGCCCCTTCGCTGAGCGCTTCCGCGCTGGCCAAAGCGCTCATCGCGGTGGCCATGGGGTCGAAATCACGCGCCGAGCGAAAGCGCTGCGCGCCGCCGACGATTTTGTACTTCACGAGCCGGTTTTGCATCACGTTGAGCGGCAGATAGCCGAGAGTTTGAATCCAGCTCGAGCTCTTGCGCACGGTCCAACGATCCCAGATCGCGCGCGGCGAATAGAACCTTTGCCAGGCACGCTGCCAACCCTCGCGCAGTTCTTCCCGCGACATGCCGGTCGGAGTGAAGTAGGGCGAGCCCGCGTCGTGGTCGCCGCTCAGCCACCACTTTTCGTTGGTCAACCGCCGCTCTTCTTTCAGCCGTCGGTACAACTTGGTCGCCGGGTACGGCGTCAGGATGGCGTACAGCGCCATCGTCAGCTTCATGTCGATGCCGAACTCGACGGTGCGATCGAAAACCTCGCGGTCGTCGGTGTCGAAGCCGAAGACGAAGCTGCCCCAGGTGGAGATGCCGTGATCGTGCAGCATGTCCATCACTTCCCGGTATTGCGAGGGGCGGTTCTGACGCTTACCGGTGTGCTGCAGCGTGCTGTCGTCGATGCTCTCGAAGCCGATGAACAGCGCCTTGCAGCCGCTCTCGGCCATCAGTTTCACGTTTTCGATGCGCTTCACCGCGGCCAGCGAGCACTGTCCAATCCAGTGCTTTTGTAGCGGGATCATGCGCGTGAACAGCTCCGCCGAGTATTTGCGGTGGATCATCACGTTGTCGTCGGCAAACAGGATCAGCTTGCTCAACGTGTTCAGTTCACCCAGCACCTCGTCCACCGGGCGAAAACGCATGGTCGTGCCATTGGCGGTCGACACGCTGCAAAACTCACACGGGTAGGGGCAGCCGCGCATCGTCTGCACGACTTGAAACGGGATGTACTTCTTGGAGCGGAAGAGATCCCGCCGCGGGTTCGGCTTGCCACCCAGATCCGGCAAGGCACCCTTGTAGATCGGCTTCAGTTGTCCGCGCTTGAAGTCGCGCAAGAGCTCGGGCCAAAGATCTTCTGCTTCACTCAGCACGACCGAATCGGCAAAATGCAGCGCCTCCTCGGGCACCGCCGTCGGGTGAATGCCGCCTAGCACGACCTTCACACCGCGCGCGCGATACGCGGCCGCGATCTCGTAGCTGCGGCGCGCGGTCTTGCTGTCCACGCTAATGCCGACCAGGTCGACGTCTTTGACGTCTTTCTCGAGGTCGAACGGTTTCACCAAGTCATCGGTGTAAATCACCTCGTCTTCCGGCGGCGTCAGCGAAGCGAGGACACCGAGGCCGAGCCGTGGGAGAAACGCCGAATCTTCACTAGCAGTCGCGATCAGCTCGATCTGCATGCCGGACAGAGCATGCCACAACCTCCACGATTCATGCTGAAACGACGCTTTCGGGCCGTTCTGGGGCGTGACCCCTGGGCTGCACGCTTGCACTCCTGTACGAATCTGTCAGAGTCGCTTCGCCGCGGGCAGTTGCCCCCGGTTTTCGCCCTAGCGGCGGGCTTGCCCGGCGCGGCTTTCGAGTCCGAAATTTCACTTACGACGAAGGGCGGTCGTGCGACGCGGTGCTTGCTCTAGCAGCAGCCCGCGCGCTCCCCATCGTAACGAAGCGTGGCGTCCCGCCGGCTGAGTCGATTTCCATCGGCGCACCGGCCGGAGAGCTTCGCCCCCGGGTCGTCCCCTGAAGACGGCGCCGGTCTCTCCCTACAAAAAGGTCACTTTGCAAAATACGAATCCCGTCGCGGGCCAAGCCTCGTCCGACGCTGCTGTGCACACCGTTACTGCCGACGCTTCGGTTCCCACCGTCTCCGGCGTCGCGTTTACTGATTTGGGCCTGAGCGATGCCGTGCTCAAGGCGCTCACGGCCGAAGGTTACGTCAATCCGACGCCCATCCAGCAAAAGGCGATCCCCGAGGTCCTCGCCGGCCGCGATTTGCTTGGCTGCGCCCAAACCGGCACCGGTAAAACCGCCGCCTTCGCCCTGCCAATGATCGAGCGCTTGATGGCCTCGACCACGCCGCGGGATGCCCGCCGTCCGCGCGCGCTCGTGCTCTCGCCGACGCGCGAGTTATCCGCGCAAATCGCCGATAGCTTCGCCACTTACGGCCGCGGTACGCCGCTCAAGTACGCGGTGATTTTCGGCGGCGTGGGCCAAGGCCCGCAAATTTCGATGCTCAGCCGCGGCCTCGACGTGCTGGTCGCCACTCCCGGTCGCTTGCTCGACTTGATGAACCAGGGCGCTGCCTTCTTGGACAAGGTCGAAATCTTGGTCTTGGACGAAGCGGACCGCATGCTCGACATGGGTTTTTTGCCGGACGTAAAACGCATCCTGCAGAAATTGCCCAAGCAGCGCCAAACGCTGTTCTTCTCGGCCACCATGCCGAGCGACATCGAGCGCCTCTCACGTGAGATTTTGGTCAACCCGGTGCGCGTCGACGTGGCGCCCGTCTCGTCCACCGCCGAGCGCATCGAGCAATCGGTATACATGGTCGAGGCTTCCGAGAAGCGGCGCGTGCTCGAGAAGGTGCTGCGCGATCCGGCCATGGAGCGCGCGATCGTCTTCACGCGCACCAAGCACGGCGCCAATCGCTTGGTGAAAGAGCTGGAGCGCGGTGAGATCGTGTCCGAAGCCATCCACGGCAATAAATCACAGGGCGCGCGCCAACGCGCGTTGGACAACTTCCGCTCGGGCCGACTCAAGGTGCTGATCGCGACTGACATCGCAGCCCGCGGTATCGACGTCGACGGCATCAGCCACGTCGTCAACTACGACCTGCCGAACATCCCGGAGAGCTACGTGCATCGCATCGGCCGCACCGCGCGCGCCGGTAAGGAGGGCATCGCGATTTCGCTGTGCAGCCGTGAAGAGCGCGGCTACCTGCGGGACATCGAGCGTCTCACGCGCACGCCCATTCGCAAGCTCGACGCGCCGGAGCCGAGTGCAGAAGATCTGCGCTTGCGCGCCGCCCGCCCCGAAACCGAGGCCCGTCCGCCGCAAAATGAACGCCCGCGTTTTCAGGGCAATCGTGGCCCGCGTCCCGACAACCGCGGTCCGCGCCCGGACAATCGCCCGCCGCTGCGCATGGACAATGGCCCGCGTCCCGCGGGCGCGCCGAGCCAAGACCGCGGTCCGGCACCGCGTCGCTTCGACGATCGCGCGGCTCCGCGTGCTCCGCAGAGCGCGCCCTCTCGCTTCGATGGTGATCGCGGTCCGTCCCAGCGTCGCTTCGATGCGCCGGCCCGACCCTTCCAAGGCGGCGGCCAAGCGCGCCCGCAAGGCGCTCCGAACGGCGGCGGCCAGGCCCCGCGCGACAACCGCGGCCCGTCGCGGCCGCAGAGCCCGTCGCAGCCGGAAATGTACATCCGCCGCCCGCGCTGATTCATTCGCTAGCTAGAGACTGATGGTGGCTCCGCCTCGCTGGTGGGGCCATCGTCGTTTTGTAGCAGGCCCTCGAGCCACCGCGGGTTCTAGGCCTTGAGCGCGTCGAACTCGCCCGGATCGTGGATCAGCGGCGGATTCACGGTTCCGCCGATGAAGTCTTCGGTCTTGTCGTAGCGACCAAATCGGCTGACTTCTTCCGTGCCGCCCTCGAGTGGGAAACCATCGGCGCCCGCCTTCACGCCCAGCGCGTTCATCAAGTTGCAGTAGTACTTGTTGATGGGCGCGTTGGCGAGCGTCGGATCCGTACCCGTAGCTTGGCTGAGGGCATCGACTTCGGTCGGCGCGCCTGGGGCGCAGTAAAACTCACTGTTGCCATTCGACAGCGTGGGCGACCCGTCGTCGACGTTCACCGCCCAGCCGGTCTTGAAGTAACCGCCAGCGCTGCCGGCCTGAATGATCGGCATGTTGTTGAGGTTGCGCGCGCAGCCGTCGGAGAACTCCTGGAACCAGACCGCGGCGGTGTGATCCAGGAGCTTGCCGTCGCCTTCGTCGAAGCCGTCGAGCATCTCCAGCAGCTTGGCGAATCTCCGCACGTAGTAGTCGTCGATCGTCAGCAGCGCGTCGATCACTCCGCTGTCACAGCTGCCGGTCAGCGGCGAATTCTCGATGCGACTCGCGAGCTGCATGTTGCTGGTCTGCAAGCCGAGCCCCTTGAACACGAAGTCTTGCGGATACTTCAGGAAAATCACCGGGTTTTGCTGGCAGACGGCAGCCAGCACGGCGATTGCCGTGCTGAGGTCCGCTCCTTCCACGGTGCTGCCCTCGATGGTGGCCATGAGGATGTCCGTGCCGTCGGGATTGGAGCCCCAGGCATCCGCATTGGCCTGCGTCGCACCGAGCGCGCTCGCAAAGCTACGGTCGCACTGCGCGGCGCCTACGATGGTGCGGCCGGTGTCGTGGAGCAGCTGCGTCCACGCCTCGAGTTTCATTTTGTCCGAGGCGCTCATGTCGATTCGCTTCAGGCTATCCAGATCGCCTTTGACGAGGTCGATGATGCTCTGGCCGCGCGCCGCTTGGTAGCTATCGGGCGAAAGCGGTGGGCCGTTCTGGAACAACCCCGTGAGCGAACTGAATGCCTGCTGCGGTGTCAGTAGGGGGTGAGGTTTGCCCGCGTCCGAGTACGAGATCGCGGAGACGGCGCTGTCCTTCTGACCTGCCACCGTGATGTGCAGTGGGCTACGGCTCGGACTCAGCTGCCGAGCCATGACGTGATCCAGGGAAGGACCGACCGGCATGGCGTTGAACTTGGTGGCGGTGTTGTAGTCGAACGGGTCGTTGCTGTTGGGCGACACGGGTTGGCACGTGAAGTACGAACCGACGACTTGGGTGTGCCAGTCGTTCGATTGCCCCCGCCGTCGAGTGCTGGTCCACTCGTTCATCGCGCGGATGCCGCGCGGAATGAGCAGCTTGTCGACGTACGGCGTGAGGTGCCGGAGAGTCGTGGCTTCGAGGTCCGCCGCCGTCAGCGGGCCGTGGGATTTGCTGGGAAAGAAGCGGTTCGTGACGCAGCCATTGTGGGTGAACATCGCGATCAGCCGCTTGGGCAGTGCGCTCGGCTCCGCGTGCAGCCGCCGGCTGAACATCGAGCCGAGGAACGGCGCTGCAACGACCGCACCGCCCAGCCCCCGCAGAAAGATGCGACGGTTCGTCTGCTTCAGTCGACTCCCTCCTTGCATGACCCATCATCCCACTCCGCGCGAACGCCGAGAGGTGAGTTCATCCTCGCCCTGTGCTGGATGATTCCAAAACAGGCGGACAGTTCACGCTCACCAATAACGGTTGGTTGCGACCAGCTGACTAAAAAATTGTCGCGCTGATCGAACTCTTTCAGGGCCAACGACACCGCCACGGTAGATTCCGCGATCTCATGGATTTTGCCTGAAAACTCGAGCCTGAACCGACAGATAACACTACATTGGTTGGTTGGTGCATCAGGCCGCCGTTTCGCCGCGGCGTGGACAAGGAGCATTGGATGAGTGAGCTGCGGCTGGGGCCTTGGGCATTTGTCTGGCTGAGTGTCATGAGCAGCACGGTGGGCTGCGTCGACGGTTCACTGCCAGAGAACCAGGGCCGCGCCACGGCCGGTGCGAGCGGCACTGGCAACGGCTTCACTGCGACGAGCGGCACGGGCAATGTCGCGGACGGCGCGTGCAAGGACACGCGCTCCGATCCGGCCCACTGCGGCAGCTGTGACGTCTCATGCGCTCAAGGGCAGGTGTGCGATCAGGGCGTGTGCAAGGCCCCCGTTGCCACGTGTACCGCACCGCAAGTCTCATGCAACGGCGTCTGCGCCGACCTGACGAGCGCCGCCCATTGCGGCACTTGCGAGCAAGCGTGCGTCAGCGGGCAGAGCTGCACCGCGGGGGCCTGCGTGTGTCCCGGCGCGCAGGTCGCGTGCAATGGCGCGTGCGTCGACACCCAAACCAGCGTGGAGCACTGTGGCGGCTGCAGCAAGCCTTGCGCTACCGGCGCCGCCTGCAACGCTGGCGTTTGCGGCTGCGCCGCCGGCCAAGAGCGGTGCAGCGACGTGTGCGTGGACTTGAAGGAAAGCGACGCCAACTGCGGCGCATGCGGCAAAGCCTGCGCGAACGGTCAAACATGCAACAACGGTACGTGCGTCGGTGGTGAAGGAGCGGACGGCTGCAGCGGCGGCCCCGCGCTCGGGCTCACCCTGAAGCGGATCGACGTGTACCAAAGCGTGAAAGTGCCGGTGATGGACACGGGTGCCGAGGTCACCGTCGACAAACGCACGACCGACGTCGTCACCGGCCGGCCGACGATGTTCCGGCTCTCGGTCGCCTTGGACAGCGGCTTCAGCGCGCGTCAGCTCTCCGCGCGCGTCACCGTCGACAATGGCACGACGGCCGCGCAATATTTCGCCAAGCTGGCGGTCAGTAGGGATTCGGTCGACAGCGAGCCGGGCAGCACCTTTCAAGTCGTGGTTCCGGCGGAGCAGATCACGGCAGATTCCCGCTATTCGGCGGAGTTGGTGGAGTGCGAAACGGGTGCGGGTCAGGCCGGCAGCGTGCGCTTCCCGAAGACCGGTGACATCGAACTCGCGGCGCGCCACACCGGTGGCCTCAAGGTCACGATTGTACCGCTCCAAGCCAACAACAAGGTGCCGGACACCTCGGAGACGGCGCTCACTACCTATCGTCAACAGATGCTGGCCATGTACCCGATCGACTCGATCACGTTCACCGTCGCGCCGCCGATGACGATCGCTTACCCCGTCGATTGGCAAGCCACGCTCGACCAAATGCGCGCCAAGCGAAAAACCGATAACCCCGCCGCCGACGTCTATTACTACGGCTTGCTCAAACCCCAAGATACTTTCACCGCGTTTTGCGGCAACGCTTGCACCACGGGCATCGGCTACGTCGCTCAAGCTGCCACGGGGGCAAATTCGGCCCAGACCCGCGCGGCGATGGGCGTGGGCTTCGCCGATCGCGTGTCGGCGCAAACCATGGCGCACGAGATCGGACACAACCACGGGCGCAACCACGCGCCCTGTGTGCCAAATGGCGGGTCGATCTCTGGCGTCGATCCGAAGTATCCATTCTCGGATGGCCGGACCGGGATCATCGGCTACGACGCGCGCACCAAAGCGCTCTTGTCCGACAAGGGGACGGACTTGATGGGCTACTGCAGCAATGTCTGGCTCAGCGAGTACACGTACGACGCCCTGACTGAACGCGTCGCGACAGTGAACGGCAACGCATTGCAAGTCTTCGATCAAGCGGCCCTGCAAACCTGGCGCGTGTTGCTGGTCGGTGGTCCCCATGGGCCGCGTTGGGGCGTGCCGATCACGACCCCGAGCTTGCCGGAGGGTGCGGGCGTGACCGCGCGCGTGGTCGATGCCAGCGGTCATTTCCTGCGGGAGATCACCGTTTACCGAACCGAGATCTCGGATGACTTCGGCGCGAGCATCATGGTGCCAGAGCCCCAGCAGGGCTGGAGCGGCATCGATCTGACGGGCAACGGCAACGTGGTGACGTTCGCGCCCTGAGCCGAAACTCAGATCCCGTCGCTCGGCTGGTGCGTGATGTGCACTTGTCCTTGTAGCCGTGGGCTCAGCCAAACCTTGTTGTTCTTGTCGACGATCACCACGCCGACCCCCGGCGTGGCTTCGGCCAGCTTCAGTCCCGCCTCGGGACCCAAGATGAACACGGCATCGTCGACGGCGTCGGCCGTCGTGGCGTCTTCTGCCCAGACGGTGACGCTGCGGCTCGCGGTCGCGGGATAGCCGGTGTGTGGATCGATGATGTGGTGGTAGCGCCGTTTGCCGATCACGTACGAGCGCGCGTAGTCGCCGGCCGTGGAAAAAGCATGGTCGGTGAGTTCGATGGTAGCAAACGAGCTGCCCTCCGGGCCGCGCGGATCTTGGATGCCGCTGATCCACGGTGAGCCATCGGGCTTGCGCCCGGCCCCGTACAAATCACCACCGGCTTGCACCAAGAAGGCTTGGAGGCCCGCTTTTTTCAGCACGTCCGCCGCGCGGTCGACGATGTAACCTTTGGCGATCCCGCCCAGGCCGATCTGGTGGGCCTTGGGCACGCGCACGGCTTGCGCTGCTGGATCGAGCTCGACGGTGCGATAGTCCACGAGCGCACGCCGTCGTTCGATTTCGGCTTTGGCAGGGACTTTCGGGTTGGTGTCGGCAGCGCTGCCGAACTTCCAGATGTCGCTCATGGCTTGAAAGGTGATGTCGAACGCGCCGCCAGAGGCCTGCCCTTCGGCCAACCCGCGCGAGATGACCGCGAACGTCTCTGGGCCAACGTGGACCCACTGCTCGGGATTCGCGTTGATCTTGCCGACGTCACTGTCGTCGCGCCACTCACTGAGCACGGCTTCGAGCCGCTTCATCTCGGCGAGTGCTTGGGTCAGCGCGAGCCGAACCTTCGTACTGTCTACCTGGGCATTGGTATAAGCGATGAAGTGCACGTTGGTGCCCATCGCCACGTCTTGAAAATCGACCTTCTCGATCGGAGCCGGGGCGACGGGCAGCGCGGGCGCGCTGTTGCTCCCTGGCGCTGCACTCGCGCTGACGATCAGCGGCCTGGGGCCCGAGGTGTGAGCGGCATCACTCAGCCCGGGGGCCTTTTCCGCGGCCGGCCGACTGCAAGCAGTGACTGAGCCGAGCCAGCAGGACAGCGCTATCAACCCGCATTTGCCCGTGTTTAACCAAGAGTCGTGGAAGGCTTGCCCAGTTCCCGTCATCTCTGGGCTATGCTCTTAGCATGGCGCTCGATCGTAAGGCATTGGACCTGTGCGTGGACGAGCTCACGGGGGAGCTCTCGGCGCTGGCGCGTCGGATCCACGCTCACCCCGAGCTGTGCTTCCAAGAGCGCCAGGCAGCAGCCTGGCTCGGTGATTGTCTCGAGCAAAAGCTCGGCGTGGGAGTGGAGCGTGGCGTGGGGGGGCTGGAGACTGCCTTTCGCGCGCGCATCGGCCGAGGTTCGCCGAAGATCGCGATCTTGGCCGAGTACGACGCGTTGCCCGAGATTGGTCACGCCTGCGGCCACAACTTGATCGCCGGCAGCGCAGTGGGTGCCTTCCTCGCGCTGGCCCGCTATTCGCCTAGCTTGCAGGGCTCGGTGGAAATCATCGGCACGCCCGCGGAAGAAGGCGGAGGCGGCAAGATCAAATTGCTTCAGGCCGGCGTGTTCGAAGGCGTCGACGCGGCGATGATGTTTCACCCTTTCGATCGCGATATTTTGGCGCATCCCGCGCTGTGCAGCATGCGCATCGCCATGACCTACGACGGCGTGCCGTCGCACGCGGCGGCCGCGCCGTTCGCGGGCAAGAGCGCGCTGACCGCGTGCATGGAGACGTTTCGGCTGATCGACTCGCAGCGCGTGCACTTCCGCGACGGGACACGCGTGCACGGCATCATCACCAACGGCGGCCAGGCCGTGAACGTGATCGTCGAGCACGCGGCTTCGGAGTTTACTCTGCGCGCACCCAGCTCGGCCGAGCTCGAGCGCGTGAAGGCGATCGTGCTGCGCTGCGCGCGCGCCGCGGCAATGGCTAGCGATGTCGAGGTGTCGTTCAAAGAGAAGGTCGGCTACCGCGAGATGAAGAACAACTTGACCATGGCGCGGCGCTTCGGCGCGGCGCTCGAGGCGCTCGGTCGCAATGCGCGCGAGACGGACGCGCGGGTTGGCGCCGGCTCCACCGACATGGGTGATTTGAGCCTCCATTTGCCGTCCATTCACCCGTATTTGGCGATTTGTGACGAAGGCGAATCTTTGTGCCACGAGCACCGCTTCGCCGATTGCGCGGCCAGTGAGCGCGGCATGTCGACCATGCTCGTTGCGGCCAAGGCCATGGCTCGCACCACGCTCGACCTGCTCGAAGATCCCAAGCTGTTCATGGACGTGCAACGCGAGTTCGCGGCTGGGCACTGATTGTCGCGGGCAAGCCCGTTGGTGTAGGCTGCGCGCCATGCGTATTGCTGGCTGTGCGTTGCTCGTTTCGTCTGTGCTGGCCGCGGGCTGCGGCGGTGCCCAGCCCACGCCGCCTGCAGAGCCGGTCGCGGAAGCGCCCGCACCCGCGACGCCCGAGCCGGCTGAGCCCGAGCAGCCTGCGCCGAGCGAACCCACCGCGCACGAGGAAAGCGTGCCGGTGGCAGCCGAGAAGGCAGAGCCGGACTCCAACGCGACGCGCGATGTCACGTACGTGGTGATCCCGGAAGGCCTGAAGATCAGCGTCACTGGCGTGCGCTTCACGGTTTCGGCCAGCGCGGTGCAAGTCGCCTCCGGCTGGGGTGTGAAGCTGAACGTGGTGGCGAGCGTGCTCGACGGCAAGCCGCATTCACTGTCCAGCCCCAAGAGCGGGCCACTCGCGTTCGCGGGCTCGGTGTTGCGCAAGGGCCGGTCCGAGCCCGAGCCATTCGGCGACGAGCGCGCGGGTGATGGCGAACTGACCCTTGCCGGAGAGGAACCGAGCAAGTTCAACCGCACCTGGCCCGCCAAGGGCGTGCGCGTGCTCGGTGCCGGAGATTCCCTCGATCTGCAAGTCGCGCTCTGGGGCCTGGGCAGCGATAAAGACTCCCGCCGGCCAGTGAAGAAGTTCTGTCACGTGCGCATGCAGGTGGGGAACGGCAAGCCGCGGGCGATCCTCGAGCCGCCCCAGGGCATGGCCAAGTAGCGGCTATTTGCCTTGGAAGCGCGGCTTTCGCTTCTCGGACAACGCCAGCAATGCTTCCTCGCGATCGGCGCTGTCCAAACAGCGCTCGTAAGCGGCGCGTTCGAAATCGAGTCCGTCTTCGAGCGGCAAGCGCCGCGCTGCCCGCACCGCTGACAGCGCGGCGCGTTGTGCGATCGGCGCCCCCTCGGCCACGGGTTCCAGCCATTGCAGCGCGCTGTCCAAGAGCAGCTCGGCGCTCGGGGCGACGCGGTTGACGAGGCCCAGCGTGAGCGCTTCGTTCGCATCGATGCGCCGGGCGGTGAGCACGAGGTCGAGCGCGCGTGATTCGCCGAGCAGCCGCGCTAGGCGCTGCGTGCCGCCCGCGCCAGGAATGATGCCGAGCCCCGTTTCCGGCAAGCCGAACACGGCCAACGGGGCCGCGATGCGCAGATCACAGGTCAGCGCCAGCTCGAGCCCGCCGCCGAGCGCCGCGCCATTGATCGCGGCGACACTCACGAAGTCCGATTTCTCCAGCCAGCCGAACTCTGTGCGATAAGCGCCGAGCATTTCGCGCACCTGGCCGCGGCTCATGCTTTTTCGCTCTTTCAGATCTGCGCCCGCGCAAAACGCCTTGTCGCCCGCGCCCGTGAGCAGGCACACGCGCACGCTGAGATCCGCAGCGAGCTCACGCCCGATTTCGCCGAGCTGCTGGACCGTTGCCCAAGACAGCGCGTTCATGCGCTCGGGGCGATCGATGGTCACGATCGCGACTCCGGCGCGCCGCTCGAGGCGGACCAAGTCGCTCATCCGCGGGCCTTCTTTTTGGCTTTGGTGGTGTGCTTCCCAGTCGGGGCCTTGGCTGATTTGGGCGTGGATGTGGCCTTGGGTTTGCCGATCTCGAGCTTGGAGAGGCGCGCCTTCAATTCCGAAAGCTCGTTCCGCACGTTGTCCAAGTCGTCGTTCAGCCGCTTTCGTTCGGCGACGGCCTTGTGCTCACCCATGTCACGCAGTGCCTCACGCAGACGGCGCACCACGCGCCCGTCCAACTCGCGCTCCTTGGCCCGGTGCAGCGGGCCGCGACTCTTGGCATCTCCCAAGAACTGCAGGGCGGCGACCACGTCGATTTTCAGGTGCGGGTCTTTGTCGTCGAGCAGATCTTCGAGATGCTCGCGCACTTTGCGACCATCGGAGATCAGCCCCAAGGCGGCGATGGCCGCGCGCCTGCCGCGCGTCGGGAAACCGTACTCGGTGCGTTTCAACACCTCGGGCAGTGCGCGCTCGTCACGCAACGCGCCGAGCGCGTCGAGCGCGCCGGCTCGCGACACTTCTGCCCACGATGGCCGGTCGAGCAGAGACACGATCACCGGTAGTGTTTCGACTTGGCGCGTGCGGCCGAGCGAGCGCACCGACTCGGCTTCGACCAAGTAGCTCGGGTCGCTCTTGGCACGCTTCTCCAAAACCTTCGCGGCGGCCGCCGTCTTGAAATTGCCGAGCGCGGCCGCGACCGCGCGCCGTACTTTGGGTTGCTCGACGCCGGCTTGGGCGGCGAGCGCGGAAAACGCCTCTTCCGAGCGAATTTTGCCGAGCGCGCGCGCCGCCTCGGCGCGCACCATCCAGGCTTCGCTCTGGTTCGAGAGGCACTTGGCGAGCGCGGCAATGGTCGGCGGATCATCCCGCCGTGAGAGCGCCTCCGCGGCGCGTGCGCGTGAGATGGCCCGCGTCGCGTTCGCCAATTGCGCACGCAGCATGTCACTCGGTGCGTCGAACGTCAGATCTCCGACCACGCGCAGATCGGGATCGAAAGCGACGAACGCCGGGCGCTCTGCCAGCTGAATCATGAACGTATCCGAGGCCGACTTGATCGCTTTCTTGTGCCGCGAAACGCCGCCTGCGCGCGTCCCGATTTCGAGCTCGAGTTCGAACTGGAATTCGGCGGTGTCTCCCAGCTTCTGAGTTTGCTTCACGCTGACCGAGAGGATGCCGTCGTCCCAGCCGACTTTGACTTTCAGCTCCGGGTGCCCCGGGCGATACACCCAGGAGTCGAAGAAGCGTTCCAGCGAGCGGCCCGAAACTTTCTCCAATGCTCGCTGCAGATCGTTCGTTTCGACGACGCCGTAGGCGTGGGCCTCGAGGTAATTGCGCACGCCGGCCCAAAACGCTTCGTCCCCGAGCTCACGCCGCAGCATGTGCAGTACGAGGCCGCCCTTTTCGTACAAATGCCGGTCGAAGAGGTCGATCGGCTCGGCGTAGTCCCGGCACACGATCGGCCGCGAATAGCGGGCGCTGGCTTCGTGCAAGTAGGTGTCGTTGTCGGAAGACACGCCGTAGTCGTACTCGTCACGGCCGAGCCTATCTTCGCGCTCGACGTGCTCCATGAACGTGGCAAAGCCTTCGTTCAGCCACGCGTGTGACCAATCCCGACACGTGACGAAATCACCGAACCACTGGTGCGCCAGTTCGTGGGCCACCAAATCATTGGAGGTGATGTCGAGCGCCGCGCGTTCGTCGAGTAGCACGTGCTCGTACATGGTCGTGGCGGTGGTGTTCTCCATGCCGCCGAAGATGAAATCGCTGACGACGATCTGCGAGTAGCGCTGCCACGGGAAGGGCACGCCCGTCAGCCGTGAGAACAGTTCGATCATGCGCGGCGTCTCGCCGAAGCTGCGAGCGGTGTCCTTCTTGCGCGCGGGCGGCACGTAGTAGCGCACCGGCACTTGCATGGATTTGCCTAGATCCGCCGGGCGATCGTCGATAATCGTGAAATTACCGGCGACCAGCGTCAAGAGATAGCTGGGGTGCGGCTTATCCAGGCGAAAGTGGTACGTCCACGGTTTTTTGCCAGCGGGCGTCTGTGACTCGATCAGTTCGCCATTGGAGAGCGCGATGAAGCCGTTGGGCACGCTGACGCGCAGCTCCGTCGTCATTTTGACGTGCGGCTTGTCGTGACAAGGAATGAAGTGGCGTGCGTCTTCGTCTTGGCACTGCGTCCAAACTTGCTTTGGGCGCTGCTTGACTTTGGCGTCTGGCTCCAAGAAATACATGCCGCGGCGCGGGGTGGCGCGATAGCGGACCTCCACCTTGCCCGCGTCGACTCGATCCAGACCTCGTACGGTGAGCGTGTCGCCGTCGTAGTCGAAGGGGGTGTTCACGAAGCCTTTACCCAGGTTCAAGCGCACGCTCTCGATCTCGAAACCCACGGCGTCGAGTGGCAGCTCGGTCGCGCTCGCGGCCGCCCGCTCGAAGTCGAGCGTTGCGCTGCCCGAGACCGACTTGGTCTCGAAATCCAACGCCAGCTCCAAGGCTAGATGTGGTATCGCGAACGGGCGCGAGCGCTCGTACTTGCGATCCGTACCGGCCAGCGCGAAGGGAGAGCCGGCGCTCGAGCAGGCGCAGCGGGAATGGAGCCGTTGAGCGAGTTTCGACATACTAGTGTCAACTCTGTAGGCTGCCCCGAGGCCTATCGCAAGGCCTGCCGTGGCAGGACATTGCCTAGCCTCACCCGGGCCGCGGAAGGCGCGCTAAGGTTCGAGCGTGCCCACCACCTTGACCGGTGAAGTCGAGCGCGTCACCTACGAAAATGAGGCGACGGGCTTCCGGGTGATCCGCATTGGGTCGCTCGAAGGTGGAGGTACGCGTCGCGGTGCGGTGCCCGCGGTCGGCACGTTCCCCGCCGTTGGTCCGGGCACACGCGTACGCATCACGGGCGAGTTCGTTCAGGACGCCAAGCACGGCGAGCAATTCCGCGTCGAGACATTGATGCCGATCGCGCCGAGCACGTTGGCTGGGCTCGAGAAGTATCTGGGTTCGGGCCTGATTCACGGCATTGGCCCGGGCTTCGCCAAACGCATCGTGGCCACCTTCGGTCTAGAGAGCCTGTCGGTGTTGGATGAACATCCGGAACGGCTGAGTGAAGTCAGCGGCATTGGCGAGCGGCGGGTCGAGGAGATCAAGAAGACTTGGGCTTCGCAGCGTGCCATCAGCAACATCATGCTGCTGCTCCAGACGCACGGCGCGTCACCGGCGCTGGCGGCGCGGATCTTCAAACAGTATGGCGACAAGGCGGCGAGTATCCTGCAGCGTTATCCGTATCGGCTGGCGCTCGAGGTGCGGGGGGTCGGCTTCAAGACGGCCGACCAGCTCGCTCGCTCACTCGGCATTTCGGGTGACCATCCGGAGCGCGCGCAAGCAGGCGTCATGCACGAGCTCGGTGAGCTCGCCAATCAGGGCCATTGCGTCGTCCCGCGTGAGCTAATCGCCCAGCGCGCAGCCGAAATGCTGCAAATCGACGAAGGGCACGTGACGGCGGCGATCGACAAGCTGTGGGCATCGGAGCGCGTGGTGGTGGAGGAAGGGGGCGTGTATCTGAGCTGGCTATACGCAGCCGAAGTCGCGGTTGCGAGCGGTTTGACGCGCTTGTTGCAGAGCCCCGGCGCCAGCTTGGGCGGCTTGGATGCGGCGCTCGCGGCCTTCGAACAATCCGCTAAAATTCAACTCGCGCCCGGTCAGCGTGCGGCCGTGGAAGCCACCGCAGAGCACAAGGTCGTGGTCATCACCGGCGGTCCTGGCGTGGGCAAGACGACCATCGTGCGCGCAGTCTTGAACGTGCTCGGCCGTTCGCGCTTGCGCGTGAAGCTGGCGGCCCCGACCGGTCGCGCCGCCAAGCGGCTGAGTGAATCCACCGGGCTCGAGGCCAGCACGCTGCATCGCTTGCTCGCCTTCGATCCGCGTCAAAATGATTTTCAGCTCGATTCGGACAATCCGATCGAGGCGGACGTGTTGATCGTCGACGAAGCATCGATGATTGACGTGCCGCTCGCGGCGGCCTTGGTCGCGGCCTTGCCCACTGCCGCGCGCTTGATCATCGTCGGTGACTCGGATCAGCTGCCCTCGGTGGGGCCGGGCGCTTTCTTGCGTGATCTGATCGACAGCAGCGCCGTGCCCACGGTGCGTTTGAACGACATCTTTCGGCAAGCGGGGGAGAGTCGCATCGTGCTCAATGCGCACCGCATTTTGCACGGTGAGATGCCCGAAAGCGTCGATGCCGACTCGCCGAATGCCGATTTTTTCGTAGTGCCCAGGAAGACCCCCGAAGAGGCGGCCGAGCTCGTGCGCGAGCTCGTGGTCACGCGTATCCCTCGGCGCTTCGGCTTCGATTCGAAGCGTGACATCCAGGTGCTGACGCCCATGCACCGCGGCCCGGCCGGCACGGTTGCGCTGAACGAGCTGCTGCAAGCGGCCTTGAACCCAGAAGGCCCTGCGCTCGAGTCGCGCGGCCAAAAGCTCCGCCTGGGCGACAAGATCATGCAGACCAAGAACGACTACGAGCGCGAGGCCTTCAACGGCGATATCGGCGTAGTCACCGCGGTCGATAGCGAGAACCGCAAGCTTACCGTGCGCTACGACCAGCGCGACGTCGAATACGATGATCCCAGCTTGTCCGCGCTCACGCTCGCGTACGCAACCAGCATTCACAAGAGCCAAGGCAGTGAGTACCCGGCGGTGGTGATCCCCTTGCTCACCGCGCACTTCGTGATGCTGTCACGCAATTTGGTGTACACGGCGGTCACGCGCGCCAAAAAGCTGTGCGTGCTGGCCGCCGATCCGCGCGCCATTCGCCTGGCGTTGGCGGAAACGCGTCGCGAAGAGCGCATGACCCGTTTGGCCGAACGGCTCAGGCGCGGTTAAGGCCCGTGTCTCGACGCAAGACTGGCAGCAGTGACTCGGCTTCGGTTTTGCGATAGCCGCCGTAGTCCCCACGCGCGTTGGGCGGGAGGGCCGTGGCGGCCTCCGTTTTGCGCCCCAAACGGCGGGCGCGGGGCCGCTCGCGGCGTCGCGACTGGTTCGACGGCCGCGGGCGCGGTCGAGAACTCGCACAGCTGATCGCGCATCAAATTTTCTGCCACCAACGCGGTGACCCCGGGCACGTCCGTGACGCCGTGGGTACTCGGAACTGCTCGCCGAGCGCCCGAGCCACCGTGGAAAAGGTGAGCTCGGCACTTTCGCTGTGCAGTACGACGGCAATCGGCAAGGCTTCGGGGTCGGCCGCCCGGGCCGCTGAGGTAAGCAATAATCCACCAGAAAAGAGCGCGGTTCGGAGCCGTCTGGCCCGGGCGCGCAAGCGTAGCTCGTTGCATTTCGTCGATAGTGCCCGCTCGAGTGCGCGCTGATGAAGCCGGGGTGAGATCTGAACGATCTATCGCGGTTGCGCTTTCGGAAGCCTAGTTTCCCAGTCGGCAATCGGCGCTTGCCGCTATCTGTAGCTTCCCGGGCCTGTTTCAGGGCCATTCCGAGCTCGCATTTGGACGCGTAGCAGCTATGACTGCTCTTGAAGACGCCGGCTACGCTAGGCGCTTCGGGAATTTGGGTCGCATGGTTCGGGGAGAATCCACCGTAGGAGAAGGCGTTCGCGATGGCTTACTGACATTGGTCAGCGGCGTCAGCGTGCGCGATCTACCGATCGGCCCGACCGAGGCCTTCGTCTTGTCGCGCGTGGAGGGCTTGGTCAGCAAGGCCGAGCTCGTGATCGCGACTGGCCTTTCACCGGAGGAGCTAGACAGCGTCGTCACCCGCCTGCTCTTGCTCGGCGCACTCGAGTTCGCGGAGCGGCAGTCGATGGTGTCTCCGCCTCAGTCGGCCACTCAGCGCTCGGGTTCGCATTCCATCCCGCTCGCGTCTCGTTCCGAAAGCGGGAGCGAATTGACCTCGGAGCAGCAGCAACGGCTCTTGGATCTCGATCGGCGGCACGCTTCCCTCGATCATTACGAGTTACTCGGTATCGACCCGAGCGTGGACGCGAAGGCCGTGCGCGCGGCTTACTACGAGCTGGTCCGGATCTATCACCCCGACCGCTATTTCGGCAGGCAACTCGGGGAGTTCGAGGGACCGCTGGTGCGCGTATTCGGCAAGTTCAGCGAAGCCTACGAAGTGCTGCACCGCGCCGAATCCCGTGCGAAATACGATCGTTACCTCGGCGCACGCCGGCGCACGGTCGACTTCGACCGCTACTTTCAAGACTCGTCGCGCGAATCGGACGCGCCCGTTTCTAGTCCACCCGCGTCGACGCCGCCTGCGTCACATCCGCCTGCGTCGCTCACGTCGTCCGTTCCGCCCGCCTCCGGGCTGCGCGAGCAGCGCTCCGCTGAGAAGACGAGGAATTCGTCCTCTGCGCCCCCCAGTAGTCCGGACGCTCGCCGTCGCGCGCTTGCGCGCAAGCTAGGTCACTCGTCCTTGCCGCCGAGCGCTTCGTCGTCTTCACCGCAAATGCCCGCGGTCAGCGAGGCGGCTCGCGCGGCGGAAGAGCTCAGGCGCCGGTACGAACAGCGCATGGCTCGAGCGCGCGACGAGCAAATCAAGCACTACGTCGCGTTGTCCGCGGAGGCCGCTGCGCGCAAGGATCTGGTCGCCGCCGCCAACACGCTACGCATCGCCTGCTCACTCGCGCCCGATAATCTGGAGCTCGCGGGCGATCTGGCCGAGATCGAACGCCAGGCCGCCGAGAGCCTGTGGGAGTCCTACCTCGAGCGTGCGAAGTATGCCGCGGTCGATGGTAACCACGCGGAGGCTGCAGATTCCTACGAGCGCGCGGCGCTCGGTCAACCGAGCGCCGCCTTGTTCGAACGCGCTGCCCACTACACGCTGGAGGCCAATGGCGATCTGCGGAAAGCCAGCAAGCTGGCCAAGCAAGCCGTAGCGCTGGCGCCCAGCAGCGCAAAGTGTCGCCTCACCCTGGCCCGTGTCTACTTCGCTGCCAATCTTCAGGAGAGCGCGTTGGCAGAGCTCGAACGCGCGCGCGCGCTCGAACCAAACCAGCCGATCTTGAAAGAGTGGATCGCGCGCGTGAAGCGCGGCGAATGAGCGAGCGTCGGGCCGGCCATCGCGACATTCACCGGCCGCTCGGGTCGCCGTTCGGCTTTTTTATGCGCGCTTCGAGGTTCAAGCCCGACAGCACCTCGACGTTGATGCCATCGGACAGGCCGAGCTCGATCGCGCGGCGTTCGAAATGTCGAGGCTTCGTCTCGACCTCGACGTAGGTGTGACCCTTCTCGAACGTGACCACGCTCTCGTTGATGGTCAGGACGTGGTCTCTCCGTTCGAGGATGATGTCCGCGTTGGCGCTGTAGTTGGCGCGGATCATCACGCCCTCTTTGAGCTTGAGTGCGGCTTTTACCTCGAACTCGATGGTCCCGTCTTTCTCGACACCTTTCGGCGAAATGTATTCCAAGCTGCCCTCGAAGCGCTCCTTGCCCAACGCGCCCACGGTGATCGCGACCGGCATGCCCAAACGGATTTTACCGACCTCGGATTCGTCCACGCGACCTTGGAAGATCATGTCACTCATATCCGCGACGGAAGCGATCGTCGTGCCCTCGTTGAAGGTGTTGGCTTCGATCACCGAAGTGCCCACCTTGACCGGTACGTCCAAAACCATCCCCTCGACGGTCGAGATCACGACGTTGGTGACGCGCGTGGACTTCTTCGAACTGCCTTGAATCAGCAGATCCCGATTGCTCTCGGCTGCGTCCAGCTCGGCCTTGCGTAGCTGCGCGGCGAGTTGATATTGATTGAACTCGGTTTGTGAGATCAGGCTCTGGGCGAACAGTTGACGAAAGCGTTCGGCTTCCGCGGTCGCGCTTTCGAAGCTGATTTGCGCCGAGCGCACCTTGGCCTCGGCGGCATCGACCTGCACCATGTTGGGCATGATGCGGACCTTGGCCACGAGCGCGCCCTGCTTCAGGCTCTGTCCGGGTTCGATCAAGAGCTTCTCGATCACGCCAGAAACGCGCGGTTTGATGGTGACCTCCCGGCGTGGCACGAGGGCTCCCGGCGCGACCGTCTTTTTCACGATGTCTGCCATCACCGGCTGAACCGTTTGATACACGATCGGCCTGGCCTCGGATTTGCGGTACAAGAAGACCAAGGTGGTCACGAATGCCAAGAGCACCGAGACACTGAGCAGAATGGGGACCACGCGACGGATCATTCGGCTCTCAATGCTTCGATGGGCTGAACACGGGCCGCGAGCCGCGCGGGCACGATGGCGGCCACCGCACCCGCGACGGCCAAGACCAGCACCGCCGTGAGGGCGATCGACAAGCTCACCTCGGGTTGGCTCAGCGGCGCATCGTGGAGGCGGCTGACCGCACGCCCTACCGCTTCCAGACCGACTACACCTGCCACCACACCGCAGTAGCCGGAAAGGGTCGTGAGCAACAGGCCCTCGGCGACGATCAGCGAAATGATCGAGAGCGGCGTGGCACCTAGGGCTTTTCGCACGCCAATCTCTCTCGTGCGCTCTTTGACCGTGATCAGCAAAATGTTGCTCACGCCCAGCATGCCCGCCAAAAGCGTGAGCGTACCCACGCCCCACACGAATCGGCGAATGCCCCAAAATAGACCCTGAATCTGCTCGAACTTCTGAGCGGCGTTGAACGAGCCGATGGCCTCCGCGTCGCGCGGATCCACGCGATGCCCCCTCATGATCGCGTTACGCACGTCGTCCTCGACCAGGGCTGCCGGCTGATCACGACGCGCGGTGAGGGCGAACCAATTCACTTTGTCTTTTTGATTGAAGGCAGTTTGGAACGTGGAGAAAGGCACGTACACGCTGGACAGGATTTTCTCCGCGTCGTCGCCGCTCTTTTGCGTGCCGACCACGCCCACGACTTGAAAGTACACGCGCTTGATTTGCACGTATTTGCCGAGCGGGTCGGCGTCGCCGAACAAGGTCTTGTGTGCTTCTTGGCCCAGCACCGCGACCTTGCGCTCCTCGGCCATGTCGCGGGGGTTGATGAAGCGACCGTAGCTCAAGCTGAGCGGCTCGACGAACGCGAATTCGGGGCTGTCCCCCATCACGGTGAAAGTTGCTTTCGTGGTGCCATAGCTGACGGGTTGCGGGCCGCGCCAATTGCCGAGCAGCAGGCGTGGAGCCACGTGCTCTACACCAGGCGTGCGTGCCACAGCGGCGACGTCGGCGTCGTTCAGCGACACGCTGCGGCCTGGCTTGAGTCCCTGGAAGGGCAAGCTCGTCCGCTGCGGCCAGACGTAAATGCTGTAGCTCGTCAGGCCGCTCAGGTTGCGGATCGCGCCGCGCTCCAGACCATTGCCGACCCCCAGCATTAGAATCAACATGAACACGCCCCAGAACACGCCGAGCGCGGTCAAGAATGCGCGCAGCTTGTTGCTCCTGAGGGTCGCCCAGATCTCTTGCCAGTTGTCCCAATCAAGCACGCAGCGCCTCCGTCGGGCTGATCTGGGTGGCGTGTCGGGCGGGGAAAAACCCAGCCAAAGCCCCGCACGTCACCAATAAAGCGCTCGCGAGCAGCGTCACCGATAAATCCACGTCCGGCTCGCGCAGGTAGGGCACGTCCTTCAAATAAAGAGCGGCCAGCTCGATCAGCCCAATTCCCATGAGCATGCCGGCGTAGCCAGCGACCGAGGTGATGGCTACCGCTTCCCCGACGACCAAGGCAATGATCGACCAGGGGGTCGCGCCGAGCGCCTTGCGAATGCCAATCTCCCGTGTTCGCTCCTTCACCGAGATCAGCATGATGTTGCTCACGCCGACCATGCCCGCCAGCAAGGTCCCGATGCCCACGAGCCAAACGAAGGCCTTCAACCAGACGAACACGCTGTTCACACGCTCGAACTGCTCGATGTTGTTTTGCACTCGCAAAGCCTGGCGGTCATCGGGCGAAATGCCATGCCGCGCCGCCATGAAGCGCGCCACTCGTTCGGCGAGTTGCTGGCTGTCCGCCAGATTGGCGCCCCCGATCGTAAACATGATTTGATGCACACGGCCAGGCTGGCTGTACAAGAGCTGCGCAGTCGTGATCGGCACGTATATTTTTTTTAGCTCCGCCTCACCCCCGACGTCCTCGAACACGCCCACCACCCGGTACGACAAACCGCGAATGTTGAGGTACTCGCCCAGCACCGGTTTGTCGCCGAACAGGAAGCTTGCCACCTTCGAGCCGATGACGCACACCTTGCGTCGCTGTTCGATGTCCGTGTCGTTCAGATAGCGACCACTGCTGATGATGGTCTTCTCCAGGTACTGGTGTCCCGGGTGCGTGCCACGAATGTCGAAGGCGCTGTGCTTGCCGCGGTAGCTGACCATGAACTCGCCCCACAGGTAAAAGCGCCCGGAAATGTGGTCGATACTGGGGAAATTCCGGGTCAGAGCCGAATAGTCGTCGTTCGTCAACTTGACGTCTCGACCTGGCCCTCGGCCCGCGAACGGGCGCGATGTCTTGCCGGCATAGACCCAGAGCGAGTTCACCGCTTCGTCTCTGAACTCGTAGGCCGCGCCTTTTTCCAAGCCGCGGCCCGCGCCCAGCAGCACGACCAACATCAACATGCCCCAAGCCACACTGAGCGCGGTCAACGCGGTGCGCAGCCGATTGCGCGAGAGCGTCGCGAAGATCTCCTGCAGCACATCGGACCCGGGCAGCACCACCTACGCCACCTTGCCGTCTTTCATGCGGATCACGCGGTCGGTTCGCTCGGCGATGTCATGCTCGTGCGTGACGATCACGACCGTCATCCCGGTTTGATTCACGGCCCGGAATAGATCCATCAATTGATAAGAGGTCGCGGTGTCCAGTGCGCCGGTCGGTTCGTCCGCCAAGATCAGCTCCGGCTTCGTGATCAAGGCACGCGCGACGGCGACGCGCTGGCGCTCACCGCCGGAGAGCTCGTTCGGCAAGTGATTGGCGCGCGCCAAGAGCCCGACGCGATCCAGGTATTCGAGCGCGATGCGATTGCGCGCGCGGCGCGAGACCCCTTGATAATACAGCGGCAAAGCCACATTTTCTTGGGCGGTCTTGAAACCGAGCAGGTTGAAAGACTGAAAAACGAAGCCGATGAAACGGTTCCTATAGCCGGCTGCCTCGCGCTCGGACAACGCGCGGACCAGGCGATCGCCCAGGTAGTAGGCGCCCGAGTCGTAGTCGTCGAGGATACCGAGGATGTTGAGCAGGGTGCTCTTGCCGGAGCCAGAGGAGCCCATGATCGAGACCAGCTCCCCGCGTTCGACGCGCAGATCGACGTTCCGCAGAACGTGCAGCGCCGTCTCGCCAGCTCGATACGATTTGTTGAGCTGCTCGAGACGGATCATCGATCGCGCAGCATAGCAGCTGCGCGCGAAGCCAGTCGCGCACGAAGCCAGTCGCGCCGGGTCGTGCGCGAGGCGCGCGCAACGCCGCCACACTCGCCAGAGACGGCGAGCCGCGTGCCGAAGTCAGTTGATCTGAAAGCTCTTCGAGACGGTGACCGAAGAGCCGCTAAACGGGGGGACGTGCGCGCGGCGGAAGACAGAAGCGACACAGCCGCCCACGCCGGTGCCCGCGTACGAGCCACCAGCGACGGTCGCGGTCGTCACGCGGCCGCTCGGGGCGAAGGTGACCGTGGCTTTGCCGGGTCCAGTGGGACCTCCCGGCTTCTTGCAGCTGCCCGCCGAGGAGGCGGCGGCGCCGAGCGCGGAGATCGCCGAGGCCTTGCTGAAGGGCTGGGCATCGGCCGGCGGCGGCGCGTCCTCTTTGGGTTTCTTCACGGCCGTACCGCCGCCCGTTTGGGACGTCGGTTTGGCGGTCGGAGCGGCGCTCGCGCTGGGTGCGGCGCTCGCGCTCGCTACGGCGCTTGCGGACTCAGCCGGTTTGGCCGGCTCTTCTTTCTTCGGTTCTTCAGTGGGCTTGTCGGCCACGGCAGCGGGAGCAGAGCTGGCGCTCGGCGCAGCGGAGCCATCGGCCGCGGCGCTGGTATCGGCTTTTTTGCCACTGAGCAGGGCGATCAACAGCCCGATGATCACCACACCGCCCACACCACCGACGATGAAAACGAGCTTATTGCTCTTCGGCACGTACGCGGCGGGCATCGCGCCAGCGACGAACGGCGCCGCGGCCGGGGCGACGGGCGGCGGAGGCGGCGCAGGCGCGGTCATCAAGGCTTGATTGTCCGCGCCGAACAGCGCACCGCTGCCGCCCATCAGGCCCGCGGCGGCACTCATCCCAAACGGATCGTCCGGATTCGATGGCTGTTGCGGGCGCGCGGCGCCGGGGCCCCCTTTGGCGGGCCCTTTGGGCGCTGATTTGGCCGCGGGCGCGCTCGGCGAGAAGCCCGCTTTCAAGGCATCGAGCGAGAATAATACGGAATTTTCGTTGCGCGCGCCGGTGAGCTTGCCGTCGTCGTAGGCGCCGGTGCCGGCCTGCGGCACGTTAGGCGCGTTGTTCACAGCGTCGTGTTCGGAGCCTGCAGTGTCGAGGCTGCCGAATAGATCATGAGTGTTGGGCTGAGCGGCGTGCGCGGTGGCCGCGGGACGCGAGACCTGTGCGGTTTGGTTGGGCGCGCCAAACTGCGGACCGCCGGCGCGCGCGCCGAAGGACGCCGCGGCCGGCGCCGCCGCGGGCGCGCTCGCCAAGAGTGGCGCGAGCTCGGAGTCGAGCAGCGGGACCCAATCCGCCATGCCGTCCTTCCAAATGAAGGCGTCGGCGGTGACCACCCCCGAGGCATACGCAGCCACGATTTCTTCGGTGCTCATCGTGCGCGAATCGGTCTCGCTCAGATTGACCGACCAGATCACGGGTGCCTCGGCTTCGAGTGCAGCATCAGTCTCGGCATCGGAAATGTTCGGTCCAGCACCATGTTGTCCGTCTACTACGATCGGGGTGCCGCAACCTTTGCAGCGGATCTTGACCCGTCTACCCCGAACTTTGTCTTCAGCGATCGTGTATTTGGCGCCACACGCCTCGCAGGCTATCTTCATCGCGGCGCGACCTTAGCAAACTCTGCATAGCCGAAGCTACAACGGCGGCTTTCGCCAGAGTGCGTTGCGTTCAATTGTTAATTCACTGGCACGAGCGCGGCGCCGCAGCCGCCGCAAAACTGACTGTCTCCAGTATATTGCTTGCCGCACACGGGGCAGATCTTTTTCGTGGGCACCGCGTCGGCAATTCGCACACCACCCTGCATGGCGGCCGGTAGTAGCTCTTCACCGTGTTTGGGACAGGTGAGTACGCCCGGGTCGTACCCTTGGCCACAGATGGGGCAGACGCCACCGCTCGGGCCAGTCGGCTCCGCGTTGCCCCGCGCGGCCACCAGGCGATTGCCATCATTGGGGCAAAACGCGGCTTCTGGCGGATATTCTTCGCGACAAGTCGGGCAGACCTTGCCCAAGGGGGGCAGGTTGTTGGGGGTGATGGCGTGGCTGAGCCGCGGCCGCACCGTTCGCGGTTCTGGCTCGAGCGGTTTTCTGCGGCCGTGTTGCACGAGTGCAAACCCGAGCAGACCGAGCACCAACGCCGTCCCCCCGACGACACCCACGAAGATGATGCGCCGCCGCTGAGAGTCATCCCGCGTGACGACGCTGCCGCCGCCGAGTGCCGAAGTCGCCATCCGCGCCACCGCCGCCTCGCTCGATTCACCCTCGGCGTTGAGTCCCTTTTGGGCGAGCAGCGCGTCGTAGCGATCCTTTGCTGCAATCTCGACCGTGACGCGGGCCGAGCGTCCGGCGAGCGTGGCTTGTAGTTCGACGGTCGACTCCACGGCAGAGTCCGGGACTTTGACTCGGCCAGGGCCGGACAACTCGAGTGAGGCCTGTTCGCCCACGACCTTCCACGAGGGTGACAGCGGGACCGCGCAGCCGGCTGCGTCCAGCACCGAAGTGTGAAATTCGAAGCTGTCACCGGGGCGCAGCAGCTTGCGCGCGGGCCGCACTTCGAGCCGCTCGGGAGGTCCAGGAAGCTTACAAACTTTGGTTGCAGGCACCGTGGCGCTCGGGGCGGGGCTGGCGGCCGCCACGCTGGCCGCGGGCGGCGCCGCACTCGCGACCGGTGCGCTCTCGCCTTCCCGTTGTACGAGCGACAAGCTGCGCGTTCGGCGCACGCTCGCCGTGCAATTCTGACCGGTGATGATGAACTGATATTGCCCAGTTTCGTCGAACGAAATCAGGTTATCGGTGGCGCTGATGGTGGTGACGATAGTGGCTTGGCGCGGATCGCCGGGCTTGGTTTTGCAGGTACTGCGCCAGCCGCGCTGGCCACTACTGTGACTGATGCGCGACAAGCCCGGAAACTGTTCCCAGCACTCGGTCGTCGAAAAGTCCCGCCCGGCTCCGCTCAGGTGCAGCTCGCTGCCGGCGTTCGTGATCGTCACGACACCGCCGGCCGCTCCTCCGCCGCTCGGTGTCGGACCACACGCTTTGCCCCATTCGCCGATGATCCAATCGGAACGCATGGGGGTGGCGCTCCAGCGACCCGCCAGCGTGGGCGTCTGTGCGCGCGCCGATCCCGTGACTGCACAGAGTAGAAATGCGATCAAAAATTTCAGGAGCGGCAATCGGCGCATCGCGGACATTGAACCTACACGCTCAGGCGTAACGGATGCATAGCGTAGCGCGGGCAGAGTGACAGTAGCGGTACGGGCGGCGCTCCGCCTAGCGTCTTCCTCGCCCAGAAAGCGAGACAGCGTGTGCGAGCGAGACGAGCGAGAGCAGAGTAAAGCGCCGCCGAATCGCGTTTCTTTCTGGGCATTTCGTGGTCGTCTCACGTTGACACGGCAATTTCCAGGATGCTACGGTCGGTCCTCGCTAAAGCTCTAGTATTTCCCCAGACTTCAGCGACACGAAAGGGCTACGAAGCATGCGGCGGATGCGGATCACCAGGCTTCAGCGGGCAGGCTTGCTGCCTGCTGCAACCCTCAGCGCTGCGCTCGTCTTCGCGTCCGGCGTCGCTCAGGCTCAGGTTCCCTCCGCTACGCGCGCGCCCGCCAGCAATGGCGATGGCATGGACACGCACCTGTTTCGGCCGGCGATCGACTCCAAAGGCTTCTTCTCGGTCAACGGTTCGGACATCCTCGGCGCGGGCAACGTCAGCTTCGGTTTGGTCTTGGATTACGGCCACAATCTGCTGCGCACCCGGGCGAGCAACACGCCCCAGGGTGGCCGCTTGGATGCCGAGGGAAATCCGGTTCCAGGCGACACCGAGTGCGTCGACGAAAACTGCAGCGGCATTACCGGCGAAGGCGCCGGCGTCAAAGCGCTGGTTTCGAACTCGTTCCAAGGCACTTTTGGCTTCAACTACGGCGTCGCCAACATGGCCGTCGTGGGCCTGAGCATCCCCGTGAACCTGATGACGGGCGACGCGGCCTACAACATCGGCCGGAACGACACCGGCTTATATAACTCGGCCAAGCTCGACTCACAGAAGCTCAGCTTCCTCGCCTTGCACGGCAAGCTCCGGCTCACACGGGTGGATCGCGGGATCGGTCTGGCCGTGTTGCTCCAAGCCGGTGTGCCCATCTCCGGCGCCCCGCGTGATTTGGGCGCCGACAAGTTCTGGTATTGGCCGCAATTCATCATCGAAAACCAATTCGGCGCCGAGCGTCGCTTCCACGTCGGCCTGAACGTCGGCTTTCGCGGTCACGCGGGTGACAATCCCCGCTTCGAGAACGATGCCACGCTTAAGCCCCAACTCAAAGAGGGTAACTTCGAGTACTCGAACCTCGGTACGTACAACTTCGGCCTCTCTTATCGCGTGCTGGACGCCCTGGATCTCGTGGCCGAGTCGTACGGTACCTACCAGCTCGCCGGCAAATCAGACAGCAAGCAAAAGTTCAGCAACGAGTTTCTGGGCGGCATCAAGCTGTTCATCGAGAGCAACAGCTACTTGATGATGGGCGCCGGCAGTCGCGCGTTCTCGACCGGCTTCGAAGCGGCCGATGTGCGCATGGTGCTCGGCTTCGTGTACGAGCCGTCGATCGGCGACCGCGACGGCGACGGCTACAAAGACGATCAAGACCAGTGCCCCGATGAACCGGAAGATTTCGACGGCTTCAAAGACGAAGACGGCTGTCCCGATCCGGACAACGACAACGACGGCATCTTGGACGTGAACGATCGCTGCCCGAACGTGCCCGAGGATTTCGACGGCGACCACGATACGGATGGCTGCCCCGACATCGATCGCGACGGCGATCGCGACGGCGACGGCATTCCGGACAAGAAAGACAAGTGCCCGGACGATCCCGAGGACAAAGACGGCTTCGAGGATCTCGACGGCTGCCCGGAGCCCGACAACGATCACGACGGCATCCCCGACAAGCAAGACAGCTGCCCGGATGACGCCGAAGACAAAGACAACTTCGAAGACGCCGACGGCTGCCCCGATCCGGACAACGACAAGGATCAGATCCCGGACGTCAAAGACAAGTGCCCGAACGAGCCGGAGACCTATAACGGCTTCCAAGATCAAGACGGTTGCCCCGACAAGGGCAAGGTCATCATCGAGGGCAACGACATCGTGATCCTCGAAAAGGTTCAGTTCGAAACCGGCAGCGCCAAGATCCTCCCCGGCTCGAATGGCATCTTGGATGCAGTCGCCGCCACGCTCAAAGGCCACCCCGAGTTCACCGTGCTCGAAGTCGCGGGTCATGCCGACGAACGCAACACCGACGCCTACAATTTGAACCTGACCCGCCTACGCGCCGCAGCGGTGATGGATGCGTTGAAGTCGCGCGGGGTGGCGAGCAATCGCCTCGTCTCGCAAGGCTACGGTGAATATTGCCCGCTCGACGCGGCCTCCAACCCCACCGCGTGGGAGAAGAATCGCCGCGTCGAATTCAAAGTCGTAAAGACCGAAGATGGCATGACCGGCGTCGACCGCGGCTGCGACGCCGCGCGCGAAAAGGGCGTCACGCCGCCCGTCGTGCAGTAAGGACCGCTTTCCGGGGTACGGTCAAAGCTGACCCTCCCCGGCTCGGTCCACAACGAGGGGAGCAGGGTTTTTGATGGTCACGCGTCAGGGCGCGGCCGGCAAAGCCTTCGGCGTCCGAGTGCGGGACCGCGAATGTCGAAGGGTCGATGAAGTATCGGAAACATTTTCTGGCATCGGGCCTGGTTTTGCTGGTGGCGCAACAACTGGCCTGCGGCGGGTCCAGTTCCGACTCCGTGCCCACCGCTGATCTCGGTCTCGTCTCGCTTCGAGATTTGCCCAAACGATTGGTGGCGGCCGTCTGCGACAACATCGGAGCCTGCTGTGCGTCTGCCGCGATTCGGTTCGACTTGGCGACTTGCCGATTGAATGCGGCGGCGCGCGTGGGGGCGCTTTTGGACGACGGAAAATATCCTGGCGTCGAGTACGACCCCGCCGTCGGGGCAAGCTGCCTTGCTGCCTATCGGCGCCTGATCGAGACTTGCACGCCGGTGCCGAACGACGAACTCGAGGCCTGTAAAGGGCTCTTCACTGGAACCTTGCCCGTCGGGAGAGCGTGCTCCAGCGCCGCCGAATGCAGCAAGCCCTCCATGAGCGAGAGTGCTTACTGCGCGTCGAACGACAACGGACCCACGATCTGCACCGCGTTTTCGATCGCTCACGCCCAATCGGGCGACCACTGCGCCGGCACCTGCGATACGCCAGATCGCTGTAGCGCGAGCGTTCCTTGGACCCAAATCTGCTTTCTCGCAGATGGGCTGGAATGCGACCTACTGACGTTCCAATGCCGCACCCGGCCGGGGATTGGTGAAGAATGCGGCGGCAGTAGCGGCACCTGCGCCCTCGGAGCGTTCTGCAACGAGAACTGGATTTGCGAGTCGCTGCATGATTCCGGCCCCTGCAACAATGGCCGATGCTCGAGCAAGAGCTACTGCAAAACGGTTACTGCCGATAAAACGGCTCCTCTCGAATGCACTCCGAAAGAACCCGATGGCACACCTTGCATGTCTTCCGAAGAGTGCCGGGTCGGTCGTTGCTCTGCGTTCGACGGCACAGGGACTTGCGGCGGGCAGCAAGGCCTGGCAACGGCCCAGACCTGCGCCGGCCTTTTCTATTGAGCTGAGTGCGGAACTCAGCGCGCCGCAAGCTGCGCTGCTGGGGCGCGAGCGCCCCCATTTCTGGCGAGTTCTGGCGAGCCCGACGCCTGACAGGTGCTTCCCCGGCTGTTGACAGCGCGATTGCGATCGCCACTACTGTGCACGATGACACGCAAGGTGTGGGTTGGGGCTTTGTTGTTGGGAAGCGTCGTGGCGTTCGTCCCTGGCTGTAGTAGTGGCAACGACGAAGGCGCTTTCAAGTGCTGTCAGGTTCGGGACCTGTGCGACAGCTGCACTTGCACCGACGCGCAAGTGGCGATCGGTCGGCAGGAAAACAAGCTTGCCTGCCAGAGCGTGCTCGATGCATTTCCGAGCGGTGGCTGCGCGGTCTGCGAAAGCACCAACTGCCTATCGCACTGTTTCCGAGAATAGATCGCAACCCGGGTTGCCGAGATGGACCGGCAAGGGGTCGAGGGAGCAGGCCGCTACGCCGAGCTCACTCGTGCTACTCTCGAGCCGTGCCGGTGACCGCAAAGCGTGCCAAAGAGCTCGCGCTTTCGCTCGAGAACGTCAGCTCGTACCCGCATTTCGATCGCGTCGCATTTCGCACTCCGCGTCGCACCTTTGCCACGAGCGCGCTGACCGGCGAAGACCTCAATTTCAAGCTCGAGCTCGCCGAACAACAGCACTTCTGCGGTCTGGCACCGCAGGCCATCGCTCCCGTTTCCGGCGGCTGGGGGCGGATGGGATGGACACGCTGTGATCTGAGCGCGATCGACGCCGCGACCTTCAAAGCCGCGCTCGTTGCCGCGCACGCGCGCGCCAACGCGCCGCCCCCCAAGCGCGCGCGCAAGAACGCCGCCCCGCGCCGCCGCTAGCCGCGTCTGTGAGGTTCGTTTCTGGATCGCGATCGCCCATTCTGGCGAACGATCAACGTCTTGCCGCACGTGTTCGGGGCCGATGGCTCACGGGCGCTGAAGGTCGATGACCAAGATCTCTGGTTGGCAGTAGATGCGCAGCGGGGGATCGTCTGCGCCCACGCCCGCGGAGACGAGCAGATCAGCGCCCGCGACGCGAAAATGGCCCTCGTCGAAGAGCCGCCCGAAGCGTGACGGGACCACGACCGAGCCAAAACCGGGCAGGCGGATCTGCCCGCCGTGCGTGTGCCCGCTGAGCACCAGCGACGCGCCCTGCTCGGCGAGGCGATAGACGTTATCCGGAGTATGACTGAGCACGAGGTTGAACTCACTGCGATCGAGCTCAGATGATAGCTCCGGTCCCCAGGGCGCGCCCGTGCCGCAGATCGCGATTCGGCCGAGCTGGCTTGGCAGATGTTCGCAATGGTTCTCGACCAGGGTGACGCCGCCCACGCTGAGCGCGGCACGAACCCGCGCCGGATCGGTCCAGTGATCGTGATTGCCGAGTACGGCAAAGGTTCCGAAACGCGCTGGCCAACGCCGCGCGAAAAAGCGCGCGAGGAGTGGGATGTTTGCGGGCCTCGATACATAGTCGCCGGCCAGCAGAATGAGATCGGCGTCTTGCGCTCGCACCAAGTCGATGACCTGCTCGTAGTAATCGCGCGGCAGCGCTGGCGTGATGTGCAGGTCCGTGAGCAAGACGAGGCGAAGCCGCTCAGGCCGGAGTTGTTTCGACGTCAGCGCATAGTAGCGGAGAGCGATGTCCGTCGTCGTCACGGGGCGCCAGAGGCTCTCGATTGGGCCGATGCTCTTGCTCGCTGCGCTCGCTGCGTACTGTTGGCGAAGCGCGTGCCGCCGCAACTCCAGCATCACCATGGCGGCGAGCAGCAAGAGCGGTAGGTAGCGAAGTCGGCTGCGGTCGAGTCGGCGCGCGGTCCAGCTGGCGGAGCCGACGCACAACACGAACATCAGCGCGATCAGCGCGCTCCGCTGGTGGCCCTCGTGCAGCTCCAGCACTCGCTCGGTGACGACCCTGGCCCAAACGAGGCTCGCGCTGAGTCCCCAAAGCAGCTGGAGCGAGAGTGCTTCGGCCCAACGCGGCCTCTGAATCATCGCCTTCGAACGTAGCAGACCACCTGCTTTTTGGCAGGATCAGAGCGCCGAAGCCTCAGCGCCACTCGGCGTCGGGTAACCCGTGCAGGGCGAGCGGTTCTCCTTCGACCGCGGGCAGCACACTCAGGGCCGGACCGGAGCGGAGGCTCTCGACTTCGTTCACGATGGGCTTGGGGGTCACGAACGTGAGCCAGCTCTTCCAAATCGCCTCGCCCCAGCCCAAGGTTCGATAAGGCACGCCGTTTTCTTTGCACCAACGCTCGACGAGCGGTTGCATCGCGCGCAAGTGCACGTGGCTCAGTGACGGAAAAAAGTGATGCTCGATTTGATACTCGAGCCCGGAACACACGAAACGCCCGAGAATGCCGGTGCGGAAGTTGATCGTGGTCGCCCCTTGGCGCAAATAAAAGTCACCGGACATGCGTTGGCTGGAAGCCAGGCAGGCGGCCTCGGCCGGGTAGTGACCGGGGGCCAGCACGGCGAACATGCCGCAGCCGATCAGGGCCAAGCGCAGCAGGTAAAAGAGAATCACGTCCAAGGGTCGGAAAAAGAGCATCGGCAGCGCGACCCAGAGCGCCAGGTGCAGCAGCATGCAGCCGAGGTCTGCCCAGGGGGCGAGCCGATTGCGACCCGGGTTACGCAGCACGAGAAACAAGCGCACCCAACCCTGACGGATGATGTTCAGCCCGTTCAAAGGTAGGAGCACGAGCAAGAGCAAGCCCTGGAGCAGCGGCCAGCGCTCTCGCCAGCCGGCAAACGCCGACAGGTGCGCCTCGTTCAAAGCGAACACAGGGCGCAGATCGCAGTCGTCGTCGACGCCGGTGACGTTGGGCGACGGGTGGTGCACGATCAGGTGGCTGTAGCGCCAATAGCTGCACGAGACCTGCAGCAGCAGCGGGAAGCTCGCGTAAAACAGGATGCGGTTGGCGAGCGAAGAGCGGAACGTCGCATTGTGTGAAGCGACGTGGCCCAAGGTGGCGATACCCGTGAAGCCGAGACAAGAAGCCAACAGCGCGAACAGCCGAAGCGGCAACCATGGCACCAGCAGAAATAGCGCGATTCCGCCGAGGCCCAGCGCCAGGTGCGAGAACCAAGCGCGCACCACCGGCGCAGCCGGGCGCTCGTGAAAGCCGTTGGCTTTGACCTGCGCGCGCAGCTCCGCCCCGCGCGCCGCCGCGTCCGCGTCGTTCCGTGAATGGGGAAGGTGCAGCTGAGGCCTACTTCACGTACTCGTAGTACTCGACGCTCAGGTCTTGAAAGGTTGCGTCGTAAGCCGTACCCACGCGGTCGATCACGAATTCGGAGCTGGGCGCGTAGGGCAGATCGAGCTCGCGTCGATCGTGCAGGGATTCGTACTGCGCTTGGTTTAGGTCGATGGCGCCGCCGAGCGCGCGCCCCAGGCCGATGCGCGCGGCAGCCTGCTCGAAGCCTTCACTCGGTGAAATGGGAATGGCTTCGGCGGCATCGCCGCTGCCGTAACCGACCGCGACCATGTTGGCGTGCGCCAGCGGAAGCTTCTTCTCAGCGGCATCCTCCAAGCCGGCCGCGATCCAGGCGGGCAGCGCCGCGCTGTACAGGTTCCCGAGCTGCTTGGTGTTCTCCGAGCCGAGCGACATCTTCTGCGTCAGCAATTCGCGAAAGTTCGGCTTCTTGCGCAGCAAGCTGGCGACCGCGCTGGTCGCGCTGTACGGGTCGTTTTCAGCGCCGCCTTTGAGGACCAAGTCGTAGAGATCGGGCGTAGATTGGGTTTCGACCAGCACGGCTTCGACTTTGACTCCGGCTTCCGCGCACAGAGCCTGGAACTCTTCTTGATGGTGGTCGCCGCGCGCCAGGCCCCGCACGTACAGGAAGGCCATCGCTTGCACGGGCATGAGGTGATACGGGCGATGGAAAAACAAGCCTTGTACGCTCTGGTAGTAGCTCCCCGCGGACACGTCCAGGCGCTTCAGCATGTCTTCGACTGCGTGCACCGTTTCGTCTAGGTACGCGTAGGTGGAGTACTTGCCGCTGAACACGGGAAAGTCACTGCGGCGTTCGGTGTTCGGCGCATAGCCGTCGGTGAAGTGGCGCGCGTGCGGCTTCCTGAAGTCCGGCCCGCGGTAATCGGATGAGCTGCCCGCGTGCAGCAGATCGACCGCGAACAGCCGCGGCGTGCGCTCGACCAACATCGCCACGGCGCCGGCGCCTTGCGTCTGCTCGCCGCTCGAGCCGCGCTCGTATTCGGCCACGTCTGCGCTGACCACGATCGCTTGTCGATCGCGGCCGTCGTAGTTCACGTACCGGAGCGCGTTCTTGAGCGCGTACACGCCGCCCAAACAGGCGTGCTTGAACTCCGGCACCTCGAGCTGCCGCGATAGGCGCGGCATGTTCAACTTATCGAGCGCGCGATCCACCATGCCGCGCACGATCACCGCGCCCGCCGCATTGTCGGTGCTCGATTCGGTGCCGAGCCCGAGCGAACCGACGCGCGCGGGGTCGATCTCGTTCTGCAAGATCAGCCGCAGCACCGCGTTGGCGGCCATGGTGTACACGTTCTCGTGCTGGCCACAGACACGGAAGCTGTGCCCGACGACCGCGCGAACCTTGTCCCAGCTATTTCCAGTCCAGGCGCACCATTGGTCCAACGGCACACGCAGCCGCGGGACGTACAGACTCATCGCGCTCACGCCAGGCAGTTGGTCGTCGTTGCTCACAGCTCCGCGTCGTAGTGAATCGGGCTCCGGGTTTCAATGACGCGCGCTAAAAACGCCCGAGATCACGCGTATAGGTTGAGTTTTCGGCCCCGTTCGCCGGCCGCCTCGGGGCGATTGACGCCGAGCTCCGCGCCCTTCTTGGCCGCTTCCACAGTGGACAGGCGGCCGCGATTACGCGCTGCGTCGAAGTCGGAGACGAAGGCTTCGTTGCCAGCGAAGGCTTGTTTCGGGCGAGCCGGGTCGACGCCCTTCTTGGCGAGCTCCTCGTCCGCGCAGTTGCGACAGACGTACCCGTTGACCATCCGAATCGACATCTTGGCGGTACTTCGACAGCCAATGAACGGTTACAGAGATCCGGACTTGAACCGCAATCAGGTGGGAGGTGCCCCGCTGGGGTCGCACCTCGGCGTCACTCGAAGCGGACCACGTGCCACGTTTTCTTGCCCCGGCGGATCAGCGCGATCTCGCCGAACAGCAGCCAATCCGCGGTGACACGAGTGTCAGCATCCGCTTTGCGCGCGCTGATACTGATGGCGTTGGTGGCCAAGAACTCACGCGCCTCGCGCTTGCTCTTGACCACGCCGGCTTCGACCAAAAAATCGACGGCGGGGATGCCTTCGCCCGCGAGGCGCGCTTTGGGGAACGTGACTGTGGGTGCGGTTTGAAAGAGCTCTTCGAGCGTTTCGCGGGGCAACGACGTGACATCACCCGAGAACAGCGCTTGGGTGGCGTTGCGCGCTCGAGCCAGCCCCTCCGCGCCGTGCACCAACTCGGTGACGTGGTCGGCGAGCGCGCGATGCGCCGCGCGTGCGCCCGGGTTGGCTTCGTGTTCGGCGCTCAGCCGCAAGATCTCGTCGTGCGCGAGGAAGGTGTAGATGCGCAGGAACTTCAGCACGTCAGTATCGGCCGTGTTCAACCAGAATTGGTAAAACGCGTAGGCAGAGGTACGCGCTTGGTCCAGCCAAATGGCGCCGGTTTCGGTCTTGCCGAATTTGCCGCCATCTGACTTGGTGACGAGCGGCGCGGTCAAGCCGAAGGCCTCTGTTTGATGCTTTCGCCGAATCAAGTCGATGCCACTGACCACGTTGCCCCACTGATCGGAGCCGCACACCTGCAAGGTGACGCCGTGGTGATCGTACAAATGCAGAAAATCGTAAGCCTGCAGCAGCATGTAGCTAAATTCGGTGTAGCTGATGCCCTGCTCGCGGTTCTGCAAACGATCTCGAACCGAATCCTTCTGGATCATCATGTTGATCGAGAAGTATTTGCCGACGTCGCGCAGCATCTCCAAGTAGCCGATGCCCTTGAGCCAATCGGCATTGTTCAAGATCACGGCTGCGTTCGGGCCGCTGAAGTCGAGCAAGCGCTCGAAGATCGGCCGCTGCCCCGCCACGTTTTTATCGATCTGCTCGAGCGAGAGGAATTGCCGCTCGGCGTCCTTGCCGGAAGGATCGCCAATCATGCCCGTGCCGCCACCCGCGATCACGACTGGGCGGTGGCCCGCTTGCTGAAAGCGGCGCAAGAGCAAGATGGGCACCAGATTGCCAATCGTCAGTGAATCTCGCGTAGGGTCGAAGCCGCAATACACGGCGCGCGGAGCCTGCAGATGGGCGCGCAGCCCGTCGGGGTTGGTCTGTTGGTGAATCAGGCCGCGAAATGCGAGATCTTCGAGCAGTTCCATCTGGGGCAGCGGAATATATCATGCCCCCGCTGCTCACAAGCTCGGCGTCAGCCAATGCAGTGGCCCGCGTGCGAGCCGCGCGCCGTCTGCCTCCACTTCCGGCACGAGCAGCTGCCCCTCGCTCGACAGGGCGAGCGGTCGCGCGTTGCTCAGGCCGACCAGCGTCGCGGTCTCGAGATTGACCAGCGCGGGCGAGACGAACACGTAGGGTGGCGTCAGCAGCAGGTCCGGATTGCGCTCCAGGGTCACCGGTAGCATTTGCTCGCTGCGGCTGTCGGCGTCGTAAAAAAGCAAGGCGTTGCCGCGGCGAATCAAGGCGCGGTTGGCGCGGGTTGCGAGCACGACGTCCCCGGTCCGGAGCGGAAGCAGCTCACGCCGATCGGCGTCGAACAGCGTGCAGTCGGCGCCCGGATAGAGCGCGAGCAAGCGCGGGGCATCGCTCACTTCACGGTCGAGTTCGACGCTCGCAAGCTCGAGGCCCAGCGGTTTGCGCTCGCTGCGCGTGATGAGCTCGAGGCTGACGCGCCCCGTCTTCTTTTGTGCGCAGCCCACGATGAACAACTCGCGCGTCGCATCCGCGTGCACAATCCGCCCCTTGCACGCCGCAGGCGAAAGCACGCGTTTCTTACCAGCGCGCGAGAGCAAAAGCGCGCCGTTCGCATCGCGCAGCAACAGGGCCTCGCCGATGGGCATGACCAAGTCGGCGTCGAGCACGGGCGCGCCGCCGTTCAGCGGCAAGAGCACCGTGACCGGCCGATCACCGCGATCGACCCACGTGTGAAAGCGCCCGGGGCTTTTGCTACACGGTCGCGGCGCCGCCAAGAGCGGGGCGGGGAAGTCGACCTTGCCATTCTGATTGCTGTCCTCGCTCATCAGCTCGACGACCGCGAACGCGCCACCCGGATCGAAGCGTGCGCGCCAGATCACGCCCGGCCCGGGGTCGAGTGCTCGCTCGCTGCCGTCTGCGAGATCCCGGATCACGACGCGCGGCCCGCTCTCGCTGGGCCGCGCGTACAAAAGGTGTTTCGAGCCCGGGTCGAAAGAGACGGTGCGCAGCTCCGCAAAAGATTGCGCGCTGAGCCGCGCGTCGGCGCCGAGCGCCGACAAATCCAGAGCATTTCGTCGCTCTGCGTCCCACAGTACGAGCGCGCCTTGCTGCATCACGAGCGCGTAGCGCCCGCTCGCGTCCGCCGCCAGTAGCCCGTCGATCGGCAGCTCTTCGTCGGGTGCGACCAAGTAGCGCTCGAACGCATCACCGCGCAGCTCTCCGCGGGGTCCCGCGCTCGCCGCCAGCTGCCCGTCACCGTCGCTGTCTCTGCGCGCGGTACACAGGCCGACCCAATGCCCGTCCCGGCTCGCGCGCTCGACCAAGACGGGCGCATCGCTGGCGAAAGCCGAGCTCCCGAACGCAGGGCTTTGCGGCGCGCTGATCGGGAGCGACGGCGGCGCGCTGGCCGGGACGGGCAGCGCGCGCGGCGGAGCAGCGGGGGCCACGGGCAGCGCCGGCGCTACTGCGTTGGGGTAGTCGATGCCATGCACATCACGCGCGGGCTTGGCGCAGCCGAGCAGGCTCAAGATCGACAAGATAACGCTGGAAGTCCGACGCACCGCGCCCGCAGCATAGCCGAACTGGAAAGGCTGGCGATTCGCCGCTAATCTCCGCGCATGCTTCGATTGTCCGCGCTTTGGGCCCTACCTGCATTGCTCGTCGCTTGTGGCGACGCCGGTGATGTTTCCCTCACCGTAGAGACGTTGGCCCCAACGGTCACGGTCACGGACGGCGCGTTCGGCGCTTCGGCTTCGGGCCGCTTCACGCTGAAGTTGACGCTCGGGAGCGAATCGTCCGGATCCACTCAGGTTACGCCCGATAGCTTCGCGCTTCAGACCGAGTCGGGGGCCGCTTTGGTTGACCCGCTCGACGCCTCGCCCGGCGCTACCATCCCGATCAAGGTCGACAAAGGCCAGACCGTGAACGTCAGCTTCACTTTCGAAGGCGTCCAGGTGGATCGCGATGCCGTGTGCGCCGGCTCGGTACGCATCGTGGGTTCGTTGATGGACTCCCTGAAGGGGGCCTCCGACCCCTTTCGCAGCGCGCTGATCACGCCAGACTGCGGTTAGCGTTTACTTGCCGGGCCGCGCATGGCGCTCGCGCTGGCGACGCGCAACGTCATCGATTCGGGCGGCTGCGGCTCTTCTTCCAGCGGTCGTGGTGGCGCAGAAGTGCGCAAGATGCGCTCGATTTCCGCACTGAGTGAGGCCGTGGGCGGGCGGGTCGTCGAAGGACGACGCGAGGGAGGCGCTGGTTTTTCGACTACCTGCGTTTCGAGCGGCAAGTAGCGGGCGGAGATATTCGAGCGATCGGCGATGTTTTCGGCGGAGAGCTTCAGCCCCTCTGCGCCGACTTCACGGGCAAAGCGCTCTGCGGCGACGATCGCACCGAGGGTCAGGTGGCGCACGGCGCGCGTGGCGCGTGAGTGACCTGCGACGCCGACGATCAACGAAAAGCCAGTGGGGTTGCGGCGTAGCTCGAAGAGCAGCGGCACGCCCACGAACGGATGCTCTAGGAACGCTTGCAAGCGCACCACTGTGCCCGCGAGGTCACCCGAACGAACCACGCTGCCGTCTTGCGAAAGCGCGCGGACCGCGAGGTCGGTGCCGATGTTCTCGAGCAGTTTGCCGCTGCCGTCACCCAGGAACGAATCGATGGACAGCAAGATCTCTTCGCCGGCTTCGAGCGGCACGCAATCGAGCGCGGCGCTGGCGCGCAGCTGTTCGAGCGAAGCGTGGGCTGCCAAGCGCGGAGGCAGGCGGCCGCGAAGCCCAGCGACAGCCGGTGCGCCCAGCTGGCGCTCCGTTGCCTCCAACACATTCCTCAGAAACCAGCACCTGAGCTCACTCACTGCTTGCTTCCCCATTCACTCCTGCCCGAGCGCAGGTCGTCAACGTTGCTAACCCTGACTCGATGCTACTCCGGTCGCTGCGGGCGGGCGACATGAAAACGACACGCAAATCGGCAACGCACGGCGGAAACCAACAGGCGCGTTTCGTGTGCCTCGCTTGCTGCGATCTGCCGCATGCTCTCACGTTGTCATACTCGGTCACGTTGCCGAGCCTTTCACGCTCGCGCTCACGACCCTCACGCCGCCCTCACACCCCCTCTCGCCACCCTCTCACCCCCCGGGGTTTCTGCGAGATTCGCGTGAGAGGCGGATCCCGCCAGGCAACGAGGCGGACGTTGCTTCGTTACGCGAGCAGCGCTTGCTCGAGGTCGCGCACCAGATCGGCGGTGTCTTCGATGCCGACGGCCATGCGCACCAGCGCCGGATCGATGCCGATCTTCGCCAATTCCTCTGTGGACAACTCGGAGTAGCTCATGATCGCGGGCTGCTCGATCAACGACTCGACCCCACCGAGCGAAGCGGCGATCTTCGGGATCTTCACGGCGTCGACCAGGCGCGACGCGGCCGCCCGCCCGCCCTTGACGATGAAGCTGACCACGCCGCCGCCCCCGCGCATCTGGGTGCGCGCGATGGCGTGCGAGGGGTGGCTCTCGAGCATCGGATAGAAGACGCGTTCGATGCGCGGGTCGGCTTCCAAGCGGCGAGCCAGAGCCAGCGCGCTGGCATTTTGCCGTTCCACGCGCACGCCCAGCGTCTTGATGCCGCGCGCGATCAGGAACGCGGCGTGCGGGTCGAGCACACTGCCGAGCACTCCGCGCGCGTCCCGCAGCAGCGACACCAAGTGCTGTGGCCCTACCACGACTCCGCCCAGCACGTCGTTGTGACCCGACAAATATTTGGTCGCGCTGTGCGCCACCAAGTCGATCCCGAACTCCAAGGGTCGGCAGTTGACGGGGGTGGCGAACGTGGAATCGACCAAGGTCTTGATGCGACCGCGGGCTTTGACGAGCTTGGCGAGCTCCGCCAAATCCACACAATACAAGTACGGGTTGGTCGGCGATTCGGCGATCACCAGGCGCGTGTTGTCCTTGAGGGCCGCGGCCAGGGCGCTCAAATCTCCCGACGGCACGATGCTGTGCTCGACGCCATAGCGCGCCAGGGTCTGCGTCACGAGCTGTCGCGTGCGGCGATAGCCATCGCGAAACAGCACCACGTGCTCGCCGGCTTTGACCAGCGATAGCACCGTGGTCGCGATCGCGGACATGCCGCTCGAAAACGCGACGCCGGCTTCGGCCAGCTCCAAGTCGGACACGCGCCGCTCCAGCTCGCAGACGGTGGGATTGCCATAGCGCCCGTACTCTTCCCGCGAAGGGTCGGGGTCTTCGCCACGCATGTAGCGTTCGAGCTCGGCCGTGTTGGCGAAGGTGAACGTGGCGGTCGCTTCGATGCTCAGAGCCAGCGCGTTGTGCGGACGCCCGGCGGGCACGCCCGCGTGGACGCTATCGGTGGAACTAGCGACGGTCTTCTTGTCGACGCTCATCTCAGCTTACTTTCGCCTTCGTCTGCGCGAGCAGATCGCGCACGCGCTCGGTGATCAGGCGCACGGCGTCCGCTTGCGGCAAGAGCTCCACCTTCTTCGGATCGCTCTCGGTGCGCAATTTGAATTCGATCTGCCCGCTCTTCAAGCCGCGCGCCCCAACCGTCGCGCGGAGCGGGATACCGACCAAATCAGCGTCTTTGAATTTTACGCCCGGCCGCTCTTCGCGGTCGTCGACCAAGACTTCGATGCCCGCGGCCTCCAGCTCTTGCTCGAGCCGCGCCACTTCGGCCAGCACCTCCGGCTCGCTGCCGAGCTGCACGAGGTGCACCTGGTAGGGCGCAATGCTGATCGGCCAGATGATGCCGTTGTCGTCGTGGTGCTGCTCGATCGCCGCCGCGACCAAGCGCGAAACACCGATGCCGTAACAACCCATGACGATCGTCTGATGCTCGCCCTTTTCGTCCAGGTACGTCGCAGACATCTTCGAAGTGTAGTGCGTGCCCAGCAAGAAGATGTGACCCGCCTCGATGCCGCGGTAAAGTTTGAGCGTTGCCCCACAGTTCGGGCACGAGTCGCCGTCCATGACCTGGCGCACTTCCACGACTTGAGCCTGGAAATCGCGGCCGTGTTGCACGTGCACCAAGTGAAAATCGGTCTCGTTCGCGCCGCTCACCGCGTCGGTGAGGCTCGCTGCATCCGCGTCGATCACCACCCGCCCGTTGAAGTTCACCGGGCCGGCATAGCCAACCTTGGCGCCCGTCGCCTTCACGACGTCCGCGGGCGCCGCCAAGTGCACCTCATCGACGCCCAGCGCGCGTGACAGCTTCACTTCGTTCACGTCGTGGTCCCCGCGCAGCACGACCATCACCAGCTCTTTGCCAGCCAAATACAACAAGCTCTTCAAGAAATTGGCCGGCGGCTGGTCCAAGAACTTGGCGACCGCTTCGATCTTACCGTGTCCGGGCGTGTGCACCTTCTCCAGTGCAGCGACCGTTTCCGGCGCCGGTCCGCGCCGGGGCAGCGCGGGCGTCTTGGCGACCTCCAGGTTCGCGGCATAATTACACTGCAGACAAGCCGCGATCACATCCTCGCCGCTCTGCACGAGCACCTGAAATTCAGCGCTACCCGAGCCGCCCATGGCGCCCGAATCCGCGCTCACCATACGGAAGTCGAAGCCCATGCGATGAAAGATGTTCGTGTAGGCCACGCGCATGCGCTCGTAGCTCCGCTTGGCCGACTCTTCGTCCACGTCGAACGAATAGGCATCCTTCATCGAGAATTCACGGCATCGGAGCAGCCCACCGCGGGGCCGCGCTTCGTCGCGAAACTTGGTCTGGATCTGATACAAATTCTTCGGCAAATCGCGGTAGCTCTTCACTTCACGGCGCGCCAAGTCGGTGATGATCTCTTCGTGCGTGGGCCCCAGGTGATAATCGGCGCCTTTGCGATCCTTCAAGCGGAACAGCGTGTCGCCGAACATGTCCCAGCGCCCCGTCTCCTTGAAGTATTCCGCGGGCAGCAGCGCGGGCAAGAGCACCTCTTGGGCGCCCGCAGCATCCATCTCGGAGCGCACGATGGCCTCGACCTTGCGCAGCACGCGCACACCGAGCGGCAAGAAGCTGTACACCCCCGCGCCCACGCGGCGCACATAGCCGGAACGCAGCAGGAAAATGTGGCTCTTGCTGGTGGCGTCGGCCGGGGCTTCTTTGAGGGTCGGAAGGAGAGCGCGCGTGTACCGCATAGGTGACGCGCGTGTAGCACGGGCCGGCCAAAGTCGGCAGATCCCCCGCGATCCCGGCCTGCCGATCGCTCGATCCGTCACATCCTACCCCGAATTTTGCGCGTATCCCGGTCCGATCAGCTAGCCCCGGCGTGCTCGGCCGTGCTCCGCCGCGCCCAACCCCGGCCAGTTCCCCCCGAGGTGCTCGGCGTGCTCCGGCGCCCAACCCGGCCAGCTTGCCCCGACGTGCTCCCGTGCGCGCCGCAGCCGGGCGCACCCAGCCGGCTGTGGACCCCCGCTGGGCACTCCCTGCTGTTCCCAAACGGCGGCCAGGCTCCTGAGTTTCCCGCGGCCTCGCCTGATCGGCTTTCCCATCCAGCTTGAGAATTTCCAATGCCGATCGGGTAGCAGTTCAAGGGATCGAAATCGTTGGGAAAGCAGGCTGCTCCTTTGATGGCGCCGAGAATCACTCACACTCACATTTGGCGTGGTGGGGTAGACTCGATTTTCTAGCCGTGAAGGTACACTCCGCGCAAAATTGGGCGCGAAAGCTCTTAACTGAACGGCATTGGTTCGAATTCGAACTCAATTCGAACTCGATTTTTCGCTTCGGCAAGGCTTCCGAGCCGCCTCCCAGACCAGTGCGAATCGTCAGTTTGCGGGGCGCTACACCGCTACACCTGAAAATTAGAGTTCGAATTCGAACTCGATTTTCGCTTCCGCGAGGCTCTACGCACCGGCTTCGCCACCTTTGATTTGCGCCCGGCGCCCTCTGTCAGGTGAAGATGGAGTTCGAATTCGAACTCGATTTTTCGTTTCAGCGAGGGCCCACTCGCCAGTCACACCCGCGCACGGAGGTTCGGCGCGAGGGAGGTTTCGGCGCGAAGGGAACTGAGCATGCGGTGAGGTGCTGGGCTGGGTCGCGAGCGCCCATTCTTTTGTTAGGGCTGCCTCGCCGCCGCTCACTTGCACAGGTGCGGTGAATCAGGCGGAACCGAATAGCCTTTGCGGGATTCCCGACTTGTTCCGTCGGGAATCCCGGGTATAACCCCGGGGACTAAACGCTCGGGCGTTCCACTAGCATCCCGAGCCCGGAGACTCACTGATGACCGTTGCTACGACCTGGAAGCAGAAGCTGGCTGGCCAAGTGCGCGAAGACTGGGCGCGGGAGATTGACATCTTCGAGACCCAGATCGAGCTGCGCAAGAAGGGCAAGGTCGAAGAGAAGCTGTTCGCGGAGACGCGCCTGCGCCGCGGAACCTACGGTCAGCGCTACGACAACGGTCAGCGTCACGACGGTGAAAAGACGCAGACTCTGCCGTATCCGTCGGGTGAGCTGACCAAGGGCCCGGTTACGATGTGGGACGCGCCGGGTATGCAGCGCATCAAGATCCCGTACGGCAAGCTCAGCGCCGATCAGCTCGATACGCTCTCGGAGCTGGCCGAAGAGTATTCGGATCAGATCCTGCACATTACGACGCGGCAGGACATTCAGCTGCATTTCATTCACATCGAGGACACGCCGGATCTGATGCGGCGGCTCGCCGCGGCGGGGATTACGACCCGTGAAGCGTGCGGAAACACCGTGCGCAATGTGACTGCTTGTCCGTACGCGGGCGTGTGCAGCACCGAGTCGTTCGATGTGATCCCGTACGCGGATGCGCTGGCGTTCTTCTTGTTGGGGCATCCGGATACTCAAGATTTCGGCCGGAAATTCAAGGTCGCTTTCTCTGGTTGCAAAGACGAGCCGTGCGGGCTGACGAATTTTCACGATGCGGGTGCGATTGCGCGCACGCGCGTGGTGAATGGCGAACTGAAGCGTGGCTTCGAGTATTACGTCGGTGGTGGGCTCGGCGCGGTGCCCTATCCGGCCTCGCTGTTCGACGAGTTCCTGTCCGAAGAAGAGCTATTCCCGATCACGCAGGCCGTGTGTCGCGTGTTCGCGCGGCTGGGCGAGCGTGAAAACCGAGCGCGTGCGCGGCTCAAGTTCGTGGTCAAGAAGCTCGGCATCGAAGAGTTCAAGCGCTTGGTGCTGGAAGAGCGCGCCAAGCTGCGCCCGGACGAACGTTGGACGTCGTTTTTGAAGGATCTGCACGTCACGGACGAGAAGCCGCTCAAGCCGGGGTCGGAGCTCGCGCCGGGCAATTACCCCGCGGGCTTCGAGGCTTGGTTCAAGACCAATGTCCAACCGCAGAGCCAAAAGGGTTACTCGACCGCCAAGGCGACGCTGCCGCTGGGTGACTTCACGCCCGGCCAGGGGCGGGCCATGGCCGAGCTTGCGCGCAAGTTCACCGGTGATTCGATGCGCGCCACCGTCGAGCAGAACATGCTTTTTCGCTGGGTTTCGAACGCCGATTTGCCTGCATTTTATCAAGAGTTGAGCAAGGCGGGCTTGGGCTCCGCGGGTGCCGATCACATCACGGACGTCACCTCGTGCCCCGGCACCGATACTTGCAAGCTCGGCATCTCGTCGTCGCGCGGGCTGGCTACCGAACTCCACAAGCAGCTGTCGGTGATTTCCGATCAGCTCGATCCGGCCGCGCAAGGTTTGCACATCAAGTGCAGCGGTTGCTCCAATTCGTGCGGGCAGCACCACGTGGCGGATATGGGCTTTCTGGGCGTGAGCCGGAACATGAACGGTCGGCGCGTGCCGCACTTCCAGCTCGTGATCGGCGGCCAGTACAAGAACAACGCCGGCTCCTATGGGCTCGCGATCGGCGCGATTCCTTCCAAGCACGTGCCCAAGGCGGTCAAGACGCTGACCGATCGCTTCGTGGCCGAGAAGCTGGATGGCGAAACGTTCCAGGCGTTCGTGGCACGGATTGGCAAAAAGGAGATTCGCAAGCTGGTCGATCAGCTGGCCGTGATTCCGAGCTACGAGCAGGACCCGAGCTACTATTCGGACTGGGGCGATCCGCGCGAGTATACCATCGGTGATTTGGGCGTCGGCGAGTGCGCGGGTGAGGTCGTGCCGCTGGTGCAAGTGGGCCTCGCCGACAGTGAGCGTGAGCTGTTCGAGGCGCAGCTCTTGCTCGACGAAGGCAGCAGCGACCGCGCGGCCGCCCGCGCGTTCAGCGCGATGGTGCTCGCCGCGCAAGCGCTGACCCGCGAAAAGAACTCGTTTTTGGGGGAGGGCGTGGACGAAATCGTCAGTGAATTCCGCACCCATTACTACGATACCAAGCTGTTCTTCGACCCGTTCGCAGGTGGCAAATTCGCGCACTACTTTTTCCGCGCCTATGAACACCGTGGTGAAGCCGGCGCGTCGAAAGAGGGCGCGCATCAATTGATCGAAGAGGCACAACTGTTCGTGGAAGCCGCGCACCAGTGCTACACGCGCATCGCCGGGGCCTTGCCGTAAGGCGAGCCGAGCGGCCAAGAATTTTTACGACTCGAGAACGTCCATGCTTTCAGAACGTCTACAACTCAAACTCTACTTGGAACCGAGCGCGCACTTCGAGCTCGAAGCGCTGATTCCGGTGTTCCATCGCGTGATCCGCGAGCAGCTGATCAAGGAATTGTTGATCGACGTGGTCGATTATAGCCACGTGCCCGACGGCCCGGGTGTGGTGCTGATCGGTCATGAGGCGGACTACTACGTCGGTGCGCTCGATGGCGCGTCCGGCTTGGTCTACAGCCGCAAGCGCGGCGGCCCGGGCCCCGATGCGCGCTTGGAAGACGCGCTGCGTCGGTTGGTCAACGTGGCTCGCCTGTTGGAGCAGGAAAGCAGCCTCAAATGGCGGTTCAAGAGCGGTGAGCTGAGCTTGCGCCTGACCGACCGCCTGCACGCGCCGAACGACGACGCGACCTTCGCCGCCACCCGGGCCGAGGTCGAAGCGCTGTTCGGCCGGGTCTACGGCGGCTCGGTCGCGATCGAGCGTTTGCCGGCTGCGAAAGAGCCACTCAGCCTGCGGATCAAAGCCGCTAGCTCGCCCTCGCTGGAAGCGTTGCTGGAAAAGTTGGGCGGCCCCCCGGCAGCGGCGAGCTGAATCGTGGCGGATCCGATCACGATCCGCCCCGCACTGCTGGCTGACTGCGTCGCGATCAACGAGATCTACAACCACTACGTGCTGCACGATACGTGCACGTACCAGACCGAGCCCGACACCCTGGCCGAGCGACACGCCTGGTTCGAACGACACGGCGGGCCGCACCCGGTGCTGGTGGCGGAAGAGCGCGGCGAGGTGCTGGCCTGGGGTTCGCTGTCCACCTTTCACCCGCGCGTGGGTTACCGCTTCAGCGTCGAGGATTCGCTCTACGTGCGTCACGATCGGCTGCATCGAGGCCTCGGCAAGGCCCTGCTCGGGGAGCTGCTCGCGGCCGCGCGTGGCCACGGACACCGCACCGTAATCGCCCTGATTTCAGCCGATAAGCCGAACAGCATCGCGCTTCACCAGGGGTTCGGCTTCGCGCCCGCGGGCCTTTTGCGGCAAGCGGGCTACAAGTTCGAGACGTGGCTGGACGTGGCGTATCTGCAGCTGATGTTGTGAGCGGCGAACTCGCCCGCGGCCCTAGTCGGGCTGAGAAACGAAGTCCCCGACTCGCAACACGCCCACCTGATCGTGAATCAAGTTCATGCCGAACCAAACCTTCTGATCCTGCATTCGGAATTTGGCCAAGGTGCGGAGCGGTTCCTTGCCGGTTTCAGCGGTCAGGGGATCGATGGTCGTGACCACGCAACGCTCACAGCGCTTCGGCCCGCGGAAGGAGATCTCTCCAATGCGGACTCGGGCGTAGCTGTCTTCCGCGAACGGTTCAGTGCCACTGACTACGATATTCGGCCGGAAGCGCTCCATCGTGACTGGTATTTCTAGCCGCGCGTTGAGGTCGCAGAGCGACGCTTCCGAGATCAACAGGAACGGATAGGCGTCGGCGAAACTCGTGATGTCGCCGGGCAGTGCGCGCGCGGGGTTGACCTGCCGCTGGTGATGCTCGGGCATGTAGACCAGTTCGTGGCGGGCGCCGAGGTAATCCGAAAACCAAGCGCTCCCGAGCGCGTGTGCAACCGCCACTGCGCGATCGTCCCAGATTTGGACCTCCCGCTCACCGCCGACTTCATACGCCAGCGGCAGCACCAGCTCTGGGCGGCCCGGGGCCGTCAGGCGCAGCCAATCCCCTTCGATCACGCTATGGACCAGGGCCAGCTGCGCGAATTCACGCTGAGTGATGAACTGCCCGTTTGCATCGACAATCATCCAGCGGCGATCGGCGACGAAACCCCGCGCGCCGACCGGCCACTCGTGCACTCGGACGCCCCGGCAGGATTTGATGGGATAGACGTACAGTGCAGAGACGGCCGCCACCCGCTCAAGATAGCAGGGTCAGCTGCCGAGGAACCGGGCCGTGATGCTTCAGCGCTCGATCCCGGGGCTGGCTTCCGCGGAGCCGAGGTATTTGCCGATCTCTTCACGCTTGTTTTGCACTTGGTCGAGGAGGGCCAGAGCATGGGCAGTGCGTTGGGGTGCCGCCGTATCAGGATGCGCGAGGCATACCTTGTCCCAGCGCAGCTTGAGTGTATTTTGCAGCTCACGCAGATCGCACACCGCGCGCTGATGGACATTGCGGAACGAGTCCGAGGGCCAGGCCGCGTCGATCGCAACGCACAGCGCGGCCAGCACACTGGCCAAGATCGTGACCTGTGGACTTTCGCGCGCAGCCATCAACGCAGCCAATAACGCGCCAGAGATCGCGAGCCCACGCAAAACCCAAAAACGAATCTTCTCCTTGCGACTGCGGGTCAGGTTCGCCTGCACCCAGCGCTCGAGATCCTTGATCTGTTCGTCGATCGCCGTTTCGGGAGCGAACGATCCGGGGCGAAACACTTCGGTGACGTCAGACTCCGCGAGCGTCGTATCTGCGGGAGCCATACCACTCGGCGAGCGATGGTAGTCCGCTGCAGCACGTCGCCCGACGATCGTGGCCAGATCGATGTGCGGAACGCTCGGAATCGAGGCGCGTGGCGGGGGAGGCGTTTGAGGCGGCAAAGGGCGGCTCGATTCCGGTGAAGCCATGTGCGAGTGCTACGCCTGCGCTTCGAACAGCGCAACGCGCGGATTATCACTCTGATGAGATGCTCAGTCATTGCGGCGCGCGTGATTCCCATGAGCGGCGATTTTACCGTTCGCATCGATCTGAGGCAGTTGGCCTCGTCGCACACTCGACGAGCTGAACGCTGCCCAGCCCGCCACATTCGCGGTGGCCAGTTGCCATTGCTCAGAATGCGTTAAAAAATAGCAGTATATGTCTGAATAGTCGGCCGAATCTGGAATGGGCGCGCTTGGCGCGTGTTGTGCAGTTCAGACACTGCACAGCCGTTTCCAAAGGAGGCTCGCATGGGATTTTTGGCGCGTTTGATGGGCGTAGAGAGCGACGCGGATCGACAACCTGCTGGAACACGCAGTCCGGCAGGCGTCACGGCCGTAGATAGCGAGCAACGAGCGCTCGAGCGTTATCGATACATGCTGCGCACTGCATCGCCCGAGACGCTGGAGCAGGCCCACGCCGAGGCCTTTGCCAAGCTGAGCAGTGAGCAGCGCAAGCAGCTGCTCGCCGAGTTGGCTAGCTCCGCACCGAAAGCCGAGCAAGCGGCGATCGCAGCGACTTCGGTCGAGGATACACAAGCGCTAGCGCGGGTGGCGACGCGCGCCGAAGTGCGGCAACCGGGTATCCTAGAGCGCACGATGGGCACGGGGGCGCTGGGCTTCGGCACCAGCTTGCTGTCGAGTTTTGCCATGGGCTTCGTCGGCAGCATGGTGGCACAGAGCTTCTTTTCCGCACTGGGCGGCTTCGACGGGGCTGATGCAGAGGCTCACGCGAGCAGCGCCGAAGCCAACGACGATCCCGAGCTCGGCGACGGCGCCGATGATTTCGAAGATGGTGGCGATATGGGTGATTTCGACGTCTGAACAGTGGAGAGCCAATCCTCGGACGTTCTAGGATTGGCTCTCGCTCTGAGCGCTCGGCCTGACCAGCCGCAAGATGCCGAAGGCCAAGAGTGCGGTGAACACGGCCAAAACATAAGCGCCCACGCCTGCCGCCGAGCCGAGCGCACCCGCCACCCAAACGCTAGCTGCGGTGGTGATGCCCGAGACGTGGCCGCGGTTCTGAATGATCGCGCCCGCGCCCAAGAAGCCGATGCCGCCGATCACCCCTTGCAGCACGCGCGTGGGGTCGAAACCATCGCCGGTTTTGGGTGCGAGGTGATCGCCGACCTCGAAGCCGAGCAAGGTGAAGCTGGCCGAGCCGAGCGCGACCAACATGTGTGTGCGTAGCCCCGCGGGTTTGTCGGCGCGCTCGCGGTCCCAGCCGATCAGCGCGCCAATTGCGATCGCCACCATGAGCCGCAGCGCGACCTCCGTCAGTGAAGCTCCCTTGGTCCAGATGATGTCCATACTGCGGCTAAGCAATTGGCGTGCCTCGCTGACGTGCCTCGCTGAACTGCACTCGAGGGTGAAGGTCCGAACCAAGAATTTCGGCGTTGACCAAAACAGGTATTTGATTTACCAGTTATGACGCGCTCACGAAGCGCGCGAAAAAGAACTGGTCGAAAGTCAGAAAAGAGCTGGAAACATGACTAATTCCATCTATGAGCGCCTGGGCGGAGCAGCAGCGGTCGATGCCGCGGTCGACATTTTTTACCGCAAGGTCTTGGCCGACGAGCGCATCTCCACGTTCTTCGACGACGTCGACATGGACCGGCAACGCGGCAAACAGAAGGCGTTTTTGACGTTCGCCTTTGGCGGCCCCAACGCCTACGCCGGCAAAGACATGCGCGCCGCGCACGCCCGCATGCAGCTCACGGAACTGCATTTCAATGCGGTCATGGAGCACCTGGGCGCGACGCTGGCCGAGCTCAACGTCCCCCCCGAGCTGATCGGTGAGGCGGCGGCGATCGCGCTCAGCGTCAAGAGCGACATCGTGAGTCGCTGAGGCGCGCTCGATGCTGCGCTTCGAAGGCAATGACTACACGCTCGAAGACGGGGAGAGCGTGCTCGATGGTTTGCTGCGGCACGGGCTGCAGCTGAGCTCGCTCTGCCGCAGCGGAGCGTGCCAATCGTGCCTGTTGCAGGCCACCAGCGGCACACCGCCCGCTCCCTCGCAGCTCGGTTTGAAGGATGCATGGAAGCAACAGGGCTATTTTCTAGCCTGCGTTTGCCGCCCACGAGAAGATTTGGTGGTCGAACGCTGTGACGCCGCGGCCTCGTACAGCACCGTGGTGCAGCGCGTGGCGCCACTGGCCCCCAACGTGATCGGTATTTGGCTGACACGCCCGCCAGCTTTCGACTTCCGAGCCGGCCAATTCGTCCAGCTCTCGCGTCCCAGCGATGGCTTGATGCGCCCGTATTCGATCGCCTCGTTACCCAGCGACGAGCTGCTCGAGCTGCACGTCGCGCTGCTGCCGAATGGGCAAATGAGCGGCTGGCTGCGCGAAGCGGTGGGCGAGGCCGCGTCGCTGCGGGGCCCGTTCGGTGAATGCTTTTACCAAGAAGGCGAGCCAGAGCGACCGCTCGTGCTCGCCGGTACGGGCACGGGGCTCGCTCCGCTGCTGGGCGTACTTCGGGCCGCTGCCCTGCACGGCCATCGCGGCGAGATTTCGCTGTTTCATGGCAGCCCGCAGCTCTCCGGAATTTATCTGCGCCCCGAGCTCGAAGCGCTGAGTGAATCCTTGCCGAACCTGCGCCTGTTCGGCAGCGCGCTGGCGGGCGATGCCAGCGAACTTGGCGCGCAGGGCCGCTGGCAGCTCGAGCTCACACCGCTCGATCAGCTGCTCTTTGCGCAAAACCCCAAGCTCGATTCCCACCGCCTGTTCCTGTGCGGTCAGCCTACGCTCGTGCACTCACTCAGAAAGCGCGCCTACCTGGCCGGTGCCTCACTGAGCCGCATTCATTGTGATGCGTTTGCGGCGCCGCACTCGGTGTAGCGCTAGTATTCATCGTATCGTGCAGCTCACCTCCTACACCGACTACGCGTTCCGCACGCTGATCGCGCTCGCCTGCGTGGCGCCCGAAAAGCTGACCGTCGGCGAAATCAGCGAGAGCTACGGCATCTCATTGAACCATCTGTTGAAGGTGGTACAGCGGCTCGCCGAGCTCGGCTATGTCGAAACCCTGCGCGGCAAGTCCGGCGGCGTGCGCCTACTCGCTGATCCAAAGGCGCTCACGCTGGGGACCATCGTGCGCGGAATGGAACCCGAGCTCGGCTTGGTCGCGTGCCTGCGTCAAGGAGAGCAGCCGTGCACGATCGCCCCCGTGTGCCGGCTCAAGTCGATCTTGACCGACGCCACGAAGCAGTTTCTGACCACGCTCGACCAACAGACGCTCGCCGACATCAGCGTGCCCAAGCCGCGCATCGCTCGGCTGCTCGAGCTGGGCATTCGCTGAGCCGAATTTGGCTACCAGCGCTGATGCACGGCCGGTCGCACGCGCGCATCGTAGATCTCCTTCACGCGTCGCATCAGCTCGCTGCTGAGCGGCGGCAGCTCCGAGGCCGCCGCGTTTTCCGCGACCTGATCCGGCCGCTTGGCGCCGGGGATCGAACAGGTGACCGCGTCGTGCATGTCGATCCAACGGAGGGCAAACTGCGGCAGTGACATGCCGGCGGGCACCAACGCCCGCAGTTCTTCGACCACTGCGAGCCCCTCCTCGAAATCAACGCCCGAGAATGTCTCCCCGCGATCGAAGGCGGCACCGGTGCGATTGAATGCTCGATGGTCATCCGCTGCGAATTGCTGACCGGGCTTCAGCTTGCCGCCGAGCAAGCCGGACGAAAGCGGCAAACGTGCCAAGACCCCAACCTTGCGCCGTTGAGCTTCGGCAAACAGATGTTCTGCCGGGCGCTGGCGAAAGATGTTGAACACGATCTGAATCGATTGCACTTCCGGAAACTCGATCGCCTTCAGTGCCTCCTCCACGCGCTCCACGCTCACGCCGTAGTGCTTCAGCTTGCCCGCGCGCTTCAAATCGTCGAGCACACCGAACACCTCGGGCATGTAATACACGTCCGTGGGCGGACAGTGCAGTTGCAGCAACTCGAGCGCTTCGACCTCCAAATTCGCCGCGCTCCGCTCCACGAAGGCAGTCAGGTTTTCCCGCGTATAGCCGCTCGCCACGTGCGGATTGAGCCGCCGCCCGGCTTTGGTCGCGGTGTGAAAAATCGGCCCGCGCTCACGCTTCAGCCGCGCCAGCAGCCGCTCGCTGTGACCGTCGCCATACACATCCGCCGTGTCGAAAAAATTAACCCCCAGATCGAGCGCGCGGTGCAGGGCCTGGAGCGAGTCCTCGTCGTTGACCGGGCCCCAGGTGCCGCCGATGGCCCAAGCGCCGAAACTGACGGCGGAAACATTGAGGCCGGTGCGACCCAGAGCGCGATATTGCATGGCCGCGCAGTCTAGTGCGCTTTGCCGCGCCATTGTCCACAAGCGGTCGCCTTTGTCAGGTTTTTTCATGACGAACGCGACTCTCGCCGTGCTCCCGGCGGTCACATGGTAAAGAGAGCTCCGCTATGGGCACCGCGGAACCCTCACGCTTCCAAGCCGCGATCGACGCTTTCGATCGCGCCAACGCCGAAGATCCGCACGCACTCAGCGTTGCGGGCAGCGAGCCACGACCGCGAGAGCTGCTCGACGCAGAACGCCTCTCCGCCTGGGTCGAACGCCTCGCGCCCGACGCCTCCGAGGCCCTGCGCCTCGCCGCGCGCAGCCAACACATCCGCCGCTGGCAAATCCCCCGCGCCTCCTACCCTGCGGGCCGCGTCGGCTATCTGCAATGGCGCACTCAACTCGGCCGCTTTCACGCCGACACCGTCACGCGCATCCTCGAAGACCTCGGCTACGAACGCGATCTGATCGACGCCGTGCGCCGCATCAACCTCAAGCAAAACCTACACAGCAACCCCGACACTCAAACCATGGAAGACGCTCTCTGCCTCACCTTCCTCGAGTTCGAGTTCGACGAGTTCTGCGCCAAGTATCCAGCCGAAAAAGTGATCGATGTGGTGCGCAAGACGTGGAAGAAGATGTCCGCGCGCGGCCACGAGCTCGCGCTGACCTTGCCGTTCACGCCGAGCTCGCTCGAGATCGTGAAGCGCGCGCTCACGCCAGAGGGGGCTTCTTAGACCGAGACCTGGAGTTGCCGCGGGTCGGACCGTTGATAGGAACAAGACCTCGAACGAGCGAATCACCTCTGCGCGCCGCGCCGACCTACCGCGATCGCCCATCGTGGGAACCGCGCGAGCTCGGAGCTGCGCTGCTGGATCGCGAGCGCCCCCTCACCGCGCGCGTTGCCGCAAACGATCGATACTCATCGCCACCACGATGATGAACCCCGTAAAGATCTCCTGCACCCAATTGGGAAACCCAAGATGCGTGCAGCCAGCTTTGATCACCGTCAGTAGCAACGCGCCGACCAGCGTGCCCGAGGCCGAGCCTTGCCCACCCGAGAGCGAGCCGCCACCAATCACGACCGCCGCGATTACCTCGAGTTCGAGCCCCACGGAATCCGTAGGATCGCCGACCGTCAACGTCGAGAACTCGAGTACGCCGGCCAAGCCGACCAATAGGCCGCTCAGCGCGTACACGAAGAGCGTCGTTTTCGGGATGGAAATCCCGCACAAACGCGCGGTTTCGGTGTTCGAGCCCACGGCTACGATTTGACGCCCGATCTTGGTGTAGGTGAGCAAACCGACGCCGAACAATGTGGCGGCGAGCATCAGCCACACGCCGGGCGGGAGCGCGAGGGAACCCGCGTGGCTCTGCATCAGTGCGTCCAGGCCACGTGGATCGGCGTCGATCTTTTGTTCGTCGGCGATGCCTTTGGCCACGCCGCGCAGGATGCTCATCGTGCCCAGAGTGACAATGAACGGTGAGATCTTCAGACCGGCAACTAAGCCGCCGTTGCACAAACCGAGCAGGCCGCCGGAAAGTACACCGAGTGCGGCGGCGGCGCCGGGGCCCATGCCTGCGCGGAGGCACTCGGCGACCACCACGGTGGTGAGGGCTACGGCTGAACCGACGGACAGGTCGATGCCGCCGAGCACGATCGTGAAAGTCATGCCGATGGCGGCGATGCCGACGACTGACGTCTGGCGCAGCATGGTGAGCAGGTTCGACTGGCGCGCGAACGTGTCGGGCGCAAGCGCGGTGAAGAGCGCGTAGAGCAGGCACAGCGCGAGCAGGGGACCGAGCCAGGGGGTGCGAAATAGCCGGCCAATTGCCGTCGTTTGGTCGCTCATGCGGTGGCCTCGAGCAAGAGAGCGTGTTCGCTGAGTTCGCTGGCGGGGCGTGCTGGGCCGAGCTTGCCGCGCACCATTACGGAGATGCGGTCGCACACGCCGAGGAGCTCGGGCAGGTAGCTCGAGACCATCAGCACGGCGTTGCCCTGAGCCGCGAGTTGGTCGATGATTCGGTACAGATCGGCGCGGCTGCCAACATCGACGCCGCGGGTGGGTTCGTCGAGCAAGAGCACGTCCGTGCCGTGGTGGAGGAGGCGCGCGAAGCAGATCTTTTGTTGGTTGCCGCCGGACAGATCACGCGCGAGTTGCTCGGGGCCGCGGGCGCGGACGCCGAGGCGCTCCAGGTAGCTGCGCGCGATGGCATTGCGTTTCGTCGGACTTACGAAGCCGAACGAGCCGAGCGATTCGAGTTTCGAGAGCGTGATGTTGTCGCCCAAGCTGAGCGTTTCGGCGAGTCCCTCGCCTTTGCGGTCTTCGCTCAGCAGGCCCACACCTTCGGCTAAGCGGCGCGCGGGGGAGGCGGGGCCGAGCACGCCTTTGACGCGCAGGGTGCCGCTCTTCACGCGGTCTAGGCCGAAGAGCGCGCGTAGGAGCTCGCTGCGGCCTGCGCCGAGCAAGCCGGCGATGCCCAGCACTTCGCCGCGGCGTAGGGTGAGCGAAGCCGAGATGGGTAGCCGCTGTCCGGCGAGTTCATGCAGGTCCAAGACGACTTCGCCGGGGCTGCGCGCGGAGCGCGGGAATAGTTCTTGGACATCGCGACCGGCCATCAATTTGACGAGCTCGCTGCGCGTGGTGCCGGCGAGCTTCGCGCTGTGCACGAACCGGCCGTCTCGCAGCACCGTGTAGCGCTCGGCGATGCGCTCGACTTCTTCCAAGAAGTGCGACACGTAGAGTACGGCAATGCCGCTTTTGGTCAGCTCGCGCACGACGCTGAAGAGGCGTTCGGCTTCGCTCGAGTTGAGCGTGCTGGTCGGCTCATCCAAAATCAGGATTTTGCACTCGGCTTGGGCCAGCGCGCGCGCCAGACACAGAAGTTGGCGATCGCCTTGTCCGAGATCTCCCGCGCGCTGCCTGAGATCGGGCAGCGGGGCGCCTTCGGGCAATACGCGAGCGAGTGCGGCTCCCGCGCGTTGCTCGAGCTGCGTACGGTCCACGAAGCCGTAGCGACCTGGCAGTGTGCCGAGCAGGATGTTCTCGGCCACGCTCAGGTCGGGGCACAATGCGGGCTCTTGCGACACGAACGCGACGCCCAGGGCCTGCGCGTGCTGCGGCGTGCTCGGCGCATAAGGACGACCCGCGAGCTCTAAAGTGCCGCTGTCCGCAGTCTGCGTGCCGGCCAGGATTTTGAGCAGCGTGCTCTTGCCCGCGCCGTTTTCGCCGAGCAGCGCGTGGACTTCACCGGCGCCCAGCTTGAGCTGTACGTTCGAGAGCGCCTTGGTCGCGCCGAAGCTTTTGCTCAGCCCCCCGACGTGGAGCAATGCAGGCGCGGCGCTCTCGCTCATGCCACTCTCAGACTCACGGAGCGTCGAGCCACTTCGCGAGGTTGGGCTTGACCAGCTCGGCGATTTCGGGGCTCTTGAGGTTATCGCGATCGACCAAAGTGGCGCCGGTGTCGATGCGGGCTTCGATCGGTTGCTTGTGCAAATGCGCGGCGATGGTTTTGACCGCGAGATAACCCATCTTCATCGGATCTTGCAGCACGAGCGCGTCGATCTGGCCTGCGTTCACGCCTGCGACTAGCTTTTCCGAAGAATCGAAGCCGATGAAATGAACCTTGCCGGCGAGCTCCGCCTTTTGCAGCGCGAGCAGCATGCCGAAGGTGGTCGATTCGTTGGGGGTGAAGATGCCGTTGATCGTGCCCTTGGCCGCATTTTGGGCCAAGAGCAGGTTCTCGCTGGCCGCGTGCGCGGTCTCGGTCGTGGCGCCCGCGTAGCGGTTTTCAGAGGCGATCTTGATCTCGGGGAACTTGCGGATCGCTTCCAAGAAGCCTTCTTCACGGTTGTTGGTGCTGGCCGATCCCTCTTGATAGCGAAGCACGAGCACGCTGCCTTTGCCGTTGAGCAGCTTGCCCATGCGCTCGCCCGCGAGCCGACCCGCCGCGCGATTGTCGGTCGCCACGAAGCTGACGTATGATTTGTCCTTCAGGTCGGAGTCGAAGATCACCACTGGCACTTTGGCGTCGAGCGCGGCCTTCACCGGCGCGCCGAGCGCGGTGTCGTTGAGCGGCGCGAGCACGATGCCGGAGACGCCCTGCGCGGTGAAGCTCTGCACCAAGTCGACCTGAGATTTGAGGTCGTCTTCTTTGAGCGGCCCCTTCCAGATCACTTCCACGTTCACTTCGCGAGCGGCCTTCTCGGCGCCCGCGTGGACCGCTTTCCAGAACTCGTGTGTCGTCCCTTTGGGAATGACGGCGACGCGCAACTTGGCTGGCGCATCGCTGGCGGCTCCACTGCCCGCGCTGGTGTCGGCCTTCTTCTTGCAGCCCACAGCTAGCAGCGCGCACAGGCACAGCGACCAAACCCAAAAACAACGACTGTTCACGATGCAGGATTGTATGCACAAAAATGATCGAACAGCGATCAGCGCGCGGGCGGCGGGCTAGCGAAGCTACCCGGGAAGGGGTTGGCCGAGTCGCGGCGATCCAGTTCGCGCGCGGTCCAAGGGAAGGAGCTGCCGCGTTCGTGGAAGAAGGCCACGCCGATCACGCCTACATTGCGGTCGTTGCCTTTGCGAGCCGCATACGAATCTTTCACCGCGCCGAAACGGAACGCGGCCACCGCGGATTGGCTGCGACGGAAACCGTCGATTTGCAGGTTCGCCCAGGGATCGATCAGGTAGCCTCGCTTGGCGGTGCTGCCCTCTTTGCCATCGATCACGTCCAGACCGTCGACCGTGGCGACCGCTTCGAAGCGGCTCCCGGTGTGGTTTTCGATTTGAATCACGTAGCGCTGACCGTCAGCGCCCGCAACATAGTCTTGCCCGCCGAAATAGGCGCTCGGCAAGGGCGCGCCATTTTCGTCGAGCAAGCGCACGCTGACCGCACCCTGCGCGGCATCTACACCGCTGCGATCGAAGCTCGCGTACGAGTTGCCCATGCGTCGGGCCATGGCTTGAACGCCCGAGTCATCGTTGTAATTGAGCGCGACGACTGCGAACGGACGCGAATAGTCGGCGCGTTCGAAGGGCGAATTCGAGACGTAGCTGGTGCGCGTTTCGCCCCAAGTCGTGCCCAAGCCCGGGCGATCTTCGGCTCTCTTCTCGGCCGGCGGTCGATACGCCGAAGCCGAGCCGGCCTTGGCACTTCCGCGCGCCGCTTGGCTTGGTGCGGCCGCCGGCGATGCGGGTGCGGGCGCGGCTTCGTCCGCCTCTGCGCTCGGACCTGAGGCGTACGCGCGACTCGGCTCGCTGTTGCTGAAGGGCGTAGCGCTGGGCGCGTTGCGCGCTTCGGGCGGCGAGGAAGACCTCGCACACGCGGCTACAGGTAGGACCAACAGACAGGCGAGGAATTTGGCGCGCTTCATGGTGAGTTTTTCTCCGTTCGTGACCGACGCGAGGAAAACGCAGCGCATTCGGTCGACCTTACAGCTCGCCTGCCGATCCCACTTTTTAACGGCAAAAGCGCCTCGATCGGCCCTTTCGCTTTTGCTAGCGAGTCCAGTAGCAACGGACTAGGCTCGTGTTTAGAGGAGGTGTCGAATGCGACGTGTATTCATGCTCGTGGTTGCGCCGGCGGTGGCCGCGCTCGCGCTCGTGCTCGTGGGCTGTGGCAGCGATAGTGACGGAGGCAGTTCCAATAACGGCGGCTCGAGCGGTGCGGCCGGCGGCGGCTCGACTTCGCAATGCGTGGCCAACAACGCGGAGTTCACTCACGCGCAGTTCCTCGCTCAAACCGAGCCCGGCAAGGCCTGTTCGGACGCGAGCGGCGCGAGCACCGTCTGCGCCAGTGACATGCCGCTGATCGGTGGCACGTGCGGCAAAGGCTGCCTCGGCATGGGCGATGACGCTGCGCAAGCCACCTGCGTCGCGGACTGTATCAAGACCGAAATCGCCAAATCCAAAGCCGCGCCGCTGAGCGACGATTGCATGGCCTGCTACACCGCCGACGTCGAGTGCGCGCGCAAAAATTGCCTGACGGCCTGCGGCTTGGCTCCGACCAGCGAAGCCTGTTACACGTGTCGCAACGACAACGGCTGTGTGGATGAGTTCTACTCCTGTAGCGGCCTGCCTGAACCGAGCGCGCCCTAACGAGGCCGCCGAGGCCCGGTCAATCGAGCATGAGGAGCATCACGCGAGCCTCGATCAGCGTGGGCGCGTTCGCGCTCGCGCTGGGCGCCCCGTGCGTCGCGCGCGCCGGTGGCTACGACACGCCCATGCTGTACAGCGCGCGCCACATGGGCATGGGCGGTACGGCCATCGGCTACGTCGAAGATCCCTCGGCCTTGTTCCACAACCCCGCCGGCCTCGGCCACATCGAGCGGGGCGAAGTGATCGGCGACTTCTCGCTGTTGGTCGGTGGCATCCACGCTAGCCCCGGTGCGGCACCAGCCGGCCGAGACATCGATTCAGAGACCACCGTGGCGCCGTTCTTCCTCGTCGGCGGCGCGTATCGCGTGCACCCCATGCTCACGCTGGGCGTGGGCGTGTATCCCATCGCCTCGGCCGGCGCGACCTACAAATACGGCAACGGCAATTTCCAAGACAACACCGAGCTCTTCTTCCTGGAAACCTCACCTGCGATCGCCTTCAACCCCTTGCCGAACCTCCGCTTCGGCCTCGGCTATCGCATCACCTACGTGCACCTCTCGCGCTACCAAGGCGATCCGGATTCCGGCGCAGTGCCGATCATCGATTTCAAAATGTCCGGCCAGAACTTCACCGGCTTCCGCGCGGGCGTGCAATGGGGTGCACTGCCTTGGCTCGAATTCGGCGCGGTGTTCAGAAATACGGTCAACACCAAAGTCACCAACTCGCACGGCATCGCCCTGCTCACCGAGTACAGCGACATCTCGACGCACTTCAAGCTGCCCGCCAAGCTCGGCTTCGGCGCTCGCGCCGACTTCGATCGCTTCCGCGTCCCTGCATCCCTCGCGGTCGATTTCGAATACGCCTTCAATAGCCAAAACAAAGGCGATCCGCTCGAGGGCACACCCGCACCAGGCTCGGACGGCGCCCACTCGGTGCCCAACATCTTCGAGTGGAAAGACTCACGAACGCTGCGACTCGGCGTCGAATATCGAATCCTGCACGATCGAGCCGCCCATCTCGATCGAGTGCCGCTGCGCGTCGGCTACGTGTACGATACCCAAACCGCCAACGCGACCTATCCCACCGCCTTCGGTACGCCGCCTGGCCCGACCCAAGTGTTCACCCTCGGCACGGGCTACAATGGCGGCAATTGGCAAGCGAACGTGGCCTACGCCTACCGCTTCGGCAGCGGCGCTGTCACCAACCCCGACAACGTGGCCTGCGCGTTCTGCAGCTACGCCGGTAAAGACGACTACGCGATCCACTTGAATGGCATCTACGTGGACGCGAGCTACAAGTTCTGACCGCGTTCACTCAGCGTCAGTGGTCGCTCCGAATGGGCGATCGCGATCCCGCATCGCACCTCACAACGCGAGCTGTTCCAGTCCCTTTGCGGGGAGTGCGCCTTGCCAGTTGGAAAATCGAGTTCGAATTCGTACCAAGGCCGGTCACCCAAGACCTTGCGCGCCTAATCTTTCGCGCAGTGCGCCTTCCCAGCTAGAAAATCGAGTTTGAAATTCGAACCAATGCCGATCGGCTAGCAGTTCAAGGGACCGAAACCGATGGGAAAGCAGGGCGTTCTTTTGTTGGCGCCGAGCATCACTCACACTCACATTTGGCGTGGTGGGGTAGACTCGCGAAAAAATCGAGTTCGAATTCGAACTCAATGCCGATCGGTTAGCAGCAAGGGATCGAAATCGTTTGGGAAAGCAGGCCGCTCTTTTGTTGGCGCCGAGCCTCACTCACGCTCACATTTGGCGCGGTGGGGTAGACTCGCGAAAAAATCGAGTTCGAATTCGAACTCGATTTTCTAGCCGTGAAGGTGCACTCCGCGCAAAATTCGGCGCGAAAGCTCTCAACCGAACGGCATTGGCTCTCAACTGAACGGCATTGGTTCGAATTCGAACTCGATTTTCTAGCCGTGAAGGTGCACTCCGGGCAAAATTGGGCGCGAAGCTCGTAACCGAGCGGCATTGTGAATTCGAACTCGATTTTTCTCGAGCAGACCCCCACCACGCCAAACGTGAGCGATTCTCAGCTCCGACACAACTGCGGCGTACTTTGCCAAATGATTTGCGACCCTTGAGCCGCTAGCCATCGGCTGACTAGGAAAAGCGCGCGAGGAGTTTGCGGCTCACGGGGTCGAGTGCGCTCGGGACCGGCACCAGATAGCGCATACCGTGCGAGTCGCCGACCAGGTGTCGGCCGTCTTCGAGCGGTCGCACGTGGTCCTCCTGATCGACGATGAATTGCCGCGGGCCGCGATCGGTTTGGACCTGCCAGCGGGTCAGCGTCGCCTCCTGGATGATGCTTTGAATCTCCTGAATTTGGGGCAGAAATTCGACTACCTCGAGCGCACGCTGCAGGACTGCGCGGGGTTGCGCGGGGAGCGCGTCGAGCGTGACGAAGCAGGCGCGTTCGAAGTGATGCTCGTCCACGAGTGAGACGTAGCTATCGGGGGCACTGAGCGGGAAAGCGCGGCGCGCAAACACTGCGAGTCGCTCGGATCCGGGCGCGATGGCCCAGAGCTGCCCGTTGTCGTCGAGCGAGAGCTCGAGCGTGCTGGGCTCGAACAAGGGCAGGGGTTCGTGGCTGAGCTCACTGGCGGCGGGCTCGACCGACGGCGCGCTGGCGTCGACCGCTTGGACCGAGCTTTGGGCGCGCCACAGTTGCGCGTATTCGCCGTCTTTGGCCAAGAGCTCGCTGGCGCTGCCCATCTCTGCCACGCGGCCGTTCTTGAGCACGATCAGCAGATCTGCTTTGCGTAGCGTGCTCAGGCGATGGGCGATCGCGATCGTGGTTCGGCCTTGGACGACGTTGTCGAGGGCGGCTTGAATTTCTCGTTCGGTTTGGACATCGACGGCGGAGGTGGCTTCGTCCAAAATCAGGATCTTCGGATCGACCAAGATCGCCCGCGCGATGGCGATGCGTTGGCGCTCGCCGCCGGACAGCGATTGGCCGCGCTCGCCGACCAAGGAATCGTACCCTTCCGGCAATTTCAGCACGAATTCATGAGCGCGCGCGGCGCGCGCGGCGTGAATCACCCGTGCAGGGCCCGCCTCGGGCGCGCCGTAGGCCACGTTCTCGCCGATTGTGCCGAAGAACAGGAACGGATCTTGGAGCACGATGCCGATGTGACGCCGGTAATCGTCCAAACCGATGCGCCGAATATCGATGCCATCCACGCGCACGGCGCCCGATGAGGCGTCGTAGAAGCGGCAGATCAGGTTCGAGACCGTGCTCTTGCCCGAGCCCGTGTGACCCACGATGCCGACCATTTGCCCTGGCTTCACCGTGAAGCTGACGTCGTTCAACACCAGCCGACTGCCGTAACGGAACGAGACCTGATCGAAGCTGATTTCGCCTTCGACTTGCGCGAGCGGGATCGGATCTTTGGCGTCGATCACGCTCGGCACGCGATCCAAAATGTCGAACAAGCGTTGCGCTGCAGCGGCCGCGCGCTGGGTCACGGTGAGCACGCGGCTCATGCTCTCCACGCGCGTGTAGAAGCGGCTGATGTAGGCGATGAAGGCCGTGAGCACGCCGACCGTGATCTGATGATGCAAGATCTGCCAAGCGCCCACCGCCCAAACCACCAGTAAGCCGAGTTGATTGAACAGGGCGACCAGCGGCCAGAACGAGGTCCAGAGCGTGTTGACCTTGTTGTTGTTGGCCACGATCGCCTGATTGGCCTGCGCAAAGCGCGCGATCTCGCGCTTCTCTTGTGAGAAGGCTTTGACCACGCGGATGCCCGGGATGGTATCGGACAAGATGTTGGTCATCAGCGCCCAGGCCCGGTTGCCGCGCAAGAAGCCCTGCGTCAGCGCGCCCCGCACGCGCATCATGAACCAGGCGATGGGCGGGAAGGAAGCGAGCGCCGCCACAGCCAACAGCGGATCGAGGAAAAACAGCACGATTGACGTGCCCACCACCATCAGCACGTCGTTGATGAAGTCGATCAGTGTGTCGGACAAGAACGAGCATAGCCGGTCCGTTTCGGAGCTGATGCGGCTGATCAAGTCGCCGGTGCGCTTGCCGCCGAAGTACTGCAAGCTCAAGCGCTGCAAATGTGAAAACGCGCGGTTCCGCAGGTCTGCGCTGATCAGCTCACTGACCCAGGCCAACACCGCGCCTTGCGCCCAGGCCAGCATCCAGGCCACCACCGCGGCGGCGGCCAAGCCGCCCAAATAAATCCAGAGCTCGCGATACGCAGACTCGAGCCCGGCGCCCCGCGCCTCTTGCCAAGGCACGAGCACACGATCCACCAGCGGCAGCGTGAGATACGGCGGGATCAGTCCGACCGCGGTGGTAGCCAGCGTGAGCCCCAAGCCGATCGCGATCTTGCCGAAGCGCGGCCGGGCAAAGGCCAGCAGTCGCAGGAGCGGATGCCCCACCGGAGCAGTTTCGGGCAGTAAAAATTCGCTCTCTGGATCGGCATCGGGCAGGGCCTCACGCGTGCTCGATCGGCCACGCGTTTCTTCGAAGGCGCGCACGAAATCATTGCCGGCCGTCGCGAGTGCGAGCGTGTATCGAATGCGGAGCAGGCGTTGTCCGTGCTCCGAAAGCGTGAGCTCACTCAGCCCCGCGTGCTCGGTTCGCGCCAGCTTGAGTGAACTCGTGAGCTCAATCCCGCGAAAGCTGCCATCAGTCTGCCGGGCAAGCACGCGCAGATCGCTGAGCAACACGAGCCCGGCCGAAAATCGCAAGGCATCGTCGACATCTGGCCGAAAACTGAACAAGATTTGCTCGTTCGGCAGCAGCTCGAGCCCCGCAAATGAGCTGGCTTGGGGGGGCAACGAGAACGGCGCGGACGGCGATATTGGAGCAGTGGCGGTCATGACGTATCGCGCCGCACTCTAGCCCGAATGCTCAGGAAGCAAGCCCAACCATGGCGCCACGCCAAGACTCTGCTAATTTGCCCCGCTAGGTGGAGGTTCGCGAATGAGAAGCGCTTTGCTTGTTTCGATTTTGGGGGCGTTGACGGCTTGTGAGGCGACGCACGACGGCAAAGGGTGCCTGGCCGTCGAGGCAGAACAAACCACGTGCCCGGCCGCAAATACACTGCACACGGCCGACTTGTTCTCGCCCGAGAGCTGCGGTTCGGAAGTCGTTGCATTGAAGGGTGAAGGCAAACGGGAGGTCGTGGGTGACAACCAGACAGAGGCGTGCTGTTACCCGGCCAAGGTCACCGACACGGACAGCGGCTGCGTCGTCGGCCGCCCATATTGGGATGGTGGCGTGCAGCGCCAAGCGCCACTTTTCGGGTCGACTGCAGCTGTCAGCGCAAGCAATGCCGAGCGCGCAGCCGCTTGGGCAATGGCCGGCGCCGGCGAGCATGCGTCCGTGGCTGCCTTCGCGCGCCTCTCGCTGCAACTGATGGCGCTCGGCGCGCCCAACGCGCTATTGCGCGACGTGCATCGAGCCGCATTCGAAGAAGTGAAGCACGCCGACCAGTGCTGGGAGTTTGCGCGCCATTTCGGCGGCGCCGAAGTATCGGCTGGCCCGTTCCCGTTCCACTCTTCGCCCTCAACGCAGGTCAGCTTGGCCGAGCTGGCTGCGGCCGCCGTGCGCGAAGGCTGCTTGGCAGAGACGCTCGGCGCACACGTGTTGAGCGTAGCTGCTGCGCACGCGCCCGAGCCCGCCGTGCGCGCCGCGCTCCTCGGCATGGCCGAAGAGGAAGCGCGCCACGCGGTGCTCTCATTCCGCATCGTGGCCTGGGCGCTGCGCAGCGGCGATGCCGAAGTGAGCGCCAGCGTGCACGCCGCCTTCGCCGCGCCTTGGCCGCGCATCGATGTGGGAGAGCTCAGCGTGCGCAGCAACGTGGATGTGCAGTGCCTCGAAGCTGCGGTCGAGCAAGGGATCACGGAAGTACTCGCTCCCGCGAGAGCGCGCCTGCTGGCGGCGTGAGCATTCCGCGCGGCATTCGCTCTCATCCCTGAGCGGATTTTTACAACTGGGGGCGCCCGCAACAATGCGTATCCTCTGGCCACGCGCGCGCCTCACGGACCCGTGCAGGGATGTTTTTTTTTGCACGTGTTCTCTGGATTCCAACGCAGCCACTCTCTAGGTCGAGCACCTAGGTTCTTGGCGTCGGATGGCATCGCGTTGACCAAACATACCCCACTGATCGACCTGCGCTGGCCCACATTGGCCGTCTGCATGTTACTGCCCGGCTGCCCGCTTACCGACAACTACTTCATCGATGGTGCGTCGGCCGGTTCAGGGCAAGCGCTGCCGAAGGGCGGCGCGTCTGAACTCGACACGGCGGGGGCGTCTTCAGCTGCGAGCGGTCCGGATGCGTCGCCGGACGCCACGTGCAGCGATCGCTCCGGCGCCGGCGGCATGGACGCCAATTACATCAGCCCAGACGCGGGCCGGAGCGATGCGGGGAGCAACGAGATCGGCGGGGACAGCCCCGGTGGCGCGGGCGCTAGCCCTAGCGTTGGCGGAGCGGGTGGCAGCGCTGGCGCTCCCGCGGCTGGCTCTGGCGCGGCCGGTACACCGAGCAATTTGCCCGACCCCGCCTGCGGCGAGGGCGTGGTCAAAGGCACTGCGTGCAGCGTGGCCAGCGCGCAGTTTTGTTACAAGAGCTGTGGTCCGGATAACGTCGGTTACAAGCGCGAGACGTGCGTAGGCGGCGCGTACGACGAACTGCAGTCGGGGTGCACGTTCCCCGCCGTGCAGGATTACTCTTGCTACGAGTTGCCAGCGAGCTTGCCGGCAGAGTGCCCGTCGGGCGTGCCGCGCGGTGGTCGACCGTGTCAGATCGCGGAGTGCAAGCCCTGCTTTGGCGGAAGTATCGTCGCTCCGCAGTATCAAGACTCCACTGGCGCCCAAAAGCCCGGTTATTGCGTGTGTTCAGAGCTCCGGACTTGGACCTGCGGCAGCATCGGCTCTTGGCCGTGCCCGGATGGTCAAGGCTGCTACTAACTCCGAGTCTCGGTATAGAGAAGCGTTAAAGAACTGCTTCCGAGTGCTGGTTTATTGGGGCAACTAGCACTAAATCGCGGCTCCCGCTAAGGATGGCGCCGCTGACAGCCCGCTCGGGTCCAGATCGCCATGCAGATTAGCGCACTGAAACGCCTCGTTGGTCCCAGCATTTGGGCGAACTATCCGGTCCTCGAAGCCTGGGTCGACCTGGGCAAGTACGAGGACTTTCCGTCCAACACGTTGCCCGGCTTCAACGAGAAGCTGATGCGATGGCTCCCCACGATGGTCGAGCATCGTTGCTCGATCGGCGAACGCGGCGGATTTTTTCAGCGCATGGAGACCGGCACCTGGCTCGGTCACGTGCTGGAACACGTCACGCTCGAGATTCAATCGCTGGCTCATTTGGCGGTCGGCTACGGGCGGGCGCGAGAGACCAGCGATCGCGGTGTGTACAAAGTCGCGATCGAAGTCTTGGACTTTCGCTTCGGCGAAGCTTGCCTGAACGTCGCGCGCGAGATGATCATGGCCGCCGCGGAAGGCCGCGATTACGACTTGCCCGCGTCGCTGGGTACATTGCGTAAACTGGCCGACGACTACTGCTACGGCCCCAGCACGCAAGCGATCGTGGACGGCGCGAAGAAGCGAAATATCCCGACCCTGCGCTTGACCGAGGGCAACTTGGTGCAGCTCGGTTACGGCAATGCGCAGCGCCGAATTTGGACGGCTGAGACGGACAGCACGAGCGCGGTGGCCGAGAGCATCGCCCACGACAAGCAACTCACGCGCCAACTGTTGACGTCGGTAGGCGTGCCCGTGCCCGCCGGCCGCATCGTGACCAGCGCCGAAGATGCCTGGGAAGCGGCGCAAGAGCTCGGCCTGCCCGTGGTGATCAAGCCGCAACGTGGCAACAAGGGGCGAGGGGTGTCGATTCAGCTCGCCGATCGCGACGCCGTGATCACCGGCTTTGCCATCGCAGAAAAGGAGTTCATCGCCCAGACGGTGGTGATCGAGCGCTGCATTCCTGGTCGGCAACACCGCGTGCTCGTCGTCGGCGACCAGGCGGTGGCGACCAGCGGTGGGCAACCGCAAACGCTTCAAGGCGACGGCGTGCACACGATTGTCGAGCTGGTCGCGATCGGCAATCAAGACCCCCTCCGCGGGGAAGATGCCGCACAGCCGCTCTCGCCCTTCGTGCTCGATAGTATCGCGCTCGATTTACTCAAACGCCAAGGGTTGAGCGAACGCTCCGTGCTTGCCCTCGGGGCGTCCGCGGTGCTGCGCCACAATGGCGATCTGACGATCGACGAGACCGATCGGCTGCACCCGGAGACGGCGGCGCAATGCGTCCTCGCCGCGCGCGCGGTCGGCCTCGATGTCGCTGGCATCGACTTGATCGCCGAGGACATCTCCCAGACGCTCGAGGCCCAAGGCGGCGCGGTGATCGAGGTCAACTCGAGCCCCGGTTTGATCATGCACTTGAAGCCGTTGGTCGGTTCACCGAGGCCCGTCGGTGACGCGATCATCGGGCAATTGTTCGGACCGGAACAGACCGGGCGCGTGCCGTTGTGCGCGGTTTCTGGTACCAACGGCAAGACCGTGGTCGCCAGCCTGATCGCGGAAATTTTGCGGGTTTCCGGGCGCAACGTGGGTCAGGTCAGCTCCGAGGGGCTGCGCGTGGGTGAGCGCGTGCTGGCCACCGGCGATCGCTGCAACGCCGACAGCATGCGGCGCGCGTTGATGAACCCGTATGCCGACGCGTTCGTGTTCGAGATCTCCGAGCCGAACGTACTCGACGAGGGAGTGCTTTTCGATCGCTGTGAGGTGGCGGTCGTCACCAATCTGGGCTTCTACGATCACCTGGGCAAGAAGTACGCGGACGAGGTTGCGATCGGCAAGGCCGTGCGCGCACCTGTCGATATCGTGCTGCCCACTGGGCATGCCGTGCTCAGCGCGGACGAGCCCGGGGTGCTCGAGTTTGCTGCGCACACCAAAGGCAAGATTTTGCTCTTCTCGCGCACCGCGAACTCGCCCGCGGTGCTCGAGCATTTGAAGAACGACGGCCGAGCCGTGCTGCGCGAAGGCGAACAAATCGTGCTTCAGCACGGCGCGCGGCGCATCCCGCTGCTCACCCTCTCTGATTTGCGTTGTCCGGTGCTCGGCTTACCCGCATTCTTGGTCGACGATCTATTGGCCGCAGTGGCCGGCGCGATCGCGCTCGGCGCCAGCGCCGAGCAAATTCAAGCGGGCATCAACGGCTGCCTCGGTCAGGGCGGCATCGCCATTTTCGAGCTGCCTACGACGTCAGCTCGCCCCAACGGCGGGCTGGTCATTCTCACACCCGCGCGCAATTCGTCTGCGCTCGACGCCTGGGGTCGGCATTTGCAGGAACAATTCCCCGGCCGGCGAGCCCATGTGCTGGTTGATCCACCGGGAGATTGGCGGAGCGCCGATGCCGAGCCGCTCTTGTCTCAACTTAGCCAATGTTTCTCAGGGATTACGATCGCGTTGAATTCTGATGCACGGTCTTTCGTCGAAGCTGGCGAGATGGCGCGCCCGGGGCTGAATAGCCGGCCACAAGGCCAGTCATCCGACCTCATGGCCTGCCTAGATCAATTGCTCGAGGGTTCCCTCAACGCGGATCTGGTATGCGTCTGCCCCGCAAATGCCGCGGGTTTTCTGAGTGTAGTGCGCCATCTCGAAACAAAAGGTCTTCGCCGCGGGATCACCGGCGGCCTTGCCTCCGTAAGACATTCCCGATGAACATCGAGTCGATTCGCGCCCTTTCTGGCCCAAACCTTTGGTCGGACCAATCGGTCCTCGAAGCCGTGGTCGTCGTCGACGCCCTCGCGTCAGAGGGTTTCGGCCACGCACAGCTCAGCCGGCTGTGCGCCTCGTTGCCCTCCGAGCTGGGCGCCGCACTCCAGCGTGATTTCGTGTCCGCTGACGCGCCCGGTTCCTGGGCGGCCTTGCTCGGCCGGTTGGTCGTGGGGCTGCAAGCGGCCGCCGGCTGCAAGGTCGGTTTTTGGATGGCGCGCCCGCTGAAGCAGGGCGTCGAGTATCGCATTGCCGCCGAATACGCCGAAGAGCCGACGGCGCGTCGCGCGCTTTCGCTGGCCTTGGAGTTGGTCCAGGCCGCCCGTGATGGCCAGCCGTTCGAGCTCGAGCCGCAACTGATCGCTCTCCGCAAGCTCAACGAGGACACGCGTCTTGGTCCCAGCACGGGCTGCATCGTGCGCGCCGCTCAAGAACGCAAGATCCCCGTGCGCCGTTTGACCGGAAGCCTGGTGCAGTTCGGGCAAGGCGCCCGTCAACGCCGCATCTGGGCCGCCGAGACCGATCGCACGAGCGCCGTCGCCGAGTCGATCGCGCAAGACAAAGAGCTCACCAAGTCGTTGCTCGAGGCCGTGGGCATCCCGGTGCCGCAAGGCGTGCCCGCGTCGTCCGCCGAGGCCGCCTGGGCCGCCGCTCAGCAGATCGGCCTGCCCGTCGTGGTCAAGCCGCGTGCTGGCAATCAGGGCCGCGGCGTCTCGGTGCGCCTGCGCACCCGCGAAGCGGTTATTTCCGCCTTCGAAATCGCCTTCGCCGCCGACGGCGAAGTGATCGTCGAACGCCACATCGAAGGTGCGGATTATCGCATGTTGGTGATCGGTGGGCGCTTGGTCGCCGCTGCCCGCCGCGAGCCGCCGCAAGTGGTTGGCGATGGCAAACGCTCGATCAAAGAGCTGGTCGCCCACGAGAACCTCGACCCGCGCCGTGGTGACGACCACTCCACTTCCCTCAGCAAAATCTTGCTCGATAAGATTGGCTGCGAAACCTTGGCCGAGCAATCACTCACGGTCGACAGCGTGCCCGCCGAAGGCGCGGTCGTCGTTCTGCGTCGCAACGCGAACCTGAGCACCGGCGGCACCGCGGCAGACGTGACCGACACGGTGCACCCGAGCGTCGCCCAATGCGCGGTCGAAGCCGCGCGCATGGTCGGTCTGGACGTCGCAGGCGTCGACATCGTCGCTGCCAACGTCACCGAACCGCTCGAGCTGAGCGGCGGCGCTATCGTGGAAGTGAACGCGGCCCCCGGCTTGCGCATGCACGTCGAACCCTCGAGCGGCATCGGTCGCCCCGTGGGCAAAGCCATCATCGACTCCATGTTCGCCCCGGGCGACGACGCGCGCATCCCCGTCGTGGCCGTCACGGGCACCAATGGCAAGACCACCACCACCCGCTGCATCGCGCACCTCTTACAACAGCGCGGCCTGCGCGTAGGCATGACCTGCACCGACGGCATCTACGTCGAAGGTCGCCGCATCGACACGGGCGATTGTGCGGGCCCGAAGAGCGCGCGCGCCGTGCTCGCTCACCCGCGCGTCGACGCGGCCGTGCTCGAGACCGCGCGCGGCGGCATGCTGCGCGAAGGCCTCGGCTTCGATTGGTGCGACGTCGCCGTCGTGACCAACGTGGGTGAGGGCGATCACCTAGGCATGGGCGGCATCCACACGGCGGCCGAGCTCGCCCGCGTCAAAGCCATTCCCGTGCGGCGCGTCTCCGAACGCGGCGCGGCCGTGCTCAACGCCGATGATCCGTTGGTCGCCAACATGGCCAGCCTGTGCCGCGGCCGCGTGATCTTCTTCAGCCGCAACGCGGACTCGCCGCGCATCGTTAGCCACCGCGCGGCCGGCGGCAAAGCCGTCACCGTGCGCGACGGCTACATCGTGATCTGCTCCGGCAAAGACGAACGCCGCGTGGCCCAGGTCGATCTGCTGCCGCTCACCCACGGCGGGCGCATCGGCTTCCAGGTCGAAAATCTGCTCGCGTCTGTCGCCGCCGGTTTCTGGCTCGGCCTCTCCGTCGATGCCCTGCGCTTCGGCGTGCAAACCTTCTCCAGTGACGTGGGCACCACGCCCGGCCGTTTCAACGTGCTCGTGCACCGCGACGCCACCGTGATCTTGGACTACGGGCACAACGCCTCCGCACTTCTCGCGCTCAACGAAGCGATCAGCAAAATGCCCCATCGTCGCCGTAAGGTCGTCTACACCGCAGCCGGCGATCGCCGCGACGAAGACATTCATCGCCAAGCCGAAATCATCGGCGGCTTCTTCGACGACGTGTACATCTACGAAGATCAATGCACCCGCGGCCGCGCCGATGGTGAAATCATCCGTCTCATGCGCGAAGGCATGCAGCGCTCGAAGCGCCAACCGCGCCGCATCCTGCAAAAATCGGGCGAACTACCAGCGATCGCGGCCGCCATCTCCGGCCTCGAACCCGGTGATCTGCTGCTCTGCCAAGTCGATCAAGTGGACGTCGCGCTCGAGTTCGTGAAGGGCCTGTTCCGCCAAGCCGAAGCTCGCCCCCTCTTGCCCATCGGCCAATTCGCCGCTGCCGCCCTGGCCGCCCTCGGCATCATCGGCGGCTGAGCGCGCCCCACGCGCACTCTCTCGCTGTCCCCCTTGAAATGGGGGCGATCCCAACCCAGCATCGCACCCCAAAGCGCGCTCGCGTTCCCGCCGTTTCACCTGTCCGGTGAATGGCAATGCCGTTCAACGAAGTGCTTTCGCGCCGAACGTTGTGCGGAGTGCGGCTTTACAATCGCACAAACCGAAGGGCTCTTTGCGTCAGCGCGCAGAACGGACTCGGAAGGCCTCGACAGTGAGAAAATCGAGTTCGAATTCCAATGCCGTTCAGTTAAGAGCTTTCGCGACCAATTTTCGCGATGGAGTCCATATTGTGGTCTCGGTCCTCAACCGAACGAACGGCATTGGAATTCGAATTCCAATGGCGTTCAGTTAAGAGTTTTCGCGCCCAATTTTGCGCGGAGTGCACCTTCACGGCTAGAGAATCGAGTTCGAATTCGAACTCGATTTTTTCGCGAGTCTACCCCCCACGCCAAATGTGAGTGTGAGTGATTCTCGGCGCCATCAAAGGAGCGGCCTGCTTTCCCAACGATTTCGATCCCTTGACTGCTAGCCGATCGGCATTGGAATTCAAACTCGATTTTTTGCGAGCCGGCCCCACACGCCGAGCGTGATTTGCGAGCCGGCACCACACGCCGAGCGTGAGCGTCAGTGATTCGATCGTGCGAGTGCGAGAGTGCGAGAGTGCGAGAGTGCGAGAGTGCGAGAGTGGCGTGAGCGGGCGTGGGGCCCCCGCGCCCGGCGTTGCGCCGGGCGCTTGCCGGGGCCCCTGCGCGCGGAGCACGGAGTGCGAGCACGCAGGTCGTCCTGTGTCTCTCTGCATCGGGGGGCAGCCCCAACCCGAGAGCATTTCTCGCCGTGGGCTTTCGGTTTTGGCTTTTTACGAGTGTCCAGACGGGCGGCGGTGGCGACCGCGCTCGAGCCAACGGCGGGCCGCGAGGTAGACGACGATCGCTAGGTTGAGCGTGAGGACGACGAGCTTGAGCGGCCCGGGGTGTCGCTCGAGTGAGATGGCTTCGAATGGGATCAGTGCGGCGAGTGCCGCGACCACGATCCATTCGCCCCAGGGGTGGCCGCGCTGCAGGAGCACGGCTTCCAGCAGCGTAGTGAGGCCGTCGCCCCAGGCCAAGAACGCGGCGTGGCGGACGTCGTTGCGGGACACGTGCAGGCCGAGCCAGGTTCCGACGCGAGTGAGGAGCGCGCCCCCTTCGCTGAGCTGGTGCGCCAGCACGCGCGCGATGTGCTCGGCCCCCAGTGGACTCGCGGTCAGCAACAGCGCGAGCAAGAGCACGAGGGGCGCCTTCGTGAACTTGTAGCCGATGATCAGTTTGAGCGCGAAGGGGCGCGGCTCGCTCGGTCCGTGCGGCGCTTGCGGAACATCCGTCGGCTCCACCGAGCTACTTCGAACACGGCGCGCCTCGCCCAGCAAGGGCAGAATTGGGTCTAAGCGAGGCGGCGTGTGCGTGCGGCGGAGCTGTCAGCGCTCGAGCGAGTGCCTCGGCTTCCGTGCTCGATGTCCCCCGGGAACTTCCCGGCCATTGCGCAGCCACGTGCCGGCCGTAGCTGCGGGGTGGGGAATTCGGGCGCTAGGCCCGCTTTTCGCGTCGCCGACTCGCTAGGGCCAGCCCGAGTGCCGCGATTCCGAAGAGCGCCCCTGCGTCGCCAGGTGCGTTGCGGCCGGGCACGCGGCAACCGCATTGGCCTTTATCCACCGGCGGCGGTGGCTTGGGGCAGGTGACCGTTGGCGGGCAGGTCGGGCAGCTCGGCGGTTGCCCGGGGTCTTTGGGTTCTTCGTGTGCCTGTACGCTGGTGACGACGTTGGCGCTGCCTTCGCTCGGGATGGTGATCAGGTAGACGTCGGGTCGGATCTCTTTCAGCACGGCACCGCTCGAGAGCGCGAACCCGTGCGAGAAGCCGAACAGCGGGCCCTCGTGCGAGTGGTAGTACGTAAACGGATACATGGGCACGAGCTGTTTGCTCGCTTTGCCGCCGATGGTCACGGTTTTCCCGCTGTCGTAGTACACGTGCACGTCATACGTGGGCCACACGGCGCTCAGCGCCTGCTGCGGCTTCAAATCCAAATCGCCGATACCGGTGCGCGGTAGCGGCCGCATCGGTAGGGTTGGCGGGGCTTCGACAGCCTGCGATTTGCCGGCTTTCGCGATGGGGATGCGCCCCTGCCCTGGCACTTGCGGCTTACCGAAGAAATTGACGGGGGGCTCCGCCAGAGTTTCCGAGAAGCGACGCGTGGCGGCCATCTTGTCGGTTGGCAGGTAGATCGGTTTGTTGCCGTGCGCCGGCATGTTCTTCGCGTACACGTACACGTACACGTCACGCGGCTTGTCGTCGAGGAACACCTTTTTGAGCCCCTTGACCGAGATTTTCGCGGGGGTCGAGAAGGTGGACAGCGGGCGGAACCACATGTTCGTGTATGCGGTCGCGGTCGTGAACTGCACGTTGTGCATCGGCGCCGCCTTCAGCGCGACGTACACGCACTGATGCTTCTCTCCGGTGAGGATCGGCATGTCGCAGGTCGTCGTCGTCGTGTTGGGCGAACAGTTGAACTGAAGAATATGATTGTCGGTCGAGGGTGCTACGCCATTGCGGACGCCCGAACCATGCGGGATCGGGTTCCACGGAGCATTCGAGGCCGCGATCGAACCCCAATCGGCGACGAAGAAGTCGCCTTGGAACACGCCCGGTCCGGGGCTGATCGTGCTCGGTACCGTGGGCCGCGCTTGGAACTTGTTGACGTGCGCATCAGCGGTGTCGATCACGTTCGGCTGGGTGACGCCCATGCTGTCGACGTTCAACGTTCCGATCTGGGAACCGTCGAGGGTGATGCCATTGACGCAGCTGGCGTTGATCGCCGAAGCTGGTGCCCACAGGGCTGGGTTGGCGACGAACAACGTACCGGTGAGGAGCGCGTTGGTCGAGGGGTCTGGCGTGGAGAGGTTGACGCTGAGCGAGGGCGTGGCCTCGTCCGCCTTGTGCATCGCGAGCATGACTTTGAAATCGCCCGCAGACATGCCGACGGCGCTCAGATCGATCTTGAAGTTGATGCCCCACGCCGCATCCGCGCTGGAGCGCCAAGCCGAGGCCTGTTTCAGCCAAGGGGGTGCTCCGGGGGAGCTCCATTTGGCGGGGGTTGCGACGTCGTAGTCGTACTCGGTGGCGTTCGTGGTCACGTCGATTGGATCGGTGCCTGAGTTCGGCACGTTGATCGATAGCCCCTTGGCCGTGGTGCCGCCGGTGCCATCGGTCGTAAACCCGAAGTAGATCACATCGGCATTCGACGGCACGTTGGGATCGGTGATCGCCTGGAAGGAGACGTCGAGCTCCTTGAACGTCGGATCGACCAGCACGCGGTAGCGACCCTCGGCGGCGGTGAGGTCGGTCACGAACGCGGTTTGCGGCGCGGCGGCCCAACGCGGCTCGTTCAACTCTTTGCGCACCGTACCCGAGCTGCCGGACCAGATCGGCACACCGCTCAAACCGGGTAACGCAACGGGCGTCGGAAAGCACACCTGAGCGCTGGCGATGCGCGGCAGGCTCGAGAGCGCAGCGGCTCCGAGCGCGACTCCGACGAGCCGACTCAGACGGGGGCAGGGTGGATAGCGGTGAGTCATGGCCATGGCAGGATCTCGTTCGTGGGCAAGGGTGGGCGAGGCGCAGTGCGTGGTGCGCTCAGTTGGGGACGTCCTGGACGAGCAAGAATAAGTTCCACGACTTGACGGCGACTCCGGTGATCGCGCTGGCGAAGTTCGCGGGGAAGGGACTGGGGGTCGCGTCCGCAAAAGCGGTGGCCGAGTCGTAGGTATAATCGGTCTGAGTCGTGGGAGCTGCGGTTTGGTAGAGCTGCGCGCCGCCGCTGAAAACAGCGCCGATCCAATAGGTTTTGCCGGCGGTGAGTTGGGCTGCGACTTGCGAACTGCCGCCGCTCTGTCCGGCCACCAGACTCAGATTTTGGCTGTAAGTGACGAGTGTCCCGGGGCGACCCGTGCCATCGTCGTTCCACAGCGCGAGCCGAGCCAGTGCGCCGTTCGCCGAGCGGGAGAGGATGCGCAGCGCCTGCACCGTGGCCGACGTGCTGATCGTGATCGGTTGCAGGTACCAACGGTTGTCGACCGCGTTGAACGTGCTCCATCCGCTGGACGAAGATTGACCCAAATTGTGCGGATCATTGCTGGCGCAAGCGAGCGAGACGCAGGCCTGCGCGGGAGCGTTGCAGGTCGCCGTGCAAGAGCCGCAATGACTGACGGAATCGAGTGCCAGCTCGCAGCCGGTGCTGACCATGGCATCGCAGTTGCCGTAGCCCGTGACGCAACTCGCGACCCCACACACGCCCGCAGAGCAAGAGCTGATCGCATGATTGAGTGAGCACGCGACCGTGTTGCCCCAGGCCCCCGTCGCAGAGCAGGTTTGCACGCCGACCGTGCCGCCCGGCGCACATTGCTTTGCGTCCGGTTTGCAGGCCACGCACTTACCGCTCAGGCAGGCGCCGGACACACAGTCTCCATCTCCCGCGCAGCTCAGGCCATTGGCGCAGTCCGCCGCGCAGGTTCCGCCGCAATCCTTGTCCGTCTCGGTGCCGTTTTTGATGCCGTCGTTGCAGGCGGCGGCGATGCACTTCCCCGACGAGCAATGGGCGCTCTCGGGCGACTTGCAGTCGGCGTCGCCGCTGCAGCCGTAGCCAATGGCGCAGGGCGTCGCGCAGCTCCCGCCGCAATCGCTGTCGGTTTCGCTGCCGTTCTTGACGCCGTCGCCGCAGCTGGCCGCCGCGCACTTGTTGTCGGTGCCGCATTTGCCACTGGCTGGCAATACACAGTCGCCGTTCTTTTTGCACGCGCTGCCGACGGCGCAACCGCTGCAGGAACCGCCGCAGTCTTTGTCGGTCTCGTCGCCGTTCAGCGCGCCGTCGCCGCAAGCCGCGGAGATGCACTTGCCGGTCGCGTTGTCGCAGCGATAGTCACACGCGGTCAGGCTGTCCCAAGTTGCCTGATCGCTACAGGACTGAGGAACGAGCGTGCCCGGCTTGCATTGCTTGGCTCCCGGATGGCATTCCCCCTTGCACGCTCCCGCGCTGCAAATGAACGGGCAGCTCTCCACGACGGGAGCCGTGACCAGATCGACGCCACACTTTCGCACGTCGGTCTCGCCGCTGCGGCAGAAGCGGAAGCCCGCGGCTTGCTTACTGCACTCGGCCACGACCGGTTGGCACGAGCCGGCGTTGGTGCCCGGCGTGCTGTCGCACAAGAGATTCGTCGCGCAGATGCCGTTCGACTCCCAGGTGCTGCTTTGACAGGCGAGCTTGTCGGCTTGTGCGTGGCCGGCGCAGGCCAGGGCGCCGCTCTTGCCGCAAGCCGCTTTGGCGCTGCCAATGGCCGTCCCATCGTCGATGACGGTAGCGCCGCTGATACCGACGCTGCCGCTGCTGCCACCACTGCCGCCGCTGGGAGCACCTCCGGTTGCCGCGCCCGCATCGGCTGCACCGCCGTTGGGCACCCCGGCTGCGCCACCCTCCCCACCACCGCCGCTCGCTACTGAGCTGTCGGGCTCGCTACCCGCATCTGGCCGCAGCGGCGCACACACGCCCGCGCTCGAGCATTGCTGGCCGCCTGGGCAATACTGTGCCCCATCGGCGCAGCTAGTGAGGCAATGGCCACCGCTGCAGCTCGAACCTTCGGGGCAGACCGTGCTGCCACAATCAGCCTGCTCTGGCGAGACGCAGGCCGTGCCGTCGATCGTCCGCAAACAGTAGGTGTCGTTGGCGCAATCCCTGTCGTTGGCGCACGGTTCGCTACAGATCTTGAACAAGCAGACTTGGCTGCCCGAGCAATCACTGGCTCGCAGGCAGCTCCCGGCGTCCGGCTCGCTGGCTTTGGGAGTCCAGCTTTCGATCCCGAGTACGCCTTGGCAAGCAGATGCGAGCAGGGTGCACACGATCAGCAGGACTGCCGCTCGCCGCCGACGCTCCACTCGCGTCCGGTCTTCGCGCTCGCGTCCCATCAGAAACGCCCGTTCAAAACGAAGGCCGCCTCGCGGAAGCCGAACACCGGCACTGCTTCGATGCGCGCCGTGTGTTCCTTGGTCTTCGTCGAGCCGAGCACGAACAGCGTGACGCCCGTGAGCGTCAGCGCGCTGCCGGCCAAAAGGGCTATCGTGGCCGCGGTCGCAGAGCTCTTGGCACTATCGCGCGCGCTGCCACCCGTGGCGTCGCATCGATTCTGAGCGTCGCAATGGCCGTCGGCATTGGAGTCGTCATTTTGCGACTTGGCGCGCAGGGCAAAGATGCCGCTCACGCCGAGGGCCACGATGCCGGCACCGCCCACGATCAGTCCTGCGGTGCGCACGCCCGCTTTCGACGACGCGGGTTGCGTCCGAGCATCCGCATCCGGCGCCGACGCGACCGACGCGTTGGGCGGCGGAGTGAGCGGGGTGGCGTTGGGATCGAGCTCTAGCACAGGGACTTTCACGGTTTGCGTGTCGCTCTGGGCGCCAATGCTGAGCTTCGCCCGAAATACGAGCTTTCCGGGCGCACTCGCTTCCACGACGTGCTCGCCCGCATCGAGCGGAACACCGACACCCCAGGCGCCAGAGCCCACCACTTGGCCATCGCGCTTCACGACGAAACCGGGCAGAGCGCTGTCGGCTCGGTCGACCACAATCGTCAGGCGCGAGAGTTTGGGCTCGAGCGCCGCGATGTGCTCACGCGCTGCTTGTTCGCGATCGGCGCGTCCATCGCGCTTGGCGCGGCTGGCGACTTCGGCATAGGTGGCCCAGGCGCTCGCGGTCTTGCCCACGTGTTCTTGACAGATGCCGAGCGCGAGCAAGGTGCCGGTGGCCGGATCTTGCGCGAAGCTCTCTTCCAGTTTGGGACAGGCCGCGCTGTAGTTGCCGGCATTCATCAGCGCGCGGCCGTCGCGAAAGAGCGCCTCGGCCGTCGCCGCGTCACCCGCGCATGCGGCGGTCGCGCTGAGTAAGCAGCTGCAAACGATGGTGGTAGCTACGAATTTTCGAATCATCGCAAGCTCCTTCATTGCCGATCGTCGATGAGTGAGTTTTCAGAGGCTTTCTTCGGGGCGGGTGCGGCCGCCGGGTGAGCTTCTACGGGCGGCGCTACCTTGGCGACCACGGCGGGCCGTGGTCGCGCTGGAGCGGGCGCTTGCACTTTGCGTGACGTGCCGGTCACGGCCGTGCTCGGCGCGCTCGCGCTCGGTGACGCGCTCGCAGTTGCGGTTGCCAGGGCGGGTGCTTCTATCTCGGGCTCGGGCGCCGGCGTGAGATGGACCGGTGTCGGCGTGGGCGCGGCCGCGCTGACCGCGAGCTGCGTGGCCGATAGCTCCGCGTTCGGCGAGGCCGAAGTTGCGCCGCTGCCTTGGCCGTGACCGCGACCTAGGGCGAGCGCAACCACCGCGCCGACCGCGACCACCGCTCCGACCAGCAACAGCGCCGGCTTGGTGCGATTGGTCCCCGGCGAAGTTTTGCCGAAAGCGGCGGTCGTGGACGTACCGACGCGCTCCGAATCGCGGTTGGCGGGCAAGCTGAGCGCTGGCAAATTTGCCGACATGCCGGCCGCTTGCATCACTTGCGTGATGCGTTCGATCGACGCGCGCGCTTTGCGCGGCGCAAATGCCGAAAGCGCGGCCGCCAGATCGCCGACCGTTTGGTAGCGTCGGTTTCGATCCCGTTCGAGACAGCGCAAGATCACGGCTTCGAGCCCATCCGGCGCATCGGGCCGCGCCTGACCGAGCGGCGTCGGCGTAGCCTCCATGATTTTCAGAACCAGCTCCGGCATGCTCTCCGCCAGGAACGGCGGCGCCCCGGAGAGCAACTCGTACAAGATGACGCCGATCGCCCAGAGATCGCTGCGCGTATCGACGTCTTTCGAGGAACGCATTTGCTCGGGCGACATGTACAAGGGCGAGCCCATCAACGCGCTGGTCTTCGTGGCCGAGGACTCGCCGCCCGAGGCGCTGAAGCCGGTCAGCTTGGAGATGCCGAAGTCGAGCACTTTCACGCTCTCCACGCCGCCCGGTAAGCGCGCGACGAACAGATTTGCCGGCTTGAGATCACGATGCACGATGCCGAGTGCGTGGGCCTCGGCCAGCGCCTCGCAGGCTTGCAAGATGAAGTCGATGGCCAACTCGAACGGCAAACGACCGCGCTCTTTGAGCCAAGCCGACAGGTCGCTGCCCTCCAAGTACTCCATCACCATGTACGGCGCGCCATTTTCCATGGTGCCGACGTCGGTGACCCGCGCCACGTGCTCGCTCTTGATTTTGACGGCCGCGCGCGCTTCACGCGCAAAACGCATCACGGCGTCGCTATTGCCCAAGGTCTCGGGCAACAGAAACTTGATCGCGACGCGATCATCGAGGTGAATGTGGTGGGCTGCGACGACGACGCCCATGCCGCCGATCCCGAGCACTTTGTCGACGCGGTATTTTCCCGCGAGGACATCGCCTTCTCTCGCGCCAGCCAACTGTTCCTGATTGCTCATGCCTCCGCCTCAAACCCCGCGAACTGGCGCCCCCCCCCGCCTGCTCCGTGCTCCGTGCTGCGAGGCCAGTGGCGATAGTCGCCGCCTCGCCAGACATCCGAAAAAGCGTAGCGGAGTCGGCCGGCACATACCGTAGTAAAGGTGTCAATGGCGGCTCGGCCAGCCGCTGACCGGCTCGAAGGTCGATTACGCCTTCTCCATCTTCGCCCGCAGCGGCAGCTCAGTCTGCAGAAAGTCCAACGTGGCACGAATGGCGGCCGAGCCCTTGGAGCCGCGATGATACATGCCGAGCACCTCGATCTTCGGCATGCGCGCCTCCGGTAGAATGCGCACCAAGCGCTTGGCTCGCAGATCTTCGTCGACAATCCAGAGCGGCATGCGCACGATGCCTAGCCCTGCGATGGCCGCTTCACGGATGGCAAGCACGTTGTTGCTGCGCACCCGCCCCCGCACCGAGATCACTTTCGGCCCTTCGTCGCTGTCGAAGGACCAGCGCGCTGGCATCGCGCCCTGCACGATACAGGGCGAGCTCGCCAGCGCTTCGATGCTCGTGATGCGTCCCAGTTTGCTGAGCAGCTTGGGCGCGACGCACAGCACGCGCTCGACCAAGGCGATCTTGCGCGCCACGACGAACGGGCTGTCCGGAGCTTGAATCCCCGCGCGAATCGCCAGATCGACGCCGTCGGCCAAGAGGTCCACGAAGCGGTCTTCGAAGCGCAGGTCGAATTCCAGACGGGGATGCTTTTCGAGCAGCGTGAGGAAGATGGGCGCGAGCTGGCCGAGACCAAACGAAACCGGCAAACTCATGACCAACAGCCCCGCGGCTCCCCGGCCAGGCCGCACCACCTCGCGAGCTTCTTCCACTCCGGCCAGCAACGCACGCGAACGAACCAGAAATTCCGAGCCCGCCTCCGTCAACGTCAATTGTCGCGTGGTTCGGCGCATCAGCTCGACCCCCAAATGTTCCTCGAGCCCGCGCAAGTGCCGGCTGGCCATCGCGACTGACAAGCCGAGCGAACGCGCCGCTCGCGAGATGCTGGCGGAATCGGCGATGCGCACGAAGGTGGCCATTTGCTGCAGCAAATCCATGACTGCGCAAGGCTGCCGCATTGTTGCATGCCATGCAAGAATGCTTCTCGACCCGAAGCGCTACTCCGCTCGCCGCGAGTCCGCATGCTCAGCACGTGCCGGTCGCTGTGGTCTGGCACGGTAGGAAAAGGAGCTCGTGATGAAACGATTCGAAGGCAAAGTGGTGCTGGTTACTGGTGGCAGCGTGGGGATCGGTCGCGCCACGGCGCTCGCGTTTGCTCGGGAAGGGGCGAAGGTCGTGATTTCCGCGCGGCGTGAGGCCGAAGGCGTCGCGGCAGTCAAAGAGATCCAAGCCGCGGGCGGTTCGGCCAGCTTCGTGCGAGCCGACGTGGCCTCGGAGGCCGACGTGAAAGCGATGGTCGCTCACGCCGTCGCCCAGTTCGGCAAGCTCGACGTGGTGTTCAACAACGCGGGCATCGAGGGCAAGATCGGACCGATCGACACGCTCAGCGCCGCAGACTTCGACGAAACGTTCGGCGTGAACGTGCGTGGTAGTTGGCTGGTGATGAAGCATGCCTTGCCTCACCTGACGGCGACGAAAGGAACGATCGTCAACAATAGCTCGGTCGCCGCCGATCTCGGCATGGCGGGCACCACCGTCTATGCAGCGAGCAAAGGAGCGATCACGACGCTGACCCGCACCGCTGCCATCGAGTTCGCGAAAGCGGGCGTGCGTGTCAACGCGGTTTCTCCCGGCCCGATCCAGACCGAGATGGGCGCACGCTTTTTCGGCTCTCTCGACAACATGCGCGGCTTCGCCCAATCGTCCGTGCCGCTCGGTGTGCCCGGCTCGCCGAGTGACATCGCGGAGGCGGTCCTGTACTTGGCTTCCGCTCAGGCAAGCTTTCTGACAGGCCAAGCGCTCACTATCGACGGCGGCATGCTGTCGCAATAGCGGAGTCATTTGCCGAGCGCGCACTGGCTTTCGTCGCTGAGCCCGTGCGCTGCGGCTGGCATGGTGTAAAACCTCGGAAATGTCCGATAATCGACGAACCCCGCGCGCGTCTAGCGTGCTCGCTGCTTTGGCCGCGCCGCTCTTCCTCGCTCACTGCGGGGGCGCCAGCAGCGACGGAGGCGCGCACGCCGGCGCCGCGGGCACACCGGCGGTGAGCGGCGCGGCTGGCGCGCTCGGTGGTGCCATCGGGCGGGGCGGCGCCGCGAATGGCGGCGCCGCGGACGCGGGTGTCGAGGATCATGGAATAGCAGGTAGCGCCGCGGGTGAAGGGGGTGAAGGCGGTCTCGGTGGCCAAGCGGCGGCGGGCGCCGGCGGTGCCAGTGCCGGCGCGGGCGGGACTTCGCAAGGCCTGGCGGGGAGCGGCGCCTGCGGCGAGATGCTGCAGACGTTCGCGAGCCCGAGCGCGCAGCACGTGACGGTGTGCTCGGCCATCACTTATCCAATGAACCCGCCCGTGTACGGGGATCACTATCCCATTTGGGCCGCGTACAAGAGCTACTCGTTCGCGGTGCCGCTCGGCTTCCTGGTGCACAATCTGGAGCATGGCGCGGTAGAAGTGCTCTACAACTGCCCGCAGGGCTGCGCGGACGAGGTCGCCGCTGCGCAGGCATTCTTGGATGCGCTGCCTCAAGATCCACGTTGTGATTCAGTGGTAAAACACCAGACGATCCTAGCTCCTGACCCGACTCTGCCAGCGCGCTGGGCAGCCGTGGCATGGGGCCGCTCACTCACGGCCGATTGTTTCGACAGCGCCGCGTTTCACAGCTTTTACGACGCCAACGTGGGTCACGGGCCGGAAGACATCTGCGGCGATGGCGCCGAACTCACGAGCGATACTTGCCTTTAGGGCACTCGCACCGCGGTACACAGCGGGCAGGCGGGTGCGGCGTGGCCGACGTCGCGGCGATGCAAATCCAGGATCGCGCGTGACACGGTAGCGAGCTCGCGCCGCACCTCACGGCGCTTGCCGGCGACGCGCGGGATCGCCATCCGATCATAGGCGGTCGTCTGATGGCGCATCCAGGCGATCACGGCGGACTCGGCACGGCGATCGATCGAGATGCGTTCGGTGCGCGCCACGGTGCCGCTCCCGACCGGCGTGGCATGCGCGGTCACCTGCCTCGCGATAGTGCGCGCCAAGCTCTCGAAGCGCGGCGCGAAGCGCAGAAATTGCAGCACCTCGACTTCGAATGAGGCGACGTAGGCGGCCTGCTCGTGTTCGCGTCGCGCGCCCGCAGCGGCGCGCTTCTTGGCGTAGGCCGGTGTGCTACGTTCGGCTTCCAATGCCGATTTCGCGCGGGCAATGTTTTCGCTCGGCGCCCACAGGCCCTTGGAGAAGGCCTTGCGCCCCTTCTTCTCGATGATCGCCCAGGACGGTCCCAAGCTCTTCACCCGCCGCGTCAGCCCAGCATCCCCGGGAGGCAAGCACACCCAACCTGCGGGTGCGATATGGCGCGAGCCATCTGCTGCGAGAAACACGCGCGGATCAGCGGTTGGAGCGAACACCAAGCCAGGGGTCATGCGAGCTCGCGCGGGATAACATTTTCAGGGGCCCACGGCACGGGGTTCGAGAGTAGAGGTTGATGGTCACGCGCCACGGCCCGGTGCAGCGCAGCCTTCGGCGTCGAATCTGCGCTATAGCCCCCGTTCGAAACTGGCCGTGGCGGCGTACCTTCGGTGATCGCCCCCCGGGTGCACGCGCCGCTGAGCGCGTCAATCGCGCCGAACTACTGACAGCAAACCACCGTCGCGGAGCCGGTGGTCGGCGCATTGCCCACGGTGGATGACGGACTCACCACTTTGCAATCGCCACCCGTTACCGTGTATTGGGCGCCAACGCTGGTCGGGTGAACGTTATTGCCAAGCAGCGTAAACGGCTGGCACCCCGCGCCTAGCTTGTATTCGACGCCGCTACTGCAATCGGTTTCTGCGGATATCGAGAGTTTGCCCGCGCAGGAGCCGCCGGTCACGGCGCTGCAGGTGCAGGGGGAGCAGATGCGGTTGTCCGCAAAAGTCTTGTACACGGTTTTTTTGAGTTTCGAATACTCGGCGGGGCACTCCGGAATCGGCGTGTCTGCCGAAATCACGGTCGACACGCAGAGCCTAGACAAGTACGGGGACGTCGGAGGGGGCGCGCAAACCTGGCTGCGATCTTCACAGACAGTCGCACCGTTGGTGGAGCAAAGCCGCGAGTCGTACTGCCAGGCCGCTGGGGTGGGCGGGGTGATCGTGTCTTTGCAGAAGCCGCCGGAAGGCGTGGGGATGGCGGCCTTCAGCGAGCCTTGGCTGTCGATACAGCCCGGCACCGCGTCGCACATCACGGGCGACACCGTGCCGCATGGCACGCCTTCGCACCTTTGATCCGCGTAAATGTTCAACGTCGTGTTCGTGCTGCAAACCTGATCGGTCGCCGTGCAGGTGCACCGACACCCTTCTGTCGGCTGATCGACGCCGTGATGCCAGTCCGTCGGCTTGGTGTAGCCCTCTGGACAGCCCGGAAGCGGATCGGGCGCTCCGGCAACATCGTCCCAAAACGCCATTGGCCCATTCCAAGTTGCCGGCGGCTTGGGCACGCAGTTCTCCGGCGGGCACGGGACCGGTGCCGGTTCGGCTCCGGCCGTTCCACCGCTGCCGCCGGTACCGCCGTCGTTTCCGGCCGCTCCGGCCTCTCCCCCATCTGCACCTGCCTCTCCCCCGTCCGCCGCTCCAGCCGGATCACCAGGGACTCCGCCCGCGGGAGCGCCCGCGCTACCGCCCCTGGCCATGCCGTACTCGGGGAACTGACAGGCTGGCAACGCCAAGCTCACGATGGCGCTGATCATCCCCGCGAGCACCACGGCTCTGACGCATAAACGACGCGCCGCGCCCATCAGCGACAACCCTAACACGACCTTACCTTGCCACAGGCAGCGCACCGTTCGGGGATCGTTCGTTCGGTTCACGATGTAGGTAGACCTGGAGCGGGGTGGGGCGTTTTTTCAGGCAGCTTGGCGAGCCCGGCCGCTCCAAGCACCATCCAACGTCGACGTCCAGTCGAGGTTCGGTGGGGAAAATGCCGAAAAGGCGCACGTAGCCGGGGCCGCGCTGGGCTTCATCGTCCTGAATGCCTGCGGTGGGGTTAACGCCACTGGCGGCCCAGAAAGAAAATGAGGACTCGCCGCGGCAGGTCGAGGCGCCTTCTGGCGACGGTCGAGGGCTGAGGTTAGCTCGGCCGGAGCAACGAGCCGCGTCGGCACCGGTGGCTCCGCCACGACAGCGGCAGCGACTGCTGCCGCCGCCGGAAGGTCGATGGCCTCTGACGAGCGACTCGATCGACGTCGCCATCGATTGGTGGTGAGGGGCGCGCTCGGTTCAGCGCGCCCCGCCTGCTACTGAGTGCGCGGAGCGCTTTGGATCACCAAGTCGAGAAGTACGCATAGGCGAAGTTGCCGGCGGTCGTTTGCACGCAATAGCCTCCGTTGCGCTTGGCAGGCAGGGGAGTCGGCCAGTTGGAGGTGCAGGACATCTGCACGCCGTTCACCGTCAGCTTGCGACCGCTTGCCATGTTTCCGCAAACTCCGCCGTTCAAGCTCGCGCTGGTTTGGTAGCAGACGGCGCCCGTGCCGAGATTGCCTGAATTGTAGTTGTTGCTCGTGAAAATCACGGGGTTCGTACACAAGCCCGAGCAGGGCGTCGTGCCGGTACTGCACGTGTTGTTCGATGGGTGGGTACACGCGCCCGCTGCGCAAACGTCATTGGTGCAGGTGCTGCCGTCGTCGGCACAGGAAGCGGTGTTGTTGGGGTGCGTGCAGACTCCGGCTGCGCAGACGTCATTGGTGCAGGTGTTGCCGTCGTCGGCGCAGGAAGCGGTGTTGTTGGGGTGCGTGCAGACTCCGGCTGCGCAGACGTCATTGGTGCAGGTGTTGCCGTCGTCGGCGCAGGAAGCAGTGTTGTTGGGGTGCGTGCAGACTCCGGCTGCGCAGACGTCATTGGTGCAGGTGTTGCCGTCGTCGGTGCAGGGGAGCGCGTTGTTCTGGAATTTGCAGCCAGTGAGCGGATCGCAGCTATCGGTGGTGCAGGGGTTGCTATCGTCACAGCTCATCTGGCACGGGTTGGTCGGCGGCGGCCCCGTAACACGGGCGAACGACAGATAATTCAGGTTCATGTCACCCGTCTCGAAGATCACCCGCAGCGTGTGCAGACCTGCGCTCAGAAATACGCCGGGAACGGCCGCGTCGACGAACGATTGCCAACCGAGTGCGGGGCCCGCCACAGGTCCGCTGACATCCGCCCCGTCTACCTCCAAGTGCAAGTATTTCCCCGGTGCCGCGGAGGCAAGCCGTAGCGTGACGACATACTCGTCGTCATTGGCCAGCTGCAGGTCGTAGCGCAGCCACTCCGTGGGCGCCGTCCAACCGACGTCACAGGTTCCGCCCTTCGGGTCGCTCGTCAGCTCTGCATCGAGATCGCTGGTTCCACAGCTCGCGCTGCCCGAATTTCCGGCGCTAGTATCGGAGAAACTATTGGGCTTTTCGGCTTCGAGCACCAAGCCGTCGGAGACCATCGTTGGCGGTGCTGCGCAGCTGCTATTCGCCGGATGCGTGCAGGTGCCGGCCGAACAGACGTCATTGGTGCAGGCGTTGCCGTCGTCGGCGCAGGCGAGCGTGTTGTTCTGAAACTTGCAGCCCGTGAGATCATCGCAGCTATCCGTCGTGCACGGATTTCCGTCGTCGCAGCTCATCTGACACTGGTTGCTAGGCGGCGTTCCCGAAACGCGGGCAAACACCAAATAGTTCAGGTTGATGTCCCCCGAGTCGAAGACCACGCGCGCGGTGTGCGCGCCGGCGCTCAAAAACACGCCCGGGATGGGCGCATCCGCGAACGATTGCCAGCCCAGCCCCGGAGCAGCCACCGGCCCGCTGACGTCGACGCCATCTATCTCCAAATGCAAGTATTTCCCCGCCGCCGCGGAGGCGAGCCGCAGCGTGACCACGTACTCGTCGGCATTGCTCAGCTGAAAGTTGTATTGCAGCCATTCCCCGGGGGCCGTCCAACCGACATCGCACGTGCCGCCTTTGGGATCGAGCGTGGGCTCGGCATCGACCGCGGTCGTTCCACAGCTTGCGCTGCCCGAATTCCCGGTGGTCGTGTCGAAGTAAGTGTCTGGCTTTTCGGCTTCCAGCAGGAAACCGTCGAGGCCAGATGTTGGTGGTGGATCGGGCGGCGGCTCCTCCACACCGCCCGGCGTAGCGTCGCCGTAGAAGGTGGTCACGCTGCGCGCGGGCAGAGTGTAAGTGAACGTTCCTCCCGACGCCGTGATCGCCGGTCGAGCCGCCAGTGACAACGAATCGGAAGTGATCCAGGGCGTCATCGACGCGACCGCGCGGCCGTAGATGCGGAACGTCTGCGACACCGCGCTTGCATCTGCGTTGATGGCAACGATTGCCAGGTGCGTGGCGTCTTTGAACGCGGTGACGGAGACGGCCCCCACGGGCTTGCGCGTGGCTTCGATGCGCTTGAAGCCAGGCCGGACGAACTTTGCGAAGTTACCGAGCGCATAGCCGCGCTTGAACTTCACGCCGACCTGCATCAACGCGGGGTTCATCCGCTGCGGATCGTTCAGGCTGTTCTGATCGATGGTCAGGGCCCACCAGTGCCAGGCATTCATGTTGGCGACCGTGAGGTGGTCTTGCAGCATGAGCAACATATCGATGGCAGAGTTCATCCCGGGATCGGGTGCATTGCCCTCCTGGGATGTTTCTGTCTGCCAGAACTCTTTGCCGTTGTCCTTCGCCGCAGAATAGCTGAGATCGCCACCGCCGTAGGGGTGGGTCGCGACCACCCCGATATAACCCCTAGCAGTGGAGTCGGCCATCAGTGGATCGATGTAGCCGGGCAAGGCGCCCCAAGCCGCGGAGTCCGGCGCGACGATGGACGCCGTGATTCCGCGCTTCTTGAAGGTGGGGCCCAAGTTGTCGCGGATGAACAGGAACATGTCATTCCCACTCCATTGCGCGTTGTCCCAAGTCGCAACGTAGTCCGGTTCGTTTTGCGGCGAGATGGCGATCAGCGGCACTCCCTGCGAGGCCATCGACTGCGCGAAGTTGGCCAGGTAGTCGGCGTAGTTCTGGTAGCGCGTCGGCTGCAGGCTGTTCGAACCGAAGTTGGTTCCGGAGCCATTCCGGTTGTTCGTCGTCTTCCAGATCGGAGGGGGCGACCAGGCGGAGGCCCAAACCTGTGCGCCTCGCGCGACCGCCTGCTTTGCCGTCGCCAGCTCCGGCGCCGTCGCGACCGGTGAGGCGTTCGTCGGCTCGGAGCCGTCCGCTCGCACGTCAGACGGCAGACCGATCTGTAGACGCAGCATGGACAGACCAATTCCGGTGTCCTTCGAGAAGAACCAATCGGCGTCCGCGTCGCTGATCTTCGCGCCGAAGAATGCCGACGACGCCCCGAAGCCACGCATGGTTTGGCGCTCGGTGTTCCAGCTCACCACTGCGTCGCCAGCGGACTGCGCCGCTGCGGCACGAGTGTGAAGGCTGAGCGCCAGACCCAAGTAAACCCCAAAGCCGGAGATGCCCAGCCCCCACCCGAGGTGTCGCCTGGAACGCGAGCCCGGCCGCCCAGCCCGTAAAGTACTTCCCAACCACGCTGCGCTTCGATTCATACCAACCTCGCACGGAGTGTCGGCTAATCGCTCATCGCAAACAAGCGCTCACTGAGACGCGCTCACTGGAACGTGTGCTGACTGAAACATGCGCTGACTGAAACATGCGCTGACTGAAACCGACCCACTGCACGAGGGAAGAGTTTCACGGGCGCGTCCTGCTCGCGATGCACGGAGGATCCGAAGGCGCTGCAGCAGCAGCGGATCGCGTGGGTGCAAAAGCGCCTCGCGACCCGCCTCGGCGTGCTCACGGTGCAACGTCACTCAATCGTAGACGATTCGCCACGTGCTTCGCGCTGGCCCGCCAACCGGCAGTCCAGACTAGTGAAGTCCCAGCCGGAGCCCGTGAGATTCGTCAGATGGAAGGGCATCGTCGAATCGCGGTAGCAGAGAGCCTGATCATCGAGGTGGGATCGCGTGCGATCACCCGCCGCGCATTGGTTGTCCATGACGAACGATGGGTGCGCGTTCACCGACGGCGCGCACTGGAGTTCCACGAAGCGGCACCGAGGCCGCCAGCGGCGCGGGTGCTGAGCTCTCTCGAGACGAGTGCCGTATTGAGCGTGGCGCTCAGTTGCCGGAGAGTGCGCGGCGACGGCCGCCTTGCGCTGGATCATCCAGAGTAAGATCGTGGAAAAGCAGACTACGGCGCGCAGCTGGGTCACTTCGCCAGTGGCGGCGTTCGAGGCATGGAGTTAGCATCCTACGTGAGGGATGTGGACCAGCGTGCCGTCGCCAGCTACTACGTCCTTTATCGCCTGGCGCAGCGAGGATACGTGGTCTCGGCAACCTCGGCTGGCCACGCCGAGTTGATGGCGTGCACGCCCAACGGCGGCCGGGTAGCTCTTTTGCGGGTGCGCTCGTCCGGCCCGAACGGTCGTTTTGACCTCGGCGAGGTCGATCGGCGTTCCGCCGGGAGGAACGTTTCGTACGTGTTCGTGGACCTAGCGTCGCGCGAAGTCGACCCCCAAGTTCACATTCTCCGTCCGACGCTCGTGCTGGCGATGCTGGCGATCGACGCCGATTGGCCTCGCGACGCCCGAGCGTTCCGCGACATGGAGGAGTATCGCGATGCGTGGCACCTGCTCGGCCTGGGCCGGTCATTGGTCGTGCGCGCGGCCGACGGGACGTCGCCAAGCTGGAGTCCGTGAATCGAGGCCACGCTGCGTTTTCGTCGACGAGCCGCGACTCGAGCACCGAAGCCGCCCGCGTCTTTGGTGGGGGTGACACGATGATCGGACGCTCCTACGGCAGACGCGGGTTAGCTAGCTGGCGGCGACGGCCGCCTTGCGCTTGATCATCCAGAATAAAATGGCGGGCAAGAGCAGCACTGCCGCGAGCAGTGTCGTCACTTCACCGGTTGCGGCGGTGAGCCCGAAGCTCTCGGTGGCGCCATTCATGGAGAACATCAGCGCGACGTAGCCGAGCGTGGTGGTGAGTGAACAGAGGACGACCGCGCCGCCGGTCTCGACTAGGGCTTTGGGTAGATCGGCATCGCTCGTGAGCTCGCGGCGCTTCATGATGTTCAGCGCGTAGTCTGCGCCGACCCCGATGCTGATCGGCAGCGTGACGAAGTTCAGGAAGTTGAGCTTGATCTTGTCGAAGTACAGGAACGCGACCAGCCAGGACAGACCGACCACCAAAACCGAGAGCGCGAGCAGACCGTTCTTGCTGCCGCGGAAGACCAAAAAGATCACGGCCAACGTACCCAAGAAACTGAGCAAAATGGCCTTTGGTGCTTCTTCGCGGATGGACTGCAAAACGTCGGCGAACACCACCGGATCGCCGGAGCCGTAGATCACTTCACCATTGGGCAGGCGGGTCTCGCGGAAAGCGTCTGCCCAGCGTTGCAGGTAGCGCGCGTTGTACACGCTCTCGCCGGCCGTGGGTACGATGTACACGATGCGCCCGCGCACGCCGTCGTGATCGATGAAGGGGCGCGCGATCGTGTCCGGCAGATCGGCCATGCCGATCGGCGTGAGCTCTGCCGGGATGTACTCGTTGATCTTGGCGTAGTCCTGATCACTGACGAAGCCGCGCTTGTGGCCGCGCTCGACGCGATCGCGGATTTCGCTCAGGAGCTCGATTTTCTTGGCTTGATCCTTGGGCAAGATATCGAACACCGTGACCACTTTTTCGAACGGGCGAACGTCGGCGGGTACGGCGTCGTGCCGCTTCATCAGGGCCGCGACCAGCGGCTGCACTTGGTCGACGCGATCGACGACGATGGCGCGGCCGTCTTGACCCGCGCGACCCACCACGTCATCGACGCGGCCGGCGAGTGCGCCCGCTTCGGTTTGACGATGCGCCTTGCCGCCGAGCACCGTGCGTAGGTTGTATTCCATCGGATCTTCCACGAAATAGCGCACGGACACGGCGATCGTCAGCACGCCGCTGAGCAGGCCGAACAGGGCGATGGCCCGCGGCGCGCGCTCGGCTGCCCAGACGAACGGGTAGCCGTAAAAGCCGCGCGCTTTGGAGCGCCAGCTGGGGCCGCGGCCGAACATCGGGGCCACCCGCTCGGTGAGCACCAGCAGCGCGGGCAAGATCAGGTATGTGGCGAGCCAGCACAGCGTCATGCCCATGCCGCCAATGGCGCCGAAGTGCTTGAAGCCGCGGAAGTTGGTCACCGCCAAAGAGCCATAAGCCACCATCGCGGCGCCGGCCGCCGCGAGCGTTGCGATGTGGGTTTCGCGATGCGCGGTGAGGATCGACTCGGCGATCGATTGCTGAGCGCGGCGCGCTTCGATGTAGCGCGCCATGTAGATGATGCCGAAGTTGATCCCGTTGCCAGTGATGATGCTGACCATCAGGCCACTGGCCAGGTTCAGATAGCCGATGCCCAGATAGGCGCCGGCGAAGGTCCAGGTACAGCCGACCAGGATCGTCAGGCCCATGCACGCCAACACGCGGAAACGTAGGAAAAAAAGTAGAATTGCCGCCAAGATCATGGCCACGCCGGTGCCGCCGATCTGCACCAAATCTTGGGTGATTTCGTGCTTTGCCTCGGCGGTGGTGATTAAATTGCCCGAGTAGCCGACGGTCAGTTTCGGATCCCAGGCTTGTGGATGCATCGCGCTCACCAACTGCTGGATCTGCGCGCGCAGCTCGAAGGCCGTAGGATCCATGCTGTTCAGCGGGCTTCGCACCAGGATCACGCCGTAGGTCTTGCCCTTGGATTTGCCGATGTAATAGCCGTCCGTGCCCGGCTGTTGTTTTTGCGCTTCGTCGATCTTTTTCTTGAATCGGTCTTCGAGCGCTTGGGCATCGAGGGGCGGGGGAGCATCGGCTTTGTCGGGCGCGTCGCCGCTGCTCGTGTCGTCCAAGCCGAGATCCATGCCGCCTTTTTTTTGCACTTCGTAGTCGTAGCGATCGACCACATCATCGTGGATCTTTTGGATATCGCCGAGGTCGGCGTACAGGTGCTTGTGGGCGCGGAAAAAATCTTGCACCTCGCGCGAGCCATCTTGAACCGAAGTGACCAGCTTCGGACTCAGCTTGCGGATCTGCGGCGCCAAGGTGTCGACGAAGCGCTTGAGCACCTCGATGTCCTCGCTCTGGGCCACCACGCTCAAGGTCGAGCCCGAACCTGCGCCGGGTGAGGCTTTGCTGCTGAGCCGCTCGGCGATGCGGCGCGCTTCGATTACGCTGCGCTTGCTGTCCGGTAAGAGCTCGGTGAACTCCGTGCGCAGGCTGAGCCGCGAGGCGAGCAGGCCGGTCGGGAGCAGCGTGCCGAGTACCACCAGCAACAAGAGCAGCGGCCGGCGCGTCTGAAAGTCTGCCAATCGATCCAGTAAGCGTTCCAGCCACGACGGTCGCATCGCGGCGAAGCTAACACAGCTCTTTTAGCCAGGCGCAGCGCAGAAAAGCCGTAAAAAACCGATCAACGACGGACCGGGTCTTTGGACAACTTGCGCTGCAGGGAGCGGCGATGCAGGCCCAAGAGCCTCGCGGCCTGAGAGATATTGCCGTCGCAGTCACTCAGCACGCGCTGAATGTGCTCCCACTCCACGCGCGCCAAGCTCGGCACCTCGAGTGCGCCGCTCGGGGGCGTGGCGCTCTTGCCTTCGAATGCGGCCAAGATCTGGTCGATGTCGACGGGCTTGCTCAAGTAGTGCACTGCGCCCGCGCGGACCGCTTCGACGGCCGTGGCGATGCTGCCGTAGCCGGTGAGCATCACGATCACGCTCGCGGGGTCGATGGCGTGCAGCTCGCGCACGACATCCAGGCCCGACGCGCCCGGCATGCGCAAGTCGACCACCGCAAATTCAGGGCTATCTTGCTGCGCTAGGCGGATCGCCTCCGCGGCGCTGTGCGCCGTGCGCACGTCGAAGCCGCGATCTTGAAAGGCCTTGCCCAAGCGTGTGCGGAATACGTCGTCGTCATCGACGACCAGCACGGAGCGTGCAGCGCGTTCTGGTTCAGTGGTCATGCCGGGCTCCAAGGTTTGAGCATGTCACGCGGGACGGTCAAGCGCGCCACGGTGCCGCCGCCGGGCCGCGCGGCGAGCGTCAATTCGCCGCCCATCTTCTCCGCGAAGGCGCGGGCCAAGAACACGCCCAGGCCCATGCCGCGGCCGGGCGCTTTGGTGGTGAAGAACGGCTCCCCCACGCGGCCGGTGGCGTGCGCCGGGATCCCGGGCCCCGCATCGAAGATTTCGAATGCCGCGCGCTCGGCTTCGAGGTGCGTCACGACGCGCACCGGTTCGGTTTTTCCGCCTTCGGCTTGGGCATCGAACGCGTTTTTCACCAAGTTCGCCAATACTTGCACCAAGAGCCGCTTGGGCGCCACGAGCTCCGATAGCTCACCCGAGCGCTCGAAGCGGATCTGCGTGGCGCGCGAACCGAGCGCTTGGGACAGATCCTCTTCCACGCCGCGTACGCTGATCGGCGCCAACATTTCGCCCTCGCCTTCACCGGCGCGCGCCGCCATCTGTTGCAAAATTTCCCGACAACGCTCGACCTCTTGCCGAATCAAGCGCGCATCGGGGATCAGCGCGTCGGCGCCGCCGCCGCTTTCCAAACCGCGCTCGAGCTCCTTGGCCACGAGCGCGATCGTCGCCAGCGGTGTGCCGAGTTCATGAGCCGCCCCCGCCGCGAGCGTACTGAGCGAGGCGAGCTTTTCGTGCCGCACGGCCGAACGCTGCAGCTCGAACAGCTCGTGCTCCCGCGCCTGCAGCGCGCTCGCCACCCGCGACACGAAATGCACCACGAAACCCGCGGCCAGCGAGTACGCCAGCCACATGCCTTGCAGATGCATGCTGGATGCGCCGTGGTGCATGTGCATCGCGTGCGGATCGATGGTGTGTGCCGGGAGCACGAACAGCGAGCCGAAGGCGAGCGAGGTCAAGGCGGCCACGAACCAGGCCGGCCGCGGCGCGAGCAGCAGCGCCGCCAGCGCCACGTGCACTAGATAAAACACACTGAAGGGGTTGGATGCACCGCCCGCGCTGAGCAAGAGCCCGGTCAACGTCAGCACATCCAAGAGCAACACGGCGGCGAGCGCCCGCGCCGACGGTTCGGCTTTTCGCAGCCAAGCCGTGAGCGCGAGATTGCTCAGTGCGGTGATCGAGATCAGCCCGCCCACCAGCGGCAGCGGTAGGGACACCCGCAGCGCGAGCGCGGCCAGGGCCACGATCAGCAATTGCCCGGCGATTGCCAACCAACGCAAGCGCACCAACCAGGCCAGGCCGATCTTGGGCGCGGTCGCGACCGAGGCAGGCGTTCGAGCTGACACCGAAGGACCCTAGCACCCGTGCCCGCTCACGCGCTGCGACGAATTGCCGCGTGTTCCGCCTCGATTGATCGGGGATTTGGCGGGCCAAGCTGGAACGGGCGCGCTTGCCGAAAACAGCGGCGGTGGGCCGCGAACTATCGTCGAACTTTGCCGCAGAGGAGCCGCGCCTGCCCTCCATCTTCCCTCGAGCGCGTGCAAGCGTTAGTATTCCCTGTGATCGAGAAAGTCACGAGGGACGGTCGTGGGTGTTGGTGGGGTGCGGCGGGCATTGGCACGCTCCTCGCGGTATTGGTTCCGGCGTGCGGTGGTTCCACGGAGAGCCCGCCCGGCAACGCGCCCAGCGCGCCGGGCTAGACGACCAATTTGCCTCGTTGACCCGCCTTGGTCGCGGGTTACACATTCCTCTACCGTACACATCACGAAGAGGAGGCTGCCATGTCATATGTGGATGGATTCGTCGTGCCGGTTCCGAAAGCCAAGTTGGAAGCCTACAAGCAGCTGGCACGAACGGCCTCGCAGGTTTGGCTCGAGCACGGCGCGCTCGACTACCGCGAGTGGATTGCGGATGACGTGAAACCGGGCAAGCTCACCTCGTTCCCGCAAAGCGTGAACATGACGGACGATGAAACGGTCGTGTTCGCCTGGATCACCTATGAATCACGCGCGCACCGCAACGCCGTAAACGACAAAGTGATGAAGGATCCGCGGATGCAGAATGATCCATCGAATTGGCCGTTCGACGGTAAACGCATGATCTTTGGCGGCTTCGCGCCGCTGCTCGAGCAATAGCAACTCGCCCCGGGGCAGTCGGCGGCGCGGGTTCAGTGCCCGGCGTCGACCTTCACGTTTTTGTCGACTTTGCCGAGCAAGAGCACCAGCGGCAAAAACACGACGATCACCGCAGAGGTCACGAAGAAGGTGTCGTTGAAAGCCATCACGAGCGCTTCGCGATTCACGATCCCGTTCAGTGAGGCGAGCGCTTGCTGTTGGGCGTCGATCAAGATCGCACCCTTGGCCATGAACGCTCCGCTCAGCGCGTGCACGCGCTCGCCGAGGCCTGGGTCGCCCAGCGGCATCTTCTCGACCAACACCGCGCGGTGAAATGCTTGGCGTTGCGTGAGCAGTAAGGTCAAGAGGGCCACGCCGATGCTGCCGCCCAGTTGCCGGGTCAGGTTGAAGAAGCCAGATGCCTTGGCGATGTCGTGCTTGGGGATCGGCCCGAGCGTAGCCATGTTCAGCGGTAAGAACATGGCTACGGTTCCGACGGAACGGATGATCAATGGCCAGAAGAAATCATCGGCGCCGGTCTGAGAGGTGAGATCGCTCAGTTGGTGCACCGCGAAGACCAAGATGAACGCGCCCGTGACCAACGCCACGCGCGAGTCGATCTTGCGGATGATTTGGCCGGCGCCGATCATCGTCACCGCGGAGGCGAGCGCGCTCGGCAAGAGCAACATGCCCGTCTCTTGCGACGTATAGTGCAAGAGCGACTGAGCAAAAATCGGTACGGCGAACAGCGTTCCGTACAGCGCCATGCCCACGATCACGCTCAGGATGCTGCCGGCCCAGAGGGAGCGGTAGCGCAGCACGCGCAAGTCGACGACCGGGTTCGGGCTCTTCAGTTGACGGAAAACGAACGCGACGAGGGAGAAGATCGCGGTCACGAACAAGACGACGATCAGCCGTGATTCGAACCAGTCCTCGGAGTTGCCCTCCTCCAAGAACGTTTGCAGACAGCCCAAGCCCGTGGCGAGCATCAAAATCGCGACCCAGTCGATCTGCGAAGTGTTCTTGGCTTCTACGTCGGGTTTCAGGCTGGCCTGACACATCAGCACGGCTAAAATACCGAGCGGGACGTTGACGAAGAAGATCCATCGCCAGCCGATGTTGGTCACCAAATACCCGCCGAGGGTGGGGCCGATCGCCGGCCCCGCGATCACGATCGCGCCGAAGAATGCTTGGGCAACGCCCTGCTCTTCTTTCGGGAAAGTCTCGAACAGGATGGCCTGCGCCTTGGCCAACAGACCGCCGCCCATCAAGCCCTGCAATACCCGCGCGATGACCAGCATGGGCAACGTGGTCGCTAGCCCGCACATGATCGACGCAACGGTGAAGCCGACCAGGGAGAAGATGAAGTAGCGCTTCTTGCCGAAGCGATCACCCAGCCAGGCCGTGAGCGGCAGCACGATCACGTTCGCGACCGCGTAACCAGAAACGACCCAGCTCACCTCGGACAACGTCGCACCGAGCGTGTTCTGCATGTCGGTCAGCGCGACATTGACGATGCTGGTGTCCACCACCTCGAGCAACGCACCGAGCGCGACCGCAATCGCGATCGCCCACTTGCCCCCCGCCGCTGCGCGCGGGCGGGCTGAAATCGCCACGCCGGACTGTGCCATAGCGCCTCTTTCCCGCCTATTTGCGGGTGTCGACGGTGAGATCGACGCTCATGCCTGGGCGCAGCATGATGCCCGCAGGCAGCTCGTGCAGCCGCACGCGCACCGGCAAACGTTGCACCACTTTGGTGAAGTTACCGGTCGCGTTGTCGGGCGGGAGCAGCGTGAACTTGGCGCCCGTGGCTCCCGAGAAGCTCTCGACTTCGCCTTCGATCGACTTACCGCTGAAGGCGTCGACCTCCACGCTCGCGGGTTGCCCGACTCGCATTTGGGCAACCTGCGTCTCTTTGAAGTTACCCGTCACCCACAGCTTGTCGGTCACCAGCTGGACGATGCTCTGGCCAGGCGAAAGCATTTGCCCCACGTTGATGCTCTTCTTCGAGACCACGCCGTCGCTGGGGGAGAAAATCTTGGTGTAGGACAGATCGAGCGCCGCCAAATCGCGCGCGGCCTTGGCCGTATCGACCTGGGCGTGGGCGGCCTTGGCGCGCGCTTGGGCGAGTTGGATCTGCGTGTCGACGTCGTTAGAGATCTTGGCTTTGGCCTTGGCTTCGACCACGCGGCTCTGAGCTTGAGCGGCCGAGCTCTTGATCGAGGTCAGCCGGGCGCGCGCCACATCCACCGAAGATTGTGCAACTTTTAGCTGTGTATCCGCGCGATCGGACTCGGCCTGGGAGATCGCGCCCGTGCTCAACAAGCGCTTGGCGCGATCGTTATCGATCTTGGCCTGCGCGAGCGAGCTCTGAGCCGACTCGAGCTGCGCGGCCGCCTCTTTGATTTGGTCGGAGCTCGACGCGGCGCCCACCGAGGCCGTGATCAGCGAGGCATCCGCGACCGATTTGTCACCGATGGCGTTGGTCTCGCTGACGCGCGCGGTGGCGTCCGCGGCGTCCGCCTGCGCTTGCGCGGCGAAGACGTTCGCCTCCGCTTCGGCCAGCCGAGCTTGTGCCGGTGCAGCGTCCAACTCGGCCAACAGATCGCCGGTTTTGACGCGCTGATTTTCGGCGAACAAGATCTTCGTCACCACCCCGCCGACGCGGGCCGGCACCGACACGACATCGCCGTCGATTTGGGCGTTATCGGTGTTCTCCAAGCCGTGATGCGTGACGTACCAAAAACCGCCCCCCGCAATCACGGCTGCGGCAATCAGCCCGAGGACGAGGCCACGTTTGCTCCGTGGCTGACTGGTTTCTTTTGTTGCTGGTGCGCTATCGATCTCTACCGTCGCGGTCGCCATGAAAAGCCTTCACTTGGGAGGAAGAACGCCGACAGATATAGGGCGTTCACGGCTTTAAGCAACGGGCAGTTGCCTTAGAAATTAATGGCCCGAACAAATGCTCGAATACGCTGAGCAATTGGTCGTTCCAATCACGCCGCTTCCGCCGCTCCCCACAGCGTAGTGCAGCCTGTCCCGAGATGGGGGAGAGGGCCGCGCGGTTTCACACTATTTCAAAATCCGATAACAGCGCGGTTGTAATGGCGCTCAGCCCGGGGCCGGCGGGGGGACGCTGAACAGTTTGTCTTCATGGAGCATCGCCCATTCTCGCATGGCACGCAGATGCGGAAACAAACCGCGCCCCAGATCGGTGAGCACGTACTCGACACGTGGCGGTGTGGTCGACAGCACGATGCGATCGACGAAGTGAGCGCGCTCGAGCTCGCGCAGCGTTTGTGCGAGCATGCGTTGGGAGACCCCGGGAATCTCGCGTTTGAGCTCGCTGAAGCGGCGGCGTTCGGTGCGCAGCGCAGTGAGCACGACGAGCGTCCATTTCTCGCCCAGCAGCGAGAACAGACTGCGCATCAAGGTCGCTCCGCTGGCAGTCGCTGGCGTTTGGGTTTCGGGCTCTTGTTCGAGGCTGTGCGCGGTCATCGATACTTTCTGAGGTCAGTAACCAACGCTTCAACCTGAAGCCAATGTGGGCAACTCGAAAGCCCCTGGTGAGTGATTTGTCTGTCTTGCCTGCACTTGTCCGAAGTTCGGACTGGTTTATCCTCCCGCTCGTGAACTCCGCGTGAACAAACTGCCAAAGCGCCCCGATCGACCGCTTGAAGAAAAGGGCGCGGGACGGCCGGTAACCCAATGGTTACTAAGATGGCCGTCCGGGGGCTGGAAATTGGTTCAACTAGTTGGGTCGGAACCTTGACACGTCGGTCACGCGCCCTAGTTACACAGCTGTTAAATACTCGAGCCGATTTCGTTATCGGGTGACACTCGAAACCGGCTCGCGCTCCAAACGGCCTCGTTTTTTCAGGAGAGTTTCGCGTGACACAGACCTTACGTTGCGCCCTTATCGGCTACGGCTTCATCGCTGGCAAGGGACACGCACCCGTCTACGCCGAACGCAGCGTAGGGGATGGCGATTTCAGGATCGTAGCGATAGTCGACAGCAACGAAGCCCGGCGCGCTGCAGCGCAGCGGGATTTTCCGCAGGCTCGCATTTATAGCGACCATCTCGAAATGCTACAGGAGGAGGCGGGCCGGATCGACTTCGTGGACATCACGACTCCGCCTTATGCGCACGCCAGCATCGCGCATGCGGCGCTCGACCGCGGCCTGCACGTTCTTTGTGAAAAGCCAATCGCCGTTTCTACGGAGGAGGCGGTTTCCCTAGCGGAGCACGCCCAGCGCGTAAAAAGGGTATTTTTCCCCTGCCATAACTACAAGCACGCGCCGGTCATCAAGACCGTCCGCAGTTTAATCGAGAGCGGCAGCATCGGTCGCGTTCACTTGGTTACTTTGCAGACCTTCCGTACCACCCACGCCCGCGGCGTCAGCGACTGGCGACCAGATTGGCGGCGTGAGCGCCGCTTCTCGGGTGGCGGTATCGCCATGGATCACGGCAGCCACACGCTTTACTTGGCCTTCGAATGGCTCGGGTCGCACCCGATTTCGGTCAGCGCCAAGGCCAACACCCTGGGCGATTATGACACGGAAGACAACTTCAGCTGCACGTTGACGTTCCCCAACGGCATTGCTACCGCCCAACTAACGTGGACGGCCGGCGCACGCAAGGTGATGTACACCATCCATGGTGAGCACGGCGCGATCACCGTCGATGACGACCAGGTCCAGCTGCTGATTCGCGACGACCTCGTGGCCTCGCGGCCTGATCTGGCGCGCCGCGCAGGCGTACAATCAGTCCCCTCACACTGGATGGACGCAAGCCACAAGGAGTGGTTCGGCAGCCTACTGGACAAGTTCAAAGCCGCCATCGCCAGTTCGGATTACGTGGGCGCGGATGCTCGCGACGCCATCGAGTGCATCAAGGTCATTTCGGCGGCTTATCTGTCCGCTAGCCTGAGCTCGCGCGAAGTGACGGTAGTAGATGCGCGGCCCCCAGCACGCGAGAACGGTGCTCGCAGTAACGGGCAGCACCGCGTCGCGCCGTCGCGGCCATGACCGCCATCGGTCTGCAAGAGAAGGCGCTGATTGGGCTCTTTCTCGCGCTGCCGGCGCTCGTGCTGGCAGCGTACGGCGTGCGCGTGGCGATCGCGGGCCGCGCGCTCGACCCCCGCGTGCAACGCGTGCAAAGCACGGTTTTCCTGGGTCGCTTCCCGATTGAGGCTTTCCACTGGATGCTGCGTGGTGTGGGCCACAGCGTGTCCCGCGCCGGGATTTCCCCGGACACGCTGACGCTGATCTCGCTCGTGATCTCCGGCGCAGCGCTGCCCCTTGCGGCGCTGGGCATGTTGCCGGCCGCAGGCGCTTCGCTGTTGTTCGGAGCGGCGTTCGACGCGCTCGACGGCATCGTCGCGCGGGAGCGCGGGCTGGCCTCCGATGCGGGTGAAGTGCTCGACGCGGTGGTCGATCGCTACGCCGACGCCGCGCCCCTGATGGGGCTCGCGGTTTACTATCGAGCCTCGGTTCCAGCGCTGCTTCTGGTGTTGTTCGCGCTCTTGGGCTCGATGTTGGTCAGCTACGTGCGGGCCAGGAGCGAGGGGCTTGGGCTGTCCTTACCGGGCGGGTTGATGCGACGTCACGAGCGGATCGCCTACCTGACCGTGGGCCTGTTGCTGGGGCCGGTCCTCCAGCTGTCGAGTATTCCATTAGCTGCACCGTTGACCTTGTTGGCGGTAGCGGTCGTGGCAGTGGTCTCCAACTTGGCGGCGGTGCAACTCACGCGCGCCGCGCGCAGCGCATTGTTCGAGCTGGGCCGCGGCCCCCGGGGGCGGGCTTGAGCCCAAGCCCCGAAATCAAGCGCAAGCTGCGCGTGCTCACGGAGGTTCCGGGGCCGAAATCGCGCGCGCTGCGGAGCGCCGAGGCCGAACACCTCGCGCCGGGCACCCAAGCTATCTGGGAGTACGCTGGTATCGCGGTCGAATCCGGGTCGGGCAGCGAGCTCGTGGATGTCGACGGCAATCGCTTTTTGGATTTCGTGGCCGGCATTTCGGTCGCGGCCCTGGGTTACGCCCACCCGCGTTACTTGGCCGAGTTCGGCGCGCAGTTAGCCAAGATCCACGTGGGCTCGTTCACGACCGAGGCGCGGCGCAAGGCCCTCTCGTTGCTCGCGGCAATGCTGCCCAAAGAGCTGGACAAAGTGCAGCTCTTTTCCGGTGGCTCAGAGGCGGTGGAGAGCGCTTTGCGGCTCGCCCGCGCGTACACCGGCAAGTTCGAAGTATTGTCGTTTTGGGGCGGTTTTCACGGCAAAACCAGCGGAGCCCTGGCCCAAATGGGCAGTGATTTCAAGCATGGCTTGGGTCCGATGCCTCCCGGCGCCCACCTCACCCCGTACGCGGACTGCGCGCGCTGCCCCTTCAAGCTTCAACATCCGTCTTGCGGTCTTTTGTGCGTGGAGTTTGCCCGCGACAAGTTGAAGAAAGAGACTACCGGCAAGCTCGCCGCTGTCTTGGTCGAGCCCATGCAAGGCACGGCGGGTAACATCGTGCCGCCGCCGGATTTTCTACGCGCCGTGCAAGACGTCGCTCGCGAGAACGGCGCGCTCTTGATCGCCGATGAAATGATCACCGGGTTCGCGCGCACGGGTCGGCGCTTTGGCATCGAGCACTCCGGCATTCAGCCGGACATCATGACTTTGGGCAAGGGCATGGGCGGTGGCTATCCCGCGACGGCGGTGGCCACGCGCTCGGAGATCGCCAGCGCCGAGCCTTGGTCGAAGCCCAGCTTTTCTTCTTCGAGCTATGGCGGCAATCCGTTGGCCGCCGCGGCCATCGCCTCGAGCCTCGGGATCATTGCCGACGAAGGCTTGGTGGAGCGCGCGGCCAGCGTTGGGTCACGCTTGAAAACCGGGCTTCTGTCCCTCGCAGAGCGCCATCCGAGCATGGCCAACGTGCGTGGTGAAGGGTTGTTCCTAGGCTTCGATTTGGTCAAGCCGGGCAGCCGCGAGTCGTGGACCAGCGCCGAGTGCCGAAAGCTGTTCGATGCCACGCTTCGTCGCGGCCTAGTGACCATGGCTTATGCTCCCCGCGTGCGCATCAATCCGCCCCTGGTCCTGACCGAGTCGGAGGCCGATGAAGCGCTGCTGGTGCTCGATGAATCTCTGACCGAGGTCGAGGGCCGCGATCACCATGCTGTCGCAAAGAGCGCATGAGCCCGCGCGCTCGAGCGAGCTGTTCGTCGTCCTGAAGGCGACACTCTCCTCGGGTGCCGCCACCATCGCCGACGGCGTGGTCTATCAACTATTGCTGTTCGTGCTGCCCGCGCACTACGGGTTCGTTGCGGCGGCGGGCGCTGTCGCAGGCGCTGTCGTCAATTTCATGATCAATCGCCACTATACCTTCGCTCAGAGCGCCGAGCGTGCCTTGCCGCAGGTAATGCGCTACGCCGTGGTTTCGTTGACCACTTTCCTCGCGCTGCGCTTGTTGCTTCTGGGCACGGTGGAGGGCCTGGGTTGGTCACCGCGGGTCGCCTGGCTGCCGGCCAAACTGCTGGCATTTGCCCTGGTTTCTTATCCTGCGCAGCGGCTGTGGGTTTTTTCACGGAGAGCCCCGGCATGAGCAACACGCTGGCACGCCTTTCCGCTCACGTGCGCGCGCTCTGGCCGCGCTGGCCGCTCTTGCCCCCTGCGCCGTTCTTGCTGCTGGCCGCGTTTTGGGCAGTGCAGGGCAAGCTGCGTTGGGATCACTTGGCTTTGGCGCTCTTGGCGCTGGTGCTCGCCTATGGCTCGGCTTGGAGCAAGCGCCTGTATCTCGGCATCCTGCCCATCGGCTTGGTGGGCGTGTTGTACGATTCGATGCGGATCGTGAAGAATATCGGGCTGACCCGCGACAACGTGCACGTGTGCGATCTGCGCGCGATCGACCAGCGCTTTTTCGGGGTCGATTTGCAAGGGGTCCGTACCACTTGGCACGACTACTTGCAGCAGCATGCCACGCCTTTTTTGGACGTGTACTGCGCCATTCCGTACGCGACGTTCTTGGGTGTGATGATCGTCTACGCGGTGTATCTCTTTCGCCGCGACTACCCTGCCTTGCAACGCTTCACTTGGTCGTTCTTGGCCCTGAACGTGGCCGGCTTCATCACCTACCACGTGTATCCTGCGGCGCCGCCCTGGTACTATCATCACTACGGCTGCGTCGTCGATTTGAGCACGCACGCCAGCGAGGGGCCGAATTTGGCTCGCGTGGATGCTTGGCTCGGCATTCAGTACTTTGCCGGCATGTACGGCCGTTCGAGTGACGTGTTCGGGGCCGTGCCCTCGTTACACGTAGCTTATCCGCTGTTGCTCTTGCTCGACGGCTTCCGTCGTCACCGATGGCTCGGTCGCCTGCTCTTGGTCTGGTTTTACCTGTCGATGTGTTTCGCCGCGGTTTACCTCGATCATCACTGGGTGTTCGATATCGTGGTCGGTTCGCTGTATGCGGTCGTGATTTCGTCGCTCATCCGGCGCGTGTTCACTGCGCGCCTCGGGGTAGCGTTGCCCAGCATCGCGGTTCCCGGAGCGGCCAAGTGAGTCTGACTGCCGAAGCAGGCGCGGGCCCCGGCGACCGCGTGCGGCGCTACGTGGCTTGGGCCGTGCGGAACGGTTGGTGGCTGTGGCTGGTCGCTTGCTTACTCGCCATCCCCGCCGCCGTGCGCACGGTGCAGCTGTACGCCAACCTGAAGAGCGACGTCGAAGAGCTCCTGCCGCGCAATGCGCCCAGCGTTGCGGCGATCGATGAGCTGCGCGCGCGCATGCCGGGCGTTCGCTACCTCGGTGTTTTGGTGGACGTCGGCAAACCGGAGAACTTGCCCGCGGGCGAACGCCTGCTGGATGACTTGGCCGCGCGCGTCCGTAAATACCCGAAACAACTGGTGGCTTTCGTGCGGACCGGGGTCCAGGTCGAGAGCGCGTTTTTGAAAAAGAACGCGCCGTTGTACGTGGACCTAGCTGATCTGAAAACGGTCGAAGAACGCATCGCCGAGCAACGTGACCGCGAGGTTTCCAAAAGCCTCGACCTCGGCCTGGGCGAAGAAGACGACGAAAAGCTCGACTTCAGCGATTTGCAGAAGAAGTACGACGCCAAGGGGGTCGATCGCTTCAAGGGCGGCCGCTTCTCGAACCCAGATCAGCACCTGACCTTGATGTTGATCGAGGTCGCTTCGCTGACGACGGGTTCGGATTTGGGAAACGCGCTGTTCAAGCGCGTGCAGGCGGACTTGAAGGAACTCGGGGGGACGGACCGGTACGCGCCGGGCATGCGTATCGGCTACACCGGTGATGTCGCCATCGACATCGAAGAGCTGGCCGCGTTGGTCTCGGACCTGAGCGTCTCCTCCGTGGTGGTGATCTTGCTCACGTTGACCGTGATCTTGGTCTTCTTCCGTTGGTGGAAGAGCGTCTTCGCGCTGCTGGTGCCGCTGACGCTGGCCGCCTTGTACGCCTTTGCGCTCGTCACTTTGCCGCCTGCGAACATCGACGGTCTAAACTCGAATACCGCCTTTCTGGCCTCGGTGATCGTGGGCAACGGCGTCAATTTCGGGGTAATCCTGCTCGCGCGTTACCTTGAAGAGCGCCGGCTCGGTAAAGGCATCGAAGACTCACTGGCGATCGCGATTTGGGGCTCGCGCGCGGGGACGGTCGTGGCCGCGCTCGCCGCCGCGACTGCCTACGGTTCGCTGATGCTCACGCAGTTTCGTGGTTTTCATCAATTCGGCGTGATCGGCGCGGTCGGCATGGTCGCGTGTTGGGCGATGGCTTTCCTACTCGGCCCGTCGTTGATTGCCTGGCTCGATCGCGATCACAGCAGTCTCAAGGGCGGTGTGCACCAGCCGCGGATTATGGGCCGAGTGGCGGACCTCGTGCAGCGGCACCCCACCCCGATCGTGATCGTGGCCGCGCTGCTGACCGCGCTTTCGTTGTATCGCGTCCGTACCATCGACGGCTCCTGGATCGAATACGATTTCTCGCAGCTGCGTCGCTCCGATACGCGCATCTCCGGCGAAGCGTACTGGGGGCACCGAATGGACGAGCTGCTCGGTCGCTACTTGACGCCCTTGGTCGTACTCACCGATTCCCCGCAGGCGACCGAACGGGTGAGCCGGCAGCTCAAAGCTTCGGCCGCCAGCGGCGTGCTCAAAGAATACGTCTCCGAAGTGCAAGATGCGCACGACGTCATTCCGATCGAGCAGCCGGAAAAAATCGCGGAAGTCTCAAAAATTCGCGAAATTTTGACGCCCCGCATCCGCGCCGAGCTCAGTCCGGAGCAGCGCTCGGCACTCGATCCGTACCTGCCCCCAGATAGCTTGCACGTGCTGCGCGCGGATGAGCTGCCGCACACGTTGACCGCCGGGTTGCGTGAACGAGACGGGCGGCTCGACCGCGCGGTCTTGGTCTTTCCCAAACCGAGCGATGCCACTTGGCACGGGGAATCACTCGCGGCCTTCACCAACGAGCTGCGCCGGATCGCCGGCACGGACGCGCGACCGGCGGGCTCCATTCCGCTCTCCGCGGACATCATCTCATCCATTTCGCGCGACGGCCCGCTAGCGACCTTGGTCGCCTTGGCGGGTGTGGTCCTGCTGGTGACGGCCATCTTTCGCTTCAACCGTGCGACGCTCCTGATCATCGGCTCGCTGTTGGTCGGCGTGCTCTGGCTGACCGCCTTGACCTTGCTGCTGAAGGTCAAGGTGAACTTCTGCAACTTCATCGCCTTCCCGATCACGTTTGGCATCGGTGTGGACTATTCGGTCAACGTCATGGCCCGCTACCGCCAAACCGGCTCGCGCGATGTGATCGAGGCGATCCGCTCCACGGGCGGCGCGGTCGCCGTTTGCTCACTGACCACGATCATCGGTTACGGCTCGCTGCTTTTGGCCAAAAATCAGGCCTTGTTCCTGTTCGGCGTGGTGGCCGTGTTGGGTGAAATCACCTGTCTGATTTCAGCCGTAGTCGTGTTGCCCGCGGTGCTCGCCGCGGGAGCGCGGCGAGCGGTCCGCGATCGCGAGCCCGCGACGCTGAGTCGCTGAAGCCACTTGCCCTAGGCTGGGAAGGGCGAAGCCTGCCGTGAGGATTCACGGCTTGGCTCAGCTAGCGGGCGAGCAGACAGAAGCCGTGACCAAATGGGTCCGTGCAGAACGCGGCGGAGCCATGCTCCGCGTGATCGAAAACTTGCTCGCGTTTGGCCCCCAAAGCCTCGACGCGCGCAAGCGCAGTTTGCAGATTATCGACGTGGAAGTCGAGGTGCACCGGAGTCCAGTGGCGTTCGTACTTGCGTCGGTCGCTCGTGTCGGGCGCAGGCGTGGAACCGGCCGACTTTTCGAGTAGGCAGAGCTCTACGTTGAGGCCGCCCAAGACCGCGACCACGCCGGGCACGGGCTCGGACTTCTTCGCGAAGCCAAACGCAGCGCAGTAAAAGGCTACGCCTGCGGCAAGATTCGGCACATCGAGGCTGATGGATACCGTGGTGCTCATGGGTCCTCCTCGCGCCAAATCTATCAGGCGTCAGCGGCAAAAGCCGAGCGGCGCGTTGTTACCCTTTCCGTTTCCGCGGCGCGCACTCTGACGCCGAAGGCTGAGACGGTCGAGCCGCCGCGCGTGACCATCAACCCCATTCTCCCTTGAGCTGGAGCGCATCCGTGTTCACAATTGGGGCATGTGCCGGAACATTCGCCCGCTGTTCAATTTCGCGCCGCCCGCGACGGAAGAGGAAATTCGCGCCGCGGCGCTGCAATACGTGCGCAAGGTGAGCGGCGTGCCGAAGCCTTCGCAAGCCAACCAGGCGGAGTTCGAGCGCGCCGTGGCGGAGGTTGCGGAGGTCACGCGCCACTTGGTCGAAAGGCTGGTGACCAACGCACCCCCGCGCGATCGCGAAGAAGAGCGCGTGAAAGCCAAGGCCAGGAATATTCGGCGCTTTGGGGCGAACGGGCGCGGTTGAGAGCCAACCTTTGCTCGAACTGGCGCGGGCGCTAAGCTGCTTCTGATGAGCGTTGGGTGGCTAAGGGGAATTGGGCGTGTTTGCGGGTGCTGGGGGGCGTTGGGCCTGGCCTGTTGCAACCCATTGGCGGGATTTGCCGAATGCGAAAATGGCGCCGATCGCGAGATTGCTCCCGGCGAGGTGGCTGAAGGTGTAGATGTCGATGCCAGCGTCGCAGTAGCATTCAACCAAACCCAGGGTGAACTGGTTTGGTCCGAAACCGGTGATCGCAGCAAGCTGGCGGCAACGACCGAGCGCGCCAACATGCCCGCGCACTTCACCAGCGATTGCGATGGCAGGTTCAACGGCTTCGTGGTTCCGGCTCAGGCAACGCTCGTGTCCGATGACGGCTTCGTGGATTTCACGTGCCCCTTCTTCATTTCTCTCGACCGGGAAGGGAAGATCTCGAATCTGGAACCCTCCGTATGCGGCGGGGCTTTGGATTTCGAGGCCTTGAAGGCCGCCGGTGAAACGCCTTGGGCCTGGGTTTCGGGCTTCGACCCGAGGCTAGCGGTAACCCTGGTTGCGCCCGCAATGAAGCCGCAAAACGCAGAGGTGTTGGTGGACGAAGCGCTGGGCGGGGGCAAATCGCAGCAGGTGTCGATCGGCAGCCTCACGTTTCCGTGATGAGTGGCAGGCGCACGCGCTCGAGCGTGATCGCTTTCTCCGGGCAGGCGACGACGCACAAGCCGCACGCTTGGCAAGCGCTGGCCGCGGGCGTGTAGGCGGTCTTGCGGCCATGGGCACGGCTCTTCAGTTTGGCCATGAAAGAGAGCTCGGCGAAGTCAGCGTCTTCGATGCGTCGCACTTCGAACACGTCGAACGGGCACACCTCCACGCAATCGCCTTTGCCCTCGCAGCCAGCGCGATCGATGGCTGGCCGGAATAGGCCCGGCTCCGCTCGACACTGCTCGCCGGGGCGATCCGGGTGTCGCGCTGCGCGGCGTGCTTTTTCGGTGTCGAGCTTAGCGTTCGCCATCTGCTTGAGTTAGCACGGGACGTTTCGCCCTGAGCTTGAAGAAGTGCGAAGAACTGCGGAGTATGGCTTCGCTACTGCGTCAGGACCTGCAAAGCCCCCGAGTCACTGGCTGCAGACGCATCGATTGTCCACCCCACCCCAGGCCAAATAACCGTGTTCCGTGCAGCAGTTCAAACACTCGTTCGTGCCGAGTCCGGTTCCGCAATCGAACCCGTAGCAATAGCAGGTGGTACTCGTCGAGGTTGACTGCGGATAACCTGCGCCGTCGCAACAAGACGTACAGGCTGCGGCCGCGCTTTGAGGACAGATGGTTTCGTTGGCCTTCACCGACGTGCCGCACATGCATTTGTCCTTGTAAGAGCCAAATGAGCCAAATTGTGCCTGATGGCAGCACTGTTCACAGGTGGACCGTTGAGCAGTGGAGTCCGGTCCTTCGAATACATAGACAACGCTAGCGCATGCATTGGGGTCCAGGTTCGATGCCAGCCCGGCCGACCCCGGTTGATGAGCGCCCGCGCCGCCTGCTGAGCCCGCACCACCCACGTTTGGCGACCCACCGCGGCCGGCGCTCGCTGAGCCTCCAGTGCCCGCGTTCGACGAACCGGTCTCGTGTGCAGCACCACTGCTGCCCGCGCTGGATGACCCGCCAGATTGCGTCGACCCGCTCACCCCCGCGCTCGATGAGCCAGCGAGCGACGACGCGTCACCCGCACTACCCGCGCCGGCGTGGTCGGACTCGTTCGAAGCGTGGCTACACGCGGCCCCGGCAAGCCACGCAAGGCCAGCCACCCCCAACAAGCAAAGATTGACTTTCATCGACCGCCTCCCACGCGGCACTCTATGCTGAACGAGGCCTGCCGTCGATATCTCGCCCGCCAAAAAGGCAGGCGAGCTCGGCTCGTTGCGGCTGCCAGCGGTGGGTGTGCCCAGGTAGCGACCGGGAGCTCCTGTTGCCCGCGCGTAGCGCTATTCCCCCCGCGCGCGTTACTTTTTCGCGTCTTCGCCGTATTTCTCGAGGAAATCGTCGTAGGTGCCGCGCCAATCGATTAGCCCTTTGCTGGTGAAAGCAAAGATGCGATTGGCGAAGCTGGCGACGAGATCGCGGTCGTGGGTCACGACGAAGGCGGTGCCCTCGTATTTGGTGAGCGCGTCGCCCAGGGCGATGATCGACTCGAGATCCAAGTGATTGGTCGGCTCGTCGAGCACGAGCACGTTGTCCTTGGCGAGCATCAACTTGGAGAAGATCATGCGTACGGCTTCACCGCCGGACAGCGCGTCGGTCGGCTTCATGCCCTCTTCACCCTTGAATAGCATCTTACCCAATAGGCCGCGAATGTCCTGCTGCGTGGCGAGCGTGTCGAACGAATGCAGCCAAGCGCTGACCGTCGTGCCGTTCGGGATGCTTTCGCGATGATCTTGGGCGAGATAACCAATGCTCACCTGATGCCCCCAGGTGATCGTGCCTTCGTCCGGCTTCAGCCCGTCCGCCAGCATCTTGCACAGCGTGGTTTTGCCCATGCCGCTCTTGCCGATGATGGCGATCTTTTCGCCCTTGGTGACGATGGTCGAGAAGTTGTCGCAGACGGTGACGTCCGGCCAGCGCTTGGTCAGGTTTTCGATCGTGACGGTCTGCTTGCCAGACGGCTTTTTGACCAAGAATTGAATGAACGGGCGCTCGATGTTGGAGCGTTTCAGATCCGTCAGTTGCAGCCGTTCGATCTGCTTTTTTCGGCTTTGCACCTGCGTGGCGCGGGTGCCGGCCGCGAAGCGCGCCACGAAGTCTTGCAGCTGCGCGACCTTCTTTTGGCGTTCCGCGTTCTCTTGTTCGACTTTGCCGCGCACCTGACCCTTGGCGATGATCATGTCGTCATAGCCACCGGGGTAGATGATGATGGTTTCGTAATCGATATCCGCGATGTGCGTGCAGATCTCGTTCAAGAAGTGGCGATCATGGGAAATGGTGACCAATACGCCGCGGTAGTTACACAAAAACTTCTCGAGCCAGCGAATGCTGTCGATATCGAGATTGTTGGTGGGTTCGTCGAGCAGTAGCGCGTCGGGATTGCCGAACAACGCTTGGGCCAGCAACACGCGCAGCTTCAAGCCGCCGGGCAGCTCGCGCATTTGCTTTTCGTGTTCGCTCTCGGGGATGCCGAGACCAGCGAGTAGCTCGGCCGCGTCGGACTCGGCGGAGTAGCCATCCTCCTCGGCGATCACGCCCTCGAGCTCGCCCAGCAATTCCCCTTGTTTGTCGGTGAGCGTCTCTTTGGCGAGCAGCTCTTCCTTCTCCTGCATCGCCGCCCACAGCCTTTGATTGCCCATCAGCACGACCGAGAGCACGATCATCTTCTCGAAGCCGAACTGATCTTGCTTCAGTACGCCGGTCCGCTCGGGCTTGTGCACGTGGCCGGAGTCCGGCTCGAGCTCGCCGGAGACGATCTTGAGGAAGGTCGACTTGCCAGCGCCGTTCGGACCAGTCAGGCCGTAGCGTTTCCCTTCGCTGAACTCGACCGAGACCTCTTGGAATAGGCGCTTTTTGCCGTAGGCTTTGCTGACGTCGTTGACATTGATCGAGGGCATTGGCGGGCGCCCCTAGTAGCAGCTTTTCGTTGAACTGGGGCTCGCGGTCGTGGACCGTGCCGGATTCTTCCGTAAGATCAATGGATTGCGGATCTTGGGCCGTGCAGTGCCAACGGAACGGCGGATCGCAGGGCGAATATGCAGCGGACGCGCCGTCGGCCTGGCTGGCCCTTGCTGTCGTTTTTGACGGCCTTAGAAGGATCTGCGAAGGGTGCCAAATGAACAAGGCTTCGCTCGGATATTTGATTGCTGGGGCATTGTTTCTATCGGTCGTCGCACCTGCCTGCGGCGGCGCTCAAAAAGAGAGCAAAACTGCTGCGGATGTTCCCGAAAGAGTAGCGGGCGTTCAGGACACGATCGCGCTGTTCAAGAAGAAGGACTCGACGATCGAGCAACTCTTCTCGTCTTCGGCGGGCTACGCCGTCATTCCGGACGCGGGCGCGGGCGCGCTCATTGTCGGCGGTGCACACGGCGATGGGGAAGCGTTCGAAGGCGGAAGCTACATTGGCCGGGTGAGCGTGAGCCAGGTGTCGATCGGCGCCCAAGTCGGCGGTCAGTCCTACAGCCAGGTGATCTTCTTCGAGACGGCCGAAGCCCTCCAAAAGCTGAAGGAGAACTCGTTCCAGTTCGCGGCCGAGGTGTCGGCCATCGGCGTGGACCAGGGCGTGGCCAAGAATGCCAAATTCAAGGACGGCGTTGCGACGTTCGTCATTCCGAAGCAGGGCTTGATGGCATCGGCGGCGGTCGGTGGGCAAAAGCTTTCGTTCCAAGCCGCGCCCGGCACGCCGGTTCCAACGCCGGCAACCGAAGCCAAGTAGGCACACTGTCGTCTGTCAGCCATGACACGGCGTGTATGATTCTCCGCAGCGGTGCGTGTGTTACGCCACGAGGGCTCGAACGTAACAGGCCGTAAGTGCGTGTCGAGTTGCCGTCTCTGCTGCAAATTCGACGAAACGCCGATTAAAGGCGGTTGATCCGCGGACCGAGTTTTCAGCGCGGCTGCAGTGGGTAGATGGCACGCCGGCTGCACTAACGCAGGGCAGGAGCTTGACCTGTCACCATGCGCGCGATCTCATCTGCCCTCTCTTCCTTGATTCCACCCGCGCACGATGCGCTCAGCGCGATCGGCGGCTGGGCGGCCCCCATCGTGCCGACTCGGGCGGCCTCGCGCTGGTTGCTTTCGCTCACGCTGCTCGGAAGTGTGGGCTTGTGCGCGGCCTGGTTGGCGGTGCGACACGTGCCCTGGTTTGGTCCGATGCTGGCCGACGAGCTGCGCTCTTTGGTCGGTAGCGAGCGCGTTACGGAGCTCGAAGAGGCCGTCGCAGGTGTCGAAGATCGCGTGCAGCAAGCGACCAGCGACGGCAAGGCGCGCAGCTTGAGCGAAGCCACGCCCAGCGAACTCTTGGTCGACGTAGCTGACGTGAAGCCGACGCTCGAGGACGCGTTTCCGAGTGCGGTGGGCGCGCTGTATCCAGCGACGGCCAGCGCCGAAGACGGTCGCTGGCAACCCGTGGGCACCCGTGCCGGAAAGGGCGGCGCGATCTACCGGACAATTGTCCACCCGGACAGCGAACGAGTGTACGCCGAGCTGTTCGTGTTCGCGCTCGACCTATCCAAGCTCAGCGTGCACGCGGTCGCGGGCAGTGTCGAGCCGAAGAGCGCCGAGCCCGGGCCCCGCGCGCCGCGCCCCGGGGTGATTCCCGAGGCCGATCGCGCCGAACTGGTGGCTTCATTCAACGGTGGCTTCAAGGCCGAGCACGGTCAATTCGGGATGATGGTAGACGGCACCGAGCTGCTCGCGCCGAAGCCGAAGTCGTGCACGTTTGCGGCCACCCGCGACGGCGAGTTGCGCATCGCGCCTTGGAGCGAACTTGCCACGAACCCCGAGTTCGGTTGGTGGCGTCAAACACCGGGCTGCATGGTGCAGGGTGGAGAACTACACCCCGGGCTGCGCGCTCAGGATTCGCGCAACTGGGGCGCCACTTTGGAGGGCAAGACCGTGATTCGCCGTTCCGCGGTGGGCCTGTCCGCCGACGGTCACACGCTGTTCGTCGGCATCAGCAACTCGACCACGGCCCGTGCACTCGCTCTGGGTATGCAACACGTGGGCGCGCGCGACGTCGCGCAGCTCGACGTCAACTTTTCCTTTCCACGCTTCCTGCTTTATCGCGACGGCGAGAAGAGCGGCGCGCTGGTCGCCGTGGGCGCGGTGCGTGGCCTGCTGTACCAACCCGACGAGTACCTGGGCCACGCCTCGACGCGCGACTTCTTCTACGTGACCGCGCGCCCCTGAGCTTCCACGACGCGCGCCTGTGAAACCGCCTGCGGGCTGGCGCGCAGCGGGCGCTCGAGTCGCAGACTTTTTCCAGCCGTCGAGCGCCGTGATCCGAGCGACAGGCTTCGAGGTTGGGGAACTCGGCGAGCGGCACCTCGGTTTGCTCGGCATCCATCAACGAGGATGCGAGCGTCAGATCGGCGAGCCTGCGGCCATTGCCGACGACGTATTGCCGACGCTCGCCCAGTCCCATCATGCCCTTAATCCGAGGCCAAACTGGCGTCGGGTGCCGCCCTGCGTCAACGACGGTGGGCATCTCAGGCCTAGCGTGGCGGTTCGCCGAGGACCAACTGCCCACACGCGGCGCCCACGTCTCGACCGCGGGAACGGCGCACGGTGAGCACGGTGCGGCGTTCGCCGAGCACGGCCCGCGCGAACTCATCGACGACGGCCTCACTCGGCGCGCGGAACTCCGCGACGCGGTGCTCGTTGAACGGGATCAGGTTGATTTGATGCGGAAAAGTGGCGCAATACTGGGCGAGGCGCCGGGCATCATCGGGGCTGTCGTTCACGCCTGCGAGCAGCACGTATTCGACCGTGATGCGCTCGCGGGGGCGAAGCGGGAAGCGCTCGAGTGCGCGGCGCAGCTCCGCGAGTGGATAACGACGGCCAATGGGCATCAGGGCCGCACGCTGCTCGTCCGTGGTCGCGTTCACGCTGATGGCCAAGAGTGGGCGAGGTTCGAGCCGACCGAGTTCGGCGATCTCGGGCACCAGGCCCGAGGTGGAGACAGTGATGCGCCGCGCAGAAAGCCCGAGGCCCGCGGGATGACAGAGCACGCGGATCGTGCGTGCGACCTCCGCCAAGTTGTGCAACGGCTCGCCCATGCCCATGAAGACCAAGGTCAGGTCACCGGGGTGGCGTGGTCCGAGCTCATGCATCGTGACCAGTACTTGGCCGATGATCTCGTGGGCGAGCAAATGGCGACCGAAACCCATGCTAGCCGTCGCACAGAAGGTGCAACCCATGGCGCAGCCGACTTGGCTGGAGATGCACAACGTGACGCGACCCGCGCGCGGCATGTGCACGGCCTCGACGCGGTCACCCGAGGCTAGCTCGAAGAGCAGCTTGGTCGAGCCGTCTGCGGCGCTGTTGCGCGTGACGAGGCGCGGCAGGCTGAGCGAAAGCTGAGCGCTCAGCGCGCGATCGCTGCGGCCGAGCGCGGGCGCGCCCGCCAACCAAGCCCAGGGGCGCTGCAGCTGCGCGAAGGCATGCTCTGGATTCTGAAAGCCGAGCGCCGCCAAATCCGCCGGCAGCCCGGCATAGGCCGACGGCGAGCCTTTGGACGCGGAGCGCCGCGAAACGGGGGCATCGGAAAGAACGGGCAGTACGGCGGCCAAAGCGGCGCGAGCCTAGCTCAAGTGGCAGCGCTCTGCACGGCCGGCAGGCGCGCGCCGTCACGGCTGGCGAATAGCGAAACATTGCGCGGGGTCACCGCGCGCTCGAAGATGGTGGCCACGCGCACGGCGTAGCCGCTCTCTTCGAGACGCGCGGCGCGATCCAGGATCACGCTCAGTTCGATCGCGCGGGCCAGCATGTCGCGCGGCAAAGAGAGCCGGCGGATGGCGTCGAATTGCACTCGCGCTTCGCGCTCGAAAGTCACGATTTCTGCGTCGCTGGCCGCGGGCAATGCGTGCACGCTCAGCGAGCGTTGCGCGATCGCAGCCAGGCCCGCGTGCGCTTGGCGACGATTCACGCCTTGCATCTCCGCGCCCGGCGCGAACTCGAGGCCGCGCGCACGCAAGAGCAGCCGCAGCCCGTAGCGCGTCTCACGCGCGCGGATCGTGTCTTCGATGCTGCTCTCGACGCCCACCGCCTGCGAAGTCAAATTGCTCAGGCCGAGTGTGTCTTTCTTCAACGAGAAGCCCTGCGCCGCGTGTGATAGTGGAGCACGCTCGGGGCCGTTGATCTTTTGCAGACAGCACGAGACGAGCGCCAGATCTGCGCCGCTGTCCGCGACGGCGCGCACGAGGGTGTCGCCGAGCTCACCGCAGGCATGCAGGCCAATTGCCAGATCACCCGGGTAGAGCCGAAGTGGCTCGCGGCCCGCGTCGACCTGCGCGAACTCTGCCGTGACGAGCTGCCCTGCGCTGCTGTCCTTGAGTGCCCGGCTGGTGGCGCGCGCGACGCGCTCGGGATCGCGTTCGAGACCCAAGGTTTCTCGTCCGAAATGCGCCGCGGACAACCGCGCAAAATGCCCGCTGCCTGCGCCGACATCGACGATTCGATGCGCGGGAACGGCGAGCGGCGTGAGCGCGCCGAGCAAGGTCGCCAATTGCTTTTGCTTGCGCGAGGCGACGCCGCGAAAATCTGCGTTGCGGGGCTGCGCGGCGTGCACTTCGAGCGCGGGCAGCGCGCAGACCTCCAGCACGCAGCGGGCCAAATCCGCCAAAGCCTCGGGGACCCCGCTGAGCGTGGGTAGCGTGACGGCTAGGCCTTCGGCCTCGCAGCGTCGTAGGTCGGCTTCGCTGAGCCCGAGCAGAAACGCGGTCCAAGCGCGACGCTCGCACCAACTCGGCGGCCGAGCGTCGTGCACGCGCTGGTCGACGATGTCCAGGACTGGCAAGAGCGTGTTTTGTGCACGCGCGAGGGCGCGCGTGATCGAAAAGCTCATCACTGCCCGTTGAGCGTGGCGGCGTCGAGCCAGCGCTGCGCCAAACGCCGAAACGCGCGTTCGCGCTGGACGATCGGCTTGAGGCCAGAGCAGGGCGTCGACAGCGAGCGTTCCGGGCAGGTCACGCACGGACTGCGGCTTGGCCCGCGCTTTCGATACACCGCGAGGAACGCGGCGCTCGCAAGCAAGATCCCGAGAGCCAAGAGCAACGCCGCGCCGTGGGCGGCGCGTAGCCCGCCCACGCCGGCAAGAGCGAGGCACGCGGCCGGCGCGGCTCGCCCGAGCCACTTGGGCAGCCGCCGCGCGAGGCTACTCGAGAATAGACCGAGCCCGAGCGCGCTCGCCACGAGCAGCACTGAAAATGAAGGCTGCCCGCAGAGCGCGGCGAGCGAGCCCGTGACCGAACCGAGCACGGCGCAGGCGCAACCGCGACACACGCGCGTGCGCTTACCGAGTGGCACGAGCTCGCCCGCGTAGCGCTTGCACAGGGGGTGATGCGCGAAGCGATGGAAGGCGTGCGCGCCTTTCGCCAAGCGATCGATTGCACGCACGGTGCGCGGAGGCAGCGGCGCGCGCAACATGTTCAGGTGTGGACCGGTGCGATCACCACGGCCGTACCATAGGCCACGATCTCGTTGGTATTCTGCATCAATTCCCCAGAATCGAAGCGCATCGCCAGCACGGCGTTGGCGCCCTGTGCTTGGGCGTGCTGCTCCAAGCGCTGCATGGCCACGTTGCGCGATTCGGTGGCAAGCTCGGTGAGCGCGGTGATCTCCCCGCCGAAGATTTGCTGGCAGCCCGCACACGCGGTGCCGATCACGCTGCGCGAGCGCACGGTGATCCCCCAGCAAGGGCCAATCACGCGCACGATGCTGTACCCCGGCGGCGCGTCGAACGTGGTCAACACGGGAATGGCATGGATATGAAGGTGCATCTCGTGCGACGCTAGCATCGAAATGTCGCCGCGTCGGATTTTCGTGGTCGCCAGTGTGTCGAGTTTCGTGGGCATCGCGCTGGCATGCGTGTTCTGGCGGCCGGCGCTGTGGGCCCTGCTCGCCGTGTTGCCCGTGGTCCTGCTCGGCGCCCAGGACATGGTCCAGACCAAGCACACGATCCGCCGCAATTTCCCGGTTCTGGGCCGCTTTCGCTACTGGTTCGAGGCCGTACGCCCGGAGATGCAACAGTACTTCGTCGAGAGCAATAGCTCGGGGCGCCCGTTCAGCCGAGAACTCCGCTCGCTGGTGTATCGCCGCGCGAAGAACGTGACCGATACGATCCCTTTTGGCACCGAGCTGGACGTATACGCGATCGGCTATCAGTGGATGAACCACTCCTTGTGCGCGCTCGAACCCCCCGAGACTCCGCCGCGGGTACGCATCGGCGGCCCCGCTTGTTCGCAGCCCTACGAAGCGGCGCTGCTGAACGTGTCGGCGATGAGCTACGGCGCGCTCAGCCGCAACGCGATTGAAGCCCTGAATCGCGGCGCGAAGCTGGGCGGTTTCTATCACAACACGGGTGAGGGCGGTCTCTCCCCCTATCACCTGGAGGGCGGCGGCGATCTGTGCTGGCAAATTGGCACAGGCTACTTCGGTTGTCGTGACGAAGCCGGCCAATTTCAAGCCCAGCTCTTCGCAGACAAAGCCAAAAATCCGCAGATCAAGCTGATCGAGATCAAGTTGAGCCAGGGCGCCAAGCCCGGCCACGGCGGCATCCTGCCCGCCAAAAAGGTCACCCTCGAGATCGCCAAGATCCGTCACGTGCCGCTGGGGCAAGACGTGATCTCGCCGCCCGCTCATCGCGCTTTTTCGACGCCCGTCGGCCTGTGCCAATTCGTCGGTCAGTTGCGTGAGTTATCGGGCGGTAAGCCGATTGGCTTCAAGCTGTGCCTGGGCAAACGGCGTGAGTTTTTGGCCATCTGCAAAGCCATGGTCGAGACCGGCATCCATCCGGATTTCATCACCGTCGACGGCGGTGAAGGCGGCACCGGCGCGGCTCCGCTCGAGTTCTCGAACGTGCTCGGCACGCCGCTCGACGAAGCATTGGTGTTCGTTCACAACGCGTTGGTCGGGGTAGGCCTTCGCAAAGACGTGCGGGTGATCTGCAGCGGGCGCATCGTGACCGGCTTCGATCTCGCGCACAAGCTGGCGATCGGCGCGGACCTGTGTAACAGCGCGCGCGCGATGATGTTCGCCCTTGGCTGCATTCAGGCCCAAAAATGCAACACGAACGATTGCCCCACGGGCGTCGCGACGCAAGATCCCGGCTTGGTGGCAGGCCTCGTCGTCACCGACAAGGCGCTCCGAGTACGCAACTTCCAGCACAACACGGTCAAAGCCTTCAGCGAGCTGCTCGCCGCCAGTGGCCTGCGCGAGCCGGGCGAACTGCGGCCTTGGCACATCCTGCGGCGTATCAGCCCCACCGAGGTGCGTCATTACGGGGAGATGTACGAGTACTTGAAGGACGGCGCGCTGCTGGCCGAGCCGCTACCGAAGAGCTTCGTGCGCGCGTGGCGCGCGGCGAGCGCCGCGACCTTCGACGCCGCCGTTCGCGACTAATACGAAAGAGGAGGGAGGGGGGCGCTCGTGCTCCAGCAACGCACCTCGCAGCAGAAAGAAGTTCCCGGTCCTCGACGCCGAAGGCTGTGACGGCCCTCGACGCCACCGTGACCATCAAAAAATGACCCGGCTCCTGCACCGAAATCGGGTTTGAATTCGAACTCGTTTGCTCGCGCGCGGAGGGCACATTTCCTCGCGCTCCGGGGACCCCTTCGTGTCGGGGGACCCCTTCGTGGTCGCGAAATCGGGTTTGAATTCGAACTCGTTTGCTCGCGCGCGCAGGGGCGCATCTCCTCGCGCTTTCCGGACTCTTCGGGCGGTGCGGGGACGACGAGCCGCGCGACGGAAACGCGGCCTGCGAGCGGGGGCGTTCCAGGCGGGGCGGTTCCAGGCGGGGGGGTTCGAGGCGCGGGTTTCGAGGCGCGGTTTAGTAATGGCGCGGTTTAGTAATGAGGAGGCTTTTCGTTTTCCATGGGCTCGCCAAGGCCACTGACGCGGGTGCGCAGAGCGAGCACTTGCTGTTCGAGGAGCGTGATCGCTTGCTGTTGCTCGAACACCACCTGATTGAGCTCGCCGAGTTGGCGCTCCAAATGGGCGTAGCGGATCTCGAGGTCGACGACGCGGGGGTCCATGGCAGATGGCCGAGCTTACTCGTAACCCAGCCCGCTCGGGGGTTCTGCGATCGGCGCCTGCGCATTGGCATTACTGGCGTCTTTTGCGGGCGGGGGGACCGCCGTGGCCGAAGAGACCTTTTCGTTCGGCTCTTTGGCAGCGACGGTTCGCTTGGCTTTCGTGCCGGTCGCGGGTTTGCTGTTCGAAGCGATGGCCGTGCTGCCGTTGGGCTCTTTGCGCTTGGTGACCACGAACCGTGGCGCGGCTCCAGGGTCACAACCCGGGCCGAAGCCCTGGGCGTCGAAGGTCGTGGAGTACGAGCCGACGCTCGCTTTGCCTTGCGCGTCACGACTCGTGACTTCGAGCTTCAGCTCACGCTGGCCGGCGCGCGCCGGGGAGCAGTAGGACACCAAGTAGTTGCGGAAGAGTTCGTCGTCGACCGCGTTGGCCACGTCGTTCAGCGGGGCGCTCATGGTCATGGTCGAACCGGCGCGCGTTCCGCCGGTCTTGCCGATGAAACTGATGTCTGCCGAGCTGGCCGCCGTGCCGACCGTCATCAGGAAGATGTGATGCGGCGATTCGTCGATGAAGTCGCGCAGCTTGCTTTCTTCGACGCGGCCGGCGGAATCGGGGTTGAGGGCCACGACAATCAGCGTGCCGTTCTCCACGGGGCGCCCTTCGGCGGCCAGTGCATTGCTCAGCTGGGCCGCGCCGTCGATCACCGCGCTGTACAGGCTGGTGGAGGCGTCCTTGCGGCTGAAGCCGAGCAGGCGCTCCATGCTGGTGTCTTTCTCGTCCGGCTCGGTTTTCGCTTCCTGCTGGGAATACTCTTGGACAAGGTGCGCCTTCTCGGCGCCGTCGAAGGCATACAGGCTGACCGGCTCGCGCTGTCGCAAGCGCGCGATGAACGGACGTAGCGCGTCAGCGAGCGACTTGCGCTCGTCGCGCTTGAGCGCCTTGCTCATGTCGACGAGTACCGTGGCGTGACGCGAGGTGGAGGCGTTGGTGGAAAGCAGAGTGAGCTTTATTTGCTCGCTATCCAGCGGAAAGCCATTCTCGTAGACCTTGAAGTCTTCTTTCTGCAGACCCAGCACGCCGTTGCCGTGTTTGCTCACGGAGACGTACAAGGCAACGTTGCCCGGCTTTTGCGTGCTGACCGCGACCGGTTCGACCTTCACGCCGCCGGTCGCCAAATTGCAGCCGCTGAGTGCGCCGAGGATCAGCGCCGCTGCGAGCCCACACCGGCCGTTCATTTCCCGCCTCCGGCGCTCAGCCGAGCGAGTGCATGGGAGAGTTCGGGGCTGCCCGTCAGGCACGCATTGCAGGCTTTGTCCGTCTTCGACGTGCACAGTGAGCCGCGTGAGAATTCTTCCAACATCTTCTGGGTGCGCTTGCCGCCCTCGTGTTCTGCCCGTTCGAGCAGGGCTTTGCGCCCGTTGCAATCAGGGGCGAGCAAGAGCGCGCTGGCGATGCGCGTGTCGGCACTCGCGTCAGGGGAGAGTGAGTTCGACAATTCGGACTTGGCGCGTTCGCGCACGGAGTCGCGCACGCCGGCCGTGGTTGCCAAGTCGAACGCGATGTCCGATCCTCGGCCGCCCAGCTTGCGCAAGGCGGCGAAGCTGGGCTCGGACGCGCTCGATTGCGCGGCCCGCCACAAGATCCCCATCACCTTGCCGCTCTGGGCGCTCTTCGCGTCCAAGCTAATCACGTGCTCGACGCTGTCGACTGCGGCTTCGAAGCGCTGCGCCTGAGCTTGCTGCGCGGCGAGGGCGATCGCCACCTGTGGGTCATTGGGGAACTTTTGGGCCAAGGCTTCCAGCGCGGGCAAGCCGCGGGTCACTGCGTTGCTGAGCTCGTTCGGATCCGCGCCGGGTGGCGCAGCCGCGGGCGCGGCGCTGTTCGAAACCAAAATCGGCGCGGCGGGCGGCGTGGCGTTCGCCGCGTTGCTGGCCTGCGGCGCAGGCGTTGCTGCTGCGACCTGTGCCACGACGGCCGTGTTCGCTTCGGCCACTGGCGCGTGCTTGGAGTGGGAGACGAGGCTGCGTACGGCCCAAATTCCAAACAGGGCAACCAGCGGCGCTGAGATCACGAGAGCGCGCGGCGCGGCGCGCAGAGTCTTGCGTGACCAAGCTTCTGCGCGCGGCAAAAACTCACGCCCGAGACTAAACAGGTTGGCCGCTGGCGCGCTGCTGTCCCGCAGGTGCGGCGGCGGCGTAGTGAGCACGACTGGCATCTCCGAGCCGGAAGACGTGAACGGCCGCGGTGCTGGAAACGACTGCGGCGCGCTCTGGATTTCGGCCTCCGCTACGATTGACTCGAGGTTCGCGGGGGCCGACGTCACCATGGACTCTTCATCGGCAGAAGCTGCCTCGCCGAAATGCCCGGCTGCCGACGGTGCTTGGGCGTCCGCATGATCGATCGGAGTTTCGGTCCCCGCGAATTCGGTGGGCGCGGTTTCGAAGGCGTTCGCCTGCGGGCGCGCTTCGACGCTCGGTGCTTCGGCGACGGCCGCTTCGGACCGCGATGCTTCGACGCTTGGCGTGGAAACGACCGGTACTTCGGCGACGGCTGCTTCCGGCAGCGATGCTTCGACACTTGCTGCTAGAGCGACCGGCGGTTCGACGCTCGGTGCTGTTAGGGCAGGCGCTTCGAGGGCGCTCGCGTGCTCGGCCGCGTCCATCGCGGGCTCGGCGAACGGCGGCGCGACGAATGGAGGCGCGACGCTTGACGGCGCTTCGACCTGGAGCGGTGGCTCGAACTTCGCCGGCTCGATCGTGCTGGCGAGTGCGGGTTCGACAGCGGGAGCCGCGATGGAGCTTGCCTGCACTGGCGCCTCGCTGATGGGCGGCGCGGCGGGACTCGAGTGCACGCGCTCTTCGTGCGCCGGACGGACGATCGGGTTCACGTCTTCCGGCTCGACGATCGGGCTCACGAACGCCGGGCGTTCGACCGGCTTTGGCTGCACGCGTGGCGCAACTGGGCTGGTGGATCCAGGCACGTCCACCGGGCTCGCTTCGACGGGCGGCGCGATTGGGCTCGCGTGCGCGGGCAGATCGACCGGGCTCGCGTTCACGGAGGGGACGACGACGGGGTTGGCGTGAACGGGCGGCGCGATCGGCGTGGCCTGTGCGGCAGGCACGAAGGGATTGTCCCGCGGCATGAGCGGGTTCGCCTTCGCGGGCGCTTCGGCAGGGGATGATGCGGCGCTGGGGCTTGCTGGGCTGACCGCTGCGACGGGGTTCCCGCGTGCCATGAACGGGTTTGCCTGCACCGGCTGCGCGGGAGTGGGGGCCGCGATCGGCGCTTCGAAGGCCGGCAAGGTGACTGGCCGCCCTTGCACGGGCGGGCTCCACGGAGCGAGTGGGGTCGCGGATTGAGCTGGCAAAGGTGGCGGCATGCTCGACCCCGGTCGGCGGATCGGATTGGGCGGCTGCGAGGGCGTCGCCGACGGCGCTCTGCGCACCGGGACGGGGGGAGGTGCCGATGGTGATCCAACGCTGCGCGCGGCAGGCGCCACGCTCGAGCCCGCTTCAGGCGTTCGATTGCGCTTCGGGGGTGGCGGTGGTTGGCTGACCACGACCGGACGGGCTCGCGCCGAAACCGGCGGCTGGCTCGGCACCGGCCGCTGAGGCGGCGCTGGAGGTCCCGCAGACTGAGGACGGCGTACGGGCGGCGGCGGCGGCCCCGAGGGCAGGCCACGCGGCGCAGCGACGCTGGCGTCCGCTTTCAATGGTGGACTCGAATTCCGATTCGCAGTCATGCCCGTTTGGCATATGCCCATCGGTTGCGCGACGCAAATCACCCCTTGCGCAAATGTGCGTGAAAATGCGTCTTTATTTGGGGCAATCGGCAGACTCGCCACAGTCTTCGATATTGGGACGGTAGTATTCCGTTGTCACGGATTTCGGGCCCAGCCGGCGAGTCAGCGCGCGAGTGACGGAACGGCAACTCGACCCGGAGCGGGTGAGTCCAGCGTCGCGCCGGTCGGCTGAATTGTAGAGATTGCTTCGCGAAAGTTTCGAGCGCCGACGCGCTTCGGTTTCGCGATCGAATCGGCTTTGGCGCGCCCAAGAAATCGCGCTCGCCATCGTCACGACAGTGGTTCCAAGCCGATCGAACATTTGTGATCATCGGCTGGCATCGAGCCCATCACTGCCGTAGGTGACGAAGACATGACGGACATCGAGATACCGCAAGGCGAACAGCGCGTGATCGACGGCCAAGTCCGCGTCTACTACGATGGCTATTGGATCAAAAAATACGACGTGCCCGCCGACACGCTGCTGGCCAAAAAGCGGCTGATCGAAGCGCTCACGCATCGCTTGTTCAATCACGTCGAGTACGGCCTCAACGTGCCGGGCACCCGCCTGACCGAAGCGCGGCGTGCCTTCCTCGATGAGACCGATCAAGCAAAAAAGCGCGTCAAAGGCGGCATGCTGGCCGGAGCGCTGTTCAACCGCGCGACGGATATCTTCACCAAGTTGGTCGAGCTGCAGGCTTGCGGCGTCGAGATCCAGTCCGACAACGCGTTGATGCGGCAATGCGGTGAGCATTTGCAGGAGTCGCTCGCGCTCGGTAAGATGGTCTTGCATCGCAGCGGTGAAGAGGGCATCGACGAGCTGTGGGGCGAGCCGTTCAAAGCGTTCGCCTTCCCGATCGAAGAGTTTTACAAGAGCCGCTACGTGAAAATCGCGCTCACCATGCGCGCGATCGACGCCATCGGTGAAGCGCTCAGGAGCACGATCGCCGCGTTCTCGCCGTTCGGCTCCTTGACGCCCGTGGTCGACGACTTCGTGCGCGCGGCCAAGCTCAAGACCGAAACGTTGCGCACGGACGTGGAAGTGTTCGAGGTTTGGTCGTCCTTCGTGGTCGCCAGCGAAACTTTGTGCAATTTCGAGCCTTCCCTAGCCAGTACCGCGGGCGCGGATCAACAACTCTGCGCCCAGTTCAGCGAGCTCTTGCGCGCCGGCGCAGTGCTGGTCTCGTCCATGGCCCGCGCTCGCGTGCCGATGCCGAAGAGCGCGCGCGCGTTCATCGAGCGCTGCGAAGATCTGGGCCAAGCCGCCAAGAACCGCAAAGACCCGACGCCGCGCCCCGGCCCGCAGCCCACGCCGGTTCTCGCTCCCTGATCGGTGCGCGCCGCCAGCAGGGTGCTGTTCAGGGCAACGGAGCGACCCAAGAAAAATCGTACAGCGGACCTGCTTGCTTGAGGTTGTCGTACAGGTTCGCGCTCGGCTGGTCGCTCGAGTCGTCCTTGAACACGAACCGCTCCCCATCTGACTCGAGCGCGCCAAAATCCACGTTCGTGAATAGCAAGCGTGGATCGACTCGCAACCAAAGCGCGCCCGCGCCCTGCACCCGGAGCGAAGTCGGAATCGGCGATACGATGCGCTCTTTGCAGATCGGCGAACCGCCCGCCGCACCGCCGTTCGCGGTCACGCGATTGCTGGCAATGGTCAGCCGCGCTTCGAATGGCCGTACTTCGCCATCGCGCAGCGCGCTGCCGAGTAAGTGCAAGATCACCGTCGGCGGCGAGGGCACATCGGCCAGGTTCACGTCACCGCTGGTGAGCCAGACCTGCCCGGCGAGCGCCTCCACCGTGGTCCCGCGGCCCAGTGTGGGGAACGGCTGGGGCTCGCTCGACAGTAAGTCGACGTCTCGGCCCTCCACGACTTGCGCCAGGTAGTTGCCCGGCAAGATGCAGCTCGTGGCTTGCGCGCCCGAAACCGGGATGGCCTCGGCCAAATACAGCGCGCCAATGTGCAAGCTCGCAGTCGTCAGTGTGACCTGCCAACCACGCGAGCCCGCGAACGAAAACGGCTGACCAGAGACAGCGTCCTTGGGCCCAGACGCGACGGCTTCGAAGTCGACGGCTTGATCGCCCGTGGTCCCGACACAGCCGGGGATCGTGAAGAGCAACGCGACCAGCGCGATCACGCTTGGCACGAATGGAGTCCGCATCACACACCTCCGAAGTTGATCGCGAAAGAACCGTAGATCGCCCGCGGCGCGCCGGCCGTGAACGTCCGCTCGGGCACCAAGGTGGGCTGCGAGCTGGCTCCGCCCGGCTGCGCGCGCGCGCTGCGAAAGTCCGAAGCGTAGTTGTATTCGCCCAGGCGGTATTGAGTGCCGATCAGGTTGGTGACCGTCAAGCCCAGCTCATAGTGCGAGAAATTCAAGGTTGCCGAGGCGTCGAGCGTGAACACCGGATCGCTGCTTTCGCTGAAGGGTAGCGGCCGCGGCCCCACGTAAGTTGCGCCTAGCCCGAGCGCTCCGCGCGCGCGGTAACCGAGTAGCTCCCAGGGCAGCTCCTGGAACAATGCGGTGTCCGAACGCAGCACCACGCCGGGTACGTAGGCGACCGCCAAGTGGGTGTCGTTGAACTCGGATTTGACCAAAGTCAGACTCGCGGATTGGTCGAAGAACTTGCCCGTGGCGCGCACATTGCCGGCCCAGCCCGTGCGCGTGGTGCCGACGCCGAGCACGTTCCTGCCCGCGGTTTCGCTGAAAATCAGGTCTTTGTCCACGTAAGTCAGGAAGAAGATCGAGCGCGCCGAGAGCGCTAGGCGGTCGCTTTGGTGGGCATAAATCACGCCGCCCTCGTAAGATTGGATGCTCGCAAACGGTGTCTTCACGTCTTGCGTGATGTAGTTCGGATCGACCGAGCGGACGCCTTGCCCGTAGCTCGCCGTCAGCGTGAAGCCCACGAATGGCCCAAACAGCAACGAGGCGCGCGGCAACACGGCGATGCTCGAGGTCGACGCCCGCTGGTTCGGCTCGCGCGGCTTGCCGTAGTCTTCTTGACTCAGACAGCTCTGGTCGATGGGAGGATTCGCTGCCGACGGGTGATCGACGTCGTGCACGGCGCAGTTGTCGACCACGTCGTAGCTGAACAGATCGCTGCGGATCCCACCCCGCAGAGTGAGCCAATGCACCGGCTTCAGATCCGCGTCGGCATACAAGCCGATGTCGCCCAGCGTGGCATCCAGGTTGGTCTCGGTTAGGTAGGGGTGACCGGTGGCGGCGGCGAGCCGCTGTTGAAGTCCGGTCGTGAAATCGCCGCGCGCAAAGTAGCCGAGTTCGACGTGCTGCGGTTCGTTGAAGGCTTGCCCGTGCCACCGCGCCGAACCCCGAGCGCCGATCGTGGCCTCCTGGACGGAGAGGTCGAGCATATCCCCGCGTTGCGTGTGCACGCTTTGCAGTGGTTCCTGCACATCCAGCAAGAACCCCGTAAAATTCTCCAGAATTCGCAGGCTGCGGTAGGTCAAGAACAGCTGCTGCGAGAGCGTGGTGTCGGCCGCGCGTGAGTCCAGGTCCGCGGATAGCGAGTAGCGCGAGGCATCGCCGCCTTCGGGGATCGCTTGGTGCGCGTACGACGACGCCGCGTAGCTGTCGTAAAAACCGATCCGCCCGCTCTGGTAGTCGTCTTGGCGAATCATACCGGCGGCGTGGTAGTGCGTCGCGTATGCGCTAGCCAGGATGCGGTACGAGCCTTCTGCGCCGAGCCGTCCCTCGTATTGACCCATGGCCGTCGCCCGCTGTGCGTCGCGGTTCTGGCCATAACCATCGGTTTTGAATACCTCGGCGCCCGCGAGCGTGCCTTTGCTTTCGCCAGCCGGTCCCCAGAGTAGCAGCAAGCGCTGACTGCCGAAGCTGCCGCCCGTGAACTTGGCCGTGAAACCGCGTTGCGCGAGCCCGAGCTCATAGTTGGCACTCCCGGCGACCGCATAGTTCCCCTGACGCGGATCGAACGGCCCTTCGACGACGCGCACAGACGACACGAGTTCGGGGATGATGAAGTGCGTGTCTGCGTAGCCGTTGCCGTGCAAGTTGCCGCTCTCGTTGATCGGCATGCCGCCCAGCGAAAATTCGATGTCTTGGCCTTCTTTGGCGTCGAACCCGCGCAGAAAGACCTGCTCGGCGTGACCTTCTCCGCCCTCGTTGCTGAGCATGATCCCGGGCGCGAGCTTGAGCAGTTCGGAGGCGTTTTTGCGCGGCACGAGCGACAGCTCGCCGACGCTGATCGCATAGTCCGACGCGCCCCGCGACGGGGGACGCGCGCGCCCCGCGACCGTGATTTCGGTCGGACCATGGGGATCCTCCGCCGCTTCTTTGGACGCGCTGTCGGGCACGACCGGATCCGGTTTCGACGCGGGCAGGACCGGGGCCGCGTTCGGCGACGCGCGTGCCGCAGCTGGTTCTGCCGGGGGCAGCGCTGCTGGCGTCGGACTCGGGGCAAAGTGAACCAGCGCGCGCACCCGCGCCGGGATCGGTCGGCCATTGCGCGTTGCAGGCTCGAACTGCCAGTGCTTGACGGCGTCGATCGCCGCATGATCGTACTCGGCGCCGACGCTATCGTCGACGTGCGCATCGAGCACCGTGCCGTCGGCCGCGACCGTGACGACGACTACGACGTCGATATCGCGGTCGGCGGGCACGTTTGCCGGCCATTCAGGGGCTGTCTGCACGCTGACGTGCGGCGGCACGATCGTGTCCGCCCCCTGTGCGACGCCCGTGAACAGGAGAGAAAGCGAGCAAGTAAAGGCGCCCAGCGGGCGCGCCAGCGACTGTCGATGGACCATGAAATACCGATAAGCCCAGGTAAAATGCCAGGCTCGTGCCTGCGGCACGAACTCACTGAGACGCCAAACTTCGATTGGGAAGTCGCGCTTCAGGCGGGCGGCGAGGTCTTCGGTGCGCTCAGAAATACGCGCTGCGTTTCACGCGCATGCGCCGCGCGTTCGCTCAGCAGGCGTGCCTCGCCAAAGGCGATCACCCCCGCGGCCAGCAGCTCGATGCGCGGCGCCGAACCGTGCGGCGCATTTCCAACTGGGCACAACTCGGTGCCACAAGAGGGAGCGTCGGCGGTCAGCGTGGTCGTCCGCGGAGTGGCTGCCTTCGTCGGCGAACGCCGCTCGGCGCGGGCCGAGGCGTGCACGTGCACGACGCCGCCCAAAGCCGCAGAGTAGCCGTGGCGCACCAAAGCGAAATGGAGCGCGCTCACCAGCTGCAACACGATCACCGCCAGCCCAAAAAGGGCCCGCCGTGCTGGGGAGGCAAACAAGGAGCGTTTCATTCGCTGCGCCCGAGCGATACCGCGCGCCGCCCGCGCTGGCAATTCCAGCCACGACGAGCCACGAAACCAAGGCTGATTTTCGAAGATTGCTGCAGTGCTTTAGTCACTTGCGGGCGTAACGGTGCTTCACGCCGATAGGGAAGTATTCGGGGTGCCCGGCGGGCAACAGCGTCACGAGCGGTAGTTTGCGCTCCGCCGGCACGTAGTTGGCAAACTCGCTATTCAGGCGGAGCAGCACCGTCAGGATTGCTTCGGCGATTTTCTGGTTCAATGCGGGCTGGGCAGTCAGTTCGATCCCTGGCGCGAGCTCGACCGCGATCGTCAGTTGTCGATTGCGCTGCTCGTCTTCTTTTACTTCGAGCACGAATTTGCCGCTGACGAATGCGCGGGTCTCCGGTTGCTCGAGGCCGATGCTCACGGTGTCGGGAAAAACGTTGGCACCGTAGTAAGACACCGCGAAGTGCGAGCGACCAAAGACGTACACGAAAGGCAGCCGATGCAGGCGCGTGGCGCCCGCTCCGCGCGCTGCCTGCTCGGCGTCGAAACCAAAATCACGCAGCCGCCCGAGCAGGGTTGGGTAGGCCATCACGCCGCCCGAATCGGAGATGTGGTAGCGCAGGTGCGGCACACCGCCGTCGCCCGAGAACAGCAGCGTGCGTTCGTGTTCCTCGAAGTAACGTTGCCAGGGATCGTATTGAACGAGTGTGGGCAAACGCGCTTCGCCGAACAGCGCTTGCGCCACGTCGCTGCGCTCGGCAAGGAAGCGTCGAATGCAAACCGAGAGTGGCGTTTCGTTGCCGAGCACACCGCCATCGGCGGTGCCGTATAGTGATGCAAAGTCGCTCACGGGGTCGTGCATGCCGGCCCGCTCCGCGACCAGTGTTCGCCACTCTTCGCTGAACACTTCGCCCGCGAGCACGAGCTTCAGCGCGTAAGAGTGCCAAGGCACGCCTTCGGCGATGCCCGCGTCGATCACATCCTTCAAAAAGGGGGGATAGCCGAGCAATACCGTTTGCTCGAACATGGGCGCCAGCGCGCGCACGACCCGAAAAATCTCTACCTTTTGATTGCCGGGAGCCACCACCGTGAGCGGATAGCCCTTGGTTGCCAGGTGCCGACAGCAGCTGGCCGTAAACAAACCGGCCACCCAGGTGCCGAGTGGAAAGCAAACCACGGCCAAAGTACGGCGTGTATCGGCGGCGAAGTTATCGTGGAAGACTTGTTCGAAGCGCGCAGCGACGGCGAGCTCGTCCGTGAAGAACCGTGGCCAGAACGTTGGCTCCCCCGTCGAACCCGAAGAGGCCGCGATCATGTCGCTCGAGCTGAGGTCGCCCGCGCGGCAGCGCTCGGCGAGCGGATAGCGTTGGTGGTAGTTGCTCTTGGTCGTCAGCGGCAGCTGACGAAAATCCTCCAGCGAGCGAACCGACGCTGGATCGACGGCATGCTCGGCGAGAAATGCCGCGTATGCTGGCACGGTGGCTCGGGTGCGCGTGAAGAGTTCGAGCAAATGCGGAGTGGGGTCACTGCTCGCGTGCTGCTCGAGCTCGAACGAGAGCTCGGTATGGATGAAATGATCCTGGGCAGCGAGCGCTTGCACCGCGCGATCTCGAAGCATCGACAAATTCTCCCGAGAACGCGCGGGCGCGTCAACTCGCGCACGCGACTTGCCAGAGTTGGCGCCGTACGGGAAAATGCTGGCTGCCCGTTGCTAGCCGGCGCTGGGTTCCGGCTCGACCTTGAGCACGGTCCAATGTTTCGAGGTCTCGATGGGCAGCAAGCGATACCCATACAGGCTCATGGACTTGCCCTTGCGGGCATGGGCGATGCCGGCGCGAAACGGGTCGGATTGGCCGCGTCCGAGCGGATCCCACTTCAGATAGTAGCTCAGAAAGTCGCTCTTAGACACGGCGATGTAGTCTGTCGAGCGGAGTATCTCCGCACGCCGCGCGTCGTCTTGGACGTTGAAGTATTGGAGCGCATTGACGCGCCGGAAGAAGTGCTTGTCGTGCACCAAGACGCCGTAAATGATGTCGTCCTCCGTCAAGACACGTTGGCCCTTCGGCACTCGGTTCTCGTTTACCAGCTCCCGGGCATCGTCGGAGTATGCAGCGAGTTTGGCCTCGCGCTGCCAATCGTTGTGTACGAGCGTACGCAACATCACGATCCAAAACAGCAGAGCCCAAGCCGGCTTCAGCAGTCGAGACGCGCGGAGTGGCAAATTCCCGCGCAGCGCGCCAAGCCCCGCGGCAATCAGAATCAATGCCAGCGAACAGAGCGCTTTGGGCGCGTTGAGTACGATGCACGACACACCCAATGGGAGCAGCAGGCCAGGCCATATGAGCGCGCGAGAACGATGGCCCAACCGAAAAGCTCGAGCGAGGCCTGAGGCGCCCAACGCGGCGACTACGGGCGCCAAGAATTGAAAGTAGCGCACCTCCCCATAGCCCTGGCCAGAAGCAACGTACACCATCAAAAATAGCGGGACGCCGAGCAGCGAGAGATAGAAACGGCGCCTGCCGCTGAGCACGCAGCCGAGCAACGCGGGCACGGCTAGGTAGGGCGCGCCGCACTGTCCGAGTGACATCTCGACGCTGGCCGAGAACGGGTACTTGAGCGCGTCGAGCACCCGAATCCAGGCGTTCGATTCATGGGAGTAGATGTAACCCGTCCCCGGTCCGCCGGCGTTGAAGCGCGCGACGCTGCCCTGCAGGCGATAGTAGACGAGCACCGTAATGGCGAGCGAAACGGTCACCATCAGCGCGCTGAAAAGGAACGCGCGCCAACGGAGTTTGAACAGTTGTTCTGCGAGCACCAGCCAGAGCAGGACCGCGAAGGCTTCGATGCGAATCAATGCGGCGAGGCACAGCATCACTGTTCCCGCCGAATCACGACCGCGACTGAACAGCCACACCCCCCAGAGCAGCAACGGAAGAAATACGATCATCGACGTGCCGTCGATGAACATCGCGGGCACGGGAGTCTTGGCCATCATGTAAATAATCGCGCCCGCGCCCGCGATCTCATCCGCGTCTTCACGGGCCATGCACGCCACGATGGTGGTCAAGCTTGCTCCGGCAAGCGCGAACACCAGCTTGATCAGTACCGTTGACTCGAACAGGGCGAGAGAAAGATCGTGAGTCGACCCGAGCAGCAGGATCAGCCCCGGCTTCATGGACGCAGCGCCGAGGCCGCCCACCAAGGCGTGATTGAATAGGATTCGCCAGTAGCCGACCTGAGCGATGTTGTCGCCGATGATGTGGTCGAAATCGCGGAACGGAATGACCGTCCAGAATGCGGCCAGCGACGCGAGGAAAACGAGCAGCTCCCAACAGTCCGTTTTAGTGCCGGGTCGCTCCGCCGTTGCTCGTGGATATGCCCAAGTGAGCCAAAACGAGCGGCCCTCCGTTGCTGTTGACTTCGATCGGTTAGAGAGCATCGATCACTTGGGAACTCCCCGCGACCCAGTTCGTAACAGGCTAGAGAGTGCGCGTCAACGCGTGGTGCCTGAATTGAGCGCTCACCTGCGCGCCAACAGAACCCAGTACGCGCTGGCGCTCGCGGCCGAAGGCTCGGGCGTCATGACCTATGCCCACGTGCACGCCAATCGATTCATCAGCGAGCTCGCTTCGTCGCGCCGTGCCGGTTTCATCGTGACCCTCGACTACGGGGACACCACTTGGCGCTTGCTGCAAGGCGCGCGGCGCGGCGACTTCCCATTTCGCGTTTATGGGAGCGGCAGGAGTACGTGCCGAGGCCCAACGATCCCTACGCCGCGCCCGGCAGCCGGGATCTGACCGCGGACGTCCACTTCACCGATCTGGCCCGAGCCGGTGAAGTAGCGGGCTTGCAAGTCGTTCATTTCGGTCCCGAGCGAGACGTCACCGGCGACGCGCTGCCAGGGCTAGTGCGCGCTTCCGCCGAACGTGATTCGTTGGCCCGGTTCATCGGCAATCCGCTGTTCAAAGTCTTGGTCCCTCGGCACGCGGTTGAGCGAAGCGTTCCGCAGCGCGTTGGCCTCGCCCTTGCTGCTGCGCTGCCGCGAGCAAGACGTCCCCAAGGACCGCCGCCACGCGATCGCTGCCATCGAACAGCCACTGGGCTCGCTCGAGTCCGAGCCATGGTTTTTTTGATGGTCACGAAGTGCCGCCCGGCCTCGGCCCAGCCTTCGGCGGCGCGCTGCGTCAGGTTCTCGCGGCCCCGGGAGTGTGCCACTTGGCACACATTTCGGCGCAGAAGTCGCGGTCGAGTAGGCTGAAGCCGAGGAAATACGGCCTTTATGGCTGGCCCCGCGTTTGCTTATGGCTAGCAGAGGCACAGCTCCACCTACGAGGTAACTCATGCATTCGAAGACCGCTCTTGCTCTGTTCGCCGCGATCGCCTGTCCCCTGGTGTTGGGCTGTTCGAGCTCCGTGAGCGCAGACAGAACGACGGCCGCCAGCACCAGTGGCGCGCTGCGTCGAACGCAGTCGTGTGAGGATCTCTCGTTGGCTTTGCGTGAAGACGCACGCTCGAAGCTCAATCGCCGAATCGACGCCGAAGTGCGCGCGATTCGCGAAGGCTACAACAACTACTACCGCGGTGGGCCTTTGGCCATCGGAGGCGTCGGAACGGCGGCGCCCGAAACGAACGCCGGAGCAGCAGTCGACGACGCGGCTGCCGGTCCTTCAGCGACTCCCGCCCACTCCGAAACCGAAACCCAAGTGAAGGGCGTGGACGAGGCAGACATCGTCAAGGCCGACGGCACCAAGTTGTATGTCTTGCATGGCCAAAAGTTCCTGATTGTCGACGCTTGGCCGGCGGCAACGTTGGCCCTCGCGGGCGGTGTCGACATCGAGGGCACGCCGCTCGAAATGTTCGTCGCCAATGGTCGGGCGGTCGTGTTCTCGACCACCGACGGCGCTGCGCTCTATGCGGCCACCGGCGTCAGCCCGCGAACGCGCTACAGCGACAGCTACGCCACGCCGCTCTATGCGGGAGTCGCCGACGTGGCCCCGAGTGGCGGGGGCGGGAGCTACGTCCAGAATCCGCTCACGAAGGTCACGGTGCTGACGCTCGACGGGGGCAGCGCCAGCGTGGCCCGCGAGCTCTATTTCGAAGGCGACTACCTGTCTTCGCGCCGCGTGGCGAGCAAGGTGCGGCTGGTCTTAGAAGGCGGCGCACACGGCCCGACGCTCGACTATAACCCCGTCTTTCCTGGGCAAAAGTCGGAGACCGGACAATATCAGACTCCCTCACAGGCCGACCAAATCGCCGCTTGGGAAGCGCTGCGCGCGAAGAATCTGGCGGCCATCGACGCCACCAGTTACAGCGATTGGGTGCCCGTGAGCTTCGCCAAGGACTCGAGCGGCGCCCACGCCGGTTCACTCGACTGCGCGAATTTCTACGTACCGACGGTGGGCTCGACCGAGTTCGGAATGACCCAAATCCAGGCCTTCGATCTGGATCTACCGAGCGACCCACCGCGCGCCGTAGCGATCGTCGGCGCGGCCGAGACGGTGTACGGCACCGCCAACGCGCTCGTACTCGCCGGGCGAGCCTACACCGATCCGTGGCTATACCGTCAATCCTACGGTTACAGCGCGACCAAGGCCGACGGCACGAGCGCGCCGCCGATCCCCGTCGAAACTCTGAATTTTACGCATCTGCACCTGTTCGACGTCGCGAGTGACGACAATCAGCCGCTGTACGTCGCATCCGGCACCGTGCCCGGGGAAGTGAAAGATCAGTTCGCGCTCGATGAGAAACAGGGGATGGTGCGAGTCACCACCACCGAGCAGCTGAGTGGCCCCCCGCTCACCGATGGCCGGCAGAACGAGCGCAGCCACGTTTTCGTGCTGAAGAGTGGCGCGCAAGGCCTATCCCTGATCGGCGACACGGGGCCGATTGCACCCGGCGAGCAGCTGTACGCGACGCGCTACGTGGGGGACAAAGCCTACGTCGTGACCTGGCATGTCACCGATCCGCTGTTCGTGATCGATCTCGCCGAGCCCACGCAGCCGAAGATCTTGGGTGAATTGAAGATCCCGGGTTTCAGCGAGTACATGCATCCCCTCGACGACACCCACCTGCTGACGATCGGGCGAGAAACCGACGACACCGGGCACCAACACACGGACGGCGGTTATTGGTACGGTCTGAGTATTCAGGTCTTCGACGTGACCAACCCGTTGCAACCCGCGCTTGCTTACAAGTACGTCTACGATGGTGGTGACTACGCCACTTCCGAGGCCACCCAAAACCACAAGGCCTTCACCTACTTCGACGATCGCAAGCTGCTCGCGTTCCCGTACGTACGGCAGGCCGGCTTCGGGGCGAGCGCGAACAGCGGGCCCTCGAGCACGCTCGAAGTGTTCCACGTCGATGTCGAGAGCGGCATTCAGAAGCTTGGTAGCGTCGATCACTCTTCCTTGCTCGGTACCATGGCCAACGGCAACTACGGCTACTGTGGGGGCTATTTCGATGGCTCCGTGCGTCGCGGCGTATTTTTCGAGAACGTCGTGTATTCGATCTCCTACGGCGGCATCTTGGCGAACGACGTTGCGGCGCTGGCCACCCCCTTGAGCTCCCTCAAGCTGGCCGCGCCGACCATGCAAAATCTCTCCTGTACCTCGCCCACGTTCTGAGGGCTCATGCAGGCGGACCAGGGCTCGGACCAGTGGACTGGCCGAGCCCTGAGTCATGCTAGGCTCGCGTCGCCTTGGCGACTGCACTCATCACTGGTGCCTCAGCGGGGATCGGTCGTGAGCTGGCACGGCTGTTCGCCGCCGCCGGTCACGATCTGTTGCTCGTCGCGCGACGACTCCCCGAGCTCGAAGCGCTGTGCGCGGAGCTCGAGCAGCAACATCGGATCGTTGCGCGCGCGATTGCCTGTGACTTGAGCGCGCCCGCCGAGCTCGACACGCTACTGGCGGAAATACGGGGCCTCGAGCTCGACTACCTGGTGAACAATGCAGGCTTCGGCAGCGTTGGACCATTTGCCCAGCTCCCCGCAGGGCGCCAAGTGGCCATGATCGACCTCAACGTGACGGCGCTCGTGCGTCTCACGCACGAAGTGCTGCCGAGCATGTTGCAGCGGCGGCGCGGCTGGATCTTGAACACCGGCTCCACCGCTGGCTTTCAGCCGGGGCCGTACATGGCCACGTACTATGCCAGCAAAGCCTTCGTGAACAGCTTCAGCGAAGCGTTGGCCCACGAAACCCGCGGCACCGGCGTCAGCGTCACCGTGAGCTGTCCTGGCCCGACGCTCACCGAGTTCGGCGCGCGTTCCGGCGTGGAAAAATCACGCCTGTTCCAGCTCGGCGCGGCCAGCGCTCCGAGCGTCGCCCGTGAAGCGTACCGAGCCATGCAACGCCGCCGACCAATGGTCGTACACGGTTTCCTGAACTTTCTCCTCGTGCAATCGCTGCGCTTCAGCCCGCGCGCTCTCGTGCGAGCGATCACGGGGCTCTTGAATCGTCCACCGGGTTAGAATCCTCGCCGTGCGTCGCTCGCGAGCGACTCCGCCTGGCGGAGGAACCGAGTGTCGGTCGGAATCCAGATTTTTTATGGAGAGTTCGCGAGGTGACGGGCCGGTTCCTCGATCATGGATGAGCTGACAATCGCCGAACCACTGATCGCAGAAGAACCGAAATTGGCCGCGTTGGTCCTCGCGCTGACTCGCGCCTGCCCTGTCCGACATGTAGTTGTGCTCTCGGGCCGGGGAATTTCGCGGGTTTTTACGGGTTCGGCGGCGTCGCAGAAGCTCTGTCGCGTGCGTTCGATTCTGCTGGTGAGAGTTAAGAAGTGTGGGTCTAGAGTCGTACATATCGGCCATGGTCAGTGTGCGTCGGATTTCAGCGCTGGGAATGCTGGTGGCGTTCTGCAGCCTGCTCGGGCTGTCGAGCTGCTTGTACGATTCGAGCAATCGCTGCGATGACGGGCAGGCCTACGACGCGGCGGCGGGCGTGTGCGTATGCACGGGCAACACCATCGTGGGCACCCGAGCCGATGGCACGCAAGGCTGCGTGGCTTGCGCCGAGCACGAGGTCGCCAGCAACGACGCTTGCGTGTGCGAAGAGGGCTACAAGCAACCCACCCCGGGCGCCGCTTGCGCCAGCGTGCCCGACGCGCTGGGCCTCGCGTGCGAGTCGGACAAAGACTGTACCGACGCCACGTACGACACCTGTCACGTCCTCGATGACGGCACGGGCTACTGCACGAACGTGGATTGCGCGGCCGGTGAGTGCACGGGCGGCTACGCCTGCGACACAGTGGCCTCGCCCAGTTACTGCGCGCGCCCGCCGGATGGGGCCGGCAAATCTTGCGCGGGTGACCAGGATTGCGCGGCCACCCAAGCCACTTGGTGTGACGTTTACAGCAGCCACGTCTGCTATGTCGAAGGCTGCGCTTTGGACGGCAACGATTGTCCGGGCAAGGAATGCTGCGATTTGGCGATCGCTTCGGGCGGGCTGCTCAAGAAGACGATCTGCGTGGACTCTGGGACCTGCAAAGGCGTTGATTGATGCGCGTCTCGAGCTTTGCACTTGGAGCGTGGTTGCTTTCACGCGCGGGATTGGCACTGGCTGCGGATCCGACACCCGCTCCCGTCGCGCCGGCGCCCGTTGCACCGGCCACGGCGGCGCCGGCCACGGCGGTCGAGCCTGGCGCCGAGATGGGTGCGCCCAGCGCGGTGCCTGAGGCCGCGCCCGCCACCACCGCGGGGCCCACCGCTGAAGTCGTCGATGCGGACGCGGAGGGGAAGTTTGCGGCGGCGCCCGAACCGGTGAGCGACGGCTTCACCAGTGAAGAGGGGAGCAGCGACAGCGATACGCAGCGTAAGCTCGACTTGTACGGCTTTGCCGACTTTACCTATCAACGGTTGTTGGTCGACAAGGAGAATATCTGGAATCGCACCTATCCGAGCGTGAACTCGTTCGCGGTCGGTAATTTCAATCTCTATTTGAGCAGCAACCTGGGTGATTCGTGGCGCGCGCTGGCCGAGGTGCGCTTCATGTATCTGCCGAACGGCGCGAGCAAGCCGGACGCCTCCGGCAACGCGATCCGTACCGACACCACCGTGCTGGACTACGCGGGGTTCGAGGAGCCGATTCGCTGGGGCGGCATTCGCATCGAGCGGATCTACGTCGAGCACGAGTTCAATGGCCTCTTCAAGCTGCAGGTCGGCCAATTTCTCACGCCCTACGGCATCTGGAACGTAGACCACGGTTCACCCACGATCATCGGCATCAAGAAACCGTTCGTGGTGTCCAACCAGCTCTTCCCCGAGCAACAAGTCGGGCTCCAGCTGTACGGCAGCTATTTTTTCGATCCGCTGGAAATTGGCTATCACCTCACGCTTTCCAACGGGCGCGGGCCGGTCGAATACCAAGATTTCGATGACGACAAGGCGGTTGGCGGTCGGCTGTACGTGAAGACGGACGCACTGGGCTCGTTGACCGTGGGCGCGTCCATTTATCGCGGCGGCTACTACGATCGCTCGGCCAAATACGTGGTCACGAACAATGGCGCCAGCGTCGACCAAGAGTACACGCCGATCTCCAAGTACCAAGAGCTGTCGCTCGGCGCGGACGTGAAGTGGGAATACAAATCATGGCTCGCTCAGGGCGAAGCCATCATGAACGAGGCCAACTTCGAAAATCGCCCGCGTGCTTCGATCGTTCATCCGCCGCCGGGCTTCCAGGCCGACTATCGCCGCTGGGGTGCGTACGGCCTGATCGGCTATCGGTTGCCGTTCGTACCGCTGATGCCGTACGTGATCGTGCAGCACGCGATCTCGCCCGACTCGCCCAACACTCCGCCGGCCACCGCTTATGAGGTGGGCGTCAATTATCGCCCCATCGCGGCCTTGGTGGTGAAGCTCGAGTACACCGATTGGCATTTCAGCGCACCAGGCGCGGCGGGTTTTGGCAATTACCCGCTCAGAATTCTGGCGACTCAGGTCGCCTGGGCATTTTGATGTCAGGCGTGGTGAAGCTCACCAGTTCTCGTCGGAGCGTGCTGCTCTCGCTCGGAGTTGCCTTGCCCCTGGTGTGCGTGTTGCCCAGTACGGAGCACAGCGCGCGCGCCGCCGAGCGCGTCACGCTGGCCGTGTTCGTGACCAAAGATTCCGGCCTACAAAACTTGAAAATGAACGAATTGCGCCGTATTTTCACGAATGCGGACGACAGCGGCTTCTCCGGTCAACGCAACGTCCCGTTCAATCATACCGCGCGTTCTAGTGATCGCATCGGCTTCGATCAGACCGTTCTCCGAATGAACCCAGAGGAGGTGAGCCGCTTCTGGATCGATCGCAAGATCCGCGGCCTACCCGGTCCGCCGCGAGCGGTGGACTCACTGTCGCAACTGCTGCGCCTCGTTTCGCATACTAGCGCGGGCATCGGCTACGCGCGGCCGAACCAAGTCACGAAAGAGGTGCGCGTGATCCGCATCGACGGCAAGTTGCCGTCCGAAGCTGGCTACCCGCTGCAGTTCGACGAATAGCCGCGAGCCGCGATCACGCCGGCTGCGCGAGCGACTCGGTCAACAGCTCGACGAGTTCGTCGGCGCTGACGCCAGCGACGGCGGCTCCATCGTCGAGCAGCGCGCCGGCCAGCTCGCGCTTCGAAGCGTGCATCTTGACGATGCTGTCTTCGATGCTGTCGCGGGTGACGAGCCGGTACACGGTCACGGGCCGCTCTTGGCCGATGCGGTGCGCGCGGTCGGTGGCTTGCGCTTGCACCGCTGGGTTCCACCACGGGTCTAGGTGAATCACGTAGTCCGCCGCGGTCAAATTCAAGCCGAAACCGCCGGCTTTGAGGCTGATCAGGAACAGCGGCGCGCTGCCCTCTTGAAAGGCTGCCACGCGCGCCTGGCGTTCTGCCTGAGGCGTGCTGCCGTCCAAATATTCATAGCGGATCTGGCGTTCGTCCAAATGTTCGCGCACGAGCGCTAGAAAATCCACGAACTGGCTGAAGACGAGCGCACGGTGTTGATTCTCTCGCAGCTCTTCGACCAAATCCAAAAACGCGTCGATCTTGGAACATTCCCGCGGCGCGTCCGGAAAAACCAACACCGGGTGGCAACAAAAGCGCCGGAGCCGCATGATCTCCGCCAACACCTCGAGCTTGTTGTTTCGCTTGCCGTGTACCGTATAAAGCTTTTGGTGGATTTGTTTGCGGAGCAGCGCATAACGGATGCTCTCGTCTTCCGACAGCTGCACATCGTGCTGCACCTCCGTGAGCGGAGGAAGATCGGACAGCACGTCACGCTTCAGTCTCCTGAGCAAGAAGGGCCGGAGTAGCTTTTGCAACAGCTCCGTTGATTCTCGGCCCGCATCACGCTCGACCGGCATCAAGAAGGTATGCTTGAAGTGCTGCCAATCGCCCAACAGGCCCGGGTTCAAGAAGCGAAAGATCCCCCACACGTCGCCCAAGTGATTCTCGACCGGGGTGCCGGTGGCGGCAATGCGCTGCTTGGCGGTCAGTGAATAGGCCGCTTTTGCCCGCAAAGATTGTGGATTTTTGATGAACTGCGCCTCATCCAGCACGACCATGCCCCAACCCAACGCGCCGAGCTCGGCTTGGTCTTGCTGTAACAGCGTGTAGCTGCACACCACCACGCTGGCCGAACTCGAGCCGTCCGACAACGCGGCCAGGCGCGACGCGCGCTCCTTGCCGACGTATTCGATGGCGCTCAGCGTGGGCGCGAAGCGCGCGACTTCGGCGAGCCAATTGCCGCACACGGAAGTGGGGGCGACGACCAACGTCGGACCCTGCGCTTCGGCGACCCGCGCCAACAGCAAGGCCAAGATCTGCACGGTTTTGCCGAGACCCATGTCATCGGCGAGACACGCCCCCAGGCCGAGCTCGCTGAGGGCGGACAACCAGCGATAGCCTTCCACCTGGTACGGACGCAGGGTGGCACGCAGCTCGCTGGGTACCGCGAATTCCTTGTGTGCGAGGCGGCCCACCCGCTCCAGCCAGCTCTGACTCTCGACGTCGAGTTGAAAGCCGCTGTCCGGTGTATTCAATTCGCTTAGCGCATGTAGCGCGCTCTTGGGCAAGCGCAGCTCGGCACCCGCGCGCGGCGCGGAATTGACGGCGCGAAGCGCCGCGATCACGCGCCGAATGCGCGCCTCGATTTCGACATAGGCGCCGTTCTCGAGGCGCACGAAGCGCCCGTTGCCGAGCGCCGGAGCGCGCAGCAACTCGTTGAGCGTCACTTCGGTCAGCGAGTCGATGCGCAGGCCGCCTGTCACCAAGTACCAGCCTTTATCGCTGCGCAAGCGCCCATGCAGAGTCTTGGAGCTGGCATGAGCGCTCAACTTCATGCCGCCGGACTCCGGCCACTCGAGCGCACAGGGCAGCGCGGCGTCCCGCAATTCGCTCAGCAGTTGCAGCACGCCTTCCTCGCCCAACGTCCAACTATCGGGCGTATCGAAGGGCGATTGCTCGTCGGGGTCGGGCGGAGCGGCGAGCGTCGGGCAGGCTTGGCACAGCGCGATGTTCTTGTCGCGCTCGAGCTGCAAATCTCGCTCGCAGCGCAGGCGCCGCCCGCCCGCATAGGCGCTCAGGCTGGCCCGCCCCACGCCGGCCAGAAAGAAACGCCCCTGTTCCGAAAATGGACGTACGCCGAGCTGCACCAACCACGCACCCGCGTGCACCGCGAAGCGCAAGCACGGGGTCGGATCGGCCGCGATGCTCTGTTCGCTGCCCAGCTCGGCGCTGCGCACTTCCACGCTTTCGGCCAGCTTGCCCAGCACCGAGAGCAGCTCGCGCTCGTGGCTCTTCGGGATGCGGGTCCCGCCCCGCAGGGCCTCACTGGCCCGGAAAATGCCCTCGGGAACGCGATAAACGACCAGCCGTGTCTCACTCTCGGGCACCACGTTGATGCCGAGCACGGCACCCGCTGGTTCGACGAAGACTTGCAGGTAGCCGCGCTCTTCGCGGGTCTCGATGCGCGGTGTGCCGCGTGAGACTTCCACCGGCGCGCGCGCGCGCAGGCCGTTGACCACGCGCGGGTGTCCGATCAAGGCTTCGGCTGCTTCGGGCGTGAAATCGCGTTGTCCATTGTGCTGTTCGCGCGTGCAATCCAAGACGCGCTGATCTTCCGCAGGCAGCTCGGCGTACAATGCATGGAGCTCGGCGAGCGTCGCGCGCCGGCCTTCGCTCCAACCCTCTGCGGGGCGACACTCTTGCAGGGCTGGGCGATTGAGCTCACCGTGCACCATGTCGACGTACCAGGCGACGCGATAGCCATGCGCGCGGTCCTGCGGTTTCGTATCGGAGATTTGGGCCAGCGCGTCGAGCGCTTTCTGCCACTCGGGCTTGGTCGAGATCAGATCCCAAAGCACGAGCTCGCGCGGTGAGCGCTCGAGCGACAGCTCGAACTGCAGACGTGACAATTCTTGAGCGAAGTGCTCTTCGTTCAAGATTTGGGCCAAGAAGTAGGCTTGTCGCGCCAAAAACTCGTACCCGGCGCGCTGCCAATCGCGCGCTCGGCGCAATACGTCTTGGCACCAATTGGCGCGCGCCCATTTGTCTACCGAATGTAGACTCACGGTCAGCGCCAAGATCAACAGCTCCCACGCGCCGATCTCGCGCGAGAGCTGATGCACGTCCAGCCGGCGCTGCTCCTCCGGAGCTTCGGACAAGTGCCGAAGCAAGATGCGTAGCCCGCGCTGCGCGCCACGGCTGAGCTCGCTGTCACTGGCGCTCAAGATGCGTTTGGCCGCCGTGCGGCCGGCGTCGCTGTCGCGCGAGCACAGCAGCAGGGCGAGCAGCGGCGCGAGCCCGCCGCAGTCCGGCAGCGCTTCCCGCTTGCGGGCGAGCAGCTGATCGAGCTTACGCTGAGCGTCGGCCAGATCCCCTTCCGCGAAGCGCGCAGCCGCCGCGAACGCCACGCGCACCTCACTCGAAACGAGTGGCACCAGCCGCGGCACGCGATCCAGCGTGCCGCGTAGCATCGCGTGCTGATAGAGCACCGCGCACAGCTCCGGATCGGCTTCCTGGCCCGCAGCTTCACTCCGCTGTTCGAGCCAAGCGTACAGCGCGTCGCAAGCGGCCGGCTCCGTCAAACATTCGGCCAGGACCAAGGTTGCGGCGCGTTCCGCGTCTGCGCCCCAGATCTGCATCAGCCATGCGGGATCGAACGGCTCACACAAGCAGCGACGCAACCACTCGGCGCGGGTGCTCGGACCCGACTCGGGCCCGCGTTTGCGCGCCGCATAGCGACGCTGAAACTCGCCCAGTTTGCCGGCCTGCAATGCCAGCGTCAAATCACTCACCGAGCGCACGGTCAGCAGCCGGCGCATGGCCGCTCCGATTTCGCTCAGCTCGTGCGTGCTCGCGAGCCGGCGCAACACGAGTTGCTCGTAGTCTGGGTGGACCGAGAAATGCGGCTTGAGTGAACCGCTCCGTTGTAAGCGAACGGCGATGACCCAGCCGGCGGTTTCGGCTCGCTTGAGCCAGGCGGCGGCCGGCATGGCCGGGGCAGGGCTGAGCTGCTCGAGCACACTCTGTGGCAAGGCTTGCTCACTCGCCAGCGCGCCGAGCAGCGTCCAATCTTGGACGCTGAGCCCCGCGCTCAGGGCACTGAACCGTTCTTGCAACGCCGCTAGCGCTCGAGTCACCGCGCTCGGGGCTAGCAGGGAAATGCTCCGCGTGCCATTGTTAGCTGCATGCCCACGGTTCGTCGCGGTGAGACCACGATCGCTTATGAGGTGCACGGCAGCGGCTTCCCGCTGCTCCTCCTCGCACCGGGCGGGATGCGCTCGTCGATCGCCGTTTGGGAGCGCGCACCGTTCCACCCCATCCGCGAGTTTGCCGGACAATACCGCGTGATTGCGATGGATCAACGCAACGCGGGCGCTTCACGCGCGCCCATCACCGCGGCCGACGGCTGGCACTCGTACACTGACGACCAGCTCGCACTACTCGATGAATTGCAGATCGAGCGCTGCCATTTGCACGGCGGTTGCATCGGTGGCGCGTTCGCGCTCTCGCTGATCGCGCGGGCGCCCGAGCGCGTGGCCTCCGCGGTGCTGCAGCAACCCATCGGGTATAGTGGTAGCAACCGAGACGTCTTCTATGAGCTGTTCGACGGCTGGGCCACCGAGCTGAAGCAAACGCGAACGGACATCGCGGACGAGGCGCTGCCTCCGTTCCGCGCTCGGATGTACGATGGAGATTTCGTCTTCAGTGTCAGCCGGGAATCGGTCGCGGCTTGCTCCGTGCCGCTGCTCGTGCTCCGCGGCAACGACGTCTACCACCCGAGCGCTATTTCCGAAGAAATCGCGCGCTTGGCGCCGCGCGCAGAGCTGATTCACGACTGGAAAACGGCCGATCACGTGCCACGCGCCGTGGAGCACGTGCGCCAGTTCCTGAGCGAGCACTCCCCGTGACCGCCCCCATGACGTCAGCATGACTGCCAGCAAGCCCTGCCGCATGTTCTTCTACGGCACGCTCTTGCCGGGCGAGCGTGATCACGCACTCTTGGCCAATGCCGAGCTACTCGGCCCAGCGCTGACCGAGCCCCTGTTCCAATTGGTCGAGCTCAACGTTTACGCTGCGCTGGTTCCAGACGGAAGAGTAGCCGTACACGGCCAGCTGTACGCCGTCGATCTCGAGACGCGTCGAAAAATCGACGTCAGTCGCCAAGTGCCGATTTTGTTTCAGCGCACGAAGATCCGTCTCGCGGACGGCACTGACGCGGAGACCTACTCGATGCATGCCGAGCAGGTGCGCGGCAAGCGCCGGCTCGCGCACGGTGATTGGCGTCAGCGCTTTGCGCCGACTCTCGAGCGTCGCGCGCCCGGGCAGCTCGTCAGCTGGGCCCGAACGCGCTTCGACAAGTGAGAAGTGAGTCGGCCTGCGCGCTCAGCTCAGTTGCAGCCCCACTTTTGGTTCAAGCAGGCGCAGTCGGTATTGCCATAGGCACACACGGCGTTGCTCGCCGTACAAGCGCCGCCGACGGTCGGCGGCGTCGCGGGGCATGCATTGGAGCACGTCCACTTGGCGGTTTGACCGCAGCGGCATGTGCCCAGGCCGGTGTACTCACACGTGCCGTCGGCCTCGGTACAGGCCGCGCCGATGGTGGGCTTGCTTGCGGGGCAAACCAAGGTGTCCCGGCAATTCCAATTGTGGCTGTTCCCGCAGGTGCACTCCGAACCCGAATAGGCGCAGTCGCCGTTGACGTTGCCGCACGCGGCGCCGTCTTTGGGTGCGGCCGCGGGGCAAACCAAGGTGTCGACGCAATTCCACTCGCGCGTCGCGCCCTGGCCGCCGGTTTGAGCACGACAAGTACAGCGCTCGCCGGTGTAAACGCACTGCGTCTGGTTGTTGGTAGGTGAAGTGCAGGCCGTATTGTCCGTCGGCGCGGTCGTGGGGCAGCTGGCGGGGTTCGTCATTCCGCCCGCGCCGCCGTTCGCTCCGCCTGAGCCAGCAGCGTTCGCCCCGCCGCCGACATTCGTCGCGCCTCCGACATTCGTCGCTCCGCCGACATGCGTCGCGCCACCGGTCTCGTCCGGGGCGCCGCCCGTTTCCTCCGGTGCGCCGCCGGTTTCGCTGGGTGCCCCGCCGAGCTCCTCTGCGCCACCGCTCGACTCGCCCGCCTCAGCCGGCGAGGAACCCGCCCGCGCTGTAGTACCAGCGTGCGCCGTTGCGCCTGCTTGCGAACTTTGCCCACCGCTGCTGTTGCCAGCGGTGCCACCCGCGGGATCGCTCTCGCCACCGCATGACGCGGTCAGTGCAAACCCGGCCATGAAGGCCAGCCCGATACCGTATTTTAGGGTCTTCATCAGTTGGGGAGTAACCCATTCCGAACCAGGACAGGCATGAATCGCAAATCAAGGCTCAGTTTGCGCCTCCGGACGCGGCTATTCGTGGATAATTCCACTTTTGTAGTAGTCGCTCGGACGAGCTCGCCATACCGAGTTGGCGCGTTGGCACTCGCTCAGTGGCAACTGCCACCTTGCAGAATGATCACCGTGGCCAGGCGCGTGCCCTTGGAATCTTTGCGCACGCGCGCGCCGACGCCAAAGCTCCGTACTTTTGGATCGAGCACGCTCGGGAGCTCATTCAGCTGAGTCAACTCCAGGAGCTCGACGAGTGCGCTACAGCCGCCACCGCGACCGACGTGCAAGCGATCGACTTCTTTCTGCAGCGCGGCCTCGATCGCCTGGTTCACGTCGCCTTCGCTGGCACCACTAGCATAGGTATTGGCTCCGGCCTGGGCCGCGACACGATAGACCGGGTCGCTGGTCGCGGCAGGCAGACCTTTGCTGGCACGCAGCTCGACGATCGCCGCCTCGATTTGAGCTGCCCCCGTGGGCAGCGAAGCGAGTGGAGGGCGCCTGCCGAAATTCATGGTCACTACGATTCCCGCGTCGGTCTTGCGTGCGCCGATGCCCACGTGCGTGAACAAAGGCTGCAGCATGTTGGCGCGGTGCCCTGGGCTGTTCATCAAGCTTTGGTGCGCCACCTCCGGCGTGGCCGCAGCGGCAATGTTCTCGCCAAACATCGACACCAGTAGATTCGAGCGCCGCAGCCGATCCGCGGGTGAACCGGTCGAGGGCGAAACGTGCGCAAAGAAATGGTGGTCAGCCATGTCGGTCGAATGTGCGAGCGCGACCTCCCGCAGTTCGTCATCGGGTTGCACTGGACTGATCCCCGCTGCTTGGCGCACTTCGTTGAGTAACACCAACATGCGCCCCTCTGCTTCACCAGGACCGACGACCGTGCCCACTTCGCCGCTCGCCGATGGCTCGGGCACGCCGACATACAGCGGCACGACGGCGATGATCACCGGTCCGCCGCCAGCATCGCCCATGATCTCCAAGCGATACGGGCCAGCGACGGCGAGCGCGAAAGTGACATCGAACGCTCGCCCTCGACACGGCTGCTTGTCGACGGTTCCATCGGGCTTGGTCAAGAACACGTCACAAGATTTGAAGCGCGCCGCCGTCTCACCCTTCAAAGTCACACTTTGACCCGGGTCGAACGCGCGTGCGATGGGTGCGTAGCTGGCCTCCATGTTGGCAAAAACCACCGCGCCAGAGCGCCCGCTCGGTGACAGCCGGAGCCCGTAACGCGTAATCGGCATATTGCGAGGGATGATCTCGAGCGTCTCGCTCCAATCTTGCTTGGCTTGTGCGTCGAACACCATGTAACTGAGCATCACTCCGCCAAAGCCAAAATGACGTGACGCCGCATCGCCCGCGATCAAGTTCAGCGGATGAGAGCGGTGTGCCTCGCGCAGCATCCAGCTCGCGGTTGCGCTGAGCGAGCCATCGGCTTCCGCGCGATCACCGCGTTTGGCGAGGGCCGCAGCGATCTCGCCCTGAACCCGCTCGATGCCCGGCCCGCCAACCGCGCCATCCGGCCGCGCCTCCGTCGCGTAGTGATCCAAATCGTCGGGCACCGAGATCGATTCCTGCGGAAATTGCGCCGGTGGTGGGGGACCACACGCCGCCGCCAGCAACATCGACGCCAAAGCAACGAATCCCACGAACCCACGTAAGAACATGGCTCATTACGTTAGTCACCTCCGCGAGCAATCTCAAGCTCTCGACTCGAGTCTCGCGAGGACTCACACCCGCCCGCGTACCGACCGGCCGCGATCGAGCGAGAGACAGAAAGTAGGTGGTTGATGGTCACGAATCACGCCGCAGGTCGGCAAAGCCTTCGGCGTCACGTCTGCGCATCGACGCGAGCTGCGTGAACCACCCCTAGTCGTGCGCATGCCTCGGCATACGTGAGGCAGGTCACGAGCGGCAAACGAGCCGCGAAAGAAATGGTCATCGCGGCCATGCGTGCTGTCGCGAGCCCCGAAACGAAAACAACCTTCTCGCCGCCTGCGTTCTTGAACGCCCGGAACCAATCGTTCCCCAGCCCTACGGCCCCCGGCTCGAAATCCTCGAGCTGCGACGTATCGATGATCCAGCCCGGCCGCCGCATGTGCGCCAAAATTCCTTGAAATGTCGGAAGCAGGCCAGCCATCGCAGAACGGGTCACTTTGCCACGAGCAGTCAACAGTACGAGAATCACTCACACTCACATTTGGCGTGGGGGGGTAGACTCGCGAGAAAATCGAATTCGAACTCGATTTTCTAGCCGTGAAGGTGCACTCCGCGGAAAATTGGGGCGCGAAAAGCTCTTAACTGAACGGCATTGGAATTCAAGCTGAATTCAAACCCGATCTTGAGGTCCGAGCGGCGACCAGCGCCCGAGAGGAGTGGAGGAACTCGCACGAGGCGAGTGTTGCGCCGCGCAAAACAGAGTTCGAATTGAAACTCGATCTTGAGCCACGCTCGCACGAGTAGGTAGGGCCGCGCCGCGCAAAATAGGATTCGAATCCAAACCCGATCATGAGCCATACGAGCGACGGCGCGCGCCCAGAAGCGTGGTGGAGTTCGAACGAGGAGCTAGGGCCGCGTCGCGCAAAAACAGAGTTCGAATTCAAACCCGATCATGAGCCATGCGAGCGACGGCGCGCGCCCAGGAAGCGTGGCGAAGTTCGCACGAGGAGTTAGGGCTGCGTCCCGCAAAAACGGAGTTCGAATTCAATGCCGATCGGTTAGCAGTTCGAGGGATCGAAATCGTTGGGAAAGCAGGCCGCTCCTTTGATGGCGCCGAGAATCACTCACCTCACATTTGGCGTGGTGGGGTAGACTCGCGAAAAAATCGAGTTCGAATTCGCTCATGGGTCAACGCGGCGAGAGTGGAAAATTGGCGCGGCAAAATAAGATCGCGGATGCTCGTGTCCGTACTTGTAAGTCCGCGATCGA
>Ga0247778_1000091_pt1 | contig 152680 bp, 162 predicted proteins | sample UWRJL049202B5_FD_179939 | JGI IMG/M metagenome (GOLD analysis project Ga0247778, IMG submission 179939) | Plant litter microbial communities from Arlington Agricultural Research Station in Wisconsin, United States - UWRJ-L049-202B-5 | ecosystem: Environmental > Terrestrial > Plant litter >... | reverse complement strand
TGCAATGCATGTTGGTGTAATGGTCTGGCATGCGGCAAGCAAGTCTGTGTCGGGTTCGGGGACTCTCTGACGCTTAGAGATTGAGAGGTCCAACTTTTCGAACTTTTCTTGAGCTTTCAAGTTGATGCGGTTTGGCTTTGGGAAATAGGTAACGGGATGAACGAGTGCAGTATTGCTTCGGATGACATCTGGCAAGCTGTACTGCAAACTTCGAACTATGCCTTCACCGCCTTGAGCAAGACGGTAGATGCCAAAGTCAGCTTGAAGCAGTTCCGTTGCTGCCGCCACAGTGCTCTGGAAAGCAATGGAGCTAGAATCGGCCAAGTAGCTGATCCCGCAGACTCCAGAGAATGACGAGAGCCACGATGTTACAAGGTCAACGCTCCCAGGTGCTGGCGCAACGATGGCTGATAGTTGTTGTTGACTGAGGTGTTTCCCATAATTGGAATTGCCTGGAGTACCTATTTCAACCAGTTTAGCGGTCAAGGCCTCTCCACGGCCAGTATTGATCACAAGTTGGAGGTTGAGAATTGTGTCGTTATTCGCAGGCCCTTCATACGTCCATTCGAAAGGTACATTTTGAGTGAGTTCAACGGTTTCATATGATCCCCAATCACGCCGGCTTTGATGTCCAAGGGGGTTTGAAATAACAGCTGGTATCAACGCTAGGAGAAATGGAGATATTAAAAACTTGAAGGAGACCATCTTGAGGCCGGAAGAAAAACAGATTCAGCGTGCAAAGGGTCAAAAGCAAACTTGAGGTAGATCGCCAACATGATATAAATCGGGCGCCAAAACACAGAAGTACTCTCTTGTTCTATGTCATAGCGTGAAAAGGTAACATCTCGAGCTCAGAGGATACTCCATGGGCATGGGTCACATGCGCCAATCTGAGGTTCTCCATAGTAACGGAGATCGTCAACTTAACACGAGCAGGCAATAAGATAGAGCAAAAAAGCCAAGACTCAAGGTTAGCAGGCTCTCAATTGCTTGAGTTGCAGGGTTCTGAGCCTCGAAAATTTTCTCCGCTTTCCCCTGCTCATCTGCTCACATTTGCTCAATTCATGCTCCGGGAGATGGTGGGGAAGTACCGAAAAGTGGACCATACCGGCGGCTCCGATTTACTCCGCCTCAGCCTTGAGTTTTCTTTGCTAGATGAAGCTCTCGCGCAGGATGTTTATGAGGAATCCTTGATGGCGGAATATTTTCGTTCGAGAAGTTCACGGCAATTGACTTCTATGGTAGTGCTCTGTAGCAGCCTCAAGTTCTGTTGATGTGCTGGCTGGTGCAAAATTTCACGCCAATCAAAGCTTGGACCCCAAATATTTTTAGACTTTCTTTTCCTCATTTTGAAACTTCACAATAATATTTCTAGATCGTTTCCAGAAGCCGATTCATGCATTGTAGAAACCTTATTTCTACCAAGATCGAGTCTGGCAAGAGATCGGCAACATCTTCTCGTGTCGCTTGTATATCGGACATTCTTTCCATGCTTTGATGGCTGCTGCGAGGCCCACAATCTACTCGTATTCCGGAGACAACATACTGTCTAGGATCTTGGCCCACGAGGCTACCCAAGTGGGCTGTCTATGTCTATTGCAAGATTCGACGTCATGGGTAGAAGAGCCTCCCCTGATGGCGCATGAGTACATATCTACCTGATCTCCAAGTCGGTCATATGATCTTTAGCAAAATCACCTTTGTCCATTGTTCAAAATGTTTGCTGCCGCGCTCCCCCTTGTTCCTCTGTTCGCGTTTTCCAATGCCGTAGCGATTGAGCGTCGCCAGGATGTTCCATATCATTACATGCCAGTCGATTATGACTATGGCTACGACTCAAGAGTGACAGCAAACCTCACATTTGGCAGTGCGCCAGATGCTGAGCCAGTTCGAGTAGTAATGGATTCAGGAAGCGCAAACTTTTGGGTGAGTGGTTTCAGCTTGCTCGCGGTACCAATTACAAGTCTGACAAAGTCATAGGTCTGGGGACCAGGGGCTCTTGTTCATTGGGGATCGCAATACCTTGGTGTAGAAGGCCCATGCAATGAGACTGTACCAACTGAATACGATCCCTCCCAATCGTCGACGGCTGTGCTTTCAAATGACACATCAAGCTATGCCTATGCAGGCAACGCCAAAATCGTCAGAGGTGCCGAGTATTCTAACGATACTTTGACCGCTGTTGGAGGCAATGGAGCTATTCCAAATGTGCAATATGCCTTGGAGAACTATGGTATCTTTCGGATTCTCGACAATGGCGAATGTAAAGGCCTGGAATACGACAAGGCAATTCTAGGACTATCTCCTTATACCAACACCACCGACGGCCCATCATTCCGCCAAAATCTGTATGATGCTGGTCAGGTAGCTTCAAAGACATTGGTAATGTGGTTCAACAAGCACGTTGGTGCTCTCGGCAAGCTCACAGGCGGTGTTCTCTTTGGCGCAATCGACACATCCAAATATACCGGTCCACTCATCCGCATACCCAGCGTCATCGCCCAGTACCAAATCGGTGTGTACATCCCAAAGCCAAACATCACCATAAACGGCCACACATTCGTCCCCGATGACGACACGACCTGCTTGATTGATTCCGGAGCTCACGGTGATTCTCTCCCCTTTGCTTATTCTGGCAAGGGGCAAGATCGTTTCTTCAACGAGTCCGGTTTTGTCGATTACAACGGCATAGTCGCCTACAACGGAAGCTGCGATTCCATCCCTCAAGATCTCAAAATTACTTATACCTTCCCCGGTGTTAAAGCTTCCGAGGAAATCAGTATCGATGTACTGGTGCGAAACTATGCTCGTAGTTTCGATGCGCCACCAGAAGCAGGGAATATCTGTCTGTTAAATATGGAAATTGGGGGGTGTATTTTGGGGGCACCGTTCTTGTCTGGTGCTTTTATGGCGTTGGATGATGAGGATGATTCGATCGCGTTGGCCCAGGGAGGGATTTCGGAGGAGGGGTCTGGTGTTGATGCCGCGTCGTTGAAGACAATTGGGAAGGGCCAAAGCTTTGACACAGTGTAATCAATAATTTTCGATAGGGAAGAGTTAATCTACAACGCGCTCAGAAAGAATTTTGCGTGAGAGTATTTGCTGTAGTTGCCCCTTTTCGGACTCGCTTCAGGGGGAAAGATGAGTATTTGACAACCAAAAAATTTCACGAAAATTGCAGACAAATTTACAAGATCGCACTCGCCAATTACACACATACTGTGTCTTTTTAAATCACCTCTAGACCATATCCATCGAACAGGAGAGAAAATACAGTTTACACGTGACTGATTACATAAACAAGGCTACAACTCCAAAAATTCGCGATCCAAATCATCCAGCTTTAGACGCAGCTCAAACACCACGCCCCAATCCACCCTCAACATGTCAAAAGCACGCGCCGCAACAGACCAAATAGTAAAGCTGATCGTCGGCGCCGGACAAGCAAGTCCCAGTCCGCCCGTCGGTCCAGCCCTAGGAAGCAAAGGTGTAAAATCTATGGATTTCTGCAAAGTACCTCTCCTCCCCCTCCCCCTCCCCATCCCATCTCCTTCCTCAATCACTAACACATCTCGCAACCAGGAATTCAACGCCCGCACCGCCCACATAAATCCCGGCACACCTACTCCCGTCCGCGTAACCGTCCGTCCCGATCGCTCGTTCCACTTCGAAGTCCGGACCCCAGCAACCAGTTATCTACTACTGAGTGCAGCGCAGGTGGAACCGGTGAAGGGGAAGCTGAAGGGGAGACATACGAATGAGATTGTGGGGACGATTAGCTTGAAGCATGTTTATGAGATTGCGAAGATTAAGCAGAGTGAGTTGCGGTTGAGTGGGTTGAGCTTGGAGGGCATTTGTAAGAGTGTTATTGCGCAGGCGAAGACGGTGGGGGTTGCTGTTAAACCCTAACTGCGGAGAGAGAGAAGAGGAGAAGGGGATTTGGGGTGTTAAGGGTCCGAATGGATGGAAAAGACGAGTAATTGGGTGGTTGTTGAACTGCTTCAATCCAATCCATTGAAAGCTTTGGGAGTATGTCAAAGCCAACAGTTTGCTGCCAACAGGGGCTTGAAGAAGACAGCGCAGACTCTTGGAATGATTGGCTCGTTGGACGTACGAAACATGTTCATTGGAGATATCGACATCAAGATGGCGATGGCGTTAGGGATCATATATCAGGAGACTTTTGGGAGCTCTTGGGAATTGTATTGTACAATATGGTGAAATAAGAAGCTTGTACAAAATGGACGGATAGGAACCTTGCACAAAGTACAGTACCAATAACCTATTGGTTCTAGTCCAAAAGGAAAACCTGAGGCTCTTCGGTACATTCCTCGACGATTTTCGCCGGGACCGGATCGAACCTTGCACAGCAACAATACCCTGAAAACAAACCTCGGCACACCTGCCAACCCCTGAGTGCCGGTGCCGGATTAGCATTGGCAAGTCGCCTTCTAGAAGCATGCACGGGAAGGAACAGAAACACCATGATGGAGACAAAAGATCTGCGATATTCCGATAAATGCCCGTTGACCTCGGGATTGTAGACCAATGATTGATGAATGCCATGCAAGTACTCGAAAGCGTGCCTCGAGATTTTCGCGACTAAGTTGTTAATTCAGAACAGAGCATGACTCTATGACTCTGAATTCGCGATGACAAGATTGGAAATGGATGAATCAGGAAGCCGAACTCGCCGAAATTCTTATTCTTACGCGCATCAAGGTGAGCAAGGATTGTTAAGGAGGTAGGCTCCAGGGTCGTGTTTATCTCTGTTGATCTGATTTACCTAGGTATCATTCGTTGGTCGGTCCATGAGGCAACGGCCTGTTTCGGCGTAAAACATCTCGCTGAGAGGAAGAATTCGCAGGAGAAAGAAGTCTCTGTAAAAGGTCTGCATCTAGCCAATCTCAATTCTCAAGCACTACTGTGACGGCGTTAACACGCCGCATTTACTCTCATGTAGCATTGTGAAAGGGGGACAATAATATTTCTGTGGCTTTTCTTATTCAGCATCATTGCTTTCTCGGATCCCTCCTCCTCGTTGGCTGCTGAAGCTTGAATTTAAACTCTCGCTTGGATCTACGGCAATCGCGCATCACAGCTGCCTTCGCTGATAGAAGTATAGCTGTTGATAGAGGACGTCAAAGTCGAAGCTAAATAATCCATTATCGCTGCCCACCACGGGCCGACCTCGCCTTCGTCGTCGTTGTCTTCTCTTGTTCGCCTTACCTGCAAAGTATCCATCAAATATCCATCAAAAAAAGAAAACATTTCTGTTCTCCACGACTCGTATCAAATCCCATTACCAGGATTTTCACCCAATTCGCGCGCGTATCCCGTCCCGTTGACCGTTGCAGTTGTCGATAGGCGGCTTTCCTTTATCGGGCAAACCCAGAGATCCACCCGCCTTAGCAACATCGTCCATCGGCTTCAACCTTGGCCCCACCACGACTGCGAATTTCTCTTCTCTTTGGAACTGCATCAGTGCTGTCTGCCAACTCACGAGCAACTGCTCATTGTTAGTTCCTAAGGTTATCGAGGGTCAATTGCTGACCCTCCCTCCCCGCCAATATGTCTACTATCAACCAGGAGAATAAGGCCCCAGAGGCCCCGATTGGTAAGTAGACGCTTACTATTCAACCTTCTCCCATTACGCCATACCATGCCATGCCAATGTGCAAGCCGAAACACTTTTCTGACAAACCTTCTGCTTCCAGGCTCCGACCACCATATCCAATCCGGACTTGATACAAACAAAGTTGAAGGATCCCCAACCGTCCGTTTCGCGTCCGTTAACGAGGAGATTGAGCCCGCCAACGTCCCAAGTCTGGACACTTCTCCCCCAACACAAAATATATCCGGCACCGACCAGGAACAAATCAAGGAGTTGTCCAAGACGCTTCAAGATACACATTTGCAAAAGCGTCGTATGAGCCATTTTGATTTCGAGCCTGTATCACTTCCGGCTTCAAGAGTACGTTTGCGGCTCCTTTCTTTTCTGGGTGCATACTATGCAAGACATGCACGCGAACAAAGGGGCAATGTGGTCTGGGCTATCGTGTCTGCTATCATAAGACAAGTCATCATGGGAACAAAGTTCAATTGTCCTAGATACTCCTGGGATACCGGTACTCATCGTCGTTATGCACTGGGAATTACGATCTATGGATCCACCCCCACGCGGCACTAATGAGAAACCCTCAAAGGAAAAGACCCACCTTCTTGCGTGTTCCCACTGCTATATATTCTTTCTTCACCTCTTTTTCATTATTTCGACATTCGACTGACCGTTTGATCCCCCAGGTTGCGTCAAACGAAGACAGTTCTCGCGAAGCTAGTCGCCAAAATACATATAACTCCTCTGGACGACCGTCGCCTCACCAAAGTCCGCGACCAATGCACTCACCGCCGATAACACCTGCGGCAACTAGATCGCGAGATGCTGTTGAGAACAGTGCAAAGGGCGCCCCCCTTCAGAAGGTAGACGCAGATGAAGATGCTGCTGCCGTCACCCCACAAATCTCACCACCCGGAACGTCCGGTCCCTCCCCCTCTACCACGAACGCCGATGACTCGAGACCTGGATCTTCTGGAGTAGCAACTAGACCGACAACGACGGACTCAGCTCCCCCAAAACATCACGGCGCTTTCTCCATTGGGCCCAGCACTTCCGAGTCCGTTCCAGCTTCGCGAGAACAGAGCCCATCACGAACGACTACCTCCCAGACTTATAGCAGACCTTTCACACCGGCAGGAGACGTGAATGATCCATATGCTGCACACAAGCGACCCCCTCAATCAAGGAATCTTGATGCCATTGATCCTAGGTTCAAGTTTACGGCGCTAAACTCGAAACATCGAGCGACTTCAAGCAACTCTTCAACCTCCTTACCTCGATCATCACGAAGTCAAGTGGATGTGAGCAACGGAGAAAATAAGAGACACTCAAACATCTTCGGTGGAGGCCATAAGGATCACCTATCACATTTGCACGACGAAAGCTCATCAACTATACATAGTAAACATGGGTCAATGTCTGAGCTTAAACGATTTTTGAAGATTGGAGGCCACCACAAGGCAAAGCGAGCTGCATCCCCTGGTGCAGTAAGCAGGCAAGGATCGGGTACTAAGACTCCTCCTCATCACAAGACCCCCCAGCAATTGCCATTCGATGATAACCACGGCTTAACATCCAAGTACGGGAAGTTCGGAAAGGTTTTAGGGGCCGGTGCGGGAGGTTCGGTGCGTTTGATGAAGCGAAGTAGTGACGGGACGACATTTGCTGTGAAAGAGTTCAGAGCTCGGCATTCATATGAATCCGAGAAGGAATACGCTAAGAAGGTTACTGCGGAATTTTGCGTGGGATCGACACTGCATCACGGCAACATTATCGAGACTCTTGATATCGTGCACGAGAAGGGGAAGTGGTATGAGGTTATGGAATACGCTCCATTCGACCTGTTCGCGATCGTCATGACTGGCAAAATGTCAAGAGAGGAGATAAGTTGTTCGTTCTTGCAGATCTTGGCCGGTGTCACGTACTTGCATAGTATGGGCTTGGCGCATCGGGATTTGAAACTGGATAACGTGGTTGTGAACGAGCAAGGTATCATGAAAATTATCGATTTCGGTAGTGCCAGCGTTTTCAAATATCCATTCGAGGGTGGTATCACTCTTGCTTCAGGTGGGCAACTTCTAAAATCTGCTCTCGCGACATTTACTAACGCACAATAGGAATTGTTGGATCAGATCCTTATCTTGCACCTGAGGTGTATGATGAGAGGAAGTATGATCCTCAGCCTGCTGATATCTGGTCCCTCGCCATCATATTTTGCTGTATGTCATTGAGGCGGTTTCCGTGGAAGATGCCACGGATGACCGATAATTCGTATAAACTCTTTGCGTCCGCGCCAACTCCTGGAACGGACATGAGGAGAATTTCAGATACTCCGGCTCCGTCTAAATCGACTACAGACCTGGATACGCCGGCAAGGGATGCAGTTTCAGATTCGACTGCGGCTTCGAAGCCGACCACCGGATCTGCCGCAAACGGAAATGGCTCCGCACCCGCAGAAAAGAAGCCAGAGGTTATCAAGGGTCCGTGGCGACTTCTGCGCCTCTTGCCTAGAGAGAGCAGGCACATCATGGCTCGTATGCTAGAAATCGACCCTAAGAAGCGTGCCACAATGGAAGAAGTTTTGGCCGATCCATGGGTCTCGGGCACAAATATCTGTCGACAAGAAGAAGGTGGCAGGATTGTCCACGCTGAAGGCCATACACATACCCTAGAACCACCCACACCTCCAGCACAGACGAAGTAGGTCTAGTTTAGCTGTGGGTTGTTTACGTTGTGCTGAAGAGGTCTGATTTGCATTGAAGAGGGTGTTGGTGGTGTTATTTCGATTTGGGAGGCAGGACATATGTCTGGACTGGGTTATACATTGTTTTCAGCACAATTGTGCGTTTATAGAGATCCCTTTAAATAGCAGAGAACCTGCTGTAGATTGTACATTCGAGGGGGCTAATGATGGCATTCTACTTGGGTACCGGAGGTTCTAGGAGCGACTTTTGTATAAGTCCTTATGAGTTATGCCTCAAATTTAATGCATTATACCTTTATTACAGCATGACTATTTGGGATCTTAATACCTACTAGATTATCCCTGCCACCACGTCCTAATCCTCTTCCGGAAATCGAGACGAAGTGAAAAGGGGTATGGTACACGTGACATCGGCATCGGAAGTATACCCCTGCAAGTCGGCTAGTAAAAAAGTCTCCAGAATCTCTTCGAAGCTCTAACCTTCGACCCAATCCCATCTCCTCAAGACAACAACCACTTTTCAAAGCTCTACCAAACCTTTCAAACGAATCCCTAAACTTCCTCCAGCTCAATTCCTTAGCAATCTTCAAAATGGTACGCCTCTTCCTTCTCTCTTCCACATCCTGAAGCTTCAATCCCCATCAGCCCATCAACAAGCCATCTACCAATTCACCTCTCCCCCAAGACCCTAACTAACTTATTTCTTCCTCAAAACAGACCACCGCACTCAAATCCATCAAATCGCTCGCGCCCCTTCTAGACCGCGTCCTGGTGCAACGCATCAAAGCCGAAACCAAGACCGCGTCTGGCATCTTCCTCCCAGAATCCAGCGTCAAGGAATTGAATGAGGCAAAAGTGCTAGCTGTTGGACCTGGGGGTGTGGATAAGGATGGCAAGAGGGTGGCGCCTAGTGTTAAGGCGGGGGATAAGGTTTTGATTCCTCAGGTGAGTTGGTTCTTGGGAATAGAAGGGAGGGGATAATGGCTGACGATGGAATAGTATGGTGGAAGTCCGGTTAAGGTTGGTGATGAGGAGTATTCGCTGTTTAGGGATTATGAGTAAGTCTTTCTTTACGGGAAAAGGAAAGGGAATGGGAAATGCTAATAAGGGACAGGCTTCTGGCTAAGATCAACGAATAAATGCGCATCGAACGAGCAACGAACGATAATGTAACATAATACGTGTATAAAAGAAGCAAGGCATAGTGTTACAGGAGAGGAATGGAGAGGGGAGGAGAATGTGTATGCTGGGGTGTGGTTTGAGTAGATGAGGAAATGAAATAGGAAATCTCCGCTCTATGTTCATTTGTGCAAATTGGAATTTGGAATTTGAGTTCGTGCCTGAGATGGGCTTGGAGATGCTGGCAAGTGCCTTAATGTGGCATTTTGAATGCATGGGAAGAGCCGATTTACAACTTGTCTCTTGGAGAAGTTCTCGCCGGGATATATATTCAGTCAACGCAGCGGGAGCATCCATTCCGGCACTCAAAATTTCGAACTACGTCTCCCAGCTGTATCCTCTCGTGTAACTGTCCACGATACTCGCAGTCAGCTATCATTCTGTGGTTTCATTCACCTCATTCCTTTCTTGACGTTTTCTTCTGGTCGATTCTCTGTCTCCATCAACTGAACGGTCAATATGACGGCGCATAGGGATTCAGATGGACAGTCGTTATTCATTATACTCCCCCATTCCACATAGTGGCAATTCAGTATTCTTACTGTAGCTCCCAGTCAGACAATGCCTCCCGCCTCACCTGCCGCTCTCCCTCCGGGATCTCTACCCATCCATCCGAATTGCTTACCCTTCCTCTTGTCTTCAGACATCCTCTATCTTATACCCTTCAAATCTGAGTACGACATTCCGACAATCGACTGCTTTCTGTCGTGTCCGTTGCAGTACGTCACCGAAGAGCTATATAAACAGACCAAGCAGGCATGGAAAATCCCTCCTCACTTCTAAGGTAAGAGAGAGATGTCCCTCCCACTGTGAGTGCCGTCCTCTTCGCGGTATTTAGGAAGGCTAGGTCTCTGCTATTCACTGAATGCCTTCATATGATGCCTACCCATTGGCAATGTGAGGAACGGCTGAAGTGGGCCGACTGAATGATCAAGTTGACAGCATATTGATGTCGGTGATGGGATGAAAAGTCTCTTTGGTACCTATTAGATGCATGTCGTTGATAGTGCCGTGTTTATTTCAGCTCTATCAGTATAAATTGTTACCTGTACGTGAGCGGGTCCCACGTGCCCGCTCCCTCTAGTGACTCTCGGTGACATTGAGGTGAGGTAAGGTGAAAATTATGTTTGCTGTTTTATACTACTTTGGACTTGATCATTAGGCCTCGAAACTCTGTTATTCAATAGCGTATTTCGTGTTGATGGAAGGGCATATAAAATATTCTAAGTAAAGCGAATGGGAGTTCATCCTCTAAACAGAGTCCGAAATGAAGGTTTCAGAGTCTCGTTGTGTTGGAGCACTCTTTAGATAGCAGATATGTAGTTTCCGTGAGCTAGGAATCAATCAAGGCAGTCTTACGCTGTCCAGCTGAAGATGCAAAGTTGCTTCACTGGATTTTTCCGGTGAACGACTGCAATTCTTGACACCAGATAATTTCTCGACAGACCTTAAGTCTGGATTGAGCGTTATGTTCTACTTCAATGGTCCAGGGGCTCACACAGCTGTCACCACACCGCTGGACAACTTTCACCACCACAAACCATAAGTCTCATTCTCTGTGTTAGGCGCCAATTCTGGAATAAACCGCCAGAAAAAGGTGGATTTATATACCTCGAGGCGTTGCAAGAAAGCCTCCAGTGAATGTCTTTCCAGAATCAAGTTGTCATGTCAAGTACAAGATCAAGATTTTGTATAAATAAGCCTCTCTTCCTAACCATTATCCCCGTATTTGTGCATGTTAGAAAATACTATTCAGATGATATGGTTAGATAGTATTACAAATCATGCTTTTTTCCAAGTGGTCCTGTGGGAAATTGACTCTCTCTCTGCCTGAGGAGTTTCACGGTGGCCTGTAGTTGACTGAATGAGAGGCTACTGAGTTTCGACTACAATTTTTTCCTTGAATTACTATCACAGTCGACAGCAGTCCAATTTCGCATGAAGATTTCAAGACCGAGGTGACTCAACTTAAGACAAGAAGATGCTTAGATATGTAAAGAGAAAGGGTTGCAGAGGTACCGTTGAGAACCTTGCAATGGAATGTGCTCGACAAAGGGAAGGACAATCTTGCTTCTTGAGATCTACTTTGAGGCCATGATTAAATAGGTACTTTTTCAAGATGTACTTTCGAAGAGAGTGGGGTTCAAGTGAATGTCGCAAGTGCCTCTCTTGTTGAGTGGTAAGAGAAATCATTTTCCAAGCAACGATTGAACTTAGGTGGATTTAATTCTCATGTTTATTTCAAAGGATGGGAAGTTGAACCTGTTTCGCAGGTGTCCCACTATTCGATTTCTAAATACGAATCATCTCGTCACTTCTCAAAGTCCATTCCAAATACGGCACATCATGCCGACAAGTGATAGGCTCAAACCACTGAAACCCAGGTTACCTCGTGCTTATCTTACCCGCTCTAATGTTCCTCACCTCACCATCAGGCCTCATCACACCCAAAGGCTACAAGGTCTTCGCCATAAAACGAAATCTCCACATAAAACCCAAATCCCCATCCTCAAAGAGCAGCAACGCTCTTCTCGAACCCAGCATTATTTTCAGCGCTCTGCCTCTCATCCATCGACACCGCCGAAATCTCGTTGCTCTCTAAAACCATCTTTGTCGACATCAATTTACGACGGATGCTAAAATACTACGGAGCGATTTTTAGGTTAATGTAAGAGAAGAAAATAAAATCATGGTAAATGCTGAGCATTACTAGTACCTAGCCTAGGTCCTGGCGCTTTTATTGTCCGAATGGTAGGCTAGGATCCGCAAAACTAGCACCATTCTAGCCTGTGGCACAGTGAAAGGCTTCTATTAATTAGCGCTTACAGTAATATGACTTCGGCGTTTCGTTACCTTTATTCAGACGCCTACACTTCAGAAAATACAAGTACTCCCCTCGAAACGTCGCAAGTATAAGCCCAATTGCGGTGAACGATTACACACTGTGAGGGAGCTAAAAGAGTTATAAGACTGAATCAATGAACTCTTTCATTAGTCTGGCATTGTAATAGAATCAGAATGCCGCTTTGATCCGGGCAGACATCCCTTCGTGAGGCTTTGGAGCTTGAACCTCTGGAACCTGGATGCTATACTATCGAAACGCCCCCATCACTTTGTTTTGCTACAGGTGAGCGTCCATCATAAAGTTAATAATTTCGAATGCTTACAAGATCAAGTAACCATTGGTGGGCTCATTACATCCATCGCTCACAAGGCAGCAGCGGATTATCTGTCCAAGACGGCCGCGACCAAGGCACATCGGGACGTTCTCTGTGCATACACACAATTCTTCCGTCAGACACTCCCATCTCCAAAGCAAGCAACTCTCAAACTTCGAGTAGCAAGCTCATCCAAAGCCTCCACCGCATTGCACGTAGAAGTCATACGAAATGGAAAACTTTGTATCGCCGGTTATATAACGTAAGCGACTCACTCGAACACTCCTTTTACTTTAAATCTAAAATCGTATCAGAATGACCAACATGTCCGCTCCCGGGCCACTATCTATTGAGACGGGATGGCAGCTCACCCCACCACCGCCCACGGTGTCTATCAAGGACTGAGAAGCCGACGCCCCCTCCAACTGGAGTGGCTACCTGACCCCTTTCGACCCCTTCACGTACCGAAAGCCCCAGACGTATGCCAGATACTTTGCTCCTATAGAAAGAACACAGCAAAACTATATCGACCAGTGGGTAACGCCAAAATGGAAAGATGACGTCTCACCCAACGGAGCTGTCTGGACCAACGAGACTGTTCATTTTATAGTTGACAATTCGCTTCCGATTATCAACGATCTTGTAAGCAGCGGGGATTCTGATACCTACGGCAAGATTCTGAGAGCGGGAATTTTGCAAAAGCAAGCGCGCTTGGAAGGTAAAGATGATCGGTTGTGGGGTCCAGGGCTTTCTGATTCCGAGATTACATTGCCTTGGATCATCTCCACGATTTCTACCTCGACCGAAGTGAAGAGACTGTTGACAAAGGAAGGATGCAAGTGGCTATTCATGAGAAATGGAGTCAAGAGTACAGTCAATAATCGCATGGATTTGGAAATCGTGTTGATGAATGATAAGATGGAGTTGGTCGCTCTGAGCCCACATGTTTGCCAAATTATTCACGTCGATAGCAAAAGGGAGAAGGCGAATCTTTGAATGAGGCCCTTAACCGTTCAATTGAGAAGCTCATTTTGTCTATCCATACAAACCCGACTGAAGCAATGAGGTTGTAAAGGTATCGTGATGGTGACCTTAAGGTACAAAATCACATGAATTGTGCTTATGTCGTTATTCATTTGATTCTGTCCCTTATATCTCCCGGCTCTAATCGCTATAAATTAGTGAAAGGACTCGCTTAGCACCCACCGCTTCAGGGCTACTCAGGGGCGAGCTCGCCGTGCTTCAGCCACTGCAGTAGCTTTTCATTTTCATATTTGCCCTACATTATTGTCAGCAAATACAGCATAGTAGTTGTGGGAGGAGCTGATAGTGAGTTTAGAATCTCAGAGCAGCATCAAGGTGTAATTATACTAGTGTTATGATACATTCTCCCAGTTCTCTGCCAAATTTTACAAGTTCTCCATCTCCTAGTTTAAATGGTGCAAATATATACAAGATGCCCTCCACTCAGCATAGAACAGGATCATAGTACAGCCCTTGTCGAATATTACATTACCCCCCTCTTTCCTAAACCGAAGAACCCGAACGTCATCTCCTCCCCCGCAATATCTCCAACAACAGCGCCTCTTCTAGGGTTTCCGGCGCAGGTGAACTCGTCGCTCCAGTTCTCGCAGGAATATCATCCCGATCCTCAAAAGTATCACCGCCAACATTTACCACAAAGTTCGGTTTATCCCGCGGTAGAGTATTTCTGGAGCCCCTCCCTGTGGCTTCTTCTCGCGCTGGAGATTTCCCCGGCATCTGAGCGGAAGTTGTTGGCTTCCTTGGAATGTCGTGCCTTCCGGAAGAAGTTACTGCTGCTAATGATGGTACCGCTTTGCTATCTTGCGCCGAAGTAGTGAGTTGTGGTGAAGAAGCAGAGTTTGTGTTCAAAGTAGTTCCACCAGGGCTCACTTGGAGTTTTGGTCCATTGTACGGGAGGTGTTCATTAGGTCTCTTTGGAGCTGGCGCTTGCGATGCTGAAATTCGGTTAATGTGTCTTCTCAACATGACCGTGGGGTATCATGGCTTACCTGCTGGTCTTGGTGAGGGAGAGACTGGAGAATCAGCCTGTTCAACAGGCAAAGCAAGGCCAGTAAGCCTACGTCTCTCAGACAGTCTTCTCTGAGGTAAAGATGTCTTTCCTTCGACCTTGAAATAAGGTGCTCCGTATGTCGGCCCTTGGTCGAACATGTTTTTGTAGCTGGGCTCGTCAAGAGCTTCCCAAGCCACTTTTATTCTATAGCACCTGATCAGCGGATCGCGTTTCATTGCCGCTCGTTTTCTCTGTTTGTCGGCTGCAGCTATCTCGGCTTCTCTCATGGCTTTTCTCTCAGCTAATTGATCTGATCTTCGCTTTTTGTCCGCAATTTCTCGCTTTCTACGCGTTTCCTCCTCATTTTTCTTTAGCTGGTTGGCTAAGTCTCTTCTCACTTTGGCTACGTCAAGAGCTTGTTCTCGCGCCTTGGCTGCATCCCTATCTCGCTCTTGCTGCGCGCGTCTCAGGCGCTCTGCCATGGCATCGGACTGTGATGGGTCTGGAACCGATCTGTAGACCGGTGGAATAGGTCTCTGAAACGTATTGGAAACTGGTGGAGCTGAGTACATAGTTGGAGGTGGCTGGTAAGATTGAAAAGGTATTGGTCTTTGGGCCACTGTAGGACGCCGGCTAGATCTACGGCAGCAAAACACACAAAGGCTCCCAAGAATCAGGAGCACCACTAAACCGCTTGATGCTACGATACTGATACTCGTGATCATACTCAGAGGGCCAAGATGGAAAGCTGGCGTAGCCGTAGCCCCATAGGCATTTGAAGTTGTAGCTGGTGTCACTGCTCCGGTAGAGACAACCATTGCAACAGCAGCAGCATAAACCCACAAATGCGTCGCAGCACCAGTAGGTAGCGCGCTGATAGTTGTGGTAGAGATTGTGCTTATGGAATTGTAATAGAAAGTGGCGCCAAAGGCGTCGTAAGAGGTCGATCTGCCGTGCGCAACTACAATCATACGCTGTCCAGGCGTCGACATTGTGCTATAACAGCCCCAATCTCCAGCGCTTAACTTTTGGATACTACTATATGCTCTGTTATAGCACAGTCAGTATTGGTAGTTTTGAAATCGTGATCGTCTGGAGGCTTGGGACATACGAGGGACAGCAGATTGCCGACATTGAATTTCCGCGACTGATGTACGAGACAAAAGAGCCATATTCGGAAGAGTAAACTGCTGTCGCGGTGGTATAGCCAACGGGACATCCAACAGCAGGTGAAAAGTAAAATCCTCCTACAAGCTGACTACCCGGCGGTGCGCATGCAGTTTCCCAACTGCCCACCATTTGACTTAATGAGTTCCAGTAGACGTAATTGATGGCCGCGTTCCATGATCGAGTAATCTGGTCAGGAGAATATGCGGTACAATAACTCCCAGAGCATGAGCCACCAAAAAGTGTAAGGGCTGCTGTGGAGCATGTTGCTGGTGGTGTAAAAATGGTTGTCAAAGGAGCCACTGTGGTATACGCAATTGATGCTCGAGGAGCGATAGTTTTGGTAGGCTGAGGTACCATCGCGCTAGCAGACCCTCGAGGCTCCTAGAATTTGGGAGTGGCCTCCGAAAGGGAACTTGAAAGTTCCTATTGAGGCCGAAGACCCTGGACGCGAGAAGAATCTCGCAATCGCAATCACTCTTCGGACACGAGGCCACTGACGAGAGCGTGGCCAGCGTCACAAGACTGTCAAGAGAGTGGCGAGCGAAGAAGTACAAAGTGATCTGGAAAAGAAAGGTCGGGAAACAATTCAGTGCCCTGAGGCCCACTTGGGCGTCCCCAAGCTGAGAAACTTCCATAGGCATGTCCCTTGAAACTCCTCATTGGCGCTGGTTCTGAATTCGCCCTGCCTAATACTCGTAGATATCACATTTGAGGCTGGAAGAAATCATCACCACATCTCAGACATACTTCGCCAAGATCCGAAACCGGGTTCAAAGATAACGACATTTAATGAGGCTGAACGCCAAATATTGATTAGGCAGCAAAACAAATCCTTGATCCTCCATCGAGGAAAATTAATTGGCGCGTTTGAGTCTTGCACAAGTGTGCGAGGCTTGAACACTGTGCTGGGTATTTAGCGCGGGCAGAAAGTGCCGGATTTGGCCCAACATGAGCTGAGTCAAAGCAACTTTTGCTGAGCGGAACGTGACATCTTGCTTCCCATTGAGTGGCCGTGTTGAGAAACGGAAAGCGGGATGCGACTGAAATGTGTATTGATATTTGGGAGGAATAGCGAGAGTGGAGGTGGGGCTTTCAATCTTGATTCGAGCGATATTCTCTGGCTGTTTTGGAGATTAGGCCTAGACTACTGCGCAAGTTTAAACTACAATGTTGAGCTGATGAAGAAACATTGACTTCAGGAATATAAATGACATGAAACATTGCAAGCCATGATAAGATTCTTCTGAACGAGTGAAAACCCCACCTCCCCGCTTTAGTCTGTGTACGAGACACTAGTCGACGCATAAGACTTTCCATCAAAAATGAAATTCCAAGTGACCCTATCCTCGGCCCAAGTAGCTTCGAGTTTGATCTCTGCCATGAGGTATTCTTCGGAGTTCAGACCAGCCCTTGATTTCATGAACTTGCTCTCAGGAACGTCACTGAGATCAGCATTGACTTTGCAAATATTGTACGCATCTGCGATTGGCATATTAGTCATATATTTAAAAACCAGGAGTGAGATTACTAGCCTTTATGCGCGTATCTTTGAGGAGCGTCGTCTTCATCGCATCCAACAAGCACCGCTCCAAAAGTCCTATCTTCTCCAGGCCGGAATTGCCTGTAAACTTCAATGAAGGCTTTCTTCGGAGCGCTCTCTCCAAGTCGCTCCCCTTTTGCGACTAGCCACGTCATTTGACCTTTTGCGTATTTGCAACCGTCATATTCGTCGATGTACATGTCTTCTGCCGAGTGCTTGCGAGGGTTGAAAGGCTCTGATGCATAGGTGCCCCAATGCTTACGTGATAGACGGACGGCGACAAGGCCAGCTTGCGGGCCTTCGAGACCGCGGCATACTGCTCCTCTGACTACAGCGCTCCATCTGTGTTGTTAGCTACAGATAGCAATAGAGATGGAAATGCCTACGGGAATTGAGGCTTGCGTGTGCTAATGTTTCGATCTTGGCAATATTCCTGTATCTTGGAGTAAAGATACTCATTCCTTCCGAAACCGCCCACACATAGAACCAACTAAGATACTCAGTTAGTGGTGACTCTTTGAGATTCGTCACGCATCATACCTTCGGTTTTCTCTTGCCACTCTTCAAAATAGCCGCAACTTGGCCATCAATGAGTTCGAGAGTCCGATTTACGCAAGGATTGAAGATTTCAATAAGATCACGACTTTGTAATGTTAGAAGAAGTATTGCACGACATACAGTGAACAACTCACTCATTCATTGCAAGTTCACCGTCTTCGATTCCCCTTTCTTCATCGTCTACTATGCCACATTCCTTTGGCAAAGTAATTTGACACTCTTCTGCACCGCCGCCGAAATGCATTTTCAAAGTCTCGAACTCATTCATCAATCGGCTGCCGTGACGAGTCTTTTGACCAGGAATTTGCTTGAAAGCGTCTGATCCAATTTTTTTCTCAAGCCAACTCAGGAATTCCTTGTCGACGTAGGTAGCCCCGCATTTATCACCGCTACCAATGGCAGCTTCTTCAACTCGCAGATACGGCGAGACTTGAGAAATACGGTATGAGATAAGGTCCACTGTGCCACCTCCTGCATCGCAGAGAACAAAACAGTCCCCAACCTAGGATCGGTGTTAGCTTCGAGCTACCTGGCCGACGTATTGAACTTTTACCTGTATCTGATCCTGCCCAGGCCCTTCTTTCATATCTTTGAGGGTGTAGATAGCTGCTGCCTCGGGCTCTGTCACCAACGATATCTTACTGACATCGAACTTGGCTTTAGTCACTGCCTTTAGTGTCAAATCCTTGGCCTTCTCGGACCATACAGCGGGGACCGTGACGACCAGTTCTTTCTGGAGGATTTCGAAAAGTCCACCGTCATAGATCTGAGCCAATTCCTGGAAGACGTGCTTCCTAACTTCCGTGAGATAATCCGCGACGATCTCCACAGGCTCCTTTCCCGGGTAGTCAGGAGGACCATCCTCATCATCGCTTCCAGAATCGTTGATGTCCAAGCCCTCCAATCCGTCGAATCTCAAAAACGCCAGAAGCATCTTTAGCTGCTTTGACTTTTTGAGACGCTCGTCGAGTTTGAGCTTCATTAGGGCGTGAACTTTGGCCTTTGTTGTAGGTTTGATTTGATTGCCCCAGAGAATTTCCACTTTTGGTGGAATGCCGTAAGAAATTCTTGTTGGAACCTTTTCCGTGTTGGCCATTCCACCCATGCCGGGCCATGACTGAATAATCTGTATCGCTCCAGGACCTTCCGCAGTACGGGTGCTGTCACAATATGCAACTCCACTAAAAAAAAAACTATCAGTTGGTTGAAATTTCGTGGGAAAAAAATGGGTGAATAGATTTCAGAGAGGGCGATGGTGCTCACCTGAAAGTCGTGCCAAAGTCTAGGCCAATTACCAAAGTCTTTGCCATTGTGCAGAACTATGTTGAGGACTTAGTGCTTTGTTCAATTCAAAATGAAAGATATGGTGGAATTCGTGGGTCAGTGAGATTTGAGGTAAGAATGTACAGCAGGGAGGAAAGAAAGATTCTGGTTGCTCAACGGATCCTGGCGGCCCGGCAGGCAGGAAGCTCTTCACTCCTTCTCGATTCTGGCTTGCCGCAATAGTAATTGCTTTTGCAGCCACGGTGTATTTCAATATTTCGACGCAGGCAATGGCGTTTTCGACACATGCATGAGCGACAAGTGAAACATATTGGATATCCACAGCCCGGCGCCTCAGCTGAAGACGAAATGTCCGCCAGCATCCCGCCTTGATGAGTCGGGCCAAATTGAAAGAAATCCCCCAACTTTGGAGCCTCTGCAAACACCGAGGTTTGCGCATCAACAAGTAACAATGGCGAAAAATGGACGCAAGAATCATCGACGAAGTCACGAGAAACAAATTGAGAGAAATGACAAGGTTGAAAACCACTCTGTACGTAACCTCTGGGCTTAATCTTTCAAGACGCTCATTATCACCTAGTCTGGGTCCAAAGGTCTTTCCCAATCAAGTTCGGAGGATCCATGTACAGAAGAGACAGACACGCAGATTGCACAAAACTCCGTTCCGATTTTCGGTCCTGAACGACCGCCTGCGGAAGACCAAGGTGGAAATGGGACTGACCGCCCAGCATTGGATTCCAAAGACTTACAACTTCCTAGCAAGGGGGCAGCTCGACCTAGTCAACATCAGCATGACTACACAGTGCAGGAACGCTTACAAAATGAGCTCCAATACTACAAAGTCGAACTGGAGACCGAGTACAACAAGAGATGGGAAACCGAGCAACTAGAACTTCGTCGATTGCGCAAAGTCGAACGGGATTTCGAAAAACTTCAAGCCAAGGAACTTCAGGCTGTTGAGCAATTCCAGGGGAAGCCCGACGAAAGCTTCACCGGCACTCTTCGCATGATTGATAGAAAGATGATGAGATCCCTGGTGAATTTCTTGGGAAAGTGCCCCAACCAACTGGAAGGCACTGAGCTGAGTGCCAAGCTTAAACCCTACATCTGGCTGGGTCCTTATGATGATCAAGTCGACATCGACGATAAAGACACTCGCAAAAAATTGCTTAAAAGTATGATATGGAAGTTCCTACGATACAATCTCTTTGCCCGACCCTTCATGTGCTTTGGGGGGAGGAACGGAGAGCTTGCTGATGAACTGTACTCCACCCTGTATCACGAGCGTTGTAAGTTACGCTTGTCTGAGTGTAAATGAGAAATATGAACTGACCAGTCATGCGCCCAGATGAATATCCTGAGTCTATCAAGTGGAGAACTTTCACGGTCGAACGCTTGCAAGCTTCGCTCTCGGAAGAAGACGACGCGGACACATGTGAGCGGTTGATCGGAGAATTTCAGACGGTATTGAACGATCTTGGCTATATGATCAACGACAAAATTTTGCAAGAGAAATCAAAGCCACTGTTCACGGCAGCCATTCTATTAGCTAAGGATTTCGCGGGCCAGCGAGCCATTTACCAGTTCTTCAACCCGGACAATACCGAGAAGAACTGGTACCAACGCGCGAGAAGCGAGTACTGTACAAATGTGGAAGATGATAATGAAGAAGTGTCTGATGAGGGGAAAATTGCATTCATAGTCGTTCCTGCCCTGCTCAGGTATGGCACAGAAAGGGGCGAGGCCCTCACCGACCGGCCTGTCGTGCTAAGCAAGGCGTTCGTCCATCTTGAGTGAAAACTCCAATGAGCACCACTCTGCCTGGTCTCTCTTGGGACAGATTTCTTTATAGTAGCTTCGTACCTTTGATCTGTCTTGCTCCGAATTAATTCATGAACCAATTATCATGTGCCTGTCCTTCTGATCCACCAACGCCACTGAACTCCATTTATGAGGTGATTTATGAGTTGCATCAAAATGCGGGTATCGCGACCTCTAGAGGATCTCTCGCCGTTTCCCAGGCCAGCCAATCTGATCTCGTAGTCCTGCAAAGTATTAGCCTCAATCTCTCCCTTTCTCGAATATCAACCCACGGTAAAAGCCCCATTCCATTAACTTTCCAAATACCCAGAGCCAACGCCAATATCTGCATCGCTACGTAGACCGCCTTGACCATTAACAAATTCGCCTTCGTGCCCGGGCTCTCAAACTTCTCAAACGCCTGGTTCGTAGCCATCAACCCCATTATCGGGTTCTTAAACGCCATGCCGACCATCATGATACTGAATATTTGTAAAGTGTTGCCGGACATGTACATCATGATCGCGGTCATCGGTAGCTGCTTAACTGGCGCAAGAGCTACTTCCCATGCCTTCTTGAGCTTCAGGACATCCATTTCTTCGTTGGTAGGCTGGGCACGAACGACGGTTTTCGAGGATGATTGTTGTTTCTGCAAGCTAGTGAGTAAGGGGCTCCCATAAGAGCTTGAAGCTACATACCTTGCCTCCTGTAGATGTTGAGGTGTATCCAGGCGGATCCGGGATTCCTGCGGACTTTGGCTTTGCTGTTGGTGGCGTATTCAGGTCAATCACCCATTGTGGTGGCGGCGGAGGAGCAGCCATCGTAGAATTATAAAATATCGCAATTTGTGTTGCTGTTCAATTGTGCCTTTGTTTGTCATATAAATGTACTCTGGCCAAAGGATCGCAGGAGGTTCAGTTCTGTAGCGCGTCGCTTGGGCCGACTCGTCACCCCTGGACTTGCCTGCGCTCCACACCCCTAATTGGACCTCAGAAAGCTCCAACGTCAACGTCCTAGACACGATTTACGACTGCGAATAGCTTCAAAAACACTCGCGGATCCGCGGATTCATGGATTTTACTTTGCGACAGGAGACAGCTTGTCGGCGGTGACGGCGACGCGCGTGACTGATTCTGCAGCTTTCCTGGCTTGTGAAGCACCGCTCTCGTTGGTCGAAGATTGGGGGAGAGTGAGGGGCAGACACACCACACCTCTTCAAGCTCAGCACCCAAGATACGGATTAAGGATGAGTTCAGGCGGCGGAGATGCGAAGCTCTTTGCGAGAGTACGTACCTTCCTGTCTTCTTCTGCTTCTTCTTCTTGCCCCTCCTTTTTCTATGCGGCACAAGGTGTTGGCAGCTGGACGTACCGCCACCGGTCGAGAATTCTGCTTTGCTCTGGTTACGCTGCGAGGGTTTTTGCGTTGGCTTTTACTCTTCAAAGGCTACGCCATTTCGCATGAAGGAGAATTGTCTCCATGATGTTTCTTCCCCACGCGATACCACCCGGTTATGGAGGTTTTGGAGGCTTTAGCTCATCTTATCTTCGTTCGCAACAGGGCAAAGTCGCAGAACTACGATTGGAGTTGAGTAGTGGAGGAAAGAAGGATAAGAACCATGCCGCGAAGAAGATTGCCCTAAAGAAGATCGTTGCCAACATGACCATGAGCAATAACGATATGGTGGCCCTGTTTCCGGATATCGTTGGGTGCATGCAAATACCGAGTCTGGAGATCAAGAAGATGTAGGAGCTTGTGGAATTACACAAAGTTATGGGATGTGCTGACACAGTATAGGTGTTTCTTATTTCTAGTGAACTATGCTCGTATGAAGCCAGATGTTGCTTTGAAGGCACTTCCAACGCTTGAAGAAGTATATATCCTGGAAGCCTTGGCTGTCTCGTCAATATTAACCTCCTTCAGGATATGCACGACTCCAATCCTCTCGTTAGAGCGCTGGCTCTAAGGACAATGTCATACATACACGTCAAAGAATTTGTCGAAGCTAGCGTACCTCCTACCAAAACCCTTCTACGAGACTCAGATCCCTATGTTCGAAAGACTGCGGCGTTTTGCGTTGCGAAATTATACGACCATGACAGGCATCTGGTTGAAAACTCCGATTTGATTGATAGGCTGAATTCGATGCTCAGAGATGATAATCCTACTGTCGTCGCAAGCGCTCTTGCAAGTCTGATGGATATATGGGAAAGGAGCGACGCAATCAAGCTCACAATTGATTATGGTAATGCTTCAAAAATGGTGCAGATCCTACCAGATTGCTCAGAGTGGGTAAATTCAGCCTGGGGTATGATACTAGCTGATATATTGATAGATGGGGTCAAACATATATTCTTGAGGCCTTGATGTCGTACGTTCCCCAAGAGTCGTCTGAGGCATTACTCCTAGCAGAGAGGATATCCCCGCGGCTATCACATACGAATTCAGCAGTGGTTCTCACTTGCATTCGAGTAATACTCTACCTGATGAACTACATTGCAGATCAGAAGCAGATATCCGCATTGTGTCGAAAACTGTCGCCCCCTCTGGTGACATTACTGGCGAAAGGTCCAGAAGTGCAATATCTAGCTTTGCGAAATGCCTTATTGATCTTACAGAGGAGGCCGGAAGTGCTACGAAACGATATACGTGTATTTTTCTGCAAATACAACGACCCAATCTATGTCAAAGTCACAAAGCTGGAGCTGATATTTATGTTAGCTACGGAGAAAAATATAGAGGAGGTCTTAACAGAGTTACGAGAATATGCGACTGAGATTGACGTACATTTTGTCCGAAAATCTGTTCGAGCAATCGGTAAGCTGGCTATCAAAATCGAACCAGCGGCAAGGCGATGTATAAGCACATTGCTGGAGCTCGTCGCCACTAAAGTCACCTACATCGTGCAAGAGGCGACAGTGGTGATTCGCAATATCTTCCGAAAATACCCCAACCAATATGAATCCATCATTTCTACTCTTTGCGAGAACCTCGACTCGCTAGATGAACCCGAAGCGAAATCAGCCATGATTTGGGTTATTGGCCAATACGCCTCTAGAATCGAAAATTCGGACGTTCTTTTGGAGGACTTCCTGTATTCGTTCGCAGACGAACCCGTCGAGGTCCAATTGGCACTTCTGACCGCTACTGTCAAACTGTTCATTCAGCGGCCAACGAAGGGGCAAGATCTTGTTCCGAAGGTTCTTAAATGGGCCACAGAAGATACCGATAATCCGGATCTGAGAGATAGAGGCTACATGTATTGGCGACTCCTCACATCAGACATGGCGGCGGCTAAGGCTGTAGTCATGGGCGAGAAGCCTGCAATAACTGCGGAGTCTGAGAAGCTCGACCCAGCAACCTTAGAAGAGATGTGCCTTAACGTGGGCACGCTTGCGACTGTGTATCTCAAGCCAGTGCAGCAGGTCTTTCGGTCAGCTCGGCCGAGGAAGTTGGCGGATAGTCCTGCTCTCCAAAAACATACTCTTCCCTCGGCGAGAGGGCTCGATTCGCAGAAGTCGCTCTCAGCCTTCGGCATGGGTAACCAACCCGCTATTCGGCCCGCGCAGAATGGTGATCTCGCTGCGGCAGTTGACGCAGCTGATGAATTCTTTGCCGGAGTTGGCAATCAACAGATGGCACAGATGCATATCAATGGCCAGGATGATGGTTTCGGGGGTAGTCCGACGGTTGGGAGAGGGGAGATGCAATACGTGGTGAACCAGAACGCACCAGAACAAGTATATCATCCTACGACAGGCGGTGGCTCGAATGGGGATTTGCTTATGTTGTAAGATTGATGGGGAAAGTACTAGGATACGGCAATTGCTCATGTGAGCTTACTATGAGGGAAAATAAAAGCCAGTTACTGCTTCAGTATCGAACCTGTATTCACGACATCACGACAGTCTATCCTCACCCAGTTTTCTTCTTCTGAAAATACTCTTAAAGCTGTTTCTGGGAAAGCTAGCCGATCGTCTGTCGTCAATGGACAAGCCTTCTCCGCTTAAGGCCGGCAGATCTACGTCTCACTTCCTTACGTCTTACCCCTCATTCGATACAGGTATTCGCTTTTATTTTGCAAGCTGTTGAATTTCGAATAGTAGGAATAAGCACAGTTGCTTCATTAAGAAAGGTTCCCTGCAATCAGGGACGTTGTTCAAACCTGTTATTTTTTTGGGGATGTTGCGTCTGGTTCACTAAGAGAGATTAGAACCCGAATTTGTGAGGAACTCACATGTGCTACTTATCCCCCTTACTCGTTAGTGCTAGCCGCGCTAAGAAAATCGACTGAGTTCTGTGTTTGTTTAGAAGCCGGCCGGTGAACTCACCGGCATCGGATAAAATGCTCAATTACATGGACTCAATATTTGAGTCTTTCGCTGGTACGAACTGAACGGACCTAGTACGGATTGATGAGTGGCTGTAGCACACAAGGGTAGCAAGTATATAAGTATTACCTGTGCCATAGCCACGGCATCCGAGAGTAAGTTTTTCTTCAATGTCTCTTCAGAAATGACAACTCGAACTTCCTCATTCGACTACATATTCGACTACATAATAGTAGGCGGTGGGACAGCAGGTCTTTCCCTCTGCCTCTCACTCTCAGCTCTCAAACCACTAACTAGCAAATGTTCCTCTCAGGTACGGATATTTCCCGCAACATCCCCAAACCCGAAGGCTCGGTCTTCATCATGGGCAACATCCTCACCGCGTCCTCTTCGCGAGGAACGGTACGTCTCGCCTCATCATTACCACTCGATGCTTCACTCCTCGATCCTGCTCTGTTCAAAGACCCCTTAGACGAAAAACTCGTGTACGCCCGCATGACCAGCAACGCAATCCAAAAGTCAGAAGCAGTATCTAAATACGGTGCCGTTGAGTATGTGATTGATGAAGATATGCGGGGTGACTTTCTGATGAAGCAATGAGGAATAGATTGGTGAATACCGCGGAGACTCTCAATCATGGGAGTGGAACTTGTGCGATAGGGGCCGTAGTTGATACTGAGTGCAAAGTTCAAGGTGTGAAAGGTTTGAGAGTCATTGATTCGAGCATGATCCCGTTCCCGCTGGGGGCCCATTACCAAGCCACTGTATATGCAATGGCTGAACAGGTTTGTTGATTTCTTGGCTTATATCCACTGAGCAAGACTGAAAATTAATAGATGGCCGAAGTAGTGGCAAATATGTTCTGATCGGCTTGCACCGGTACTAATTTTTCGGAAATTTCAGACTTTGAAAGAAGTGAAAAAAATCGAACTCTTAATGAATTAGTTCCGCGAAGTTGCCAGAGACCCATGAGAATAAAAGTCTAAAGTCTAAGGATATCAAGACTCTACAAGTGGCGAAGTGGCACAACCTGGTGGAACTGGCCAAGCTAGGAAGGTGGAGAAGCGGGCATCACGCACGTGGTGACAAGGGCCAACCAGAATGAAGAGTAATTAGAAAATGTTCCGATGACATGAAAGCTCTATATAAATTTGGACCAGCCTCCGAATTTCTTTTGTAGAAGTTTCCTCTCTCTCGCTCAAGCCAAAGACCCTTACGATGTTGGTCAAATCTCTCCAAATCATTTCTTTGCTCGCCGTCACGTGTGCAGCGCATTGGTTTCCTGGAAAACCGTCTTCGGATTATATCAAATACTCGACTGTCACCGGAGTCTTCATCCAAGATGACAATGCGACTAGCCCGTCAACGTTCGATTATGTGAGACATATTCCCCTCCATTTACAGAAGAGGAAGCGGCTAACACGCACGTCAGACCGCGACAAACTTTGGATTGATCAATCGCACTTACCCTACTGATAGCGAGTGCGATCGCTCTTTCACTCAATGGCAAAAATTCGAGTTCTATGTCAATTCCTTGAACTTCAGAAGCGGAAAGGACGTCGACTACAAAGTCCTTTTCCTCGGACGGCATGGTGAAGGCTACCACAACGTAGCAGAATCCTACTATGGCACACCTGCATGGAACTGCTACTGGTCTCTTCGTGACGGAAACGGTACCTCGACTTGGGCCGACGCAAAGATTACCCCTAATGGAGTAGCTCAAGCTCAGAAAGCTGCGGACTTCTGGGCTTCCCGCATCAAGCTGCAGAAGATTCCTCTGCCGCAGAGCTACTACACTTCTCCCCTTACTCGCTGCTTACAAACAGCCAATATCACGTTCTCTAAGCTGCCTCTACCTTGGTACCAGCCTTTCATTCCTACGGTGAAGGAGTTGTTCCGGGAGGGGATCAGTGGACACACTTGTGACCGAAGAAGCAACAAGACCTATATTCACAACAGCTTCCCTCGCTACAAGATCGAGGCCGACTTCTCGGAGGAGGACTTGCTATGGAAACCACTTGAGGGAGAAGTACCTGCGGATCAGGATATCAGGAGCAAGAAGGTGCTTGATGAAGTGTTTGGAAGTGACCAGAGCATGTGGATGTCAATTACTAGTCATTCGGGAGAAATCGCCAGTATTTTGAGAGGTACATATTATTTCCTAACATTGAGATAAAACTAACATTCAGATAGTTCTGGGCCATCGAATTTTCAGTCTTAGCACTGGAGCTGTGATTCCGGTTCTAGTCAAGGCTGAGACAGTTTCGGGCACTCCTGCTTCAACGGCCACGCAGCCGTACACTACAATTTCGACTTGTAGTACACAGCCTGCTCTTCCCACGCCGACTTCCTAGTCGATACATATATTTATGCTTATCTAAAATAAAAGTAATTCCTAATTAAATACCATCTACTCCACATCTATGCCACCAAGCGGAAGGCAAATACCATGCCTAAAAATTATTGTCTTTGCGTTCACTCTATAGCTTCTCCTTAAACTTCCTAACATCCACTTCCCGCCACCAAGGCACCATCTCAGGCACTCCCTCCAACCCCCCAAATTTTACCGGCCTCTTCTCCAAAAACGACTTGATACCCTCCTTCTTATCCTTCCCCTCATACAAATTCCACATCAACTCCGAATCCAACAAATGCGCTTCTTCCGCACTATTCTTACCCCTCCACATCATCTCCCGATTCAAATAAGTGCTAGTCGTCGAAGTCTGCGCTGCGATTTGAGACGCGAGCTCGATGGCACGCGGGAGGACTGCTTCTTGAGAAGGCAGAATCTCATTGAAGAGTGAGCCGAAATGAGGCGATGAGGCGGGAAAGACGGAGCCGGTTGTTGTTAAGTATCTGTGATCTCATTAGCTCGTCCATTTTTTGAGGATGATAAAGTGGTTCAAGTGAAGGAACGAGCGAACGTACAAAGCCCGCGAATGTCCCATCAAGCGTGGAAGAAAGAATGACGACGCGGCTTCCATCACTACACCTCGTTGCGAGAACACGAATCCGACTTTTGCTGAAGCGTACGCGATGCGAATGGTCATTGGGAGGGCCATTGTGATCCCAACCTATGTCTCGTTACAAAAGGGGTTGGGCACTTGAGTGGTCTTGAGAGGACTTACGCCTACAGCTGCACCATTTATTGCTGCAATGGTAGGTTTTCGACATCTATGAATCGCCAATGCGACTCTTCCACCTCTATATCATTTTCCCGTCAGCTCCTTTATTTTCATCCAAACATATACGTGATTCCACCCCCTTTGATCGTCCCAAACCAGAAATCCTCCAACGAACCGATCCCAGGAAATAGAAAGAGCAAAACAGAAAGAAACAACTCACTGATCCCTATGCTCCTTCGCTCCTTCCCCATTCTGCCTATCCAATACCCCACCAAACAAATCCGCACCAGCACAAAACGTCTTTCCCTCCCCCGTCACCACAATCACCTTCACACTCTCATCCTTATCCAAAATCCCAAAAGCCCGCACGAGATCTAGTTCCATGTTATTTGTAAATGCATTATTCTTTCCTGGGCGGGAGATGGTGATTAGGGCGATCGAAGGGTCCGCGAGTGTGAGGTGGATGTCTTTGAAGGGAGGGGAGGGGGAGGGGTAGGGTGTTGGGGCCATTTTGATTGAGAACACGAAATTGGGAAATTAATGAAAGGATAATGGAAAAGAGAAAGATTAGACTTTCGGTTTCATGTGCTTCTGACTTGAAGTTTGGAAGTCATTACACTATTACCTAGGCAAGACTTTAGTTCGTACACGGCTGAGCCGAGGCTGGACTCCGCAATGGCCCCGAGAGTTCAGCCTCGTGTTGCGGTATGCAGCTCGGATCATGCTACTTCCCCATATAAAGACCCAAGAAATATTTACTAGCTTGCTCTCGCAGTTTCTAGCAAGTTGTGGGCTCAACTGTGAACTGGGAGGCGGAGATGGTGCGGGGTACAGTATAGCCCCGCCGCTTTTCGACATTACGGTACATCTCAAGAGCATAAGCTTCGACGGAATCGAGCTTGAATTGCAACATATTAGAGTAGACTCATTGTTATGATGCTTTGCTCTACTAATGTAAGGGTTTGGGTAATATGTTTAACTAAAGACAATCTGGTTCCGTCTTCCTTCTTACAATACTAAATATAACTAACTAGCGATCCAACAAACAGCAGCATAAGATATTCAGCAAAAACAAATGACTCATAAGCGGTATCTTGTCAATCTATCTACCGGGGAGCTTGGTGAGCCCTGCAGCAAGTTAGCAATTATATCATCAGAATCAAGGCATTTCAAAACATACATCCGTCAACTGGCTCGCCCACGAAATCTTGCACGGTGCATTTGGCTGCTGTAGCCATAGGCTGTTTTGTAATAGAGCCGCATCCATCATAGAAACACTCGGACTTGGCCATGGCACGCTGGAGCGCATCGCCCTTCCAGCCGAACATATAATCGGCGTGAGTACCAGCAGCAGTCCCCTCGAAACTCCATACGAATGGGTTCTTAGCACCCGAGGTCCACATGCTGTTGAACTTGGTCGTGTCCCAGACTGTCTCGTATGTGACTTGTGGGACACGAACTGGGTGAGTGGATGGGCATTTGCCGGCGTTGGTGAAGCCTTCCCCATTGACGGTATTGTACATGTGGGATTGATGGTCAGGGCTGTCGAGGTTCTTGCCATCCCAGCATCTGAAACTCGTTAGCTGATGTTCATATCCAGAATTTGAAAGGCTACTGACGCGGGGAAGTGATGTGTAGTAAATAAGCCGCCTGAGCATGGTGAACTGGGAAAGTCCTTAACCAACGCTCCTCTGTTTCCGCCGCTCATGCACTGGTAACTCAGGCCTGGTAGTTCAGTTCCGGTCTTAGTTGGGCTACCGACTGTCATACGAAAACCCTGTAGATTGTCAGAATCTTGAAGCACAATCACACAAGCGAAACTTACTGGCTTGAAGGTTGTAATTGGTTGCGAGGCAAGATTATCTTTAGACAAGTCGAATTGGGTATAGTAGACGGTAAGTCCACCTTTGGCACCATCGGAGCCGCCTAGCAGAGGCTGAACCGGAATGACAGGCACCTTGTGATAGGAGCCGTTGGTAGGATGCTTGAAGTACAATTGGGCAGTCCAGTAATTCGAAAAGTCCTCCGCCATTTGGCAGGTAGTGCAGGTAGCTCGTGCCCCAACATCGCCCGACATGGACGCATTGAAGGCATTCCCACCTACGATATGATGAACGTGAGCGGAAGGTGCGTTTCCTGGCTCGACCACAGGATCGAGACGCTGAACAGTCAGTTCTGAGCAAGGGAAGCGAAGACCGGCGTTCACAGACGCGGCAAGAGCAAGGGCTGTGGCGAGGGACTTCATCTTGGCGATGAACCTGGTCAACAGTTCGATTATAGCAGAAGAGAGCTGGGTGCTTGCAGTATACGGTAGGAGGGAAGAGCGAACAATCGGAGGCCCCCTCAGTTCTTATAAGTTTGGATATTCTCGAAGCTCCATGCATTTCCACTTCCGGCTTCCCCATCCAGCTCAGATATGGTTTTCCGGTACCCTGTTTTCGACTTATTAAACGTGCGCGGTAGCGAAAGCCGACAGACTAGAGGTTTAAGATCTGCTTGATAGGCGAATCAATTCATACCCGCATTGCAGGGTTGTGGTCCGGTGATTTATCATTTTAATTATGTGGTTGGCTCACACAAGTGCCGCGAGCGCTTAAAGTGCTTTGTTATAGAGCTCGCATTCAACACCATATTACTTCAACTTTGTAGTGAGAAGGAACAACCCGTCCACCACTCTTGTGGAACTTTCCACTTCCATAGAGCTTCTATGGAAAGTGTAATCAATCTGATCGAACATGCTTAAAACCATGTGTTGTAGATTCCCTGCCCAACGAAACCTTGCCTGCGCGATAGAAATCAAAGATTCAAATTTGTCATCGGCCAAATGATACTTGCTACAACGCTGGAGTGGACGGAGCTTCTCGGGCCTGTAAAGAAGAAGTTTTGCCAGCGTAGCCAAGATGAGAAAGCGGACTTCAAAAATATACTCCTAGAGGCAAAGAAAAACAAGGACAAGAAGCATCGAGAAACTTTGTGACGTCCAAGTTGGCGTAGATTCAACCAAAGATGTCTAAAAATTTCACCTGATGATCATGATCTGGCCAACCTATTTTTGTGTCCTGCTTGTCCTACCTACGCCTTGATCTGGGCGTCCCTTGCCTAAATCGGCCGTTCAGCCTATTGCGCCTAAAGACAGCTTGAGGAACGGCCAAGATATGGCAAACAAAACATTGACATGCAATAATAGCCTTTATTAAGCGGGGTTGCAACGTAAATGAAAAGAGCTTTGGTGGCAGGTAGCTTGACATGATATCAAGCATTACACGATAAGGACCGCAAGGGTACTGTTGATCACCATGTACTTTCGGCAACTCCTAGATGCCCAAGAGTAACATCCGATGGAAAAGGGCCGTGATGAGGATATTGCGAATCGATTGAGGATGTATTCCTTAGCCCCGAGAATGAAGACGAAAATACCGCAAGAGAGAGAAAGGCTCAAATCAGAAACGTAGTCGAGGAAGCGTGAGGGTCAGCTCAGTCGATCGATTCCTCAGGTCATCATGCCTCCAGTCAGACATGGAACATGGTATTTCCAGGACGAAGGTGAAGCGCAACGGTGTCACGTAAAAGTGAGAGGAAAAGCAGCATTAGCGTCGATTCAGCGAGGTCGAAAATGGAGAGAAATGGTGGCACTCGAAAACCTAAGGCTCCGAGGAATAAGCTTCTATAATACTCCGTACCGAAAGCGTGGAAATGAGCGAGTATTTAATTTTATCATTGTATCGACATAGACGGAGGCTCGGAGTGGGCTGTCCGAGTATTAGAAACTGCGGAGAAACTAAGGGCCGAGGATCAAAGTACCAATCACGCTTGCTACTGTAGGGAGCCCCGCCTATGCTACAGTAGCACTCTCCCGAAACTACACTGGAATCTTAACACTCGTATATATTGAAATAAGGTTATTTTCCAAAAACTTCCGCTGTATCAACTTCTCGGGGTAAAGTGTCCTGATCGGGCGATTCAAGTGAGTTGAAACATGGTCTTAAGAGTAAGTCAGGAGTAGCGTCATCTGACAATGTATCATGTGAGAATAGAAGGGCCTGTCGCGCCTGCCGCGCCTGCCTCATCCGCCACTATTATTATATAAAAGGGGGCATCCCGCCCTAACTTGCCTAAAGCTATTTATATCCTCATTTTGGGGGCCGCGGCCCCTGAGGAAACTTTGAAGGTGTCACGAGTCCACGTGACTCCAGTGCTAGTATAAACGCTAGCAGCTTATATAAGGCCTTCCTAGAGGCCCCTTTAGTTAAGTACTTTATCCTTGACCTAATATAATATACCGTACCCTAATATTGGATATTCCTAGAAACTTATATTTTCTGCTCTTATTCAATCATTTGCTAAATTAGGGGACGTCTCGTGATATCCAAAAGCGACATTTTTCGTCCAGGTATGCTTTTCTCGTCACCTGATCATAGTAGTAATAGTAGTTGTACCCTTTCCCGGAGACCCTTAAGCTAAAGTTTTAGGCATAAGTTATAAGTCGGTTAGGAGCCTTGCTTCTGAATTCTTATACCTCCAGAAGTTCTTACTCACTACCTTTGTATTTTGCCAATCAAACCAACAGAATGGGAACGCCACAATCAACAGCCCGCGCGGCCAACAGCACCTTCCCGCGCATCGAAACACAGGGTGTGTCCATATCCTTAGTTGATAGTCAACTAATGTTGCGTCGCTAATTTGGATTTAAAACTAGATCAATTCCAGGCGAGATTCAGACAACTACTCCAGGGCTCTTGTCTCTCGTCACGGGAATGCGATTGGCTCAAGACGATATTCGAGAAGTTCTCTTCGACGTCTCAGCCATCAGCCTGTAAGTTAATGCTTAAAATAACTAGTCGCCGTTAGTCTAACAGGTATTCACATAGGCTGGAATGAGTCTGATCTGGTCGAGTTCATGAGTATTACCCTACCAGTAGAGCTGAAGCCAGACCTGACGAGAGCCGGTCCCCTATTGTTTAGATGTGTTAAGCGTCTGGGATCTTTCCCGTGGCACAATCAGCCTCTCCAGGTACAGGATTTGGACTTGGAAGTCCTTGTGACCGCCATTGTGTTTCTCCTGCGGCGTTATGAAAGTAACTTATATCCTTTCGTCGTGACGAATAGTTGGAGTCCCGAAAATCATCGAGAAGTTGACGGGGATACGCAGCAAGATCAATGGTTGCACAAGTTGTTATTCCAATGCATGTCTGTGGTCTCTGATACAATGAAGGAAGCGGGAGCCGAAGAGTTTACAGTCGAAGAATTTCCGGAGGATCGGACTGTCGTGGACGAAACTTCTGATAATGGTGATTTGGACGATGACCTCTCAAACGTGATGGCCGGCAATGACTCCCATCTTCTTCAAGCTCACGCGCTCGTTTCAGCTCGCAATAAACAACGCAGCGAGAATGACGAGAAGGTGTTTACGTGTGGTCCCCCAATCATCGAGGTAACCGCACTCCCTTCGTCCAAGTCTCGAGACTTGCTAGGCTTCATTCCCAAGAGCGAGTTTCAGTCGCTCCTGAAAATCCTCCTTGCCTGCCAGCTGTATATACTTGGTTATAGGCCCGAGCATCTATGTGCAAACGGCAATGCTTTGGATAAGGTCACCAGCACTGTTTTCAATGGCTTTTTGCAATCCAAAGATCAGCCAGGCGTTACCTGGAATGTCTTCAGCTGGGCCTTAATCACAACAATAGTAGGCTGCATGTGCTCGCATACTCTAGTGTCGGTACTGACATCTGATAGCCAAACATCTTCTCCGCTCTGCCACGGCTCTTCGCGCCTTTTATCCTGGATAAAGACTTGGATCATGATTCAATCAAGTCATCCACAAAGACCAAAGTGGCCTCGTTGATACGAGACGCTTTCAGCAAAACTCCTCAGCTATCAAGCGATAGCGTCTTTGATCTCCCCCTTCAAGTCAAGTTTGCGACGATCCTCCCTGTCGACCTCCCGCTACAAACCGCCACCGTCATTTCCAATGCTACACACGAAGACTTTAATCTCGGCCCAGTCCGCGACCGAATTCGTTCAGAAGACCAGCCCCTCTTGCTGTTAGTCAAAGGTTTTGCTTTACATTCTACAAACTCCGATCTTGATGATGCAGAGATAGTTCTCGGGGTATTTCTACCCCACAACGAAATATCGTCACTAAGCCGAAGACAAAACGCTAGTGTCTTCCAGCTATCGAATGCGCTCATATCCTTTTCTGGTGACATGGATGAGGTGCGATACGTGCTGGATGATGGTGCAGACAAGATTCAGATCCAAAGACCAGGCAAAGGTCTCGCCGAACTGGCATTGGACGAGAAAGCTAAAATCGCACGATTATTTATACCACGAAGTGATGGTAGACCGGCTGTCACCACCTGCAAAATTCGAATGACTAGCATAGATCTTGTCGGCTTTGCCGCTGGTAAAAGCAGGTTGCAGATGCCTTTTGATGACAGTTTCTATGTTCCGGGTCGAGCAATACTCACGACCCAGATCTGGCCCCTTGGTCCAACACGCCAACACACTGCCGCGAAGCTCAATTTTCTATCCATCGTCACGTCCGCTTTAGCAATTGTCGTCTTGTACCAGCTTCGCCCGTATTACCTCTTCCCATCCAACACGGTGCCCGGACTCCCGGGTGCGGTCTTTGACTTTTTCTGGAACTCAGCTATAGGAATGGGCACACCTTTCATCGCATGGAGCGTCGTGAGCGCTGAAAACAGAAACAGCGTCGCTATTAGCATTGCCATAGCTCTAAGCTCGGCCCTCGCTGCTGCCATGCTAAAGGTTGGGAATTTATTGTTTTGGGGGCCTATTGTCGCATGGTGGATTGCTGGCGTATTAATCCTCTCACGCGCCAGGTGGGAAGTGGGTGCCTGGTGGTTTAGAGCTATGCTCGCCGCCAAATTCGTGGAGTTGGCTCAGAATCGATTTTCTTGAATTTATCTTCACGCGGGGAAAGTCACATACTGTACGCTACGGCTCCAAGAGGGTCAGAAGAAAAGAACCCGATTCCGGGGGTGCCGAATGTAGCACAGTTCTGGAAGGATCTCCAAAAGAATCCGAGCTTTGCTGTACTTCATCTCCGACGTCTCTTGTCGGCTGAGTTCGCTCTGTTCATTCACGGCAGTGCTGTCTGCGCCGTACTTCATTCAACGAGCATTTTCAAGATGCCATATCACAACCAAAACAAGTTGCGCTGGGCCAATCTCTTGAACTGGAAAAACACATGTGAAGTCTGTGGACACGAATTGGACCCCATAGACCGAAACAGAGGAAGATCGTGTCTGATCTCGGTTGGGATGAGAGACAAAAGAGCGGGTAGGTAAACTACCCCGTCACGAGTGGCAGACCATTGGAGCAATGCCTACCTCTGTTCTTCGTGGATTTATAGCTCTATGAATGGTGGTTGGAATCATAGCCTGGGCGTATTCTATTTTTATTTCCCGGAACTCTATCATGTAAATTGTCGATTTGCTCGGGAGAAGCTAACATCAATGGTTATTTGAGATGTCGTCAGTCTGCATGAAGAGATGATTTGCTAGGAAATGTGTTAGCATGGGGTTTTATGTTCGTTGGGACAGACGCAGTCTCAAGCGCAATAGTAGAATTCAGAAACGCCAAAATCAAGCCACGCGTAACTTGAAAATTTCATTCACTGCGGAAGGCATAGAGAAGACTGCGCACTACATGCAAAATATCATTGTTTCTCGAACACCAAAGGAAGAAAAACAGTGTGATGATACTCGTACGTGCCGAAGGATGCTCGACATTCCTAATCTCCCAGAGTATGGGCAATGGCTGATCAGAGATGACAACTGGTGGCATTGCCGGCGATTACCGCAACTACTCGAGTACTCGAGTACTTGCGGAAAAGTGCTGCAAGAGCGATGACGATGAGTACCGCAACGTCGAACGACGATTGGTGATTTTAGAAAGCGAAAATTGGGAAGGGACAAAAGGACACAACACAAAGCACCAATCATGCTTGCTAGCGAGACCCGCTTAACGCTTTCAAGGCTAGTGCGTCTCCGCAACAGGCTCCCTATGCTTAATACTCGTATATTTTGAAATAAGCAATTTTTCCATACAACAGCTCCAGTAAGTCTCATTTTCAGCCTCAACAATTGAGCGTCAATTAATCACGAATCTTAGATGGCGCAATGGTAGCGCGCGAGACTTCTAATCTCGAGGCTGTGGGTTCGAGTCCCACTTGGAGTGCGAAATGCCAACTTTTTGGCCTTTTTTCTTTGTTGCCTTATCCTGAGCAGTACAAGAGCTTTGCTGTGGTATTATCTCACTTTTGCCTTGGCTTAGCCATTTTTATGGCTCGGCTAAAATGCCAGTACAATTTCTGAGCCTCGGCCCTTCCCCACATTCAGCCTTGTACTTATGCTACCGTATTCACAGCCTCGTCTCCCCTCCATGACATCACCACCTATTGCCCCCCTCTATTACTCTAAGCCACTTACTTCCCTTGTTTCACTTTCAATCATCAATTCAATCATAAATCCTAAATACCACTTTCCAATTTTTCAGCTCTGAAATTCCACCAACACCAAATATGCCATCAAACAACCAACCCTCTATGGTCTCCGGCCACGCCCAATACGCAAAAGGCTACGTCGAGGAAACAATCGGCAATGTGACAGGCAGCAAAGAGTGGCAGGAGAGCGGAAAGAAAGACACAGAGGCTGGGATTGGAGAGATGAAGGTATTCTCGCCTTTTTCCGTTTTCCTTTTTCCACTCCCATTCTCATCTCGCCGTATTCTTTCCGTCGAGAAAACAAGAGCTAACGAAAACCAAAACAGAGTGCAAGCCAAAACAAAACCAGCGAGCCAGCAGCCAGTGGTATCGGCGGTAAAGTCGAGGAATTAGCTGGGAAGGCGGCGGGATGCGAGGGCATGGAGAAGGAGGGACTGGAGAGGCAGGCTAAGGCCTAAGTTGTCTCAATCTGATTTGTACAATAGGAATGGAAATGAAAGCAGTGAAATTGTAATCTTATCATGATCATTCATTCGTCAAACAGATAATATCTGTCCAGGATATAATTACTATACAAGCTCAACCCCGATCCGAAACGCCATATACACTTCCTGCCGTGCCCTTACTTGCAACCCAATTCAAACACACACACGGGAAAATATCAAACATACTCATTCATTGCCTTTCAACAGCGTCCTCAGCGTCAGAATCTCCCTTCGAAGTCTCGCATTCTCCTTCTTGATCTTCGCTGCTTCCTCGCTATGCTCCTTTAGCTTCACAATCAACTCCTCTTTATCCTCTTTCCCCTTCCCTCTCAACGCCTTGACGATCTTCCCTAGCTCGCCGTTAAACTTCTCGTACAACAACTCATTCTCCGCACTGCTTTCTTTATATAGCTGGTCCAAGCCTTTCACTTTGAATTCTGATGCTTGTAAACTCTTCTCCAGATCCGCCTTGATGTTTTCGTTCTTGCTGGTTAGGTCCTTGACTACCTGCGGAATCTTAGACTCGAGGGCCGAGACGCTGGAGGAGAGTTTGTCCAGTTCCACAGAGCGAATGGAGGACCCGGCGTTCAGTTTCGCCATCTCTTCTCCAATCTTTGATAGCTCGTTTTGCAAGGATGTTTCAACTTCGTTGATAGCTTTGGCTTCGTTTTGCAGTCGTTCACGGAGCTTCTGGGGGCTTTGGAGACGCAGTTTTTGGGGCGATTTGGAGGGGCTGGTGGTTGGGCGTGGTGTTGAGATTGAGTTTGAGGGAGCGCGGGTGTGCGGGGAGCCGCGGAGGGTTGGAATGTTGGAGGTGAGGGAGACGGTTTTGGAATGTCCCTTGCCTGACCATAAGTCTTTTACTCCTACGACGTCGCTGGGCGACATGATGTTCTGAGGTCGTTCAGTTAGGTTGCCGGCGTTTCTGTTTGAGGTGTTGAGCGGGATGTTCTCTTTCTGGTTCGGAGATCCAGTGCGAAACAAAGGAGATTTGTTTTTGTCTGCTATTGGGATCTTGGTGGGCGATGGGGTTCGTGGTGAGGTATTGAATTTGAGACCCTTGGGGGTCGTTATCGGAGAGCTGTTTCCTAGAGTCGCAGCTGCCATCAATGACTTAAGATCAGACAAGGAACTGCGGCGGCTCTTCTTAAGAGACTTCTGAGTATCCTTCTTCTCTTCCGGCGGAGGTGAAGCCCCAATCGTGCTCAGCCTAGATGATTGCCCGTGCGAGCTGGAAGGTCTATCATCAAAAGCACCGAGGACCGTGGGTCGATCGCGAGAGATTGGTCGCCTGTTCGGTGATTCTATAGACCTTGACCGATTCAGCGATGCTTTAGAGAGACTCGAAGGGATTGGTTCCCCAGTTGCAACACTACGACTTGTCTTGCTCAATGTACGCCAAACAGACGGTCGGTCCGAGTCGGTCTTGCTGTTCTGTCTGAGTAGGGTATCGGCAAATCTTCGTCGCAAAGAAGACGTGTTCGATGTCAACGACGCAGAAGCTGAATGATTAGACCGGCTGCCAGAAACGGATCCAGATGCTGAATTGCTGCCGCCAAAGCCGGTAATTGCCCCGGGACCAATATCATCAAAAAGTCGCTCGGAGTCTTCCACCATACGATCTAGGAGGTTGATGTAGTCATGAGGATGTCCATCAGTTACTAGCAATTCCGCAAATGCAACCGTCAAGGCTCCTCGGTCGCCATCATTACCACAACCATCCAGCAGGTCAGCTAGCAGCTTGATGATGGCGATGAAAGCCCTTCTGTTTTGCGGCGCCATCTCGCCAAAGACGGTCCTTACATAGTCCGCAAAGTCTCCTGGAAATTGCTTCAATGCCTTCTCTTGCAATGCATCCAATGTTTGCACGGACATGACCTGTCCCATCTGGTCCCTCCAAGCCATTCTCAAGTACTTTTCGAATGCAACAAATAGTACGTCAACAGATACCTCCGAGGAAGCTCGATTATCAAAAGGATTCTCGATAAAGGTATTGTAGATAGCGTTGATAGAGAGTTCGTCCGCATTTGCCCTATTTCTAAGAACTTTGCCGAGAATGTTACCCTTGCGTGTCTGCAGGGCAGCAATATAGCCAGTGAATGTTTCCTCGAGGCGAACGAGGGGATTGACAGGTCGAGATTCATCCACTGTATTTCTCACACTGCCCTTGCCTTCAAAGTCCTGAACAGAATGGGTTGACCTATTACTGCCCGATCGAGTCAATGGCGGAGCTTGCATTTGGGGAATATTGCCCATTGTAGGAGTTCGGGAGTGCTTGCTAGGAGTCGAGAAGGAAGACCCAGAGTCTTTGAAAGATGTGACCGAACTGTTGAAACCGTTGCTCAAGAAGCTTGAAAGCATTTTGACGGGCGATGCTGGCCGCAGGCTCTTTGACTTCTCGCCCTCGGCTGAGACGTGAAGCGATCTGAGAATCTTGGAATGGAAGGACGAGAATGATCCAGTCAGAGCTGGGTTGCTGAGATGGTATTGGGAGCGGAGTAGATCAACAGCTAAGGCGGATTGTCAGTATCATGATATAATCAAATTGGGTATTACGTACTCCTCTTTGCGAAGGTGGGCAAGAAGTGCTCAGTGACTACTTCATCCACAAAGACCCTGTCATGAAGACCATCTACTTCCAAGCGATATTTCAGACCACCTCCGAGGACCGACACATTGGCCACAATCTCAACTCCGTAATGTCCGACTGGAGCTCCTTTGGTACCCTTGTCGTGATCGATCACAATGCGAATAGGGGCTGGCTCCCTTCTACCCTCGACTAGCTTGTCAATTCCCTCTTCGAAAATCGCGGTGTGAAAGCTAATCTCCGTGGCATTCAACTTGGCTGATCTTAAAGACCACTTGTCTGTCTCCCGTTCACTCTCAGGAAATCTTCCCTCTAGTCTAGCTCTAGTGACTTCCTCAGTAAATCTCAATGCTTTCCCCTCGTAGCCACCCTGGAGTAAAAAGCTTCGAATAGTTGGCGCGGGTGAAGTGCGTTCCCTACCGATGCCGGGGTCTTTCAAGTCGCGGAGAGAAGCCATCCAAACATTCCGTCCATCTTCAGACATGGTGAACCGAGTATCACCCAAAGCGTGCCAGCCGCAAAAAGCGAGTTCGAATACGTGCTTTTGGCCTCCTGCAGCAGCGGTGACAGATGCCATCATAGAAGCAGCGGAAGGCTTATCGATCTCAGCCATGACACCTCGGGCAGACAGAGTACACTCTCGAGATTTCCTAACCACAACAACACAATCAGCGAAAAGAAGGAGCATTCCCTCTCTGAGATTGCCCGATGTGGCGGACGGTCCTACATGGAAGGGTGCTGGAAGCTCAAGGATATCAACTGCAGTAATTAGTCGACCTTCCGGGTGCAGCGTCATTGGCCACGAATCGATTACATTTCGTAGACGTTTGACAACTTGAGACTTGTCTGCCGTCGGAGGATCCAGGGAGCAAATTGAGGTGATAATATCCCTTGCTTTGAGCATAGACTGTAGCGCGGGATGTAAAACTGGAAGACAGTTGACAATGTTGTCAATGAAGAGGCTATAACGTGGCAATCGCTGGACTGGTTCAATAACAGCAGATCGAAGACGCTGCTCTCCAGTCTGCTGAACTCGTTGAGAGAAGCTTGATTGCTGCTTGGTGAAGGTAGTGATGATCTGCGGGAAGTCTTGACTCGCGTTGATGTAATCTTGGTAACAATCAGAAAATTGAGGAAACCATTCGAGCAGTACTTTGGCAAATGCGAGGGCCCCAGTCGGATCTTTCAAGCGTCCAGATGCCCCATACCGAGATCCAGTGGAACCGACGAGAGGGGTTTCTAAGTCACCCATTGCTTCCTCTTCTGTATCGTCCATTACCTTTTTGATATCCGCTAAGAAGGCTGAATTGACTTGCAAGATCCTATCCAGGCTTCGGGGGAACAGTTTTGCTAGGTCTTGCTCAGACGGACTGAAGCTGCCAAACGCCCGGTTCTTGGCTTTTGTTCGGAAGTCATCAGCAATATGATTGACCAATTCATGCATCTTAATGACATATCGTTCTTCAGTGTCAACCAATTCGCCCATCTCCCTGCGTAGAGATAGCTTCTGATCTTTCATGAAAGATCTCGATCGGTTTAGAGACGTGGGTTTCGATGGAGCTCGGCGCAACTTGGAAGTTGGCAGGAATGAAACCTCGCCGAACAGCTTGACTAATGGTGCATACATGCCATATCGTTTCAGCATGGGATCCAACAATTCATCATCATCCATGTCGTCTTCCAATTTATCCTCCACAGGTTCTTCCTGGAAATCTGCGATCGAGCCTGGGGGCAGAACGAGATCCACATCAACATGATTGATGTATTGGGGCCGCAGAGCTGCCCCAATGTCCTCAATCACATCCTTAATATTTTCCACCTTGACCATTGAACCCACCAATTCCCCGGCATGTTGCTCGCCGAATAATTTTGGAGCGGAGCCGGGCCTCCTGCTTCGAGTATGCGACGCTTGTAGGATCAACCCACTCTTCACAACTTCTGGCAATTCCCTGAAGTACTTCAACAGCCCGAATGCCAGACCGCGGCATGTTATGTCTCCTTGCTTCTCGAGCGGCAGGTGGTTTACGGATTGGTGCAGCGGGGACTCGGGCGAGACAGTTATGCGTGGGTAGCTCTGGAATCCCGCAGAGGTGAAGACATGGATTTGAATTCGTGAGTTATTGAGACTCGAGTTGCCCGTCGCCGAAGGCCCGTGGAAAATGAGAACTGGCAGATGGCCCAAGGAAGGATCGGTCGTGTAGTAGAGACTGACTTGTTCCTGCGCCAATATTAGCTCGTCGGTGACTCGAACCATGGTGACGCTGAGTTGTGTTTGCTGGTCGCTGGTACGGTAGTTGGCTAGTCTGGGCCGGTCAATGGGCCTCCCTCATAGCGAAGGGATCTCAAGAAAAGAGGATTCTTCGGATGGTTTACTGTAGCGAATTCGAATTGGTGGTTCTCGTGGTGTGGTGTATCTGGGCGGGGGCATCCGGTTGGGCGAGCAGCAAAAACAAGGTCGACGCGTTTTGGTGACCGTGTTTTCTCACTGAGCTTGTGATGCAGAGCAGATGCAGAGCAGATGCAGAGACGCACAGGGAAAGCCCTCGAGTCGTCGTCGGAGCCCAGAACATGCAAAGCTTGACAACTCGAACATGCACGATCCGGGATAAGCTGGTCTGAGCAGAGAATTTTGCGACAGCGTCATGTACATTCCCTGGCGATATCAAGCCCTCTATCTTTAGAACGTGCGCTGGTGCTTCTCGGAGATTTTTCTCACACCCAGACTCGACGCGATGATTGGTTCGTTTCGTCTGGATGTCAACAATTCCTAGCTGCACGACCCCGCCAAACCTTCAACTCGAAACATCCGTCTCCAAGGGAAATCCAAGAAACGACAACAATCACTTTGTCCCAAGACTTACAGTGGCTTAGCAAATATGTCAACTCAATACGATGTTGATATTCCTTTCTCAGCGAGCCATAACCAGCAGGCTTTCAAGCTCCTCGAACTTCCCCCCGAGCTCCTGGCTCTGCTAGAGTCGGACAAAGCCCCCCCCTCGTAAGTCGCTCTTTCGATATATCTAATCAAATGAAGCTAACAATACGCAGACTCGCCATAAATTCCTCTCCTGCGACCGCTACAACTCCAGGGTTTGCAATCCTCTGCGCCGCCGACAAGAAATACCAGATGCGACAGAAGAACACGTCGAATCCCATCATGATCCTACAACCTTCGTCTACATTTCCTACAGAAGCAGACGATGCCGCGAATTTCATTCCTGCGCCATCCGTAACCACAATTTCAAAGATAGAGGATACAATTGAGTTGATTGTGCAGGAGGTGGAGGCGAAAGCACCTCCGAAGGTCAATAAGTGGCATGAGAAATTCGCGAAGAGTCGGGCGGAAAAGAAAAATTGAAGTACACAAAATATAACATTTTGCTCGATGAAATTTTTGGAATGTATCACTCGAGTGAGGAATCGCTTGACAGAAATACAGATCATTCTTTCAAGGAACAATCGGACGTCGACTGATTCAAATTTCCATATCCCAAGGGGGAACTTTTGGCCGAATTTCCGAAGGACCGCAGTCGAATGCGATCAGGTACGATACAATCTTGTAGGATTTTTCCTCCGCTGCCTTCCATTCCGAGATTTTCAAATCATTTTCAGCTTGTGTAACCGCAGATCCATCGTTGCTTCTCATTGGTTTATGGGAGCTCGCAATGTTGCAGCAGCCTACTTTGATGTAACCACCTCTATTACAGCCTCAAATTTTTCGCATCACAACCCCCAACGACGTTCCTATCTGGTATCTACATCCTCATTTCGTACCCTAGAAAATGAAGCCTCCCAATCGGCCAGCACGAGTTCTACTCCTCGATAATGCCTGGCCTTTCGATACTTCCGCCAACTTACTAAGACTCCATGTCCTTCGATTGCTCTTGCGACGGCTTCAGGTCAAAGACGGCGGGGACACTATGGCTGGTCTCTTCCAAGCATTTGATCTTGTTGTTGCTAGGGACTCTCCGTTTATAAGGCAGTTTTGTCGAATACTAAATTCGTCTGACGTGAACGTATCATGGGCTGATAGATTCTATCCAATCGTGGACAACATCTTTGAAATCGACGGAGATATTCAATTCAAAGGTTTCCAATGGGATACTCAACGCCGTATGCCTCTATCTTTCTTCTGTGTCCTCTCACTTGTGGCAAAAGAACAGGAGACCTTTTACTTTTTCGGTTTTCCTCAGCAGCGCATATCAGTGATCCCAGAGTCATGAGATATATATACGCTCTTATGATACCAGTGTATGCTGAATTTGATGCCTTTGCGAATGTAGGGTGTTTAGCCTGTTGTGTAATAGAACGCCCGAAGGCTCATTCTAATTTCAAACTCAAAGCTAATCCTGATCTATGTAGTTCGCTCACTGCGCATTCATCCCTCGAATAAAATCCTGATCTTGAATACTTATATTCGCCTTAATCAGATTGAAAGATCGTATCTTGTCGATGATGAGCATTCCTAGAAGATGACCGACAGATTTGACCTAATTGACTTGGATTTATATACAGAAGCGTTGTCATGTGAACGTTTACGACTGCCTGCTCATAAAGGCTACGGTCCGGAATTCTATCCTCTGATAATACTCGCAAAGATGGAAGCTCAATTGCTTTACCCCGGCCGTCGTGTAGTCATAGTTGAGCTTAACTCCCTCTTGGGCCCAGGCTCAAACATCTTCCAATTTGCAGAATGGTTTGCAGCGACTCGGGTCGAAGACATATCGAATGCCGATCCTAAAGTTCGAGGATTCGTATCTACTCCAAAGGCACCGGGAGTCGAGGGAAAACGGCATCGAGGGCTCGCGATTCAGTACGAAATTTCTCACTACCGAAGAATGCTACGCGAAGTCTTGCAATCCAGCCTGGGTTATCAGCCTCCTGATCTTGAAGGTTTCGACTACCACAACTTAGCTTTTGATCCACGGCATCTTCTCAAGTCAAGGAGCATCGATACCTTACAATTGATGATTCAAGGTTTCTCGGATTCGCGAAGACTCTGGGAATCAATTAATTCCTGCGTAAAAGGGCTAGGAGGGGCATCTCTCACGGGTGATACAGGGCCCGTCAGCGATCAGGGAAAACCTCTCAGATTGCTGGGACTCGGTGTGTGCAACCATCCTGATACCTAAACATTGACCAACCTGCTGCTTTAGATGGGGGTGGTGTCAGAGGATTATCTGCACTACTTATTCTTCGAAGGCTTCTAGAGGAGGTCAAGGACCAATTCGACCTCGATAAAACACCTCTACCCTGCGAATATTTCGACATGATAGGCGGGACAAGCACCGGCGGGTGAGAATTCTATTTCCTTGTTTGAGGGTTCCATTGACAATCCCGTCGTTGGCTGGCTGACGCCTCTCGACCCTGTCACTTTTATTCGACGTACGCAATGCTACAAATTTGCTTGGCCCGAATTCGGTATCAGATGCTAACTTTCAACAGTCTCATTGCCATTTTGCTTGGCAGGCTAAGATTATCTGTCCATGATTGCATCAAGCTCTATGAAGAGGTCGCAGAAGACATATTCGGCGTGGAGCAACCCATCACCGCTACTACGCGATTTTCATCCAAAAGGTTCAAAGATGTCTTGCAGAAACGCATTCGAGGTATCTTGAATGTCAAGCACGACGAGACATTCCTGCAAGACCCTAAAGTTGCCATAGGAAAAGGCTGCCCAATGTTAGTGAAAATTCTATGTGCCTGCCTCAAATTACTGACAAATTAGCTTTGTGGTCACCATCGAGCGAGATCAGGTGGCAGATCCGGAAGGAGCGATACTACTCCGAAGCTATGAAACAGACCAAGGTATAAGCTTCGAGGAGTCTTGCTATCTCTGGGAAGCCGCATTAGCGACATGTTCAGCACCCATCTTCTTCAGCCCTGCTCAGGTCAAAGACAAAATTCTCGTGGATGGCGGGCTTGGACACAACAACCCTACGGAACACCTCATCGATGAGGCGAAAAAGAGATGGCCGGATCGTCAATTGGGTGCCGTTATTAGCATCGGAACTGGGAAAGCCAGGGGCAATCTTCTTGCCAGAGATATGAAAAGATCTGCGGCGGGTAAGCACCCGGTGGCTCTCATACACGTCGCGAAAGTCTTGAAACATATAGCTACGTCTAGCGAAGCACGGCACAGGTCGGTGTATAATTACTTTCGCGGATTGGACAGACTAGACAGCTATTTCCGATTCAACGTCGATACGGGTATGGAAATTGAGCTTCATGAATACAAGAAGTATGATGAGATCCGCTACCATACTGAAAAGTATCTTAACACACCCGGAATCAAAAGAAGCCTAATCAGCTGCGCCAGAAAGCTGGAAGCGCCAACTATTGAACCAGTTAAGCCTCTTCAACCCCGAACGGAAATTGCTCCTGGGCAGGCATCCGAAACATTCAATGAGGTCGTTGACCAACTTACGGATGAAAACGAGGGACACAACTCATCGGAGTCAGAAAGCGAAAGCCTTCAGCAACTAGTCGATTTCAATTCGCCGGTCCCAATCTATTTGAACCCACTCTACCAACTTGAATCGTCGCGACCGCCCGCAAGGATTGCACCACTCGAGGATATTAGCAAAGCTCCAATTGAGGCTATTGTGGAGCAAAGAGCGCTCGACTGGAATAGTACAAAGCGGCGACAGGCAAGTATGGGAGGAACGCAACCAATCAGCGGGATTGCATATGCCATCGATACCAATTCGCCAGACAGCATACTTGTATTCGATTACAAAGAAACTGGACTAGAGCGGAAAATAGAACCGGGGCTTTGGCGGCTGCATTGGGTACTGTTGTTCCGCCGGTATGACATCGGCTTGAGGGAAGCCGACGCCGAAGCGGAGGGAACAGGCCCCGAACAAGTAAGGGGAGCTACTTTGGCAATTATTCCAGACGCAATTGGAGATTCTGCCGATCTGTCGAGGCCCGAGTCTCCAAAGCCGGCCACAATCCACCTATCTATATACTATGAATCCATGGGTGGCAAGTCAATAACAGTGAGGACTACCGCCATCCTCGGGGCAGATATCCCCTACCCTGCGCCCTCATTTCTAGATGAAAACTGGCAGGGTATTCCAATGGACGGCTTGCTAACCGTAGAAACAATGGATCCGCAACCAAGTCTGAACTTCTGTCTTGACTTTTCGGGTTGGGACGAAGCTACATCGAGAACTGGGACGAGGCATACTTGGACGATATATTTTGGTGGCATCAGGTAGGTTTCGAATGTGGGTCTGGGATTAAGGTTGCGTGCTGACAAGACTAGAATGACTCCGGTCAATGAGGCGAATGTGTAGCTACTTGGGTTTGAATACGGTGATCTCTCATAGAACTACGGGTCCATCACACAGGCAGTTCTCTATTTTGAGCAATATAGACAAAGTGCCTGCCTGAGCGATAACTTCGAATCCTTAGTGCAGATAGTTGGGGCTCAGAAAAGCAAGGATCGAATTGGGGACTTTTCCTCATTCACTTTATTCGGTATACCGCATTCATACTATTCGAAATCATTGAGGTTCATTCAGTCACCCGACCCAGTCCCATGATACCCCTTCAAAGACTCACACGGCAGATAATTCGTTTCAATAAAAGCAGTATCCACCTTAACACCATGCACACCCCTAAACGTTGTCTCCGACGAATCCGAAGGAAAGTAAGGCGCCTTAATCGTGATATCCCCAATCACGCCCACCGGCGCATTCTCTCCCGTCGTAACGCTAGAATTCCACAAATTAAGCATATTATCGCACGTCAGCCCGTTGCCAAACGTAGGCTGATTCGTAAAATTAACATAGCTGTCCCAAGTTAACACAGTCCACATTTCACAGAATTCCTATCAGAACATACAACTCAACAGGCCAAGGCCCAACATCCCCACTAGGCACAAAACTCGTCGTAACAAGCGCATCTTTACTCAAAGCCCCATAAGCATTGGAAAATATGCCCCCAATCGAGGCGTTATACCCATACGCTTGCCCACTGGGCTCGAAATCCGCTGGTAAGGGAATGGTGCCGTACCCCGCTGTTCCAGCTTGTGCGGCGAGGTTGGTAGCGGTCACGGGGAGGTATTTGGAGTAGACGAAAGACGAGTAACCGTCTCCGAGGATGTCTATGAAGGGGTATGATAGTCCCATTTTCTGTGCTCGGGGGATTTGGTGTTAGTGGGCTGGTTAATGAGGGGGTAAGAGGTGATGAGTTACTTGAAAATCTGGGATTGAGAGGCCTGAGTCTCGGATATCGTGGTCGAGACCTGCGCGGACTACGAACTGTACGTTGTAAGTAATGAGGACTTAGAGATTTAAGCAGTTTCAAGTTACTGGATAGCTATCAGCCGGAAAGCCCGGTAACAGCTCCTCGTATGCTTTTCTCAAGATCCCATATTTAGCTGGAATGATACTTCGCGCAAGGCTGTAGGGAATCGGTATTACGGCAATAGTGCCATTGGTAGTACCGGTTGTTTTGTGTGGATATTGAGATGCGATTGGGTTTGGGGAGGATCCGCTGTCGGTGGCAGAAGGCAGGAGGGATGAGGCTGCGAAGCCGGGTAACAGTGGTATGAGGGTGAGGATGGGGAGATGCATGCTCGGCGAAAATTTGACGATCCCGGAGGGTTTTGAGACAAATGAGGAGGCTTTTCTTGTTCCTCCTTCACAGACTGCTTTGTTTTTGATTCTCAATTGGAGGGGTTCTCATCGTAGGGTCCAGGTTACGTCAAATGAACGAGCAGAATAACCTAGATTACCTAGCCGCCCTTTAGCACGGGCAATTGTGATCGTCGAAACCTAACCACTCGGGATCGATTTTAGCTAGTCGAACTAAACTTTATTTGACCTGGAGCTTCTTCCTCGACCAATCACCGTTCGGTTTTAGGAAACCTTTATCCTGATGCGGAGGATATTTGAATCCTTGAATCGATATCTCAAGTGATCGAAATGACCGAAGAAAAAGACTTCCACATAACGCTCTCAAATTTCAAAACTGCACGAAGGAGCAGGTGGAGGCAGAGTGGAGATTGTAGAAACTGCATCTTGTGGTCGGTACGATGGGCCTTCGTTTGTTCCCATAGGTGCCGGATTTTCCTCAAAGTCAAACCCAGGACGAAGTTCAAACCGACAAAACTCAGCAATAGGGCTGGCAAATTTGACTCTGGTGAAGAAACTCTGCATCCTAGGGAATAGAATGTTATTCTGTATTACCTACTTACCGGCATTGCTCAGTAGCAGCCAGAATACTTGGATCAATCGAACCGTTGAGAACGGTGAATAGTTCGCTCTGAGCTGAGCTGAGCTCAGTTGGACCCATCAGCGCCATTTTCAGCACCAGTAATTTAATATTCGGAGACCGGTACAACCTAGCTACCGATCGGCAGGGCCATTTCGTCGAGCAGCTGCTATAAACGCCATCGCCTCCAACTTATCGCCTTTCACGCGGAAGGTATAATCAAGGATCCTTATGGTGACCAGCTCAAGCTCGAATCCCTTGTTGATCCACTGCTCAGGGACATTCATCAGTGTTCACATACCTAGTTTAAAATGACCCACAGAGATTAGAAGTAATTATTGCGTTACTGAATAACGTCTTCGCAGCGTCTTCTTCCGACGAGAGCGACGCAGCGAATGGATGAGATAGCCAAACATTGTAACTCCCCGGCCGAAAGGCATCTGGTTCAACAAATTCTAGAACTATGCGAAGTATTCGAAAAGGTTGAGAAGTTTTGTTGAGAAGTGTGTCTATGTCTTGATCAGTAAACACGAATTCGAAACAGCACAGCCTTACGGAGCTACCCCACGTCGCATGGGACCCCTAATATTCGTCCGGATGGAGATCAGAATCCTGCAGGCACCGGCTCAAAGATGTGATATCGGGCATTTTTCTTCCTCCGATTTCTGATGATTAGTGAAATTGGGTTGGGGATATGTTCCTTTCGACTATGATCACTATCCATCAAGCTCAGCTCAAAGGTACAGTGCTGCAGTACAAAAGACTTGTATAGTCCTTGACCTGAGCTTTTGACTTCACAACAATCAGTCCAACAATAGTCTCATACCTGATCTTGCAGCACCGAAGAACACATCAAAATGCCGCTCCTCAAGTTCTATATTTCCCCCAATCAGCTCACTGCTGCTGAGAAGCAGGAACTGGCCACGGTTCTCACAGCACGCTATGCTAGGGCTATGCCCGCGTTTTTCGTGGACATTGTGTTCCATGAGGTTCGCAACTCCCTCTTATTCCAATTTGAGTAAGCTGACCACAAACGGCAGGTTCCAGAAGACTCCTTCTTCGTCGGGGGAGAATTGACACAAGGGAAATTCATCAGGTTGACCTTGGAGCATATTGCCGTCAACTTCTCCAAGGAGGGTGAGAGGGGCGAGGCAATGACCAGCACGTTCCTGCCATTCGTAGGCGAGGTTTTCAGGGAGAGATTTGAACATAGGGGATGGAGGTACGCTTGTTTCGCATTGTTTGCTCTCGAACTGAAACACGTCGTGGGAATGAGAGAAGAGTAGCTGATTCGTGTGTGATAGATGGGAGTTCAATATCATCGACTCGGACAACAAGTACTGGCGCCTTCAGGGGTACCCAATGCCGCCGCTTGACAGCGAGGCAATTGAGGTTTGGAAAAGGGAGCAGAAAGGATCGGCATGGCAGTAGGAAGTTTTTGAGCAAGACAAATGGAGTCAAGCGTGGTCGCTACCGTCCGTTGAAAGAAGTAGTAGAATGGCGGTGGAGGAAATAAAATGGAAAATATCATTCGAACCCGTAGCAATTGATAATGATTTCATCCTGAAGGTCAGTCAGAAGCGAGATATGAAAGCCCAAATCGACAAGACAAAAAAGACACGACATCCCATGGAAAGTGATTGAAAGTGACATTGTAGTGATACGCAGAAAGCCCGCTGCCAGTCCTAAGCACCTTGAGAAGAACAAAGCTAGCTTTTCGGGCCTTCTCTGGCATGACAGCTGCACCATGTCTGAGCTCGAGCTCTAGCTCAAGACCCAAACAGCAAGCCACTACCGATATCGCTTCACCCGCACGCGCGGTGAGAAGTTACTTGTCTCGCAATGGACAGAAAAAGCTGCACTGATTATTGCCCATTGAATCGTGAACGTCCCACTCGGTGTGGAACATTCAGAATTAGTGCCGCTTCTTTTGTCCTACAGGAGCCTGTCAGGGCTGGGGCCTCCAGCTTCGTAGAGACTTGAATGATCATGAGGCTAGCAAGCTTGAACTATCAGCTCATTTCCTTTCAAAAGTACTTTTGTGGAATAAATCCTGCGACGGTGAAGGTGAGTTGCTGTTGGTCGTCGGGAAAATATGAAGTTGCAAAGACGGCCGGAGGAGGTTGGGGATCGGCATTTGACTGGGGGAGACAAGACAAGCTTCTAGAAGCGCGCTAGAAGGCTTCTCTCTCTCTCCAAGAGTCCAATACCTTAATCTCTCCCACAATTTTCGAAAATGGGGCCCTGGGGAAGGGCTAGATGGCTTCCAGAAGCTGTCATCTTCCACAGAAAGGAGAATACTGAGAATACTTTGCAGGTGTCGCTAATCGAGCCAAGAGTCATGACCTTGAGGCTTGAGCTGTTGTGCTTGCAGGACAATGCCCTGCCAGAATATTGGAAAGCCGCACTACTACTAATGACCAGCAGTACAAGGCAAGAGCAGGGCATAATGAAGGCTTGAAGACTTGAAGGTATCTTAGTCAACCAATACTAGGACCGGCATCAACTTGTGCTGTCGGAAGTGGAAGATAAGTGCAACGAGTCAGGCGGGAATCGCCTGCAGCTTCCTCGAATAATCCTCGAATAACCTCATCTCCTGACTGCCTGCCTGATTTGACAATTTGTCGAAAAGTTACTAGCAAGTGCTTCCTCGCCAGATGTTGCCTGATCACAATATCACAATACAGAAACCATCATGCATCAGTGGAATGTGCGAATGGGTTTTTGTGTTTTTGACATCGAGACTCTCTGACGCGAATCCAAAACGCCTCTGTGGATAACCTCAATCTCAAATTCAACAAAGAGGCTGAAAATATTCGAGGTGAGAGGAGTATCTGGGGCTTTTCCGCCTCTCCAGGTTCCACAATACTCCCGAGATAACTAGATATCGGACCATGGGGACGATTGTCTAACTCGATTCGACATCTCTCAGCGAAAGTTGTCGCGGCGACAAAGGGCGCGCCGAAGGAGAAGCGCCACGCGAAAGACCTGGATCGATCTGCATCTCAAAATTCTGTCTTCGGCGAGTCCTCGGAGAGCCAATCAAGCCTTCATACTAAATTCATGGAAGGGACCCGGATACCTAGGCAATGGTCGAGCCAGGTCGTCCCACCGTCAAAGACCGGACTCCAAGCTAATGATTTGGGTTTGAGCTCGAGATGCCTTTACCGAACAGCTAGGCTTGCATCGCGCACTCAATAAGGGGGAAAGGTAGGTCTAGTGAATTCGGCTTCTCAGTGGCTCTTGGGAGTACGGAGATCTGGGGCAATCGAGACGTGTGGGCTAGCTCCCTTGTCTGATATGGGGATCTGGAGCCGGGGATTCTCTGGGGACGACTTCAAGTGAATCAACTGTATAAAGATACGGCGACACCCAGTGGTGATTCACTTCATCATCAGCTTCTCAATCACATTCTCTGCATCATTCACTCGTCTTCAAGACTTTGAGAGTCTTGGTATAAATCCCTCTTCCTCCTTCACTTTCTCGATCATCAACCTTCCTTCACCACCACCGATACGCACAATGGCTGGAGGTGTCCCCATAATAGCACCGACCCTTTCGACGAAGCCCTTGAGAGGCAGAGAGCTCATATTTCCCCTCTCTCTGGTCATCTCCCTGTTCTTCCTATGGGGTTTCAGTTATGGACTGCTTGACGTGTTGAACAAGCACTTTCAAGTTGTTCTCAAGATCACCAAACTCCAATCCACCGGTCTACAGGTCGTCTACTTCGGCGGGGGCTACCTTCTCTTCTCTCCGATTGCAGCGGAGGTAATGAAGCGGAAGGGGTACAAGACTACAATCCTGATGGGCTTGTCTCTGTATTCTCTTGGAGCTATCTTCTTCTGGCCAACCGCACATTTCAGCACATTCCAAAACCGTATCGCCAGCTTTGGAGGCTTCTGTGCCTGTACTCTTGTGATTGCCTGTGGTCTTGCCACCCTCGAGACAGCAGCCAACTCCTACGCAGTTGTCATCGGTGATCCATCCAGCGCTTCAGCCCGTCTGCAGTTCTGTCAGTCGTGGAACGGTGTTGCCTCTTTCATTGGCCCCTTGATCGCCTCCAAATTCTTCTTCACCGGTGAGAATGCCAACAATCTCACCAATGTTCAGTTCGTGTACCTGGCTGTCGCATGCGCTGGTGTCGCCATTGCGATCCTCTTCCTCGTCACCAAGCTTCCCGAAGTCTCAGAGGAGATGCTCAACTCCTCCACGACCGAAGAAAACTTCGCTACCGATGAGTTTGGAAATGAGATCGGACAAGGACCGCTATACAAACAATATAACATGATCTTCGGCTTTATTGCTCAATTCTGCTACGTCGGTGCCCAAGTAACCATCGCCTCCTTCTTTATCAACTACGCCACTGAGAACGCCACTTTCAGCTCCCCTGAAGCTTCAAAGATGCTGTCCTACGCCTTGATTACCTTTACTGTCGGCCGCTTCATCGCCACTGCTCTGGCGACTGTCTTCCAAGCTGATTTCCTGCTCATGGTCTACGCTGCCCTCGCTATTGCTCTTAACGCCTACGTCTGCGCTGGCCACGGTACCTCCGCTGTCGCTATCCTCATTGTCATCTTCTTCTTCGAGGCCCCGATGTACCCCACTCTCTTCACTCTCGGCACAGCCAACTTGGGCCGTCACACACGTCGCGGTGCCGGTATTCTCGTGATGGGTGTATCTGGCGGAGCAGTCTTCCCACCAATCCAAGGTGCTATCGCCGATGCCGCCGGTACTAGAATCTCCTACGTTGTGCCCTTGATTGGCTTCGTGTATGTGCTCGGATACGTGACTTTCCACTGGATGAGACATGGCAAGCACATCATGCGTGTCAAGGATGTTGTTGTTGCTGCTTCATACCATGGCGGTGCGCTTGGTGGTGCTGTAGAGGAGGTTCATTATGATGGTGATAAGGAGATTGTACCCAAGGTTGTGGAGGCGGAACTTTCGCACTCTTCGTAGATGCATATACCAAATGGAGCTTTTGGAGGGGATGGGAGTTAAGGAAAGGGTTGCATTTGCATTGTATATATTTCATGAGGCATGAGACGCGATGAGCTTTAGACTAGATGATGATGATGAGATACCAGAAAGAAAGAATAGAATTATAGAAGATTTGACCTCAGTTGTTAGCCTTTCTGCCGTACAATGTATGCAGTAAAAGAATCCAAAACAAAAGAAGTTGTCAGCAATTTTGAAGTTCGCTGGAACGCAATGGAGATAGAGATATCAGCTCGTACATCGTTTCGCGAACGCAAACTCACCTCAGCCCTAATCGATTGAGGCGAAAAGGCAACTAGATAAATTTGTATTGAAGGGGTATTCTTGCATATTGAAAGCCTCATTCTTAGACCAGACTAAGACTAAGTCTATTCCCATCCTTCGACGCCTCCTAATCCACCACCAGGATCGCATGAAAGAAACCGGCGGCCACCAAACCGCCATTCACTCTCGTGTTCAAGAGACATTTGATTTCCGTACTCATCCTCGTTCAGAATACCGCTGCAAATTACTTCTTATCGCCCTCATCTCTCTCGAGACCCCAGATTCTCTCGTCTAGGATCTTACTCTCGTGTCTGTTTTTATCGATTTGTTCCTGCCTGCACACGATGAGCCAAAATCCCATTTCACGGGAGGGTGGTGGCACTTACAATTTAGAAGTATATACCCCGAGACCTAGAGCGATGCATGCCACTAGGCCGGTTTTCGAAAGGCCAGAGAGAAGAGGGCGCATTTTGGGTAATCTATCTGCCTTCTTTTTTCTCTAGGATTTGTTTCTGGACGGTCAATTTGTTTTCGAGGCGGCGATGCTCTCGATACCTGTTATTTTGTTAGTGGAAGAATTTCTGCAGGGAATGAAGGGGGGTCTACTTTTTCGCAGCGTAGGTGGCCTGAAGGGAGGCTCCGACGCTTGCGAGGCCGAAGAAAATCTTGTTGAGTTGTGTGTAATACATGGAAGATTTGGAGGGTTTTGTTTGAAGGAAGGAACAAATTTCGGAATCGTGAGTGAGTGAAGTCAGTCTGGAAGTCTGGAATGCTATCTGCTTGTCCCCGTCACGTACCCAGGTATTCAGCGACAGCCAAAATTACTGTACTAGCGCAGGAAAATATGACGGCTTCCCTCAAAAACGTCAATGTTGATCGCGACACTTGAATACACTTCATTGCACAAACAAAAAGTGTGCCGTATTGGCGGCGCTTGTTAATTCATCCCGATTAGGAATCTTCTCACCTACCTACCTTCCTGCCTTATTAACATGCCCGCCGTTTTACTTTCTTCCACCCTTTCTCTTACAACAAGTTGAATACACTACTTAAATATTTTTGTTGCCACAAACCTAGCTTTTCAACAAAAGATGTAATTCCAGCAAAGATGCTCATTCGACCGAGTACCCTCGCTTCCACCCCCCTTTTCAGCGAAGGCTTGCAGCCTGAGAATGAGCCATCCAATCATCTCCCAAATTCATCCACCATGAAGGGCGGGATGCGAAACCTCAGCAGATCGTAATACGGTATATTCCATCCGAGCAGCCCATCGGTGCGGCAACGTATCTCTGCACAGCCTCACTCTGAAGCTGGTCATAGTTGCATTTGAAGGCGCGGGGCAGAATTTGCGGCAGATATCAAGCTCCAGGCAGACCTGTTGCCTTTCAGCTTAGCCTTATGATTTGGAGATTCTTTTGAGAAACGAAAAAGTATATTCTAATGTCGCTCTAGAAAATTACAACCGCTTTTCGGTAGCCACACAATGGAAAACGTCTCAACTGCGACAGCGACCGGCGCCCAGCCTTTGAGACCCCTCGTTCCTTCTTCAATAACATCAAGCGTCTCCACATTTGAAAATAGTCATGATGGGTCAGATTTGAAGGCATCAAGCTCGTTCACCGAGTTCTCAGTCGACGATGATGTAGGAAATAATGGAATCGATAGCAATTCATCGACCAAGCCTCCTCCGGTCGAGCCACACCGAATGAGATATAATCAAGACGAGCTGCGGGGAAGTTTTTCTCAGTCAGACTCAGCAGCATTCACGTACGAACGGTTGGATCCTGTCCGAAAAGAAATTCGACTCCTCCACATCAAGAATCTGATGCCGGATGGTCTCATTGAATGCGTCCTGACCCACGTGTCCCTCATGGACCAGCCTACATATAGGGCATTATCATATTGTTGGGGAGAAGAGAGTCCAAAGAAGCAAATTCTACTTAATGGGTTTCTGATCGATATTCGTGCCAATCTCTATTCAGCGCTGTGGCACATTGCTTCCAATGGCAACCACACTGTCTGGGTGGACGCGCTTTCTATAAACCAAGACGACCTTGGGGAACGTGCTGACCAGATTCAATGTATGAAGTATATTTATCATAAGGCTGAGACGGTCTTGGCTTGGTTAGGTGATGCAGATGAGAACACCTCTGCAGCCCTGAACCTAGTTGGAAGGCTGGCAACCCGCATGATCGGTATTGGTTCAAATGTGTTACCCAAGGAGGTATTTCATCTGATATTCGACTCTTCGATGAACGCCAACGACTGGAAACCCCTCGAAGCATTATTTCAAAAGGAATACTGGTCCCGAGTTTGGATCATACAGGAGCTTGCTGTGGCAAGGCATTGTTTCATAATCTGGGGTGATCAAGCAATCACCTGGGAATCCGTCAGTTCTGCTATTTCAACGTGCCGCGAATATCTTGATGCATGCGAAAGACCCAGAATCAACCAGCCATTCGATCTCCCTTCCTATTTGCCTTCGGATGCTGTTGGTTACCGAACAAACCCGAACCTGCCTCCTGGCAGTATTGCTTGGTCGGGGGCGGAATCAAACGCACCTCGCGAGCAAGGGAACCAAATAACCCAAAACAATTACACATCACTCATTCAAAAGCCTGACTTGTCTGATCTCCGGAGACTTCTCAGTCAGTGCGACAGCATTATGGGATTAGATCGCTTTCGTGCAGACTTCATTTCTGGAAGGGCAATCGACTTCATTGAAGCCTTGATGCGTAGTTCAAAATCCCGTGGAAGTGACATACGAGACAAGGCTATCTCACTCTTAGGCCTGACTCATAACGGCTTCGATTTCATACCACTTCCCAACTATACTCAGTCTCCAGATGACTTGAGTATTGAAATCACAGCGGTATTGATGAAGAAGCTCAATTCTTTACGGTTCTTATCTTATTTTTGGAACCACCGCCGCCCAGCCAAATATCCTGTGCCTTCTTGGTCGATTGAATGGTTGAATTTGCAGTCTTACAGTTTTGTCGACCAGGATCTTAGGCTCCTTTTGACAGGCGAAGAGCAAAAGAACATATATTTTCGCGGCAATACAATTATTCAGAGATATTTCGTCAATCGTACAAAGCCTAGGCTCGTTATTTCGGGACGAACACTTGAGTTACGCGGAAAATGGATTGGTACGATAAGTGATATCAGTAAAACATTGGCAGAGGTCTTGGAAGAAGCTACCTGTGTAGAGGTGCAGGAAAACTCACAAACTTCGGGGAGCGACATGGATGATGCCTGTTCCGAAAAAAGCTCCTCATTGGAACCAGACGTACATGGTGAGAGGTCTGGCTCAAGTGCCTCATTCCACTCCGCCAGGTCTATGCAGCCCGACCGAGACACGATCGATGGGATACAGGGACCACCGAAGCAATCACCCAATACTGGCGAGACTGAATCCTCCAGCGAAAAACCTTCTACCTCGGCGAGGAATGACTCTTTAGAGGTGGAAGGGCTCGAAATTCAGGCTGAACCCGGGGACGAGGTAGAAGAGGACACAGACGATTCATCGACGGATGAAATTGAGGATGCTGACGCTGACAATCCATATTTGGATATAACAGAGGCTACCAAGGCTTTGCTACAGGCCTTTACCATCTATGCAGATCTTCCGTTGAAAGAAAAAATAGACAGCCTTACAGAACACCAATACACAACAAGTACTGCAAGGATTGATTTAAAGGAGCTAGTCGATCATGAGTCGGCCATTTGGCTAAAGGAACTGAGCAGCTTCGAATTCCAAGATTGCCCGTTTTGGTTATGGCTGGAACACCCTCAATATTTTTACCTCAACAACCACAAAGAGCGTACGTCAGGGCTTTTCACCAGAAAAATCCGTGTTGGTGGTTCGTGGGAGCCGCGAGTTGACCGTTCAATTATCGTTCGCATTCGAGAGGAGTTGCAAAAGGTCTTGGACCGTGGCGTAAGACTCATCAGCACCGCGCAAGGATACATCGGCTGGGGTCACCCCGACGCCAAAGTTGATGACAAAATTTGGCTGCTGTCTGGAAACCCAGTGCCTATCATTTTGAGACCAGTTCCGGGCGGTTATGTTATAGTGGGCGATGTCTATTTGTACGGGGTTCTGGATGGCAGGGCGACAGAGGCATTGGTTGAGGAAGATCTCGATACCATCAAGATATTTTGAGTCTAAGCTATATTAATCATGTGTTACAATTCATTAGCAAGCGATCTATTCTAAGGTTTGATGAACGGGAATGAGTACTTACAAACGAAATGGATTTGCGTTACACAGCGAATTGCTCCATAGCTCCTTCCCCCTCCTATAGCTGATCCGTTGAGTACAGCCTGCATTTTTTGGGGCCTTCTATTGTAGCTATCTTTGACCAAGCATGCTCCCAGCATTGAGGAGGAAAAGATATAACCTGAAATCCCTCGTAATTAAGAAACTTCAACTATTAGTAAGTGCAACGTACCTACGCAGTAGTGGAGGGTATTGCAGATGCCCAGCAGTTCTTTCCATTGGAAACGAGGAATTCGGTCCTTGTGGTAAATGCTTCTTAATATTCATATTAACAATTCTCTCATGATGATCCTATGAACAAACATGTCTCATCCGACACGTCCAATGCATATTTCTAACGAACAATATACTATAAAGTACTCATGCATGATGCTCCGGTCCATGCGCCTAATCCATAGTTCAAACATAAACAACGCCATAATATCCCAATGTAGCATTATGAAGAGCCGTCAACTCGTTGCAGGAAATCTCGTATCCGGGGTAGCTCGACATCGGCATCGCTTTCCGTGGCGCGGACAAGAGCCTCTGCCAAATCATCCACGTTCTCTGTACCAGTGCACAGAGCGATAATCTTGCGGTACTTAGCTGCTAATTCAGAGCTCTTGCCTTCGAGACCGCGGACGTCTTCTTCTAAAGCTTGATTGTTTGCTTTGTAGGCATTTACTCGAGCGCGGAGAACGTGCGTTGGTGGGAGAGAACCGAGGAGTTGCCGTTGCGCCTGATCGAGCATGAGGGGTTGGTGAGGATTGGGGTTGATATTTGCCAAGACGTTCGCAGGTGCTGCGCCAACAGGTAGTGACAGCCCCTTATCTGCGTCGCCTAATTGCATGTCGACTTCCCCAGCGACCTGACCCATCTGTCGTTGCATTTGTTGGAGCTTGGCGCGCTCTTCGTTGACTGCTCTAGTGAGGTTTGCGATCTTTAATTTCCGGGTACTCTGTTCGCTGGCTCTTGCTTGAAGTGCTTCGACTCGGCGACGTTGCTCGCCTAACATTGCGGAGGATTCTCTTAATTGGGCATGTAGAGTGTCAATCCTAACTTGCTTTGTCTCCATTTCTCGGGCGAACTCGTTCTCAGCATCTGATACTAAGGAGGAGATAGCTACAAAAATTAGAAACCATTTCTTTGTACGGCACAAAGGAACTTACATGAAATAATGTCGGTACTGCTCTCCTTCGTACGTGATTTGTAGTTGTCCGGAGCTGGTATCCGGGCAGATTGAGGCTCAGTATTGGGCTTGTCTCCAATGTTAAAATCGTAAGGAGCAAGTCCAGAGTGATTCCTAACTCTGTTGTCTGCGCCTACTTCAAGAAGTTGGTTGATGATACTAGCATTTCCAATTCTAGCTGCAATGTTCAAAGCTGTGTCGCCAGATCGGTCTTGGATATTTACTACTTCAGACATGAAGCGGCCGAGATTCATCGAGTCGGCAGGAGCGCCATTACTCAAGGATTGTTGGCTGTTTGGCGCAGTGCCTGCACGAACAACAAATTCGAGAAGTGACTCCAGATAGTACTTGCTGGCAGAGCTTCGTCCCTTGACTGCGGATGTAAGAGCAATATGATGTAAGACTGTTCTGCTACGGGAATCGGTAAAGTTGATTGTGGAGCTGAGAAGTTCGAGGACATCAGTGAAGGTGCCCATGTCGAGGTTGTTCGTGACTAGGCAAGAACGCATCAATGCGGTCTCTCCCTGGTGATTGACCCGATTAGGACTCGCCCCAGCAGCAACCAAAGCCTTCAGTAAGGGAATCCTAGCAAGGGTTGCAGCCCAGATCAAGGCCGTGTTGGATGAGCCATCAACTGGCATATCAAGGTCTTGCGGCGATAGAGTACGCAAGGCTTCATGATTGCTGAAGTCCGAATCCGGGGATTCCGCAAAAAGAGTCATTAAAAGGCACTTTTTCTGGTCGAAGTCTGGGATAGTTTTCCCGTCTAGAGGTGGCATCGGTATATTTGCATCTTCGCCCTGCACACGCTGCGAGTTGTACATGAAGGATTCGTTAGGCTCCGTAGGGGAACCGTCTCGCATTGACGCATCGTAGTAGGCGCCTCCTTGTTGAGGATCACTATCATTGGGCGAGGGTCGCAGTCTCTTTCTTGGGGGTTCCTCGAAGTCTCCGTTGCGCAAGTCATCTGGCATTCCTTGGGAGAATTGAGTTGCATAAGCTGAGTCTTGCCCGTTAGCATTGAAGCTGTCGTTCGAGGCGAAGCTTTGCATGCTTTGCTGCGAGCCACCGGGGAAGGCTGATTCCTGTGAACCAAGATGCTGTTGCGAGGATGACTGTCTACTGAAGCTCGCTGGGCGAGTGGCAGCAGTTCCGTTCCTCATTCGAGGTACTGGAGAATCGAATCGTGCTTTGCTAATTGCTGCAACAGCATGTGATGCCGTACTCGAGATGTTTTTGAAGAATGTTCCTGACTGGCCACCCGACCTGTTCTCCGCGCCGGAGCTGTACATGCGCTTTCGTTGCGCGGCCATCGCCTGCTCCTTCGTGGGAGTGTCTATTCCACCTCGTCCTGCGACACCTCCATCTTGTCCCATATCATATGTAAGGAGCGGCCGGAGTAGCTCCTCGACACCGTATTGCCGGCAGAACTCTAGTCCTCTATCAAACTTAATCCAGGTCCCTTGGTATTTTCCATAGCCACCTTGGACTTTTTCGTGTTCTCCGATCAGAATTTCCTTTTCCAGCACCTTTGTGCGCTTGCCCTTTTCGATGCCCGCAACTTTTAATATTTGAGTGGCATTCAACCAGCTATCCTTGCGCCGGCGCATTACTGCAACATTATTGACTTCCATTTCATACACGTCCACTCCTGAATAGACAGCCTTCAATGGGTCGTTAGTATACATAATTCAGGGGATATAGCGCTATGCTGACCGAGTATATCTGGGGCGCAGAGTCCCTATGATTGCGCCCATTGTTCCCTCCGTCATACTGTCTGAATGGTCCTGACTGCTGCGACACTACATTGCTTCCTTGAGAGCCTTGGCTCATACTGAATGACATATTCGGGCGCGATTCTTGGTCCTCGTAAGGACCGGCGGTAGAAGAGAAAGACCGACTGCTGAGGTGGTTCTGGCGAGAGTGTGAGGTGGTCGCAAGGGGTTGGGGGTTCGAAGTGATTGCTGCCGAGGCCATAGGGGTTACTGTCTTGGGAAATTGGAGCGCCGGAGAGGAGAGGAGGTGGTTGTCGCGTCACCTTCGAGGTGAGCTGAGGAGGAGGGGAGAGTCAATATCGCGCAGCTCGAGTCTTCTCTTTGCGAGCGCTGTTGAGTATATTGTCGTCGTCGGTGATTGTAATTGCTGGAATTGCCTCTGGCGATCTGGGACAATCTCAAGCCCTTAGAGACCGGGACAGGACAGGACAGGGTAACGCGAGGAGAGGACGAGAGACCGCGACGTGTTCGTGTTGAGTGGTTGTGTGGTGCGGGATTGGCTGAGATTGGCGGAATTTGGCCCCAAATTTAGCGAAGAGGGAGAGGATGGGACGTGGGAGAGGAAATGGGACGTGGACGCGCCTTGTTCAATTTGCTCCGACAATGGCCGCATGCACAAGACACCACCTACAGCAATGACTCGAATGCACAGTTCCGTTGGTAAACAATGAAGGCATTCAAAATCGCTGCAGAATTGTTTTCACCCAGCCCGATATTCGCTGGTAAGAGGTATTTCTTCGATACAGCCCAAAAATGGTAAACGCGTCTGGCTACGGTGGCCCAAGCTCCAGCCATTTCTGATTCTGATGCAATATCAAAATGAATAATTGCCTTAACCGGCTCCTATAACAAACAGACATGCTACTGCCAACCCGTCGCCTTCCGTCTCGTGTGCGTTTCACGAATCTTTCACCAGATCGTCGCTCCTGCGTGCATTTCTCAATTTATTCCCCAGGTCATTCGCCAGATCCAGCTTCAATAAAATCGGCTACTCCGCCCATAATTCCCGAACGAAGTCCAGAAGAGCAAACAGCTGAGGAAGGGCAAGAAAAGAAAACCGAAAACTTTGTGGCAGAGAAGCCTCTCCCAAATCCCCTTCACGTCTATCGATCCCTTCTCCGCGCCTTGACATATCTCCCCGACTCCTGGGCTCGAACAATCCTGCAGAATCAAATCAGAACGGAATTCAAGACAAGCAAGCCAAAGAAATCCGTGCACGGGGCGGATTTACATCGTCGACGATTGAAAGAAGGATTACGAGATGCAAGATGTATACAGCGAGCTGGCAATGGAAATCGAGAAGCACTGGAGAAAGTTCTTTTAATCGCATATGGACGACTGGGCAAGCGGAGGAGAGAATTGTTGGGAGATCTGCTGAAGCGCGATGATGGAGAGCCGCTCACGACCATTCCCCTAACCAAGAGTCTCAGGGAAAACAAACTTTTAGAAATCCTCCAAAGACTACCTGCACTGCACCACCTGTCTACTCAGAAGTTCAGTACCTTTATCAAAAGCCAGACCGAGCGAACTCCCGCAGGTTCGGCGTATAACAGACCAAAGCTAAAATTATTGATACCTCCGATACCGAAGGAGAATATCTGGGGACGCCCGGTACCGAAATCACGACAAGTCAATATTGTCAAGAAATGGTGGTCTGAGACGCTGGATAGGGTCTTCCCGCCAGTGCCTCAATCCGAATGGGATCGACTACGAGATCTGTCGAGGGGTGCAATTCGAATACCGGAACGCATCCCGCGCCGAGCATACCGAAACCCGACAGGGAGTATTGAACAAAGACACGAGATGGTTTTAGAGCAACTGAAGAACTCTAGAGCTGGAGGTAATGTCGTTTTCGACCCAAAACAAGGCCTTTACCTCAAAAGAGAAGAAAAGGACGAAGATGCAGAGATGGTGCCGCAAAACTACCAACGGACAATGCGGAGGTTGTATAATAGCATTTGGAATTTGACGCCGGTGATGTGGAGAGATGAAGAGACAAATGACTGGAACGTGAAATGGGGGGAAATGAAAACGGAATTCCATTCAGGAAAGATTCCACAAGCTTCTGAAGCGGATCCCTTTTTCGACGATTTGCCAAACGCACGGCCTGCGCCCAAGAGGCTCTCTAGGATCGCAGAGAGGAGAGCAAAACTTAGGCTGAGGAAGCAATCTAGGATTGTGGAAGGGGGCAATACGGACGCGAAAGAGGTTATACAAGAACCAAAAGGATGAGGTTGAAAGAATACGGATAGCTTCGATGAGGAAAGCTTCTCCATCCTAATGGCAAACTTGGATTGCCGGCCAGAAATATGCCCACTTCGAATCAAACCTCCCTTGACGCATCTCCTTTGCAGAATCGATCACTGTGAGGAAGCATATTACGACTATTACTGGAAAGCAATCAAATACAACCCCCAGACTTTTGTACCATCTAAATACACATACCCCAAATGTAATGCTATATTATCGTACTCTTGTCAATTTCACTCCGCCCGCCCAGCCAACCTCCCCAACGCCTCCCCATCAACCCTCATCCCAACCCAGCCCTCCATCCTCGTCGCCCCAACACTACTCCCCTCATAAAACCGAATACTAGGCTCATTCCACTTCAGCACACTCCACTCCAACCTCCCTCCACCCATCCCCACAACCTCCTTCGCCAATTCCGCCAACAGCCGCTGCCCATACCCTTTCCCCCTCTCGCTTTCCCGCACATACAAATCCTCTAGATACACCCCCGGCTTCGCTCTCCACGTTGAGTAGTTATAAAAATATAACGCTAGGCCTGCTGCTTCGCCTGAGGGGTTGAAGAGGAGCAGCGCGCGGGCGGGACGAGAGGAGGAGATGCTGTCGCCGGTTGAGGGAGTGCTTGTGTGAGGCGCGATGGAGGGGGAGGGGGCGAATGCTATTGTGGAAGAGAGGGATTCCAGGGTTGCTTCGACGGAGGAGGATTCTTTTTCGTAGTCGGCGAGTTCTTGAATTAATTGTAAAATAGTTGGGACGTCTGTTGCCGTGGAGGTGTTAGAGGTGCGGGGTGGATGGCGGGGTAATTTTTGGACGTACCTTCGCGACGAGCATGCCGGATGGTTGTTCCTTGGGGGACGGGCATTTTTGGAATTTTGTGGTGGAGAGAAATTGGATAAGAGAGGGAAATGTGGTTTATATGTGGGTTGAGAGGAAGTTGTGGTGGTGAAATGTCATGTCAAGGGCGTTCGGTGGTGGGGTTCCTTGACGTTTTCTTTTTCTGCAGGGCGTTGCCGCTGAGCATGCAGGTACGGGAACTTACCGGGGAAAATCCCAGATGTGAATCTGAATGGAATTAAAACCTTAAATGATAGCCATCAGAAGGATGCAGATAAATCTTCTATAAATATTTCTGTGTTGGGAGATAGAGTGTGTTTCTGACCGCAGGATCTTTAGTCCCAACCCGCCTTTAAATCTAAATCTAAATACGAAAACACTGGGATACAGAGATTGAGACCCTACAGCAGTACTCAAGGTAACGAGGAGTCTTACCATCAGTAATAACCATATAGGGAAAGATGACTCGGCCTCCCCCTCACCGTTTTGTTACTTTTGGAAGGCGCCTTGTTGGGACAAGAGTTGCATCCACCGGACACGCAGAAAGAATATTGAACATCAAAATGTTCAATTACTCTGACTCTGAAAATAATGCAGAATATTGTATTCCGAGATTAAATAGAGATGTAATTAATGGAGTTGCCACGTCTATGGCGACAACCATAAAGTGACCTCGCTTACGAAGCTTCAAAATATTTTCAAATCTCTCAAGAAGCCGCCAACTATCCATCAAAATCCCCAAAATGTCGCAAACCAAAATAATACCGGGTGACTCGTCTTTAGATACCCTTCTATTCAACCTAGAGTCATTGAAAGGCGCCTCAGAGCTTTCGGAAGTTGTTGCCTCGTACGTCGAAGGCGACTACAAGCCCATCCTGCGGAACCCTACCTCGCAAACCCTATTTTCAAAGCTCTCAGATTCCGTCTCACTCCCACGACCGCAACAAGATGCCGCTCTCCAAAATTCCGATTTCAATACCGAGACTTCAGCTATACTTGTCCTCATTTCTGGACTAGCGGCCTTCAATACATTTCTCCAAGCCAACGTCACGGGACCCCCGCTGGATCTAGGTAACGTTTTCTCAACGACCGCAGAGTTGAGAGAGCAATGTCTCAAGAGCTTGGAAGTCGATGGTGTGAGTGTGTATCAGCATATTCCTCACGTCGAACTATTTTGTCTCGCCAAACTCATCTTCACCGTCTTCTTCCCACGGCTTATCCAAAGCGAGCTTTTGGATTCAAAATGGATGCGACTGAGGATCAACTCGTACCACCAGCGGCTGCTGTCTGGTGTGACTCTTGGGAGAATGATTGATTCTACGTTGTTGCAAAATGTTATTGAAAAGGATTTAAGAGGGCTTGAGGAAGATATGAAGAAAGGTTTTGGGACTGAGGCTAGGGTTCAATTCATGTTAGAGAAGGCCCAGATTCATATCATGCAGGGACTGGATATCAAGGCGACGGAGGATGTCAGATTGGCTAAGGAGACCTCAGGATTCAGTTATGCACTTTCCGGGGCTTTAGGAAAGAGGACGAAGTTTCAGCATCATGATATCTCACAGCTGGTCGTTTTCGCACGGAGTAAGGCATCAGATGAAAGTTCGCCGGAGACTTTGTCAGGGGCCTTGGAGGGCAGCAAGATCTCATCTGGGAACGAAGATAGAAGGGGTCCAACAGCCTTAGATCTGAACGACGATACTCTGCTCGAGAACATCGAATACGCAAAACCAACCACCGACAAAGTGGAAAATTCAGCCCTCCCACCAGAGCTAGCAGATATGCTCCCAGACCAGCAACCTCAACTCCAACCCCTGGATCAAATAACGCTTCTCACAGAAGCAACAATCAAAGACACCTATTCCCCTCTAGACAAGCTTAACAGCGAGGAAATCCTCCCCTACGCCGTCCGCGTCCTCTCAGATAAACCCACAAACTGGCAAATTTACACGCAAGCTCTCCTCGTCCGCAGCAGAATCGAGTCCCACCGTTCCCGAACCCAAGAACGCAGTGTTCTCCAACTTCAAGCCATAGTCGATCAAATCGTCGCCGACACCCTCGAAGATCCCTCTTCTTCCGATGATACCAGCGTCCCCGAAATCCGTGTCACGCAATTCCTGCCTCGAGCCAAAGCATCAGAATCTGCACCAGTTCCGGAAAGATTACGCTACATTCATCAGCTCAGTTCCCCAACAAGATGGGAAATCGAAACCGAACTTGCCTTCGCGTGGTCGAACGCCGGCTCCCTCGTGTCAGCCCTGGAAATCTTCAAGCGCCTCAAGCTCTGGCCCGAGGTAGCCCTCTGCTACCACTCCGTCGGGCAAGAAGACAAAGCACGACAAGTTGTCCGACGGCAACTCTTCTATTCCTCAAAAGGACAAGATATGGACGTCTATGATATCGATGCCGATGCTGTCGCCAACGAAAATTGGGACGGTGAGATACGTACCCCGCCTCCTGCGCACTCTCCTCGTCTCTGGTGTATTCTCGGAGATCTAGAAAACGATCCAAGCTGTTGGGAGCGAGCATGGGAGATCTCTAAACACCGCTACGCTCGCGCTCAGCGGACTTTGGGAGAGTATTATGTGAAGAAGGGCGAGCTGGAGAAAGCAAGAGAGGCATACGTACAAGCCACGATCGTGAACCGGCAAAACAACGAAACCTGGTCCCGACTCGGAGATATTGATCTCGCGACCGGGAATTGGGAAGGCGCTATTGTCGCATTCCAGCAGAGCGTGATGATTGATGATACAGACGCAAAAACATACTCGAACCTAGGATCCGCCTTACTGTCCAAGTATTCAGAGCTTATCAGCCTACAAAAATTAGCCACATCTACCGGAACGGATCTCAAAGCTAGCGACGAGGAAGAAGTGAAAGATGTACTAGATAAGAAAGAATCGCCGAAAGATATTCTTCGGCAAGCTCTAGCGGCTTTCAAGCGAGGTGCTTCGATCGCGCATGATAACTGGAAGATATGGGATAACGTCGTCACAATAGCTGGGCGTATGACTCCCCCCGCTTTCCCTGAACTTCTGATGGGACTGAGGAATGTGATCCGGATCCGCTCGCCGACTATTGGTGAAGAAGCTGTTGATGTCGATGTGCTGCGGGCTTTGGTTGGAGAAGTTATCAGTAGAGAGAAAGGAGAGCAGGATACTGGAAAGGGTCTTTATGAGCCACCGAGAGGGAGCCTGGCAAGGGCAGTATGCGAGATGATGAGGACGGATGTCATCCCGTTGATTACGAGTCGAGGAGAACTGTGGACCCTCGAGGAGAAACTCTCTTTATATCGGAGAGATTACGGCAATGCCTTGGCCTGTGCGGAGAAAGCTTGGAGATTGGGTACAAAGGGTGAGGAGTGGCTACAGGATAAAGAACTGTGGAAGGCTGTAGTTGCCGTTACGGATAATTTGGTATCTGCGTATGAGAATTATGGGACGATGGAGAATGAGGATGGGGGGCTGGTTGAGAAGAGTTGGCGAATGAAAGCTAGGAGTGCCGTTAGGGGTGTTATGGGACGGGCGAGAGATAGTTGGGAGGGGAGTGAGGAGTGGAGTATTTTGGAGAATTTGTTGGATGGGTTGAAATCTTGATTGCATGGATCCATGAATAGGTAGATAGATTTCCAGACACAAATTCAAGGATAAAATGGAAAATGAGAATGCATTCGTCTCCTCTATTAAAGTGCTGGTCCTCCTTACTACTGATTTATTTAAAGATCTCATCTCGTTTCAAAATGCTGAAATGCTCAACGCTACCACCAAAGAGTCCCGAAATTTACAAAGGAACATTTGTCATGCCAAAATATATACGTGAAGCGAATTCGTTATGCGGATGATCAATCATGATGAGGATCCAAACATGCTGTCGACCAACTCGCCTCCTCTGACAGCGAGAATCGAAAGCAAGGTATCACTCAACTGTTTTAAGTCAGTTTCTATTCAAGGACGTAGAATTCTGGCAAGAAAGAACTTACACCATGCGTCCCTTCATTACACCCCTGTAACCAAACGCCCGCTTTGTCATCAACCTTCTCCTCATCATAGCAAACTCTATAATCCCTTGAAACCGGGAATTTATTCTCCTTCATATTCTCCTCCGGCAATAAGTCTCTGACCTCGGAAAGCATATCCTCATGCGCATTCCGTCTGTACCCGGTAGCAGCAAAGACATAATCAACCTCCAACTCCTCATCCGCCTCACTGTCTGCTTCCGCAGGATTTCCCAGCTTAAGCAGAACAAACGAGTCAGATGACTGGGATGCTGAAATAACAGCGCGGTGGGGCATGATCCTGCATCGCCAGGTCGTCTCATCATCTGATCGTAGGCGCTGCATATACAAATTCTGATATAGATGTTCTAGTAGCTCTAGTCGCACAACGCCATAATTTGTACCGCGGTCTAAATCAAGGGCTGCAGAGCGGACGCTCGGGTCTTGGCTGTAAATTTCGTCGACACGTTCAGGATCGAAGATCTCGTTAACGCTGAAAAGGGGGTTAGATCACGTGTATGGTCTGAGATCTGGGGAAACTTACAAAGGGCTGTCGTCGCTAGGTCGTAAGCTTGCACCTCTGATGATAAGCTTGACATCAGCATCAGGAAAGCGAGACGAGAGGTCATTGAAGATCTCAGCGGCGGATTGCCCACTTCCAAGGACTGCAAAGCGAAGTTGGCGTCCCTTCTCTCGCTCTTGGATTTGGGTGATGTTCGAAGCGAATTGAGACGAATGGGCGATGCGCTTCAGGCCTTGAAGATTCTTTGGGATAACGGGTCGTCCTCCGACGGCAATGACAACATGCTTGGCCTTTCTTCTCACTAAGTCCCCGTTTGAAGTTCTGGCAGTGACCTCCCAGCTCGTGACTTTTCCATTGGCCCCTCTTTCGCCAACTCGGACACCCTCCACCTCCATTCCATACCCAACCTTGCCCTCCTTCTCGAAATGAGATGCGCACCAACGGAGGTAATCCTCATACTCCATTCGACTGGGCAAAAACGTGCTCAAGTTAATGAAATTGTTCAGCCTCCCTTTTTGGAACAAATAATTCAAGAATGTGAAGTGTGACCTTGGATCCCGTGGTGTAGCTAGGTCCTTAAGGAATGAAATCTGCATTTTTGCGCCAGGGAGCTGCATACCCGCATGCCATGCAAACTGGGGTTGCTTTTCAAGGAATAGGACATTGGGAGAGGGAGATGGAGCGGCGTCGTACAGAGCAATAGCGATAGCTAGAGACGCGGGACCGAATCCCACACAGATGAGATCGAGGGTGGTGTCTGCGGGGGATTTGGTGAGTGCTGAGGCGGAAGTGAGGCTGTCGTTGCCATTGAAGGCGCGGCCATTGCTCAGGGAAGATCCTGAGAGGTGTGTTCCGGCTAGCTGTGACGAAAGTCCATTGCCGTTCGCTTGGCCGTTCTCAAGGTCATGACTGATGGCAGAAGGAGCCATGTTGACTTTGAAATCCAATTGTATCTTTCTTGTGGTCGCGTGACTCGTTGGGGTTTGTCCTCCTGATACTTCTGTTTGTGACTTGTCACTTTCAAGAAAAGCAATCAGATCACACAAAGTTATGTTATCTTTGAACACAAGATATGATTCTGATAACGAATTAAAATTTGCTCACAAGTAGTAGCCCGGGGTTCTTTGGGGTTACAGAAACTTACTTGAATGTGTATTCCTCTCGTCTTAAGTTCCTTTTTATGGGCGTTTCTATCTCTTGGCAATCGAAATATTAAATTGCCAACGCACAATCCGTAGTAAAAAGAGTATATCTGCGCAGTAAATGCCCTCCCTCGCTTCGAAATCAAGATTGTGTTATTGGACAGGCGGCGGGATTTGAGTTTGGGCACTGGTCGAATCGATGACACGACGAAGTATGTGCCGCTGAGCTGTCACTTAATGGTTCCAAATATTCTTGGTCTGATGATGTATAGGTAATGCAGAATGGAATTCGCTTTTCTCGGGCACTGAAATGGTGGGTTTTCGGATATGCGATTTGTGAAAGTGACGAAAAGGGTACAAACTGTATGTCTCTGGTGCAACAGGATTGGTCGATTCAAGTACTGATGCGAACAGGTAATGAGCTTATTTGGACCTCTCGTATCGAAATAGCGTATTTCGTCAGGAAGAAGGCCAGTGTTTGAGTTGAGAAGAATGAGGTTTGGAAAATGTGATTGGAGATCGGGGGTGATATACATAAAATGAAGTAAACTTTTTGACTTGCAGGTCGCCGTCGACTCTACCTTTGCGATGGGAGATTTCGGATCTGACTGGACTGAGGCAAGCATTTGCAAGGGCCAACAGACGGGACCTGCAGGTATCAGCTGTTTGAGGACGCTACTGCGTTTCTTCTCCACCGAGGGACAAGGTGGAGGGATGCAACTTCGATATTTGTTTGGGGGTGTAGTGACGCAAGTAGGGTAGCCATTACGAGATCCTGACCCTGGATTTGCTTATTTCCTCATCGATGCATTATTGTCAGCGCGGGATCAGAGCGGTTGTTTCTCGTTGCTTGCCCACTACAGTTGCCCACAAGTGCCTACCGTACATGGCAAATCGAGGCCGGTGGCCGCGTTGGAACGGTCCGGATAGTGTCGTATAGTCTAGTACGATGGTCCTATGATAGTACGATCGTTGCGGACGTGGGTTGTGTCGACGGGAAGTTCTCCTTTCTGCCGAAAAATATATGATGACGCGAAGACTGACAGGGGCAGAGAAAAAGATGCCAAGACTTTTTATCTGATCCGCTTTAACCCTGCTGTTCCGCTCAAGCCGACATCGGATGACACCACCAGGTGGACCAGGTGGAGAGAGTGGAGTCCATTGCAGGGTAGAATTTTTATCAGATGGAAAGATAATCTCGCAAGAACCAGGGATGCTCTAGAGTGGAGAACCACACGTATCACGACCTGCAGATTTGGCTCTAGCATTTATTTCCCGGCCCTCTTGGCCACATTGGGCAGTTGCTCTCTCATTGGCAGTCTATTGGGGAGAAGCTCAGGTGGACTTCAAGTGGATTTATGCCGTGTCTTGGTAAAGAATTTAAGTTGGGGAAAGAGGTCTTGAAATCCTGGAAGTAAACGACGATCAAGGAATTTCCGTTTTGGCAGCTTCCTTTTCTGGGTGGATTGCCGCTTGCTCTTGGCAAAGGCCACGGAGAGAAGTGTGAGAAATAGTGCCGGGCAAAGGATTCGAGTATTGAAAACAGAGTGCAAATTTAGAAAGATGGCTGGCTCCAATTCTTTGGGATTCTGGTGGAGAAAAATGTTGACCAAAATGTGATGTCTATATTCGAAATCAAAATGGAAAAGCTCGCTCTGCCATATTTTTGACGCGCTCTCTCAACTCCATGTGAAATCCGCAAGTAAATAATCGTTATATAAATCATCCCAAATTTTGCGCCTTAATCATTTCCTCGTAAATGCCACCACCCCTTATTAGTTCCTCGTGTCTGCCCTGCTCAACAATGTTGCCCTTATCGAACACTAGTATCCGGTCTGCGTTTTGGACGCTTGTGAGACGATGTGCGATCATGATGGTAGTTCTTTTGCGGGAGACCGCAGTTATAGCCTCTTGAATTTGAGTTTCGGAGTGGGAGTCTGTCCGAAATATAGTGCGTTAGGAAATGAGCGGCTTTTGGATGGGACTTGCAGCACGAACCTAGGGCTGAAGTTGCTTCATCGAGAAGTAAGATCTCGGGGTCCCGAATATACGCTCGAGCTATAGCAACTCGTTGTTTCTGTCCCCCAGAAAGCTGCGAGCCGTTATTGCCGCATTGCCTTATAATTATCAGTGCAGCTCTAGTACACCAGCATGAAGGTACTCACGTCTCGTATCCATCTGGCAAACTACTGACAAATTCGTGGATGCCAACAGCCTTACAAGCGTCAATGATCTCCTCTCTCGTAGCAGTATGTCCAGGCCTAGCACCCAAGCCAACGTTGAAAGCAATAGTACCAGAGAATAGATCTGGATCCTGAGCGACGAGACTTATTCTTGCGCGATGTTGCTGAACCGGTACCGATTTGATGTCTACGCCATCAAGGAGGATGCTCCCGCCGGTGGGGTCATAGAATCTCTCGATAAGAGAAATGGTTGAAGTCTTCCCCGCTCCAGAACGTCCGACGAGTGCTACCGTTTCGCCCGCCTTGATATCAAGATTGAGGTTCGTGAATACCGGTGCGTTGGCGCGGGACTGGTAGGTAAGGTTGACGTTTTGGAAAGTGATGGCTCCAGTTGCTGAGGATGACCTCCTGATTTCACTGACTTCAGAAGTAGGAGATTGGATGGCCATCGTGTGAGAAGTCAGATCGATGCTTGGTTGTTCATCGTGTAGCGCAAATACTCTAGCAGCGGCCCCTCTTGCTCGACCAATATCTGGCGCAAGACTAAAAATTTGACCTGCAGCTTGCGCCGAGAACAGAATAGCCGGAAGAACGATAAAGAATTGCAGACTGGAGTATTCCCCAGATCTCACTTGCTTAGCTCCCCACCAGTATGCTAAGGAGTAAACAAAGTAGCTGCTTATTGTGAGCATGATACGTCGAGAGTGGAGTACCGTTACTTACGTGATCGACAAGGCGAAAGCGAGGAGAAGGTTTCCAAGAGCAGTGTCGCGAAAGGTCTGTTCTCGATACTTATCAACTGCTAAATGAAACCTCTTTGAGACAGCCTTTTCAGTACCGAGAGCTGCAATTGTACGTATAGAGCTGCAAGCTTCTGAAGCCAACGACGCAGCCTCAGTGTAGGCCACTTGATTCTTCTCTTCAAGCTTAGCTACGACTTGAAGACGCAAGAATCCTCCAAGGACCACAATTGGAGAAGTAGCAAACAAGACGATTGCGATCTTCCAGGCCACGATGTGGGCTAAAATAGCGCCTCCAACGACGGATACTAATGCGGAGACAATGGTGCCAATGATTACTCCCGACAATCCACTCAGATGACCCGAGTCCATGCTGATGACCGAAACAAGGGAAGAAGTAGACCGGCCGGACTGAAGAAACCACTCCATATCTTGCCGAAGGATGGTCCGAAGGGAGAGGTCTCGGGTTCGCATGATCAGATTTTCGGAAACAATCCCGAAGCACGCCCCCGACGTGATGTAGCCAAGGAGGGCGGCAAGTGAAACAACGAAGAACATCAAGCAGTAGAAGTCTACCTGACTAGTCATGTCAGTGCCGTTGAGAAGTTGCACTAGATGGCCAAATATGACAGACTCTCCCAATATTAGACCCCCCGTAATGAGAGATCCAATGAGTGCCAGAAGTGTAAAAAATAGTCTCGATCGACTTAATGCGAGGCAACGTTTGATGATTGTGGCCGTCCCATAATGTTTTTTATCACTGGTGATAGGGACCGAGGACGTCGCTTCAGCCTCCGGACCGCTGTCTTCGGCCCCGGAAGTGTCTGTCTCAGTAAATGTCTCCTTAGTCGAAGAGGGCGTCTCGCAGTCTTCAGTTGATTCTGAGAACTTTTGCGCCTCGATGAGCTTTCGATAGGCTCCATCGGAATTCGACATCAAAGACTCGTGGCTTCCTTGCTCGAGGATGCGGCCCTTTCCCATGACAATAATGCTATCTGCAGACTTCACAGATGACAGCCTGTGAGCAATCATCACTGTGGTTCGGTGCCCCATAGATCTTGCTTTTCCAAGAGATGTCAAGATTGCCGCTTCACTGATGGTGTCCAACGCGCTGGTGGCTTCGTCTAATACTAACAACGACGGGTCCCCTACCAATGCGCGTGCTAAGCAGAGTCGTTGTTTTTGCCCACCCGAGAGCTTAGTTCCAGCAGGTTCTCCTAACCATGTGTCGAGCCCATTTGGTAGCGATTCGATGAAGGTCCAAGCATCAGCAGCCTTGGCAGCTTGAACGCAACGCGCTTTCATATCTTCTTCCGAAATGGGCTCTCCTTTGTAGCCATCTTTGATATTTGTGAACACAGTTCCAGAGAATACGGCTGGATCTTGATCAACTAGAGCCATTTGGTTTCGGAGGCTCGAGAGATTATAATCTGGTATTTTGTGACCGTCGATGCTGATATATCCCTGGGAAGGATCGTAGAGCCGCAGAAGCAAGGCCGCAATTGTGGATTTTCCACTACCAGAAGAACCTACAACGCCAATAGTCGTTCCTGTCCTGATATTGAGATTGATGTTATCTAAGACCGTTTCCAAAGCACGAGCCGGATATGAAAAGCTGACGTCCTTGAAAGTTATGTTCTTCTCAGGGCCTAGTGTTTCCTGGTCGGCGAGAACTCCTTCTTTCGAATAGACATCGATGGGTATATCTGGGTAGTCGATGAGGCTTAAAATTCGACGTCCGGCAGAGGCAGCGGCCGAAAATGATTGGATGAATGGCCCGGCCTGGCCAATTACAAAGGAAGCATCGAGAATGAGGAATACAATGGCGTAAACAGTTCCCGCGCCTCCACTGGAGCCGTTGCTCTTCACAATTCGAGAGCCCTCCCAGAAAGCGAGAGCATTTGCCGCGTATCTAAATTCTTCGAGTCATTCAGGGGACTTTTAAAGATGATGACTTAGACTTACGCGACGAAAAATACACTGCCAAGAAGAATTGCTCCAGCTACAGCCTTCTTTACGCCCACTTTCATTGCACTCTTCAGATGATTCGCATGATCGCGCGTCAGTATCTCAAAGGCATCAAATGCCTGTACAACTTGGACGGCCTTTATTGCTCCTTCAGCGATTGATGAAGCTTCGGTCGTACTCTCTGAAGATTCTTTGGAAAACCGATCTAAGACTGCCGTTCCGGTGAAAATGACTATTGTCATTGTAGGTATGATAGCGGCAAACAGGATACCCGTAAGTCGAGCATTGAGACTGAATCCAACAATAAAGGCTGCAATAAAGTAGCTAACAGATTGAAGGAATATACCGACTTTTTCTGCCGTTCCAGATTGAACTGTCTGAGCATCGACGGTCAAGCGGCTAGTGATCTATGAATTATGAGCGAGTTAGATACTTGCGCCCCGAATTATAAACTCACATCTGGGCATTGGGTTTCGTAATAAGTCTGATCGAGCCCGAGAGCTCGATGAACCATCTGCGTACGAAGGCCTCTGGAAATCCGAGCGCCTACAATACCCCAACAAAAGCTCCATCCCCACGTGATGGCAAAGTACGCGATTGCTACAGAAATCAGTGCTTCCGAACCAACCCTTGGAGCGAGATAACGAACCAACTGCCAAGAGCTCGTACACTCTTGTCCGAATTTCCTCTTCTGAAGGAGGGAAAGCATCGATGATTCGTGCGAATATGACTCCGATAATAGGAAGAGGAGCGCCGGCAGCGAGGGCCAGCACCACACCAATGACAAGAATGATCCGTGACTGGGTATCTTTCAGAGGCCTGAAGAGTGAAAAATACGAGTACTCATTTTTCTTCAAAGTACCGCCCTTTGACCGCAAAGGGTGAAGAATCTTCTGCAAGATAGTCGACTTGCCGCCATCGTTTCTCGAGGAAGATGTCATTGGAAATCGCTGAAGTGCATGACAAGACAAGAAAAAGACCCTATAGAAACATGAAAGACGTATAACGAATGAATCTTTCCCTCAGAACTGTAGAAGGAAAATATACAACAGCCGGGTCGATCAAATTCTCACTTTACCTTCAAGAAACCATTGATCCAAAACTCTTGCCTTCAATTGCACGGTCAGTGGACCACCACATGATCTTGGCGACCTAACTACCTGTACACTGACGAGGAAGGTGCCCACCGTCACACTGCATGAGAAGTCCCTTGTGGATAAGTTTAGGCCGCCCTCGGCACTGTACATCTTACCAGTCTGTGTTAAGCTTAAGACGACCGGTGGGTGAAAATCGGGCTACTCCACTTAGCCCCTGCTGGGGCCGATTTCCATCCAGTAGTGTCGATGCCGCTCTCGAGGCTCCGGATTTACATAATGGATATAAAAAGAGAGCTTCTTTCAAGTCGAGTAAATTCCCCACAGGAGTGACATTCTGAGGCTCCGGTTTCTGTGCAGCCTGTGCCGTCGTACCCATCGGTAGCACATTTGGGTCAGACTCTGGATTTCCATTGCACAATGGATGACCAGAATTGGGCGATCGCATTCCCGTCCGGCAATGGCAAGCCACCAACCTCATCCAAGGGTTCAGCCGTCCCGGTACTGGGCGGAAACAATATTACCTCGTTTAAGCCGCAACGCTGAGGGGTAAAGGAAGGGTCCCTGCTGTGGCTTATTAGGATGTCGAACTTCTTCCGGCGGAGACTTTTGTCGTCAGTCCTGCTGTGAGTGGACAGCGCTGGCGAAAGTCGTTGTCTCCGTGGTCGGAGGTGGAGGGGATGGAGGCTGGGCACGGAGGTGAGCCCTAGAAGAGTGCTAGAACCCTGCAATCTGATGATCAGATTAGATCCTGATTGCAGAATCTTCCTTGCTACTGCTACGTGTTGCAATTGAGCGATCCCTGGTTAGGTAAGAAGTATGTGAGAGTCGGAGAGAGAGAAGCGGGTAAAGAGGTTTTGGCCGGCTTGGCCATGAGAGACCAAGAGCGCAGTTTCAAGGGCACCGTAGTATACTCTGCTACAGTAGCGAGCTCCTGCATATCAAAAAGCAACTACTCGGAGTACCTAGTCCAGTCTTGCGCAATGTGATCTCGGTGCAATCCATCAAGTAGCCCCAGCAAAAGACTTAAAATTGTCACTATTGCGAATACGCTTCCTGCTTCAACGACCCATGACTCATCAGAACATATTTGCCAATCCCCGGCGCATGTGAACTTGTGAAGTTTTCCAGTGAAGTGGCTACTGTACCTAGCCAGGCCAGCACCAGCACCCGCCTCATTTGCATGGATTCAGCACACCAAAAGTGACATCCCACTCACACCGGCGCCATCAGCTTCCATTGGGCGGGCTTCAACGTCATGGTCCAGTACGAGATCCACGATGAATCTACCGAAGCTTCTCCGCAAACCCGCCATTGTCCGCCCCTTTGCGCATTCATTCTGTCTAGTCACGTCGCCCAAGCCGCGTGGGCAGGATTAACATGTAGGAAATAAGCAAAAAAAAAAAAAAGGAGAAATAGTCAGCCAGAACCACGATATCTTTGCCCGCTCAATCTCATTGTCCTGCTGCTCTCCTCCTTGGCTATGTCTTCCCGGATGACAACAGCTTCCCCCTTAATCCACTAGCCAGCCTCACTTCGCGCTCCTTATACGTGATCGTACCTACCTATCACGATCAAGCTCTCACAACACCATTGCCACGTGAGAACAATCGAGGGCTCAGACCCGCTATTACTCTTCCTGGAGACTGTCGACGACGCGTAACTGCCTCTCTTCATTCAACCACACCTCCCACAGTATTTTGGCTCTGACATGAGATTGTAGCTCTGAAAGCCAATATGGCAGGAGAACTCTCAATTCTCAACGATCCTCCCGAACTTCTGGAAGGCCCCCAACTTCTCCATCATTTGATCCAATGGGAGAATCACAGGGACAGCTGTGCTATTGATTTTACCAGCAAAAATCAACGGCGGCAATATAGCTATGCGGAAATCCAATCTTGCGTGGCCTTTTTAGTCTCACGAATACAAGAAAAATTGGATCCGGAATCCATCGGACAGGCGCGGCAGGTTCCTCCCCAGCAGATTGTCCCAGTTCTTGTTCCTCAGTCTCCGGGTCTCTATATTTCGCAACTTGCTGTCTTGAATTCAGGAGGGGGTTTCTGTCCCATCAACTTAGATGCACCAACGGAAAGGATCAAGTTCGTCGTTGGAGATGTTGCTGCAAATCTCATCATCACTACGGCAGAGTTTCACGATGCCGTCACTTGGGAGAACGGTCCGGCGGTCATCCTGGTGGACGAGTTTCCCGTTCCTCCTGAAGCAGAAACGCCTCGGATGGAATCACGTGAAGCTCTTCCTCAAGATCTGGCATACGTTATGTACACATCTGGCTCGAGTGGCAAGCCGAAAGGTGTTGCAGTGAGCCACCTAGCTGTTTCCCAGTCTTTGCTTGCCCATCAAAGACATATTCCTTCTTTCAGACGATTCCTCCAATTCGCGGCACCCTCATTCGATGTCTCAGTCTTCGAAATATACTTCCCTCTCATTCGTGGAGGTACTTTAGTGGGATGCGATCGAAGTCAGCTCCTCAATGATCTACCAGGAATGATCAATGAGTTGGAAGTTGATGCGTGCGAGCTTACCCCGACGGTCGTGGGGTCTCTCCTGCAGAAAAGAGCAAACGTGCCTGCATTGAAGCTACTTCTGACTATCGGAGAAATGCTCACTAAACCTATTGTCGAAGAGTTTGGTGGTTCTGATTCAAAAAGCCCCATGCTATATGGGATGTACGGTCCAACAGAAGCCGCCATTCACTGCACTATATTCCCAAGCATGAGCGCAAATACTAAGCCTGGAAATATCGGTATTCCATTTGATACCGTATCTACCTTTATTGCTGCCGCAAGTACTCCAGACGACAAGGAAGGCACAATCAAATTCCTACCCGTGGGTGAGCTTGGCGAGCTTGTCCTAGGCGGGCTCCAGCTAGCAAATGGCTACCTTAACAGGGAAGAGCAAAATAAATTGGCTTTTGTATCGGCTGGTGGGAAGAGCTACTACAGGACCGGCGACAAAGCCCGGCAACTTGAGGACGGCACCATCGAAATCCTTGGGCGCATAAGTGCAGGCCAAGTCAAACTTCGAGGACAGAGAGTAGAGCTTGGGGAGATCGAAGAGGCGGTCTACAAGCATCCAGGTATCAAAACCGTCACAGCCGTTGTTCTGAACAGTGCTCTCCTTGTTTTTGCTCACGTTGGAGACGATGACATCGACTCCGAAGATGTGTTGAAGACTTGTGCTAAATGGCTCCCGAAATTTATGATACCAAGTGAAATAGTCTTGCTTCAGAATTTCGTTTATTTGCCATCTGGTAAAGTCGATAAACGGAAACTGGAAGCGGATTATCAGAACCGGAGGGAAACTGAAGAGAGTGAAAGTTTGGACTCCATGACCTCTACCGAACGAACAGTCAAAGAAATTCTATACGAGCTCCTAGGACCATTTTCCTCGAGTACCAGATTAACTGCTGCTGGACTTGATTCACTGATGGCGATCAGAGTAGCCTCAAAGCTGCGAGTGGCTGGTTTCAACTTGACTACGGTTGCGGTCCTCCGAGCAGAGACTTTGACTGCGCTGGCGCAGCTTTGTGACACTGCTAGCTCAACTCCATCTTCGGAAATGGTACCTGAAATCGGAAACGCGAAAGAAGGTGTGAAAGCCGTCTTGAACGGCCATGCCGATGATCTTGAGTCAACGATGCCTTGTACGCCACTTCAATCAGCAATGCTGTCTGAAACAGCGGTTGATGAAAAAGCCTATCGCAATTGGGTGGAATTGGAGCTGACTGGAATCCGCGATTTGGATCAAGTTATTTCTGCATTCCTTACCCTGGCCGATAAAAATTCGATTTTGAGGACGGGATTTACAGAGTCCCCCGATACTCATGAATTCGTGCAAGTCGTATGGCAGAGCTTCCCGGAGTCGCAAATAGAGCAAGTCGAAGAATTTCGCTATTATTTAGAGAAGTCTCAGTATGCATCCCTTCATCATCCCCTCTCGGTTCAAATCATGCGATATGGTTCGAATACCAAGCTTCTAATGCGTATTCATCATGCACTATATGACGCATGGTCTTTGGAACTGCTTCTCGATGATTTAAACGCATTGTTAATTGAAGATCCCGTTGTGCCCCGCCCGCCTTTTGCAAATCTTGTCCAAGGATATCAGGATGGTACGCTTGCTATCGACGACTGGTCATCGAAAGAATACTGGAAGGACCATCTGGCGGACGTAGAGCTCAGACAATTACCAAACTGTCAGACCAAAAAGTCTGCGTCTGGATTAGCTATTGCACGACTGGCAACATCTATTGCCACTTCAGACGTCGAGTCTACCGCAAGACGTCTGAACTCCAGCCCGCAGTCGCTTTTCCAAGCGGCCTATGCTATACTACTAAGCTCATACCTCGGGTCATCTGATATATGTTTTGGCACTGTTTTCTCTGGCCGAACCTTACCTGTCGCTGGTATTGAAAACATCACCGGGCCATGCCTTGCAACATTGCCAATTCGGGTAGACGTATCTACTTCTGGTAGTCTGAAAGAATTGGCACAAGAACTCAATTCATCAAACAGAAAACATCTAGAGCATAGCACAATTCCACTTCGCAATATCAAGGCCGCGTGCGGAGTGGATCCTCGCCAGCCTCTCTTCGATACACTTCTCATCTGGCAGCAAACACTACACAACTATGATCACTCTAGAAAGCATGTGGCTTTAGTTGACACTGTGGACAATCTTGAATTCAACTTGACTTTGGAAGTCGTTCCTGGAGTCGGAAATGTAGAGCTTAAGGCCAATTACCAACAATCACTGTTGTCGGAGTCACAAATCGACATTCTACTTCGACAAATCGAGCAGACTGTCCATCTTCTCATTGAAGATGAATCCACGAGCTTGGGCAATATCTCTCAAAAACTCCCTGACGATGTTTTATCTGTCGAAAATGCGGACCCAGAGACCTCACTCGGCGCAGAGACCCTTTCCTCTCCGGTCGAAAGGATGGCAGCTGAGCATCCGGATCGCTCCGCCATCAATTTCGCAAGATCCATCGACTCCAAAAAGTCGGATGTTCAGAATATGACCTATTTTGAGCTGAACACCCGCGCAAATCAGATAGGCCACCATCTCTTGCAACAGGACGTCCTCCCAGATGAGCTTGTTTGTATTTGCATGGAGAAAAGCATCGACTTGTATGCATCGATTCTTGCTACAGCAAAGATTGGTGCCGGGTATCTGCCTCTCACACCAGATGTCCCTCCAGAACGACTGGAGCATGTTTTACGAGAAGCGCACGTCAAGGTCCTCATGGCATACTCATCCTCTCGGCCCTTGTTGAAGGCTTTGCAACACGTCAAGGTCGTTTACGTTGACAAGACCGATTTCTCGACAATTCCTTCGAAGGACATCGCAAGTAGATCTAGTCCTGAGAATCTGTCGTATTGTGTTTTCACGTCTGGAAGTACGGGCACTCCCAAAGGAGTCTTGGTCACGCAAGGCAATCTTTTGAGTAATCTAGACGTCCTCCAAGACATATATCCAGTAACAGGAAGACCACGCCTATTGCAATCCTGCTCGCAAGCTTTCGATGTGTCAGTCTTCGAGATCTTCTTCACTTGGCGGATCGGAGGCTGCATATGCTCAGCAACCAAGGATGTCATATTCCGCGATATCGAGAACGCTATCCGTGTTCTGGAAGTTACGCACTTGAGCTTGACGCCAACAGTGGCGGCATTGGTTGATCCGAACAACGTTCCAAATGTCAAGTTCTTAGTGACAGCAGGAGAAGCTCTCTCTCAGAAAGTGTTCAATGCGTGGGCAGACCGGGGTCTTTACAATGCGTATGGACCCAGTGAAACGACAAACGTTTGCAGCGTCAATCCTAAAGTCACCGGGAAGGATTTTCTCAGCAACTTAGGGCCTCCTTTCAAGAACACGTCTGCGTTCATTCTCTCGCCTGAGAATGAATTTACATTAATACCTCGAGGTGGAGAGGGCGAAATCTGTTTCGGTGGTGCACAGGTCTTCCGCGGGTATGTAGACAAAGCATTGGAATCTGGCAAGTTCATCGAACATCCTAAATACGGGCGTATCTACCGAAGTGGCGACTTTGGCCGTTTGATGCCAGATGGCTCAATTGCATTCACTGGAAGGAAAGACGATCAAGTAAAAATCCGCGGCCAAAGAGTTGAGCTTGGGGAAATCAACAGCGTCATGCTAAGGTCGAAGGACGTTCGAGATTGCGTGACTATGGTCATCAAAAGAGACGATGATAAATCAACACGGCTCATCTGTTTCTGGACATTTAGTGTGGATGCTGGCAAGACTCTCGAATGCTTGCAGCCGGACTCATCAGTCATCCTATCGCTGTTCAAAAGCCTCCAGGCTGCACTACCCGCATACATGATTCCTTCGGCGCTCATTCCAACATCTTACCTACCATCAACATCTCAGGGGAAGATTGATAAACGCCTTCTCATCAAGAAGTTCCAAGCTCTCGATGCCGATTATTTGGACCTTGTATCTCAAACCTCAAAAGCTGCCTCGGACCATACGTGGACAGACCTCGAAAAGGAAATCGCAAAATCTCTGGCCCAAGTTACAGATTTGCAGCTTGAGCAAATTACCCCGAATACCTCTTTCTTCAGCCTTGGAATTGACTCTATCTCCGCTATCTCGTTCTCAAGAATCTTGCATCAAAACACCAAACGACAGGTTGAGATCTCAGATGTATTGAAGTACTCCTCTGTCTCGAGACTGGCTGAAAAGATCTCCTCTGTCGCCACAAGAGATGCTACACCCACAGCTCATTCTGAAAGTGCCGACTTTGGATTCGACGAAGAATTTCTGACCGCCACAACCAAAAACTTCGAGCAAGCTGGAAGACGTGTACAGGCAATACTTCCATGTACACCATTACAAGAGGCCATGCTCTCCGCTGCAGACTCATCTGCTGAAAAGCTGTATAGCAATCAGGTTCTCCTTACAGTCAGTGGTGACATGCAAAAGATTCAAGAATCCTGGTCTGAAATGGTTCGCCGGCACGGAATTTTACGTACTTGCTTCGTCACTACGGATATGCCACGATATGCTTACGCTCAGGTTGTTTTGGAGGATTATGATCTGAAATTTGGCTCCGTTCAAAATGGTGACCCACCGACCGAGACTGGCGAATATCAACCACCGTATAGCTTGAACGTGTTGAGCTCTTCTGGATCCACAAAACTGCTGATTTTAATGCACCATGCCTTATATGATGGCGTCGCTCTCAGCATGCTGTACGAGGAAGTTGAGGCGCTCTATCATGGCCATAAACTTCTAGCTGCTGTCTCGTTTGCTCCATTCCTACATTCGATGTCCTCGATGGATATGAAGAATGCGGACCAGTTTTGGGGCACGATTTTGAAAGGATGTTCGCCTACTCGATTGCGGTCAGAGCTCGACTTGAAGGGGCAAAAAGCCCCCAGAATCCATCGAATCAGTGCGGGCCCTTCACTGAAATGGATTGATGATAGTATTAAGAAGCATAGCACTTCATTACTAGCTGTGTGTCAAACGGCTTGGAGTACTGTTCTCTCCGAACGAGTGCAAGAGACAGATATTTGCTTCGGAAACGTCGTAAGCGGTCGCACGCTAACAGTTGAAGGAATCGAGCGCCTAGTAGCGCCCTGCTTCAACACCGTCCCCACTCGTCTCCAAGACCTCCACAAACTCTCCCATCTTGAAGCTTTCCGCAAGCTTCAAGCTCTCAACGCCGATTCTCTTCCATTCCAACTTACTCCGTTACGTCGATTGCAATCTAAATTCAGCCCCGATGGCTCACGCCTCTTTGATACCCTTTTCATTTTACAGCAACCTTCTAGAGATCTAGACTCTTCGATTTGGACAATAGAAGAAGATAATGGAGCTATGGACTTCCCTCTTGTTTGCGAAGTCGTGCCCAGGCGCGGCGATGATACCCTTGAAATCGTTCTGCATTCATACAATACCGTTATTACCAGCGAAGACGCAATGGCGCTTCTTCATTCATTTGACGACAAGATTCAAGAATCATTAACAAATCCACGTAAACAGCTCCTTTCAACAGATATGAAGGACGAGATTATTGCGAAATCTATCGGCAGAGTGGAAGCAAAATCAGAGAAGAACGATACTTCCTGGCCCAAATTGAGGACGCCAGAAGAGACGGCCATACGAGATGTCATTTCAAACTTCACGAACGTGCACCCTGAGAATATTGGACGAGATGTGAGCATCTTTCGGTTGGGACTCGATAGTATCAGCACAGTGCAAGTTGCAACTCGGCTACGCAAGCAGGGCCACAGCATTATGGCGAGCGATATCTTGGAGCACCCTACAATTGCTCAATTAGGTGCTCATCTCTCGCAGCAAGCTGGGCCTGTATCCAAAGCCCCGAGCTTTGATTTTGATGCCTTCGATAGGAAACACCGCAAAAGTATATCTGCCCGAAGCGGAGTACCTTCAGATCAAATCGAGGCAGTGAGGCCTTGTACTGCTGTTCAAAAGGGCATGATATCTCAGACTCTACATTCCGATGGCCAAGAATATGTGAACAGCATATGGATGGAGCTGCTCCCTTCAATTTCATTGACAAAGCTGAAAGCTGCCTGGGACACGGTCTGCAGGGTGCATGAGATGCTGAGAACGGGTTTTTTGCAGGCTGAGGATCCCGATCATCCATTTGTTATGGTCACTTCTCCCAGAGACCAATTCTCAGTACCATGGTATGAAGGGCAGAGCCCAGAACAGTCACTCCTACAACCATGGAGCTTGACTCTTCTGAAAGAGGATGGCAAGGATGTGGTTAGATTTCAAGCTCATCATGCTCTGTATGATGCCCAGTCTATCCAAATGATACTCTCCGATGTCACGAAGGCATATAATTCCGAGTCAGTTTCCACCCGGCGACCGGTCACTTCATTATTGAGTGCAATCATCCGAGATAGCGAATCCCATGAGGAAGCTAAGAAGTCTTTCTGGCAAAAGGATGAGAACAAAATTGTGGTCAATCATTTCCCAGATCTGACTCCTCTACGAGTCTCGACTGCCACAAGCGGCGTGCGAGAGATTATTTCGTGTTCATCAATTGAAGAGCTAGAAGAAAACTGTCGGCAAAGCGGCGTCACCATGCAAGCAGCTGGACAGGCTGTGTGGGCCAGATTACTTGCTGCATATATTGGCGAGGCTTCAACAACATTCGGGATGACGCTTTCAGGCCGCTCAATTCATGAAGATGCAGATAATACCTCCTTTCCAAGCATCGTCACACTTCCTGTTCGATGTAACGTCTCTGGTACGAATGCTGAACTCCTCTCAAGAACTATGGACTCCAATGCTCAGTTTCACAAGTACCAGTTTACACCTCTCACTTTAATCCAAAAGTGGGCTGGGTTCTCTGAGGGCAAGATGTTTGATACGCTGTTCGCTTATCAGAAGCTGCCTAACTCAGCAGACGATGCTGAACCGCCATGGAGAATTGTCCGGGAGGAAGCGTCGGTGGACTATGCAGTGTCCATGGAGGTCCAGCCTACGAAATCTGGCGAAGTTGCTCTTCGGTTGACGTTCAGAGAGGATGTCATTCCGGCTGAGCAATCCGAAATTATCCTCAGGCAATTCGATGCACTTCTGCTCGATACTCTCCAAAATCCTCAAAATACCTGCGATATTGCTCCGAAGCTTGGAAACGGCCTATTGTCCATCACACCTGCAAAGGAGAACGTATTGCCGGGCAATGTCACACTTCTGCACGAGTATGTAGAGGGGGGTGCGAAGCAGTGGCCGGACAAGAAGGCGTTGGAGTTTGCTACAAATCTCGAGCCTGGAAATTTGAAGAGTCGATCATGGACCTACGACGAACTCAACAAAGAATCTAACAGAATTGCCAACTTGCTTCTCCAGCGACAAGCCAAACCAGGACAGATTATTGCCATTTGTTTTGACAAATGTGCAGAAGCATCCTTCGCCATCACTGGTATCCTGAAAGCTGGTTGTGCTTACGTTGCATTGGATCCAAACGCACCAGTTAACCGACTCAAATTCATCATTGAGGATTCTGGTGCGAAGATGGTTCTCACTGCTGGGAGGCTTGGGAAGACACTGCAAGAAAACCTCGACAAAGATATCATCTCTTTGGACTCTCAAGAGACTTATGGAAGCTGCTCAGCAGAGGCCCCGAAATTGTCAAGAACGATTACCCCGCAGGATATTTCTTACTGTCTTTATACATCTGGCACGACTGGCACGCCAAAAGGTTGTCTTCTCACCCACGAAAACGCAGTACAAGCCATGCTTTCTTTCCAGCGACTATTCGCAGATCACTGGACACCGGAGTCGAAATGGCTTCAATTCGCCTCTTTCCATTTTGATGTCAGCGTTCTCGAGCAATTCTGGAGCTGGAGCGTAGGCATCTGCGTCGCTTCCGCCCCTCGTGATCTGATCTTCGAGGACATTCCCGGTGCGATTCAACGACTGGGTATTACGCATATTGATCTGACGCCTAGTCTCGCCAGACTTGTACATCCCGATGATGTGCCGTCGCTATGGAACGGTGTCTTCATTACCGGTGGTGAACAGCTGAGAGAGGAGATCATTGATACCTGGGGTGAGCATGGTTGCATTTACAACGGCTATGGACCAACAGAAGCTACCATCGGCGTCACAATGTATACTCGCGTTCCAAAGAATGGCAAGCCCTCGAATATCGGCTGGCAGTTCGATAACGTCGGCTCCTTCGTCCTGAAGCCAGGCACCGCACTCCCAGTGCTTCGTGGTGGGGTCGGAGAGCTGTGCGTTTCTGGAAAACTGGTCGGGAAGGGATATCTCAACCGCGCCGACTTAACAGCAGAACGCTTCCCAACGCTGGCACCGTTCAACGAACGCGTTTACCGGACTGGTGATCTCGTTCGGATACTGCATAATGGCAGCTTCATATTCCTCGGCCGAGCAGACGACCAAGTTAAGCTCCGTGGACAGCGTCTTGAGCTCAGTGAGATCAATGAAGTTATTAAGAAGACTGTCAAAGAGCTTCAGGATGTGGTAACGTTGGTGCTTAAGCATAGTACACAGCAGAAAGAGCAACTAGTCACTTTCTTCGTCGCAAGCGCCGAATCCGATGGAATGATTCATGTGATGAGGGATGCATGCAAGTCTCGACTCCCCGGTTACATGGTTCCCACGCACTTTATTCCGATCAAGTCGTTGCCTCTCAATGCGAACAATAAGGCAGATTCGAAACAACTTGCAGCAATGTATGACGAGTTTAGTGTTGATGATTTACAAAGTCTGAGTCATTCGAATCAACAGGATGCAAAGTGGAACGAGTCCGAGGAAAAAGTTGTTGAAATTCTGGCCAACGCGCTAAAAGTCGAAGTATCTGCTTTGACTCGTGGTACTAACATCTTTGAGCTTGGCCTGGATTCGATCTCCATCATCGGGTTTTCTCTCGCTTTGCAAAATGGTGGGCTAGAGAACGCAAAGCTATCTGTTGTGAAGAGCAATCCCAGCATCGGCTCACTTGTTGCTGCTCTCCGCAGTGACAAGAATGTTGATCAAGACAGAGAGAATGCATATATGGATGCCACCCAGCAGATTGCGGCTTTTTCGCAGAGACATATGGTTGGTGTGTGTCAGGAGCTTGGAGTGGATAGTAAGGATGTGGAGAGTATTGCTCCTTGTACGCCGGTACAGGAGGGAATGATATACAGGTTCTTGGAGAGCGATGATGCTCTCTATTTCAATAAGTTTGGGTTCCGTCTGGGTAAAGGGGTTGATACCCAGAAATTACTTGACGCATGGAAGCAGCTTGCAGCTCAATTTCAGGTTCTGCGGACGAGGTTTGTGGCAACTGATGATGGGTACGCGCAGGTAGCTTTGAAGAAGACCAGCGTCTCTTGGCAAGATACAATTGTTGACTATAAGGACTTGGAGAAATCGGAAGCGCTTAAGCAGCCGTATGCACTTGGCCTCAGATCCAACTCCTCAGGCAATGTCATGGCAGTTCAGATGTTCCACGGACTTTACGATGGAAACAGTCTGGCAATGCTTCTCCAACAACTTGTCCAGCATTATCGAGGACAAGAACGGCTCGAATATGGGCCTGCTTTCCAATCAGCCTTGCCGTACGGACCTCTTGCACGAATTCCCAGAGCACGGGAATTCTGGGAAGACCACCTCAAAGAATGGTCCTACGAACCTATGCAGACAATCTCAGAGTCGAAGCAGAACATTGCGACAACCAGTACACTTTCTGAACTTGCGGGATTCGAAGATTTGCGCAAAAGCTTGGGTGTCACTCCTCAAGCAGTCCTCCAAGCAGCGTGGCTCTCGGTTTTGCAAACCCTCTCCTCGCCAAACCTCGCAACCGGCATCGTTACTTCTGGCCGCGCGATCGATTTTGAAGGTGCAGACAAAGTCATCGGCCCGCTTTTCAACACTGTACCCTTTCATTCCAGCATCCAGCCCGGCATGACTTTTGCGGAATTTATCTCAGAGTGTCACAGCTTCAACATGAAGATGCAGGATTTCCAACATACTCCGTTGAAAGAAATCCAGAAATGGAGCCCTGCGAAACCCGGACAGGCACTATTTGAGACACTGTTCGTGTTCCAGCGCTCGGAGGCCTATGAAGAGAAGTTCGCGGAGGGGCTGTGGACTCAGGTCGACGACGAGCACGTTGCTGATTACCCGATTGCTTTTGAGGCCACTCTCGATTCCGAGAGCAAGAGCATCCGTTTGACAATCGTTGCGCAAGGATCAGTCATCACTCAGCCCGGAACTTCTGCCCTCTTGGAGCAGTTGAAGACGACTTTAATTGACATTTTAAAGACTGGTGGACAAAGTACCGTTCTTCAGCATTCCGGCGCGACAATGATGAACGGCACCTCACGCTTCACCAACAGTTCCAGCTCATCTAGTTCTTCTTTTAGAAGCGACAGTCCGAATGTGGAGCCTTTCAAATGGACCGAGCAAACCGAGAAGATAAGATTTGAGATTGCATCTTTGGCTAAAGTCACGGAAGGTTCAGTTCAGGAAACTTCTTCTATCTTCGAACTGGGCCTTGACAGTATTGACGTGATCAAGCTGTCGTCTCGATTGAAGAAACAAGGCATCGAAATTCCAGTCAGTGCTATTATCAAGGGCCAAACCATTGCCAAGATGGCTCTCAATATCTCTGCAAAGAATAATACAGAATCTCAAGCCTCCGCTGGCGATTTATTGGGCAGCATGAGCCGAAGTCTCACCGAATATCTGAAGGCATACGGAAAGCTTCCTGATGATACGGAGGCCGTATTGCCTGCCACGCCGCTACAACAAAGTATGGTGAACGAGATGATCAGATCTGACTATGAGCGATACTTTAATATCGAGGCTTCAAAGCTGCATGAGGACGTTGACCCAAGTCGATTGGCCGAGGCTGTGGAAAAGGCTCTGAGGCAATCACCAATCTTCAGAACAACTTTTGTTGAGATTGAGGATCCTCACTCACCTGTCAGCTTTGCCCAAGTTATTCGTAAGCAGCGGGATGCAGCAGATGTTCGATCGATTACGCTACCAACAAGGAAAAGTATCAAAGCTTTCACGGATGAATTCAAAGTTCAATCAGTCAAATTGGCCAAGACGCAGCAAGCCCTTTGCCAGGTTCGTCTCGTATTAGCAGGCAGCTCGGCGTATCTATTCATGGCTATCTCCCATGCATTGTATGATGGAACATCTATCCGGGAGCTGCACCAAGATATTGTCAAGGCCTACCAAGGAGGTCTCACTCTGAGACCCGATTTTACTCCTTTTTTAGAGCAGGTAATTCACTCTACCACCAACGACGCGAAGAAGTTCTGGAGAACAACACTTTCAAACTTGCCCCGTGCAACATTCCCGCGGAAGGAGTTACCTGAAGATGTCAAATCCACAGTCCATTTGTTGGAAAAGAAATCTCGAATTCCTCTCAAAGACATCGAAGCTCTTTGCAAATCGTCCAAAATTACTCTACAAACACTGGGCCAGACATGCTGGGCGCTGGTTCTCTCTCATTTAATGGGTCAGCTCGATGTAGTATTTGGATCCGTGCTCTCGTGCCGTGACTCGGAAGAGGCACATGAAGTTATGTTTCCTTTGATGAACACCGTGGCTGTGCGGTCCGTGCTTCACGGCAGTCTGGGTGACATGCTCAAGTACATGCAAGACCTCAGCGATACAACTCGCCAGTACCAGCATTTTCCTCTCGGTACTGTTCAAGCATATGCCTTGGACTCAAGACAAGACAATGCTGCCACGAATGATACCACGTTGTTCGATACGTTGTTTATCTACCAAGGTCGTCGGCAAACTTCGTCAGGAAATCAACTTTACGAGTCGGTATATGGCGCTTCAGATGTGGAATTTCCCGTCTGCGTTGAGATGGAGCTCGTGAATGATGAATATATGTCTTGGACTACGGCATGCAAGTCAATCGCGCGAACGGAAGGAGAAGCAAACGAAATCCTCGATGCTCTAGATGCAGCCCTTGAGCGCCTGATCTCCGCGCCACAAGCCCCTGCCATTGTCTCGGATGCGGAAGGGGTCTCTGTATGTGGCCTTCCTAGATTCAGAAAGAGCGAGTCACCGCCAAAGCAGGTCGCTGCTTCTGTGATGAAAGAGGTGAGCGACGAATGGTCGGATACGGAAACTGCGATTCGTAAGGCGTTGCATGAGATTTCTGATGTCGCTGAGGATGATATCCGCAAGGACTTCACAATTTTCCATCTCGGCCTTGACTCGATCTTAGTCCTCAAGCTTCCTGCGTTGTTGAGGAGCTATGGAATCAAGATTAGCGTGTCAGACATTCTGAGAGAGCAGACTGTGTATGCTATGGCGCAGTTTGTGCTTCGCTCGAGTCCAGAAAGTCAACAGTCCTTGGATGCTGACGAAATTCTCTCAAAAGCAATCTCCCCCTTGAATATGGATTCTGAGTTAACGGCGTTGGAAGAAAAGATGGGAAAGATTGAGAGCGTTATGCCAGTCACTTCTGGCCAGCTTTTTATGGTCCGAAAGTGGCAAGCCTCTCGCGGCGCGCTGTTCTACCCGACTTTCACATTCTCTATTGAAGAAAAGTTCAACTACGCACGTCTCGATTCTGCTTGGAAGCATCTGTTGTTGAGGCATTCCATCTTGAGAACTGGATTTGTTGAGGTTGGCTCGGCATTAGTCCAGGTTACCTTCAAGGACCCTAAGAATGAAATCACCTACGACTACAAACAGTACTCCCCTAGATCAGACTTGCGCTTGCCACCCGTGGGCCTTGTTGTCGACGAGTCTAAAGCGCCAGCTGCGACGCTGAAGTTTACAATCCACCACGCTTTGTATGACGGTATCAGTCTTCCAAATTTACTTGAGCAGCTTCAATCGTTGTATCGAGGACACGAGGTCGAACCACAGCCAACGGACTTCAAGACATTCGTTGCCCAGTCGGTTTCACCATCCTCATCAGCAACAACAGAACAGAAATGGACCACCTACCTCAATGGGGTAGCATCTCGTGCATCCAAGGCCATCGATGGCACGTCGACCGCACCAACAGGCAAGAGAACTGAAGTATTCCAACCATCACTTAAAGTAGGTCCTCTCAGAAATCTCGCCCGGGAAAACGGCGTCGGCATCGACGCTCTTTTCCTCGCGGGTATCTCAAAGCAATATGCCAAGCACATGAACTCCTCTCCCGAGGAAGTCGTCCTCGGCATCTACCTCGCGAATCGTGCACCGTTCGGCGATGACCTGTCAAGTCTCGCTGCGCCGACGCTGAATCTACTTCCTCTTCGCGTTAAGAATCCACTTGAGAGCGGCATACCAGCGCTCGCGAAAGATATTCAAAGGGGTTTGAGCGAGATTAGCAGCAAGGATATGGTATTTGCTTCCTTAGAGCAGATTTATGAGTGGACAGGTGTGAGAGTTGATTTCTTCGTCAACATTTTGAAATCGAGTCCGAGCACAGGAAAAGAGTCAGTGTTCCAACCGCTGGAGGAGTTGGAGAAGAGGGCAGAAGTTGTGGATGAAGCACAAAACAAAGACATTTTTGGTGGTGGGGAAGCATTTCTGGTGAGTTTGACTCCTTACTTTTTATGAGTGCCAAGAAACTAACTTCTCGAAGCCATCGATAGATGTCGAGATTAGATATGAGGGCGAGAAGTTAGATATGGGTGTTTTTGCGCCAAGTCATATGCTTGGATTAGAAGGGGCGAAGGAGATGGTTCGGAGCTTCAGGGAGTTCTGGGTTTGAGTTTTCTTTCGTCTGGGATCATTCGTCTGTGTTTAGATGTTCTTTTGTCATATATCTTACGTTCTTGTGTATAGAGCTAGGCGGTGTTAAGTCTGACTTGTGAAATTGAATGTTTACATTTCTAATTCATGGCTTATCTGATGCCTTCTTTTGATCTACCTTGGTAATCTTTTGCGATTTCCTTGGCGTGAAGGAGAATTCTGACGTGAAGTTTTGGTTTCTCAATGCCCGGATTTGGAGAGTGCCAAGGCGAGGAAGTCAAACAGCTGGGAACGGCAAAAACATCAATCTTCCTTGTTTTGCACGGTATCAAATGTCGACAGAGTCACCGAAAACCTGCCGAAATTAATGCCGCTTTTGAAGTCCAGTAGACATGAAGCGGGAAGCAAACGCAAGACTACTGGTCCGCTGTGACTTTTTCTCTTCCCGCCTGTCAAATGCGGAAAGATCACCCCGCAGTCGCCCCTGTCGCGGGGTAAGTGGACCCTGCCGGACTTTCCCCCTACGTCAAGCATTTATAATCGAATCATCAATTCCAATTCCGCGTCTTATCCTTAAATTCGGTATTTGTATGCCTTCGCTCTTTGATTTTCTCCTAATAGTACTGTAACATTTTCAAAACACACAATGCCGCCCTCCGTTCCCTCACCCCCAATTTCGGATTCCGAAAAGCCCACTGCAATCCAAAATGAATCTAAGGATGACGTGGGTATCACCACCAACACCCATCACACCTTCAAAAATCACGATCCAAATTGGGCCGGCGACGATGTGGATTTTAGCAATGTAGACGAGAAGAAAGTGTTGCGGAAAATGGATCTCAGACTACTGCCTATGCTCGCACTTCTCTACTTACTGAGTTTCCTTGATAGAGGCAATATTGGTAATGCGAAGATTGAGGGGTTGACGGATGATTTGCATATGACGGGACCTCAGTATAATTGGTGCTTAACTGTGTTTTTCTTTACTTATTGCGCGTTCGAGGTGCCGAGTAATTTGATGTGAGTTCCAAAATACCCTTCCTTTGCTGCAGCTATCCCAGCATAATGCTAATTAATAATAGGCTCAAACGTCTACGTCCCTCAATCTGGCTTCCTACTATTATGGTAGCATGGGGTATAGTCATGACGCTCATGGGAATCGTGCAGTCTTACCACGGTCTCTTGATCGCGCGTTTGTTTCTTGGTGTTGCGGAAGCAGGCCTGTTCCCGGGCGTAGCTTATTACATCACGATGTGGTACTGTAGACATGAGGGCCAGCTGAGACAGGCGTTGTTTTTCAGTGCTGCTAGTATTGCGGGAGCATTCAGTGGGTTGCTTGCTTACGGAATTGCGAAGATGGACGGGGTTGGGGGTCTGGAGGGTTGGCGGTGGATGTGAGTTTTGTCTTCTATCTGGGATGATAAATGCATTTGGGGCTAACGAGAAACAGCTTCATTCTTGAGGGTATTGCTACTGTGCTCGTGGCAATAATGGCATTTTTCGTGCTGTATGATTTCCCGGATACAGCTTCATTTCTTACTATCGAGGAACGGGCTTGGGTGGTACATCGCTTGAAGTACCAAGGGAGTAAGAACTCGGGGCAGATGGTTGCGGAGAGTGAAAAGTTTGAGTGGAGGCATGTCAAGGAAGCGTTTACGGATTGGCAGATTTTGGTGGGGCTCTGGGTAAGTTTTTATTCTTTCATGTTGGCACACATGGAGCTAACTTGGCCTTCCAGATGTACTGGGGAATTGTCTGTCCCCTTTACGGGATCTCTCTCTTCCTACCTACCATTATCAATGAGCTAGGCTACACCTCGTCCACAGCCCAGCTTCTCACAGTCCCCATCTATGTCACGGCGGCTTTCCTTACTGTTCTCGTTGCCTACTACAGCGACAAATCGAAAATCGGCCGCGCCCCCTTCATTTTCCTGCCTATGTGCGCTATCCTGATCGGGTTCGTCATCGCTCTGGCAGCATCAGCTCATGGCGGTCTTCCTGGTTTGGTCTACGCAGGCGTTTTTATTACTACCTGTGGAATTTATCCGGCCTTTCCCGGAAATATTACTTGGATGAGCAATAATCTTGCCGGGAGTTATAAGAGAAGTGCGGGTATGGCGGTACATATTGGGGCGGGCAATTTGGCAGGTGCGATGGCGAGCAACTTTTACAGGGCGGCTGATAAGCCGAAGTATGTTCTTGGGCACTCGTTAGAGATTGGGTTTGTGAGTGTGGGGTTGATCGCTGTTTCGGTTTTGAGGTGAGTTTGGCTGTTTCTGCTGGTTTGAGATGGGTGACTGGTCACTGACTTGAACGTTTCGCAGGATGAATTATGGTAGAATTAACGCGAAAAGAGACCGGGAAGGTAATGAGCATGGTCATTCTTTGAAGGAGCTGAGTGAGATGGGCGACAAAGCACCGACTTTCAGGTATATGATTTGATGTGAGAAGAAGCTTAGAAGATTAAAGTTCTTGTTGGTTTTCTTTGAAGCAATTAGAGAGAAATTTTGTATATCCCGCACCTGCCTCATCTACATACAGATATCAAATAGACTGAATGAAAAGATCAAAGATATTTCTTCCAGTCATGCACGTCTTTGAAGCCCAAGACTTCCCTGATCTTTCTGTTGCTCAGTGGTGCTTCCTTCTGTCCCAACTCCCTCGTAAACTTCGTACCCGGACATTCCTTCTCCAGAAATTCCTTGGTAGACATATTGTCCTTGATCGTGATCGTATCATTAGTAGCATTGAAGACTTGGAAGCCCAATCCTAAATATTCGTCAGTATTTGTCTCGCAATTTGAAACCTTCGCCACTTCCAAACTTGGGAAGAGTCCTGCTGTTGCTCCTTCCTCAACAGAACACTTGCTCGGAAATCCTCCAACTCCGAGAGCAGAAGAATAAAATAAGCATTCAAGAAAATAGCATACCACTCTTCGCGATTGCCAAGTCGCAGATCTGACCCAAGTCTCTCGCATCGATGTAACTCCACGCATTCCTCTTCCTCGTCTTCGGATTCTCAATAAAAGCCGGGAAATCCCTGGCATATTCATGCGGCTCAATCACATTGCCAATTCGCAACGCATAAATATCACTCTTAAATCTCCTCGCAAAAGTGCGCGCAGTTTTCTCGCCGCAAATCTTGGAAAGCGCATACCTGGATGTCAAAGTCAGGGGGCGAATCATGTGATTTCAGGAAGGAAAGAACGAACGAGTCTTCTGGATCAACATCGTAGTCTTCTTCAAGAGGAAAGGAATGATAGTCTGCGTCTCCTTGAGCGAAACAGACTCCGTAGACTGTTTCGGAGGATGCGATGATGATTTTCTTGACGCCAAGTTTGGAGGCGGCTTCGATCACGTTGTAAGTGCTGCGGACATTTGCTTGAAAGAGCTCAGAGTCGGGGACCAGCATATTGCGTGCATATGCTTTGGTTTGTGTTAGCGTTTTTATTCATTTTTGAAAATGGGGGGGACGGAAAGTGCGAACCTGCGAAGTGGATGACTACATCCGGGGCGCCAGGGACAGGTCCGGATTCATATCCAGCCATGTTAAAGTGGCTGGTCAAGCCATTGAACACTTGACCGGAATCTGTGAGATCGGTTTTAAGAGTATAAACGTCTGCTGAGGTGTCCGGGAAGGGTATCAGATCTAGGTTCAAGACTTTGTGACCCTTTGAAAGCAGGTAAGGGATTACATGGCGGCCAGCTTTGCCTGAGCCGCCTGTGAAGACCTGGAATTCGGTTAGGGAGGGGTTGAGCGGGGAGATTGAGGGAATTACTATTCTTTTGCCGGTGGAGTTTGACATTTTTCTGAAGTACTGGTATTGAGAAATTTATTTGATCAAGGTTAATGGACGTCGGGGAGGCAAACTTCAAACTTTTAAGTGTATTTGTTAGTGAGATGATCGCCGTTGTCAAAGGCTCGGTGACATGCCTTACGTCAGGACATTTCAGGGGTCGCGGCTATGGGGCGGGTGAATTCGAACCGAGGGGCAGACCCCTATCTTTAAACCATACTACTGGAATAGATATTTGGATTTCCATGCAATTTATTATTTACCACAAAAGCTTCATTATTGAAAGTTTTAGCACCGCGGGAGTAATGGCTTTGCACTGCGGGTACTCAGTTAGCTAGTAGGTCGGCGGCGCTCCTCACTACCAGGCTCGCCTCGCTAATCTCCAGCGCCTCTATCGCTAGATTTCAGGGGGCTTCTCCCTGAGATTTTACAATCCTTAAGTCTCCTACAGTACCTGCAGAACTACTTCGTGCCAAACGCAATGAGCAACTTCAATCGACGAAACAGCTCTGGATTGCCTTCGCAGCCTCTCGCGACTGCTCATTCAGCTGTTGCTGCGACAATAATCTGATTGATATTGATATAGCAGAGTCGATCACCGGTTCAAGGGAGCTGTTCCAGATGGTATTAATGAACCAGAACCATATTTACAGCCAATTCGCAGTCAGACCATTGGCACTCGTTTCTAAGCCGTTATATGACAATTTTGAATGAAGTTCTCTCCAAGTCAAGGGTAAAATCTGCTCCCGGTTTTAGGATAGTGAGATTTTGCCCAAAGGTTACGCCTATATAAATACATTTCTTACGAAAGATTAGGGCCTTCATATGACATAGCAAGGAAAGCCAATACCGAGTATCTGAATCTCGGACTGTCAGATAGACTCGACCTCATCTACACCTCGATACTTCACCGCCTCCGAACCTCAATCTGCCCCATGAGATCCGCCAACAGCTCGAATCCCATATGCAACACCTGTGGCTTTTGATTGTCCCGCAGCCTAACATCATAGTTCATCAGAATGCTGGCCAACGCAACCTTAACCTCGTTTGCCGCAAAGAACCGACCTGGGCAGATCGACCTCCCTAGCCCAAAGTCAAAATGCTCTGGACTAGACGATGCTAGGGCAGCAGTGCTGCTACCTTGGACACCTCCCTGACGGATCTTGAGAAATCTATACCCATCAAAAGTCTCTGGATTATCGTAAATCTGCGACGTCCACATGACGGACGTGTCGACGGCGATGTTGGTGCCACGGGGAAGTTTTACCCCATTGGGCATGACAATGTCGTGGAGAGCCTTCCGTTCTAAGTTGACTAGATTTACTCATCAGCAAACAAAAAAAACCAAGATAGGGCCAGAATGGCCTCTGCGGTAGCTTACCTAGCCCGGCGGGCTTCAATCGCTGTGACTCCTTGATCACACTATCCAGCAGTTGCATTTGGAACACGCCCGCTGTGCTCCAGCCATTTTCGGATACCGCCTTGCTTACTTCATCGCGAAGCGGTTGTATGAGCTCCGGATGAAGGCAAATGTCGTACAGAGCTTGTTTCATAAGATTCGATGTCGTGTGCAAAGCACTCAGCGCAAAGCCAAGCTGTGCAGCCTCGGGGTCGAATGGGCGCCCAGCGGCTGTTTCTTCCATCCATCCAATCGTATCGTGATACTTTGGCTGGTTGCCAGCTGAGGATGACTTTCTGGCTAGTCTTTGTTTGTCTATGATGGGCTGGAGCATACTTCGCGCATGCTTCACTTGCTCCCTGACTTTCTTGCATTCTGGTAAGAACCAATGAATCATCGGCCTGACGAGTCCAGGAAGCGAGCGTAGTGACCTTATAGCGAAGAATGCATTGGTGGTGTACGTAATGGTGAGGTTCTGCCAGTCTGGATTGCGAGACAACTCAGAGCCAACGAAGACGGATGCGGACATACGCCCCACGAATCGCATTGCATCTGAGGACCAATCGACAGGATGCCACTCTATTTGTATTAATTCAACTCGAATACATTCAGATCTTGCGGGAGCGTCATACCTTTCTCGTCTGTCCAGGATTCTGACAGAGCTTCTGTGATGTGCTCTTGGAACAACTCGCACTCTATCAAAGAGCGTAGTTAGAAAACAGACCAGGATCCAGAAGTCATCTTTTCCGACTCACGTCCTTTCTGATTTAACTTGTTCCTGACAACATCAATAAGGATGTTGCTAGGGTCATGCGTAGAACTGATTCCTTCCATTCCTGGATATGATCCGAAATATTCCTAAGTCTCTTATTAGCATCACAGGACTCTGATAATCTGGTAACTTAAAACTTACATGCATAACCAGAGCGGGGTGATCCAAGTCCTTAGAGGTCTTCACCCAATCCTGGAATCCGATTGGCATAATAACCCTTGAGCCCAGAGGGGTGATAATACGAAAAGGCCCATTATTGAACTATTGAAACACCAATTAATATTCCTTCCTAAAATTTTCGGGATTTCTCAAATATACCTCTTTAAACCCGCGCGCAATCAGGGCTTTCGCATCCGTCATAAACTCCTTATGAGCCTTCGTCCGAAAGAAATCACATCGATAATCATTGACTACAGGGATTTCTGGTGCCTTCAACCATCTGAAAACGAAAATTATGAAAAGGCCAAATAGAACTGAAAATGCTGCAATGTTTGCATTGCTTCCAACAAGGAGTGATTCTTGGAAAACCCCCATTGTGATTGGTTGTCTGGTTTCTATGGTTATAGGTATTGATCAGAGCCCGAACGAGCTATATATTAAATAATCAGCAAGTGTCTTATTAGGAAATCATAACTACGCATAATGAGTGGATCTGACTCATAAACTTAATTTGCTTTTAAAGTGGACCGCAAAACTCCAAAGGCGCCAAAGCTTGCCGAGTCTAGCTCCCTGCTCGCAAGGGGGCCCGATTATCTTCACTTATAACTCCAACCAAAAATATAGTAGTCTATGCGTTATTGAAACAGGGAGAAAAAATAAAAATTGAAAGCATCCCCAAATTCTTCATCTTCACAAAACTTCATCAACATGATAATCCCTATGCCTAGGCACCTCCCCCACACCCCTCACACTCAATTCCTTAACCCACTCAACCCCATACTCCCACCAGAGAATCCTCTCTGGCCTCAGCGCTTCCCCCTCAAGACCCTCCCTATCCACACTCCCCAAACAGAAATCCAGGCGATCCGGCCACCCATCCGGCATTTCCACGGGAGCAAAACTAAGGGACGTGCCGCAGCGGCCGCAGAATGAACGCCTGACATGCGGGGACGAGGAATAGAAAGAGAGATATGAATCTTGACTAATGTCTCCTGGTTTAAAGACCTGGTTTGCGGGAAGCCAAGGGCTCCTTTCCTCCTTTTCCAAAGTCCCGTCTTCTTTCTTGGTATTTTTTGAGCGTAAGACGACAGATGCCGTGACGTAGGAAATAGGACTGCATAGCCAGATGGGCAGGATATCGCCTGTAGCGCATCGACAGTCGTTGCAGTGGTCTATAGCTACCATTGGGAGCGTGACTGGGTTTTCGGGCGTGGAGAATGCGTGGTGGGGACGCTGGGAGAGGGCGGGGATGGATATTTTGTATTTTATGGCGGCACAGTTGCAGCGTCCTGTTATGGTGAGGGGGGTGGTGGGGAGTGGCATTTTCTATTGAGGATGAGGAGATATTCGTTAGTTGGATGAAGGTGAGAATTGAGTTGAGAGACGAAATGGCTTTTCTTTAGCATTGAAATGTAAGAGCTAAGCGGGAGCCATGCTAAAAGGGGTAATTCTGTCCCTCGAGGGGATACTGTACCTGAATGAGGAAGTAGTGAATCTTGCATCTCAACGATAGAAGACTGCTGAACGTCTTCGATGCAGTCAAATGATTTGGGGCACGTGCTAAAGCTCCAAATGCGGGTCACTGGAAAGTAGAGTAGATGTCAAAACATCGAGAAGAGATATGCTGTGCTACCAAAACAAATGTACAAAATACAATAGTATTGCTAAACGCAACACAAGGAGCAGCGCTCGCTCATATGCTACCACCATTCATGCAAAATTCCGCTATGCTGTACACGTCAGCTAACGCTAACGACGAATGAACGTCTAATTATACATGTTTGATACAGTCTAGCGCAGTACATTGCAGTCCTCTATTTCTTGCCCTTCTTCTTGTTTGGCACAACCTTGAAAGCAGAAGCCGGCTCTTCCTTCGGTGGGCCCTTCTTGGCAACTTCGCTCCATCCACCACCAGAGTTTTGCCCAGCGCTGGATACAGGTTCAATGACACCTTTGTCGGCCTGCTTCTTGCGTCGAATGTACTCTTCGGCGAAATGACGGCCGTCAATCAGGTTGTTGGCGTCATAGGCACTGTCTGCGATGATGCTTGTCTCGGGAGGGAATTCGGAGAGCATGCGCATCAAGCTATCAACTAGAAGATTGTTAGCTGAGGTAAAGTAAAATCGAAGTCAGGGTGATCCTTACTATCGTAGCCAGGTTTGAGGCCCTTCAACAAGGTAGTTCTTGCCCATTTGTTGAACTCCTCGTGCGCGGAAGTAATAGCAGCAGGGCCGCTGGTGGTGACACTGCGAGTCGTGACTGCAGGTCTGGTAGCGCGAGCATTCGATGCCGAGGGAATGTTCGCGCTGCTAACAGATCGAGTAGCCTGTGGTGCAGTGACAGCCGGGCCAGTGGGAATCTTGACCTTGCCACCAGCTCCTACGGTAGCCCATGCAGAGCCTGTAGCTGGAATAGTTGCAGTTGTTTTGCTTGCAAGATCGGCATATCGCTTTCCACCAGATACAGCAGCAGGCTGCGATGCGGCTGCGGCAGCTGCGAGTTTTTGCTTTCGTAGTTCCTCTTCCCTTTGAATATCTGCGAGCGTTTTCTTAGAAGCTGCAGACTTGCTAGCAGTTGTAACCTTGGAGGCCGCTGGTGTTGCCCACGCTGATGCGGCATTTGTGGGCGTCGCTGGAGAGCCGGTGTTACCCCATGTCGATGTAGTAGGCAATCCGGGAGCGGGTGCTACAGCCTGAGTGTTGAGCATTCGCATCTCCTGCTCGTGGACGATACGACGCTGTGCGGCGGCGATCTCTTCATCTTTTGCGGCCTTTTTGGCCTCAGCTTCCTGAATCTCCTTCAAAGAGGGGCCTCTAGGAGCTTCTACCTGTTCCTTTGCCCAAGGGGCAAGGGAAGGAGTAGAGCCGGCGATCTCCGGGGTCTCGGATCGAGATCTGGACTCGACGTTGAGAGCCTCGGGCAAGTTAGAGCGACCCCTCTGGGCAGTAGGTGCTGGAAGTGGCGTGGTCGACTGTGGTGGAGGGAATGGCATGGGAAGTTTGGGGTTCACCTTCGCCCAGGGTGACTCAGGTTGCGTTGCTGACACAGGTGACTGCTTTTGAGAGGCAGCTTTCTGGACTTGCTGGGTCAAGGAAAGAACCTCTGGCGCCTTCTGCTCAGGAACTGGCTGCTCTGTCTCCGGCTCTGGTTCCTCATACTGCTGATGGGCAAACGATCGGGGGGGTCCAATTGGTTCAGCTGAGGCGTTGGAAGATTCAGCTTCCTCTTGATCTTGTTGCTCTCTGAGCTGTTCAAACTGGCGGAGTCGAGCTTTAAATCCTTGTGGATCATTTGGGTCATTCTGCTCAATTGCGGAGGCATCGCGGTGCGCTTGTTGTCCAGGTTGGCCAAAGATTGCAGCAATTTGTTGGGCATGAGAGGTTTGCTGCGAGCCTGGAGCGCCAAAAAGCTGCTGGCGATCTTGGAGATTCAAGCTGGCCAATTCTTCTTCACGAAAGAAATCTTGCGGAATGCTTGAAGGTCCAGGGGCTTGCGCCTGTCTGGACGGATCGAAGAATGCCGATGTGGAAGAAATGGGAGGCGGTTGTTGCGGGGGCATGCCGATGGGGGAGGTGATGCTCCCGAAACTTGGCTGGCTTTGGAGACTGTGGGCACTAGAGTGGTGGTGCAAGCCGGATGGAAGCCCACCCATTTGCATCTGTTTCATATTGACCTGCTGTTGAGCAAGAAACTCGCGTTGGCGAGCCATGAGGTATTGCTCTTCTTGCTTTCTTCTTTCAAGATTGTTTTGTTGCTCTGCAGTCAGAGTAGTCCCAAAACTTGGGAATGCTCCAGCGAAAGGAGGTTGAACGGAGCCCGGCTGTGTTGCGGCTCCAGGGGCAACCGCAGCTGCTGGAAATGGAGCTCCGGCCTGTGTTGATGCTGGGCCATGTGGGATGCCAATTTGGGGAACAAGGAAAGGTTCTCTCGAGTTGCCGATGCGGCGAATGAGTTGGCCAAGAGGCTCAAATTCTGTATCCTCGAGCTTCTTCACGGACAGATCAGGAGTGAAAAATTGGGCCTTATACCAATCATGCATCTCGAGACCCGAGAAGGGGCCTTGTACATGGCCTTGAGGATCGAGATAGACCCATCTCATCCTATCGGGCATCACCATCGCTCTCTGCTGAGCTGTAGGGAGCTGGTTCGATGCGGAATCTGATGAAGCTTGCGACTGCTGGTAATTTGACTGTGCAGAAGCACCTTGATTGAACGCAGTTGCAGTTTGTCCTTGGGCACTGTCGGCGGAAGACCAGGGGCCTTGCATTCGTTGAGCATCCGATGATGGGAACAGGTCCTCAAAAGCGCGGCCGGTTCGAATGGGACTGTCAGTGTCGCGAGGAGGGAAGGTATTTCTACCAATTGCGCCAAACGCACTGCTTTGCCTTCCATCGGAACCTTCAGCGTTTTCATTGTCATTGCCTTGCATCTGAGCTTGCATAGCAGCAGGAAACAGCGATCCGAGTTTGCTGCCTCGACCGGCAGTGTTCGCGCTTGGGCCAGAGCCAAATACTCCTCCAAGACCGCCGCCCAAACCCGGTGATTGTAACTCGCCCATTGGTCCGAAAAGAGAATTACCAAACGGACCTGGAAATCCCGGACGGTGCTCACGATCTGGAGTTCCAATAGGATTAGCGCTTGTAGGCCAGCCTCCCATACCTCCCAGGCCACTGAGAGATGAGAGCCCTCCTATAGACGGGAATGGTTTGTTTGCACCAACACTGGATGTCTGGCTACGATCACTGCCCTCGAAAGGGGCATTAGAAAAGCCTCGTGGTAGAGTGCCGAAAGGATTTGCCCCATGTTCGGGTATACCGCCAAGCCCCTGTAATCGACTTGGTTGGTTGGATTCCCCGTCGAACGCACCTTCGTCACGGCCATGTCGGTCTTCTGGTGGGCTGCGGTAGGGATTTGTCTCCGATGGACTTAGTGGTTCATTGTCCTCTTTGTGCGGGGTTTGGTGACTGCCCCCGCGATGACTATCGCGGAAGCCTGCCATTTCAGACATTCCAAACTCACTTGAGGAACCTCGGATTGGGGTGTCCAGGCCTGGAGCCCTGCGCTGGGAACTTGGAGGACTGGTATCCTGGCCTCCACCAAGAGCAGCACTTCCGGCCGGAGGATCGTCACCAAACGGATCAGTGTCAGTACGTTGTCGGGGTCTCCAGGGCCTATCCGCAGCTTTCGAAGACATGTCTTCGGAGCTTTCTTTTGGCATTAAGTGAGTCAAGCGACTCTCTCCCCTCATGCTACCAAATCCAGACCGTTTGTCAATAGGGGTTGGAGGGTTGCCAGAAGAACCGCCGATCGCAAAGCTTCCAAAGTTACCCATTGGTGACATTGCAGCAGTGGTTGAGGCAGGGCCCCAAGGTGATGCCGGTCCGTTACCAAGGACGCTTCCAGCAGTGTTGCTGCGCACCAACCCTCCGAATGGCAAATTGCTCTTAGATTCCTCGCCACGATCGTCGGACATATCTTTGGAATCATTGAACTTGCGGTTGTAGAACGAAGTCTCTTCTCTGGAAAAACGGCCAGTTCCAGCGGGAGAAGGCAGACCAGTCATCGAATCGCTTGTCATCTGGCGGCGGGTAGTAGGCCGGCTTGATACGGGTGACGAGAGATTGAAGGAATTCGAGCCCTGCCCCTGAGAAATGGACGCCTTGCGACCATTAGCTCCACCAGGCGCATTTGGATCCTTGTTCGCATTTTGAGGCGGGGGCTTGAGAGGAGAGTTGACGTCGGTAGAGAAAGCCTTGACTAGTCAATACGATATGTGTAGAGTTAGTTAAGAATTAAGCTTACCTTTCGTTCAGCCTCACTCATTTCTTCGAGAGCCATAGGTTGAACGTTTCCAGGCGCGTCCCAGCATACATCAGGTCCATGATTTTCCCTGGTCTCACTGCTCCTGCCCCATGCACTCCGACCATTTGCTCCGTTGGAGTGTCCTGGGTTCCAATCATTAACGTACAGATGTGAAACGTCCCTATTGGTGACACCAGACTCTTGTTGCGCTTTGAAGACCTCTAGGAGTTGAGATTTTGAGTATCGGTTATCTGATGACTGCTCATACATCGAATTCGACATTGACTGAGGCTCAGAATCCATTGCTGAATGCGAAGCCTCTGGGTTCGTGTTAAAGGGGGTGGATGAAGTTCGGCGGGAGTTGAGAGGGACAAAACCATTCGTAGTTCTGCTTTCTCTTCGGGGCCTATGTTTTTGAGTAATCAGAAATTATTCCAGAGTGTAAAAACGCGGTTTGTAAGGGGCGTTGGAGTTGAGGTGGTGATCTCGTTTTGCAGATCCGTTCGACCTTATGCACTCTCAAAGCTATCAACAGGGCAAGGAAAGCACATTATTGCGGAACCGAAAATGCGCAGACTATTGACAAGATCAAGTAACAATTGACAGGAGAATTTTGAATTGTACAGGGGTAGCCAAAAGAAAGTTCAAGAGGCAAACGTACCAATCCCCGCTTCCTCGTCCGTCGCCCCTCGTTCGAGACTCGCGATCGCGACCAGAACTCTGGCCTGCAGCGGCAGAGGCGAAGGTTGAAGGCATGTGTGAAGGCATTATTAAAGGGTAGCTGGCAGGTTGATGACGAGCTGAAAAGTTGGAGGACCAGTCGAATGGAGTCGTCTCGTCGCGCTGGAGAGCACAAAAAAAACGACGCGAGATGGTTTTCGCTTGCAGAGAAAATTGATTCGGCGAGGCGGGTTTTGCACGACAGCAGGTCTGAAAGCTGGGATTGCGCGGAGGCGGAAGAAGGTGTCGATAATGGGATTTTAGTAAGGAAGCGGTGCTTTTCTTGTGGTGGTGGTGGTGGTGGTGGTGTTGAAGAAGATGAAGAAGTAGAGTTTGTGGCAGCTGTGGAAAGCGAGGTTCGAATCGATCAAAGGCAAAGGTTCAAGGATTCACGGCTTCAACGCCAGAATGAAGTCAAGGCTTGTCGTGAACGACAGCACCAGCACCCGCACCAGCTCCTCGTTTTAGCCTAGCGCCCTCGAATTACCAGCCACATTTTCAGGCTTAGTCCACCACAGCACACGCGATCAAAATTACACGTTCAGGCACGACCTGCACTGCACTGCACTGCATCTTACTCCGCGAATCTGTATCCTGTTGTATCTGAATCTCAATCTCAATCTGACACTCCTCCGCATCTACCTAGGTACGATCTTGCAGAACAAAAACCTGAAGAACCATATGGGATATATGGGATATATGGGATAATAATACCATCCGCCTACAAGAATAACGGCCACGATAAAATATACCCAGAAAACCCACACGTTGTCCTCGAAACCCCAACCCTGGCACGGCAGCCCTAGAACTAGTATTCCCGAAGTTACGAGTTAGGACGCGTCGTTTCGTTCCAGCACCATGCTATGCCATGCGCCAGAAAGGGGCTGCAGATGATGCTGGCTTGGCTGATTTCGTGATCGGACCCCGTACCCGTACGGTACGGTATATTACAGCATTCGGCACCTCTCAAGGCTTCCGAGTCACCCGGGAAGCTGTCTGCAGTATCACTGACCGATCTCCGGATCGAGATCCGCGTATGCGGCTCGCTCTCCAAGTGGAGTGCATCTTGCATTTGTTTGCTTACTGGAGTTGGACTTGAAGCAATCATTTGCTCACTGAGGTAGGTGCTTCTGTGGCTGGCCTTTAAGCACGACAGCTCCCGTTGCACAAAGCTTGCGTGTGCAGCAGATCGCCCTTGGAACTGTCAAAGCTGACGGTTTGTGTAACTGCCTCCGCAAGCAAACATTGCCATCCTCGTATCATGATACAAGATCTCCTATCAGCCGATGAATTTTTCTTTTTTGACTCGCACCAATCTGGTTGCTGACATACTTCTTTGCCGTTTGTGTTTGGAACATCTAGAAATCTCAACGTGGCTTGCATGCTTGTGTTCTTTTGTTCCCTGCAGTCATTGGAAATGCTTTGATTCCATACTTGATTCGTTGTCAATTGCCATCTCACAATGTATGCTGTTCAACCCCTCTCAGCTCATATGGTAAATCCATTCCCGCTGTTTTAGTCAATATTTATTGCTTCTTCTCAACTTTAAACCATGAATTCAGACAGATCAGGACGAGACCGCCAATGTCGGGATCGAAGATGCGACTCACGCTTTGGATCGGACGATAGCCGGATAGGATACGGTCGAGAAGGACGCGTTCGACTGAGTGATCAACCAATGATGTATCGGCGACAGGGGTCCATGGGCAACACCCTTTTGGATGGAGGGCTTGCCGGGGATCTTGGAGGTGGCTTGGGAGGTGGGCTCAGAGGAGGGGATGGACTTGGGGGTAGTAGGTTAGGAGGCGGGCTTGGAGGAGGTCTCCCAAGGAGTCCCATGATGGGTCGTGGAGTCTATGGAGCTAGAGGTCCTTCGTCGCTCGATCCGAGAATGCCCTACATGGAAGACGACTTAGGTGGTCGCCGCCGAGGGTCGCTCCTTCGGAATGGACTAGGGGTACCAAGCGCTGGATCTCAAGAGCGGCTCGTTGCAGGCAGAGCGGCGATGATGGGAGGCGGGATGAGAGATGCATTAGGGGGTGGCCTTGGAGGTGTTGGGATGGGAGGCGCAATGGGAGGCAGAATGGCTGCTGGAATAGGGTCCCCGCTCGGTTCTCCAGCCGGCAGTATCTTCGATCCCTATCGAATGGACCGCCCAAGAATGCCGTACGGGCCAGCTGCTCAAGCCGCCATGGGCAACTACCGATCACCCTACGTCGAGGACTACGAGAGTGAGATTGAAGCTGAGATGATGGATAGAGCGATGATGGAGCGTGAGTTTATGGGCACAGGGGACGGGTACTATGGATATGGAGCGGGCAATCCGATGGGAGGGCATTATGGGCCCATCTAGTTCGATGATCATTTCGACGTGGAAGGAGGGAAGCTTGATTTTCATACATAAAAATGTCCCCAAAAATATTAATTTCTGATGTGCGATCTTTTCACCAACGACACCTTGATTTCTCTTTCAACTTGTCATATATCTTTCATATCCCCAACGCCCGAACCCGCTTCGCACAGCCAGAGGTCGGAATTTTCGCCGCAATTCATATTATCATTGGACATCACCAGGCTTGTCATCATCTGCCTGTCACGGCACAAAATTGAAATTGAAAAGTCGAACCTTGATGTTTGGATCTACTACAATGCCACGTGCTATAACTCACGAGGTTGTGCCTCAGAGAGTAAGAAATGGGGGTGCAGTGAAGTATCTCCGAAACCACAGCTATCGTTTACAACATCCCACCGGACATTTTTTCTTGCCGTCTGGCCCAAATCATTAATACCTATTTCTTACTCACACAGACCGGTACACTTATCACAGCAGGCACACCTCTGAACTCATCTTCCGGTACAGCCCCCCAAACGGTGATAGCCAGTAACATAACCGGGATCCCCACAACTCCCTACGAGGTATACTCCATATCATGGCCCTGGCTTGCAGTCTTTTCTTTCGCTGTCCTTGTCTTATTTGCGTGTGCGATTATGGCAGTGGTATACAGCATGGCGACCGCCAACCCCGAGATTCTGGGTACGTGTAGTTCGATAATCCGGGACTCAAGGTATCTTAGGATCCCAAATGGGGGCAGGGCGCTGGATGGCTTGGAAATGACGAGGCTGCTACAAGGTATCCAGGTTCAGATGGGTATTGTGGGTGGAGGCAGCCATCTCGCCGTCGCCAGGTCGGAGGATGTGGAAAGGACGGCAAGACTTGGGCTTTATGCTTAATTATTTTTACTATCGTGGTTTCAACCTTATGACAAGGAAGCCATCTGAAGAGGTAGAAGCCCCGACTTTACAATGTAACCCCAACTACGGGTATGGGTGTGTTGTGCGTCTAAGAGCAGGAAGATAATGGCTGAAGTAACGGCCAGTAGGGGGTTTAAGCGAAGGCCCCCTGCCAAAGGGGCGGGTCCTAAACTCACCTTGAAGTTTAAGCGTGAGAAAACCAAGTTGGAGATAGGAGAAAGCACGCAGTCACAGCACCGTACTAAGCTCAGTTTATAGTTGCATAGGGGCATGCGAAACATTGGGAGCACTAGGGCAGAAAATTGCAAAATTCCGTACACAACAAGGATGGAGACAATTTCTGAGAAGCAGGATGGCCAAAAGCAAATTTAAAGAGTAGTCATATTGAAGGAATCGCAATGAGGCATAAGTGAATCTTATTCATTATTCATAATAGCCAGCCTACTCACAGAGTGCTCGACTAGAACCCCGCGCAAAGAGCAACGCACCCTGGCCATACCAGCATAAAAACCCATAACCTAACCGATCCAACCCCATTACCAAAGCCAAAAGGAAACGCAGAAAACAACAGCTTAGTCGCTATCAGAAGAGGACGAAGATGAACCGTTAACGCTTCGACTCCGCGATCTGCTTTTGTGCTTCTTGTCCTTCTTGTGCTTTTTGCCCTCCTTATATCCAGGGTACAGCCCACCAACAGCCGATGGAAGACCATAGCTAGAACCGCCATGACTGCTTCCATGAGCAGAATAAGCACCACCGTATTGCTGCGACTCATGCTCATACTTCTTCTCGTCCTTATGTTTCTTGTGTTTGTGTTCGAGGGCATTCGCGCCGATGGCTCCAACAACACTGCCAATCACCGTTCCGAGCATTCCGCCACCGGCCTTGTGTCCTACGAATCCACCTGAAGCTCCGCCGAGCAGAGTCGCGCCGAGACCCTTCTCGCCGTCCTGGCCTGGGCCATCAAAGCCGGAGCCGGGAGGACCTCCGGCCGCGCCCTGATGCTGATCACCGTATTGGGGTTGAGGAGAGTGGCTGCCGGGATAGGGAGGACCTTGTTGTGGGTAGGGAGCTGGTGAATGACCAGGTGAGGGACCTCCGTAGTTTGGCTGGGAGGGGTATTGTTGGTGTTGAGGAGGGGCACCAGCATAGTTGGGAGCTGGAGGATAACCGCCTTGCTGAGGAGGGGCCTGGTGGCCGTAGTTGGGAGCTCCAGGGTATTGATTGTATTGACCTTGCTGGCCTTGCGGAGGGGCATAATTAGGCTGATTGGGGTATTGACCCTGTTGCTGGCCTCCGTAATAGTTCTGGTTTGACATTTTAATTGTTTGTGGGAGATATGTCGAGTTGTTTGGATGGATGAGGGGTAGTGTAATGAGCTCGGGAAGCAGAGGAATGAGGTCTCAATATATAGGGCCAGACATGACTGTCGGCCGCCGCGCCACAAACCCTCAGCAGTAGAGTGAATCGAGGCAGCCTTTGCATGCTTGGCGGGGTAATACGAAGCCTGATAGGATGAGCGCAATCAAGCTTCTGATGACCTGGTGGACTGCGCCGTTCACTCGTGGATTCGACCTCCTTACGCACGTCAGCCGCCCCCGGTCTCAGAAGGTGCCAGTTCCAGTTCCAGTTGTTGCAGCGCAAGTAACGCTGACGGCGGAGTTGAGAACATCATCGAGGGAATCACAGGCTTTGTCAGGATCTCGTGTGCTCTCCGCATGAAGTGGCGCTTGCCCTGGCTGATGTTATCTCCACAGAAGGGACATCAGAGTCTTTACTCGGACGGACAGAAGTAAACCGAGACTTCGGGAATACTCCGTACAGTACTCCAGTACGCAGTGCAGTGGCCCAACAAGGCTGAGCAGAACTGACGTATTTTATCTGGCACGATCTTCCGGCCCCGCCGAGAGCCTCTACCCAACGTACAGCGTACCTGCTCTTAGGGGTTCTTGGGGGTAGATCGTTGCTGCAGGTCACCTGCAGAAGTTCATCCCTAGGCTGAGCCCAGCAGATGTGGCCGGGCTGTGCAGAACAATTCGCACGACAATGGTGGCGCATGCACTTGCAATGTCAAAAGGGCTAAGAAATGGCCGAGGTAATGAAAGAAACATAGAAGAGAGGCTCAAGTGGGGTGTTTCGCTCGTCTTACCATTTCAAGCACTTTCCAGGTTCGCATTGTGGTGAGATCGATTTTGCAAGCCAAGTCTTTGTTTGGTATCACGTGATATTCTATTTTTAGCACTTTGCTTTCACACGTCTCCAAAGTCGAGTGAGTATGATATCTCAATAGAGCTATATCTATACTTGTCGTGTAGAGTTGAGTAAATCGAGAGACCAAAAAATCATATGGTCATGTGACCATACCAGCAAGAACCTCCGTGCAAGATCGTACTTGTAGAAGGTCAAGGAGATGAGCTAATAGGCGCTTCTTAGTCAAAGCTATTTATATTTAATAATACCCGTCGGACATCGTGAGCCGTCGTCAGCCTCAGACTCATTGTTCACTGATTCTCGGACTAGGACATCATCTACCACTAATGATCGTGAGTTCTCGAGGCCCCTGTTTTGTTTCTGCTTCATAAATGTAGCCTCCAGAATTTGGCACTACGTTGCATATTCCACGTGGACTCCACGACTTTCCATCTTTCATGAGAAATCTAAAATTACGGAGGTATTGATTAGTGATTCCTTCCGCCTCGCATTATTCAAACGAATCAGCTTAGATGATTGGATGAAACGCCCTTGCTGTAGGCGTTTGATCACAAGTCTCAAGATCTGCTGTTCCATTTTGGCGACGGCTTACCACCGAGTCATGGCGGTGACTTTTGAGTCTCGACGCCACCGGAACTAGTCATCCTGAAACCCTTTTGTTGCACATCGCAAAAGCGTGCAGCAAGGCCCCAGTTTCTCCTGCCCTGAAACTTTCGTCCTTTTACAACATTCTCGTCACGCGTACTGGAATATTGCAAGTATGGCCCCCACAGAGAGTCATGAACTAACTTTCAGAGAACTCTACAATGATGCAGCACAGTACTTCGCATTCACTTGCTTCTTTACAATGTCTCTGTTTCAAAATCCCGAGCACCAGAATCTTAAGGTGACGTCGTCATTGACGTTCTTAACAAATTGTCTCACCATTTTGAATCATATATCCAGCAGAGCGTTTGCCCCACAGAATATAATTTACTAAAGTGAAAAGATTCAGAAAGCGCGGAGCTCAAGCGCAATCGTGCTAGTTCAGTCTCCTACTTCGTAAATAATAACGTTAAATTTTGCGTGAACGTAATGTACGAAAAGTGGTGGGGAAGTCAAAAAACATGACTGAGCAGGACGCCAAGAAATTTCCGTTGCACACTCTCCACACTCTCCACACTCACCGAGAGATGCAGAACTTGATGCACTCAATCTATTATTGGTCGCTTCCAGAAAACTGAAGGAATGAGAGAGGGCCTGATGACCATCCAAAAATATAAATCAGGATTCGCTGATCGCCCACCTTTCCGCAAATGGAATCGTAGGATTCGCCAAACTTTAAATTTCGACCCTGACTTGCGTCCCCGACACGCGGGAGCCTCGTGCAGCCATTACCTTTGACACATGAAACCCATTCGTAGGGGGCTCCTTATTCGCTGCCATGGTGGGAATTTCTCGGCAGCGAAATGGTATGTCGTGTCATTGGATCGTACCGTAGACTGGGGTTCACCTCCAGAAGGAAGAGGGATTCTCGCGAAGCAATCCTCTTGTTCTAGCACCGGATGCTCCAAAATGGACGATCACCGTCATGAAGGTTTCCTCAAAAGTAAGCAAGCCCTCTCGGAGAAATTCATCGCAGTATGACTTCTAATGTTCTATTAATTCTGTCATCGGGCTTTTCAACCCTCATTGTGCTTGAACGAAAGCACCATTCTCCCATGTTAACCTGAACTCTTATCATAATGGTTCAAATCACTACTATGTTTCATGCCGACTCGGCCAGATCGCAAGGAAAAACAGTCTCGAACGGATCCTACCTCCTCAGGGAAAAGACCATGTGGAAGCCATCACTGAAAAAGCTCAAAAATGGATTGACACCAGGGAAAGCGGCTGCGAATCGTCTAACGGCACAAGAGTCTGAGCTTCTACATAATCTATCGAATTGGCAATGGGAAAAGGCTGTGGAAAGTCGCGAAGTTTCTAAAAAGCGACAAAGTCAAATGCCCGCCAACAAGCAACCGCTTCACCTTCACATGACACCTATACATCGACCGGACCAAGATCAGCAAACACCCAAGTCCGATTACTTCAAACGAAAGTCGCTCCCGAAAATGCCAAGGATGCCATCCTCGACGTCAAGCGTATACTCAATTCCATACGCATCCGAGCTTCCTGCATCAGAGCCGAAGAGAAAGGACCGAAAACCAAGTCTCCCAAAATTGACATTCGAAGATGAGGAAGACCTCCAAGAATTCATATCATCGTCATGTTTTGCCGCGGCACAAGACATTCATTTCTGGGCCATCGACATTGAGAAGTCTGAATCGAAGCCAAAGGATATCCCCACAAAATTCATTGCAGAACTACCAACGCCAGACTCGCAACGCACGAGCACGAGCACGAGCACGTCGACCCAGAGCAGAGATAGTTTATTGATAGAGGACATCATGGAATTTCTCAAGCCGCGGAAAAGGAGCACGCCGAGGATAACAAGTTGGTTTGACGATGAGAAGGACGACAGCCCCAGTATAGACGCAGCCATATCAGATGAGAAGGAAGTGATGAGTGATACATCATTGAGGTTAGATAAGTCAGCTGGGAGTTCTTTCGAAATATATAGGGGTACGGAGAGCGAATAGACTGCCAGATCAACTGAGGCATCGGGCGGCGAACTGGTGCTGGAGTTTTGGCTGGGTTGAAATAGGCGCAGAATCTTCTGCGAGACACTATATACGTGTAACACATAGACTTAATGGATCTCATTTGTATCAAGCTGGCTAGTATTGCGGCATCTACCTTTTTCATTCTGTCGGATCGAATCTCATGCTGTCTACCTTTCTTCGTCAAGCACGTGATCACAATTCAAACCTGGTTCATTTTGTAGTACCTTCATTGTTTACTCTGCCAAAGACACCTACAGCTAACATTTGAGAGATCCGATTTGTTTTGTCAACTATCGATTTATTCATTACTAAATGCGAACGTTGATCATTCAAGCAGATCACAACCCCTTCTCGTTTCGCTTAGCCACAGTCCCCTGAACTTCGAGACATTGAATTATTGTCAAAGCTGACGAGGCGCCCACGTCAACAATCTTTGCGGTTTTCACAGTCTTTTTGATTACAAGGTCTTATACTTTCTCTCAATACGTGCAATTTTGTTCTCGTAGCACTTGTCTATTCAGTCATTGCATTCTATCCCCAAATCTAGACACAAAATTCCAACCAAATCACAACGCCACTATCTACCATCTCTAAGGCCCCACTACTCTTTTACATCGCAAAATTCTGCTCTGGCGGCGATAGCGGACCTTGACCTAAGCCCCGCGAAGTATCAGAAGTCTCACTAGCCATAGTCCTCAGCTCTGGCTTCTCTAATAGCCTATAACGGTCCTCCGCTTTCATGCGCTTGGTCGTGATTCTTTCCTCATAGTTCCGCATAAACATATTTGTGAAGTGCGTTCCGTAATGGATGCCCTCTTTAGGGGACTGGCCGACGTCGTAGCCTGGCAAGGGTTTGATGACCGCCTGGAAGCTGGGCTCGTGGAAGTAGGCGAAGGCGAAGCGGTCGCGAGTGTTGAGGCCGACTTTGTGCGGGGTGGAAGGGAGGAAAGAGTTGGTCATGTATTGCATCATGTCGCCTTTTAGGGGTAAGTAAGGGATTCGTTTAAGGAAATTTGGCAGAACTGGTGGTAACTTACCGGGGAATACAGTGAAGGTGCCCTCAACGGGTGGCACATAAACCCACTTGTCATCGTTCTCATTCAAGCCAGCGGCACTGGACTCCCAGTTGGCGGTGGATTCGCCCTTGTACGGGGGACGAATGAAAAGCCCGCCGACGTCGTCTTGAGCTGCAATCACAAGGAGACCATAGTCAGTATGACTGCCGATTCCCCGCCCGGTTTTGCCCTTCCCGTTCGTCTTGTCCGTAGGTGGGAAGCGGAGAACTCTCATGTGGTGCCATCCATCTTCAGTGTACCGAGTCAGTGCTTGCTGAGGAACTTCAAGACCCAGCTCGATCAAAGATAGCAGCTTCTCGCCAGATTTTCCTAGGTAGTCCATGTACGTCTTCATGGAAGTTTTCATCTTGTCGTTAGGCCAAGGACAGGGACCGTGGCAAGGCCATTTTTCTTGTACTCGGGTCTCGGTGGCGGGCAGATCTTTGGTGATGGTGAAAATCTCGGAGTAATCAGCAACACCATCTGTTATTTCTTCCCCAGAGGCGATGTATCCCGCATAGCTCTGAGAGTCGACACAGGCAGCTTTCTCTTCATGGGGCTTATCGAAAAATGCCTTGCTTTGATTCTCGGCGTTCTTGTAGACTTTGGTCTGTTGCTCGTTCACTAAGATACACAGTTAGCTGTTGGTCTGTTCAACATTCGACTGGAAGAGAAAAACACTTACTGGCGATCTGCAATATTCCATCCCGTCTAAAAGCTTCGATAAGAGCTTTCCCCATAGCTTTATCTTGGGCCGACCCAGTGACAGATTCCGGAATGGTAAATGTTTCCAAGTTGCCAACTTTGGCCTTATATCCAGGAGGCATGGTAGCAGCGGCTTTACTCATGAAACTGCCGTTGTTGACTGTGGCCATGCCACGGATTGTAGGTGAGCATTTCAAAGCCGACCAGCGGATTTGCCTTGCGGTGGAATGAAATTTGTAAAGAGACATGGTAATGTTTGCTATGCACAAAAGAAAGGGGCCTTTAGGGTGAATAGATAGCTCAAGGAGAGTCGCGGGGTTGCAACGAGCAAGTGATCCTCAATATATACTTCGCTCTCAACCTAGACTCGTATAACACAGACAGTTCCTATGACTCAAGGACACATACTTTTGAGAATACCAAGTTCAGAGCAGGGAACTCCTCGACTCAACAACTCGCGCGTTTTGACCAAGGAAACGCATCGCCTGGGGTTCTCCAGTATTTTCTTCATCCAATAACATATCTTTGCTTCTCCTCTCTACTTCATCTAGGTTTGACTTTTAGTGGAGAGATTCCAGGGGCTCCACAAGAGATCAGTGGATAGTTCTGCTGTGGGTAGCTGGGAGGTTTGAAAGGGCACCTACAATTTAGCATTATCTTGGTAATTTTATTCTGACTACGTAGATTGTATTTCGTTTGGTACAGAACTTCCGGGAAGGCCTTCCGATCCACCTCTTCCCAGATTTATATGTTCAGTTCTCTAGGGGTATTTCTTCCTCTCTGCACTTCACTAGAGGGCTCGAAATATGGGTGAACGTGAGAATCTAAATCTTGGCCAGCGATTTCCTTGGCTTTCAGGGAAGCAAAATATGGCCAGAACAATATATCGATTTTTGTTTTCCAATGTGGAGAATGCATGAAACGCTAAGGCAAGGTACATCGTAGTAGGCGCCACTAGCCGGTAGTCACAGCGCCAATTCGGCAATCGAGGGAGAGGGGGACATAGAAGAGCCTCATGAACTTAGAGTCTAATGCGAATGGAAATACGGATGTACTTCAAAATTGCAGAGTCGAAGAATCACTATTCCTCCGGGCATATGATTCATAGCTAACGAAAGGTACATAAAGCTTGAAAAGTCATCAGAAATGACAGTTCAACGGTCAATGAGTTACAATAAGCTTAATAAAGTTTGGCCGGTTTAAACGTTTTTTGTACTGAAACGGATCTGTAGCCTTACGAACGATCGACAAGATCCACCGGGCCTGGTGGACCATTGCCGGGTCCGGGCACTGACTTCAAACACTAAGGCAAACTCTATCGCTGAGTATAAAATGTTACAGTAAGAACCTCACCAACTCAGATGAAGAAAAATTCCAAGAGACGATGATATCATTTCGTTTGGAACATGATTCGCTCCAAATTTTGAATTTGGCCGGCATCGGACACGCGAGCGATTAAACAATCCCCCATCTTGGATGAGAAACCTGACGTATTCTATAAACGCAGCTGGGTTCATTCAGTGTTTGCCTGAGCACCTAGAACTGCTCAGACAGCATACCAAACAACAAGTATGGACATAGCAACAAAGTCCATCAGTCGTCGCCACTAGAACGAATCCACATGCATGTTGGCCGAATTCGCGCGATGATTTGAGAACTTAATACAGCCTCCAAGACAATGGATCTAAAAGGCTTGGAAACTTGTATCTACAATCAGATTCAAGGTTTACAGATCGAGATAAACATGCGAAGTAGCATTCTGGCGAACTTTGAATTGGAAGAGGATCACTTGCGAAGAATTTCATACACTCTAATTTCCGGCGTTTGTTGCAGTTCCTCAATTGCTTCAACAAACGCGTAAATATATTCAACCAAAGCGATTTTGAGTTCTGATGCTTATGCTCCGATTTATCAATGAGGCTCGCGACGAGGGGGCCTCAACCCGCCCCCTTTTGCGGCTCGCCAGTGTAGCGAACCCCTGAATTTCAAATTTTTGGACTGTTTTCAAAGGCAAAGAAAAAGGCCACTGCAAAGAGAGATTCAAAAGCATCGTTTTGACAAAATTATATGTCCAAAGAACTCATTCAAAGTTGGATTCTATCTGATGAGGGCCGAGAACCTGTGAGGGTGGGTGATAAGAAAGCAGCACTCATGGGCGGATGAATCTAGCATCGGAAGACTTTGAAATTTAAAAGGCCCTCGATCCTCAGCTATCACTACTCCCCAAACTGCAGTACAAGATTAGAGGCGGAAATTGCAACATCGTCGACACTGCAACCATGATACCTATCGAGGTGCAAGGAATAAGTGACAGCTTTTGGGCCCCCAAAATCTCTATTCTTCTCAATCCTCGCCTCCTTCACCCCCCCCCCCCCCAAATATTAAAGTAAACATGCAAGGTCTATCTCAGCGGCTGAGAAGTCCCGTTGTTTGCATCCGTCAAGTTGTACAGAGCAGCAAATGGATCATCTGTCGACACTGGGTGCCGCACGTACTCCATCCCGTTAGCAACAGTCACAGCAGTGCTGTTTCCCCAGATGTGCCCAATGAACGCGATCATCAAGTCAATTCCAGCGCTTACACCCGAAGATGTCCAAACATTTCCATCTTCCACCCAGCGAGCTTGTGGAACCCATTTCACATTTGGTCCCCACGCTGTCGTCTCCGCCCACGCACGTTTGTTCGTCGTAGCATATTTGCCATCCAGAACGCCGGCTCTCGCAGCGATACCGGCACCAGTACAGACTGTGAGCAAATACTGAACGGTCGGGAAGCGCTCCTTGACGAATGCAATAGTCGTGTTGAGAACAGGGGAGGGAGCACGGGTGCCAGCCCCGCCAGGTACAATCAGGACGTCGAGAGGAGGTGCATTAGCAAAAGTATGTGTAGGCAAAAACTGTTCGCCAAATCTTGGATTGAGTCTTTCCGGAGCCCATGGGAATCTGTTGGAAGCAATTGGATCCATTGAGTCGGCGATGAGTGACAGGCTCATGTTGTTCGAAATTGAGAGCAGGTTCAATGCATCGAGAGGTCCAAAGACATCAAGGACTTCAAATCCGGGGAAGATTATGTATCCAAATCGTGTTGGAACTGCGATATTGGTATCAGTACTTGTTCATGGCATCAATCGGGTACTCACTGCTAGCATTTTGGCTTGCGACCAAACTGGCTCCTGCCAGGAGGCTTGCAATGAATTGAGCGGACTTCTTGGAGGAGAACATAGTTGTTTTTGAAATTTTCAACCCATTATTGCATTCAGATTTTGGCCTTTTTATATGCTGCGTTTCCGGATCATCTCATCAGTTGCTCCGACTTTGAAATGCGGAGTACATCCGAAAATCAGAGTTGGATGTTGATAAATTGTTTCATGCAACGGAAAATCATTTGTATCTTTTGGCAATTCATTAATTCCTATTTTGGCTATGTACGAATTAATTGGTAGCAAGCTCATGATTGGTACTTGCTGACTTGGAAATGAGGGGAATTGAGCAAGATTTATGCAGGTCCGAGGTATCACGTCAAACATACCGGAAACCCGTTCCGAAATCGAAAGAAAAACGAAATATGATTGGTCCCAGGAGCGAAATTCGACGCAAGGTCTCTGGTAGATATTAAAAGAAGGATTCCAGACTTACGGGACAGGAGGACATGGTGCTCACTTAAACCTCGTGACTTGCACGCGTCCAAGTCGCGCCATCTCAAAACCTCCGACTTCACGCAGCCAAGCAGCCAAGCAGCCAAGCCGGCTCTTTGCTGAAACACAAAACATCAGAGCCAGTTCATTGATCTCCTGACGTGTTTTTATTTCGCAATAGCCCATCTTCTTTGATCCTTGAAGGGCTATTGAGAGCTGTATCTCACGAACGGAACTCGACTTCCTCACCGCTTGCTTCCGCCCCCTTGCTTCCTTTTGTTGAATGACCATCATGAGAGTGGATGTTTGTACAAGTAGACCTAGTCTGGTCCACCTTTCTTTGTAGCGAGCGCGCAAATCAGGATCGATTACTCATTTTCTTCGTTCCTCAAGTTTACAAGTTGCAAATTTCCGCTATTATTGTTTCAGGTTGTCCGCCGTGCAATCTCATATAGATTCTAATGTTAGCCGGTGCTGTATCAGCTCTTTGGCGCAAAAGCCCTATTTCGACTAGTAAGCTGTGTCTTATGTCAAGGCTCCTTGCGGTGGTCGGCGTGGCACCTTAGAATTATTGCCACTTTTCTGTCCCCATATTGGCTTTGCTGCGAGATTCACGGCGTTTCGTCTTAACCCCGATGGCATCAATATGATCAATCATCAATGTGATTACAGACGCGTGTACCGCCGGGAAACGGACAGATTAAGCCGCTGTTCGTAAATTGGCCTTACACAGAAATGGGTGCCGGGCGACGGGCGCGACTCTCGAATCTAAGCTTCTTCAACAATTCTATATCGAAGATAGCAGTCCGCCACCAAACGGCGGAGAGTGAAGCTGCTGTCGAATATCAAGTATCTCCTATGTAAAATTGGAGATGGATATCCCTTCAATCTTTCCTTGTTTTGAGTTGCAGCGCCGCTAGTATTCGGACACAGCAAAAGGCCTTCCCAAACCGACTCGTCGATTTACTATATAATCTCAGTTGCCAATTTCTACTTCTCTTCGTGTCAAATACCTCAAATTCTACCTCAAATTCTTGCACTCAAATGGCGGTTCTTAAAACCCCATACGACCCGCAACTCGTGGAAGCACTCGTAACCAACGGCGGCTTATCTCCAAATGGTCCACAGGCCGCGCCGGAAAGGGTGACTCTCAAAGCCATGGGCGAATTGATGTCCCCATTTAATGCCAAATTCGACGACCTAGAGCTTTCCGATGATGAAATCACGGTTCCTGATCCTGACGGAAACATCCTCGAAGTTACCATCGTGAAGCCGAAATCTACGGCAAGCAGACCGCGCAACGGGATAGACTTCATACACGGCGAGGGTCTGTTTGTAGGCACGAGGCATTTCCTGCTTCAAGAAACATAGCCCTGGACCAAGGAACTTCATGCTGTTCTCTTCTCCGTTGAGTGTCATCTTGCTCCTGAGCACCTCCATCCAGCTCCCGTGGAAGATTGTTTTGCAGGTTTGAGATGGGTTTTCAAAAATACCTCAAAGCTGGGTATCGACCCAAATGAATTCATAGTTGCTGGTATTCCGCGGGTAGTGGATTGGCAGCGGGAACTGCACTTTTGGCTCGAGATCGGGAACTGTCACCCCAACTCGCCGGGCAGCTATTGATCTATCCTATGCTTGATGACTGTATGTCAAGTTCCTCTCGTCAGCGGTATGTGGAAGAGGGGCCTTGGATGGGTAAATAAAACATTGTTGTATGGGACTGGCTGCTTCCGAAGCGCGATGTAGCAGGCCTCGAGTAAGCAGCTCCAAGCCAAGCCCCAGATCTTTCCAAAATTCCCCCGGCATACTTGGAAGTTGGCACGGCAGATGTCGTCAGAGATCAAACAGAAGCCTACGCAAGCAAGCTGTGGGAAGACGGCACTCCAGCTGAGCTTCACGTCTACCCAGGCGGTTCGTATCCCCCGAAATCTGTTCAAAATTGGAGCACGGATGATCCGAGCAACAGTTTATCACGACTTCGATAACTTTTCTCCCGGTTCTGCTGTTGCGAAGTCTGCGAAGCTGAACGGCTGGCTTGGATGTGAAAGTTATTCAGCAGTCAGCCCACCAGCAGGTATGCTTCCAGCTACGCTATAATTATTATCAGTATCTAACAGCTCGGGGGAAATACAGCATAGGATAGAACTCAATTCAGAACATTTTCTAGGAACCCGGTCACACAATTGATTGAACTGGATAGCACAATCGATTAGTGCGGTCCAATACCTTGACGGGCAGGCGCCAATCGCAACTTATTTTGACGACTCCAGTGGCTTATTTCTCTTGTGCTCTCCTTTGTATCTCACTTGGAGGAATATATTCTTCGTTCGCACACAAAACCAGGACTTCAATAACGATGTCCCGCTTCTCAAAAATATGGACATGGGTAAGTGGATCGCGACTCTCGATGACGTGCATGACGTAACTCCAAAATGCAACAATATGTATATCTTTCAAGTACAATGTCCTCAACAGCTTTCCTTTCAGTGTAAACATAAATTTTTATTAAATTCAAAATGGCATTAAGTCAAGCAGCATCAGTTGTTGAGCAGAAAATCCTTGGTCACGGCGACAATGCCACCACCGAGCAAGATATCACAAACCCTGGACGAGACCGCGCCAAATATGCCGATCCTAGTGGCGAGATGATGAAAGCTTTGGTTTGGATGGGAAAGAATACTGTGGAAGTCCGTAAGTTCTCCTCAACCCTCGCTTTTCAAAGTCATCGCTGAGAAATGTTCAGGTGATGTTCCCAAACCTCGAGTCGTCGAGGACCGGGACGTGATTTTGAAAGTCACTGGAAGCACAGTGTGCGGAAGCGATCTCCATCTGCTTCATGGAACTGTTGTACAACTTGAGAAAGGCGACATCCTTGGCCATGAGTTCTGTGGTGAGGTTGAGTCAATGGGAAAGGCTGTCACGGGACTCCAAAAGGGGGACCGTGTTGTTGCTTCTTTTCAAATTGCTTGTGGCGATGTATGGATTCCTAATTACCTTCGATTTCAGAAATACTGATAATTCTAGTGCTATTACTGCAAAAAGAAGCAATCGTCTCAGTGCGAAAAGACCAACTCCAATACTATGGAGAGAGGAATGGTAAGCATGGAACCGGACTCTCAAAGTGGAGTCCTTTGCTGACACAAGCCAGTATGGGGGAAACACGGCAGGGATGTTTGGCTACTCTCATTTCACGGGCGGCTTCGCTGGTGGACAAGCCGAATACGTTCGAGTTCCATACGGAGATGTCAACCTCCTGAAGCTGCCAGCGAGCGTTCCTGATGAAAAGGGCCTGTACCTCTCGGATGTTCTTGCTACATCATGGAACTGCGTAGTAGATACTGGAGTCGAGAAAGGCGACGTAGTAGCCATCTGGGGAGCCGGTGAGCTCTATCGCATTCTCATATTATGCTCATAACTGACGAATGCCAGGTCCCATTGGCCAAATGTGTGCTGATTTTGCTCTCATAAATGGTGCCTCAAGAGTCATCATGATTGATAGCAACTGGCGCCTCGATTATGTCAAGTCCAAATACCCAAACATTGAGACGTTGGATTATAGCACTCTTCCCAGAGGGACTTCAGTCACTTCAAAATTGAAAGAGATGATTCCTCGTGGGCCGGATGTCGCACTTGAGTGTGTTGCGGGCGAGTATGCGAAGGGCTGGGCGCATTACTTTGAACTCATGCTCGGGCTTGAGACTGATACTTCCGAGATTGTTAATGAGATGATTACGTCTGTAAAGAACTTTGGTCGCTGTGGCATCACTGGCGTTTATGTTGGCTACGTAAGATTATTGCCCCACTGTATTCTTGCTCCTCTAACCAAACAACAGACCAACCACTTCAACATCGGCGGCTTAATGGAGCGCGGTATTCGCCTCATTGGTAACGGTCAGGCACCCGTACACATGTATTGGGAGAAACTGCTCAAAATGATCGAGAGCGGCGAGATTGACCCATTGAAGATGGTCTCGCATCGAGTCAAGATGGAGGAGTTGGCTGAGGTGTATTATAAGTTTGAGAAGAAGGAAGATGGGATGCAAAAGGTGTTTGTGGAGACCAAATTCTCGGCTCCCGCGGCCGCGGGGAGTCCGGCTTTGACGACGTATAGGAAGTGATGACAAGTAGGGAAGCATTAATGCGAAATAGAGTTATGCGTCATCAATTAATTGTCCTGATTGAGAAATTTCTAAAACACTCAACGCGACCTCATATGCCCTCAAGTGGTCGAAAGGAAAGCGGGGTTGGACTTCTGGGAGTCAGAAGGAAGAGTCCCTCAAAATAAGCATCGCCTTCTCTAAAGCCCGTATATCGCTGTCGATCTCATCTCTGATATCTCGCAACCTCTCCAATTCATCTCTCAAACCCCCACTACTGGGCATCTTCTCTGTGATCATGGTCTCCGACCCTGAATTAACCTCTTCTTCATGGAAGCGCGTCCGTTCCTTTGCACTGACGTTGGGGTGGCAGCGTTTCATGTGCTCATACAGATTATACTTCCTAGGAAATCCTTTGGTGTGTCTTTTGCATGACACAACAGGACAACAACGTAGCTTTGTTCGTTCGTGAACTTCGCGTTTATGTCGATCTAGGCATGCTTTGGACGAGAAGCTGGGGTGAAGGCAGGAGGTGATTTCGCAGGTATACGGTTTGAAGGTGGTGTCAAACTGGTTTCTACAGCACTGTTAATGAATATTGCTAGGTGAAGTTACAAGACCTACTCTGCAGCGACCGGAGTGGAGGAGGAGTTTTCGGAAGAAGTAGGTGGTAAAGGGGCTTCTAGTGCACCAAGATCGGCGGAGGCATCTGGGAGCAGATCGGTGGTGCTCATGTCAAAGTTGTTGATTAAGTTAGATGTATTTCCATGGTCTTCCACTGGAAAGTAATCAGATTATAATTCAGCTTGCGGAATAAATACCTACCTTGTTGGGTAGTTGGATGCCACGAGTGGTAGTTCGGATTTAAGTCTGTCGAAAGTGAGCAAGGTGGAAGGAGCATAGACAGTAGACACATCGAGATGCATACCATATGGGGCATCCTGTTGAGGGAATGATTGATCGAAAAGAACTGAACCATGGCCGGCCAACTAATTAGACCCAGTACTATCGTGAAGTGACATTGGAGGCAAGTCCTTACACGTTGAATCATAGTCTTCCTGGGTAGGTAGCGAGGCTACTGCTCAACTGGTGTTAGCAAAGTGTAAGGCAATGATGAAGGCACTCTCACTGTATGGAAGGGCTGTTGACGTCCGAGCCTCAAAGGGCTGTTGAGCACCAGATGTATTAGTATAGTAGTCCATAACAATAACGGACTTGGACTTAGTACTTACTTTTTCGAGAAGGGAATTCTTGAGCTTTTGATCAGAAAATTGACCAGCAGCATTTCTGTGTCCGACGAATTCTTGAGGAAGTAGACTGAGTTCTTATATGCTTTCTTCCACCGCCACCAACTACAAATGAAAGCACGATTACCCAAATCCCAAGGCCTGACGCATGGTTGCAGGGCAATTGTCAGCTCAGCTCAGGCTTATTGTGGAGCCTTTCCCAACGGCTGAGGCACAATGGCCCAAATTCTGAGCTGTGGCACCTTAATTTTGGGCTGTAAGGCTATTGCCCGAGGCAAATTGCCCCGATTGTGAGGCATAACCAATGTGTTGGCAGTAACCCAAGGCAGAATTGCCCAAATCTTGGGGCGCAGTGCAGGCAAGCGAGCCGAACGGCACACAGAGCTCCCATCATGTCTCGCCGACGAGGCTGAGAGAAAACATTCTGACATTGCATTCGAACACGTCGTCTTGAATTTAGGCGTTCTTTGAGGGGAGATTTGATTGTACGAGGAGGCTTGGGAAAGCCCATGTGGGATCGAAGATGTTCCATTGCGACCCAGACATCAGCAATTTGTCAACAATGGCGTAAGTGCGTCAGCCAGTACTACTTTGCGAGCGGAACAAAAATCGTATCTCAGAAAGGACGGCCCACTGTCGAGTATTGATTGATTCTGCAGACTGCAGATCGATATATGGGAAAGGGTCAGACTTGACCGAAGACCATCATACCGATAGACGGACGTCACGAAAATGGTGTAGAAAAGCATTCTGTTACATTAAGTTCGACATCGGGCTGATGACCACAATCGCTGTCTTTCAACACGCTTTCCTTTAGACTCGCCCCCTAATTTGCGCGTATGAATCCCAGCATGCTGACACTGGTACCTCTCAGCTGCGACGACAAATCTATCACTGTTTCCGACTTGTAGAAAACAAGTGCTTGGACCGAGAGGATGCAAGACGTTGACACCCAACAAGATAGAGGGGGAATTGAGCATGTTGCTCTTTGGTAAAACAATCCACGACGAATTGAGCTGAGTTCACTTACCCAGTTGAGAGGTGTGATAGAAAATGGGAAGCTGGTATACAATTCGTGCTGTTGGGATTATGTATGGCTTGGAAGAGAAAGGTAAGCAAGGATCATGTATACATGTTATTCCTCTTGGAGAAATGATGGGAAGAAAAAGAAAGGGGGATGAGATACACAGATTTGTACATTTCTATTCCATCTTGCCATCTGCTCTAGAAAATACAAGCCTTACTATACAAACCCCACCGAGATCGCCATCTCATTCTCGGGACATTCCATACTGTGACGCTCCGCTCGATCCTCCAACAACTCTTGACAGGTCAAGTTTCCTAGTAACCCCACCAGGGTTCAAAGAAGGCCTTGCCGGCGTTTTTTCCTGTATTTGATCCCCCTTGCCTTCCTGGATGAGAACTGCATCCTCTTCTGCGGAGCTAACCTTCAACATCACCCGCCCCTTAGGATCTATAGTAGCAGACTTGGGCTGCACATAGACTTTGCTGCCCCCCTCCTTTTCTAGCTCAATGCTAAGAAGCCCTGGAACGAGAGGTCTTTGCTGGTTCTTCCGCGCGGTTCGGATACCCGCGCCGCCTGTATTGAAGGCTGGATCTCCAATAGGAGTGTGAGTGACAAACCCACCAACTCCTAATGCTACTTCGAAAACTCCGCCAGCCGCGCCTCTGGGCAGAATAATGCGAGCCTCCACAGGAGGCTTGCTGTTCTGAGGTCCGTAAAGAGGGTGATTGGATAGAGTATTGGCAGTACGACTGTATGCAAGACCTGCTGAAGGATGCGTCTTTGGTGGTCCAGACTCTCTGTACGGTGACATGGAGATGGAAGTATCGACGAAAGCTTCAATCTTGGGCGCCTCAGTAGTACTAGGGTTTCTGGCAAATAGGCTGTTGAAATCGCTCACGAGCGTTGCCTCGTTGATGGCGGGACCTGGTGAAGGAGGTAGGTCTAGAAAGCTGCGTATTTGCTTGTAAAGTTCGGTTGCGTCCCGACGAAGGGATTTGACATAGTCTCTCAATTGCTCGTCAGTAACTTCCGCAGCTGTTAGTTGAGATTTGAGATCCTCCGTGCCATCTGGAGATGCTCGTTGCTGTAGATGTTCTTTTGCAAGCGCTTTTGCGCACGCGTCCTTTAAGAATCCGAGGAAGTCAATCTTCCTTCTCCGGACCTCCTTCTCTACATAATCATTGAACTCCCCCTGTGTTTGTCCAGCTAGCCAAGGGCCCTCAAATTTCCATCTCGCATCGGGATTGGTCACTTCATTGGCTTCCGCGGTGAAATCGATTTCGTCTTCGAAAACGCTTTGATTCGAAGCTCCTTGATCATAATCATACATGACAGTCTGCCTCCTTAATTTGGGCGTCGTAAGCGGTATTCCCATCTCATGCCATTTTCGCAGTGATAACGTATGATCTGAGGCCGACCTAAATTCGGTAATATGTTCGAAGGTGTCCATTTTCTCGACTCTGATCACAGGCGTTGATGACTTGGTGGTCGATCGTAGTGGCAGGGGTCGTTTCAGCCCCCAATCACCTTTCAACAGTGACGATTGAGGTGTTGTGATGGACATGTGTATTGGATGAGGAAGTGTAGCGGAATCGGAGTTGTAGGATGAATTCGCGGTCATTTCGCCAGCTGGTCGGGGCAGGGGAGGCGGCATTGAGAAGACCCGCGATGCTCGTAGGAGAGCACCGCCGGGTGATACACTTCGCGATGCCATTGTGACTTGGTAGAGGTGATGATGTCGAATTTACGCCCGGTTTATGAAGCTCGGGCAGCAATGGATGTCGCGGCCGGGTGCCTGGCTGAGCGCATCCAAGGTGGTGTTCCGGGGCGTCCTGCAATGCCAATGCTTCCTGCACGGCGTTGCCCTTATCCCTCCTTCAAAAGGCCGTACGAGTCGGCGTCGTGGTGATATGTCGGGCGTTGATGTGAGTTGGGTTGAATATTGGAGGGTTGAAATTTAGTTCTGGACCGCCCGGAGCGGAACAACAATCTTCCCCGACGATCTTTCATCAAGGGGCTTTTGAAGTTATTTACTTCCTTGACAACTTGGGCGCAGGTTTCGAAATCCTTGTCGAGGCGTAGATGAGCTGTCAAAAGGTCTTACTGCATGATCCTCAATAATCTATACGGAGCGAGTCACTGGGCCAGGCTAGCCTCATTCTCGGGCAAATATCATTTTCGTTTTACTTGCTGGCAACAAGAGCACTCCTTCATCAGGCAAAGTTTTGCCTCGATCTTACTGGCGTCTTCTCATCCTGCTACTGTATCCTTCCTGCTATGGTAAGGAAACAAGTGTCTCCAATAATACACTGCGGCATTCAGGCATCCATATTGGTAGTCGGAGAATGAACTGTTGAGAGAAGTCCGGTGGCTTCGAAACATCCAGCGCGACCCAGACGAAATTCTAATGGCGAAGGACTTTCTTCCTGCGCCATGTCAAATCTCAATGATGTTCGGAACGCAGTGTAGTCTTTCTTGGTTCAAAGGGCGAGCTTGTGCAATTGGGACTTTCTCTGGTGACAGTGTCGAGTTGGGTTCAATCCTACCTATTTGGCATCAAACACAGTCAAAGCTCTCATATTCACTTACTTCAGGAGGGATTACATCCTCTCCCATTCGTGCTTGCAGCAGTGGATGAGCCATTCTGAGTACGATGATATTCGTCATCACGTGATGCGTTTAGCAAGATTCCTGTTGTCATTCTTGCTACTTTTCTTACCTTCGTGTAAACATCTCTAAGAATGCGTAGTTAAGTCAATTGCCGTCAGTCGGTGCCGTCACGGGTGATTATTCAAACCAGAGTGGCGAGATGATGAACCAGTTTCAGTGAACGTGATTCCACTGAGTGGGACGGCTCGTGCCGCTTCGAGTAAGAGAGTAAATCAATTGTTTCTTTAGCGTGGGGATATTAGTGAGCAGCAAGGGTATCTCTGGATGAAACGTGAGAGTGTAATACGATCGATGATCGTAGTGAAGGAAGTAAATGATATGGAGAGGATGGTCCGACTGCGGAAGCTGTCGTAAACGATGAACGGAAAGATGTATTGATTTGGAAACATCAGATGATTGATTATCGGAATATCTTAATTGAGTTCTGATGTGAGCGTATTGATGGGTTCGGACAACTGCATTTGTATTCTTCACCTAAATCATCCCACAGGAGCGTCATCGTACCTAAAGTGTCTCGTACCATTTGACGAGATTCAGTACGTAGCCAGAGAGGTGCTCTTCAGACATCTTACATACAAATTGCAGCGTGTCATGGCTGACTGCAGCGAACGAATGGATAAGCTTACCGCTCGTGGAATTCGCGGTGTCCTCCGCTTGGAGGGGTTGGGTGCAATGGGATAAATGACGAATCCGAATAAATCCCAAGGATAAGGGCTGATTAAGGAGCAAATCCTCCAGACACGCCAATTGCAAAAATTTCTCAACTTCCAACTGGCGGCAGAGAATATTTTCGAATTCCAACACGTTGGGCAGCAACAAGGCTTGCTTACAACAGCACCAACGCTGACAGTAACCAACCATCGGAAAAACCAGGACTTGCTCAGACATTTGCCCGATTGATTTCGAAAGTCTGGAATGGCTCGGCGCGCTCCACAAGCACATGTAACTTCTGGTGAAGCGTCCATCAAGGATCAATGAAACAGGAAGCTCGACGTCGCCAATGAGAATTTTTCCATAAGGAAAAATGCCTACCAAAAGCAAATACATATGGAGATTTTCGCTGTACCCCGCGAATCCGAATCGGACATGGCTTACATATTTGTCGTTCCACCACACCTCATGGATTTTGGCGAAGTGCGACGGCCGGCAGAGAATGTCATACGGCCATCTAACGGGCCTCTCACGGCGGCCCCAGGAACCGTTCCTTCAAAAACCGAGGCAAATGTTGGTCAGATCTGGTTGCCTTTTCTCGGCAAGGTTTTCGGCGGTCAAGGAACCCCGAAAAGCTGGAGCTGAACCTCCTGAAGCTGAATTCAAAATCTGAATCATAATCCAGTATCAATTTAGAGTACCTAAATGACAGATTGTAAGTTCATGGACCTCGGGCGAGGCTCTTGAGAAGTTGTCTAGAACCTGGGAATCCAAGCAGTGTCCCAGGTATGTTCATAGGTTCGCGGCATATTGGTCGTATGCCGAACTACCAGTGAAAAAGTGCCACAGCGTCGGGGTGGGCAAAATTGATGGCCGCAGCCAATACAATCACGACCCCGCGGTCAGTTGGAAGGCGATTCTGCCATTGCCCTTCAAATGCCCGTGGCCGTGATGTGCCATTGAAGCTGGTCCAGACGCTTGCTTGGTGCGCGGCTTCCACCTCTTGCGCAGCTGGAGCGCCCTTTTCGACGAGTTTACGCGCTTAAAATAAAATTTAAAAAGAGGCAACCAGGAGAAATGAAACACTTGCAACGATCATGGATGGAAAGGCATAAAGTTTGGCCAAGACACGTGAGCGTGACCTTCAAAACACGAAAACAACTGGGCAATCAAGCGGGGACAAAGTATTTCTGGGAGGAGCATTTCAAGGGCGCTCCATGTGCCCTTCGTTGTACTGGGGTAGAAAGCCTGTGAGATCTCGATGTTATTTATTGGAGTGATGAGCGTGCAGGAGAAGCGCCAAAGACATGCTATTCCTGGCCTGGGCACCTGAACATGTTGGAGGGGCTCTCAGCACATGCCGCATATCGGCCGTTAAGCCTCTCCAGCGTCCATTCGGATCCAGCTATGGGTTGAGGATACTTGGGGCTGCTGAACGGCTTGAAGGGCCATATTGCGCGCCCGGATGACTCTGAAAAATGAGAGATCACAACCAAAGCAGTTGGGCACCACCAAGGCATTCTCGGATCGTTGTTCGGTTTCCTCGCCAGGGGTGGCTGTGGCGGAAAACGTACCTCTCGCGGCGAGGTACCAATAATTGTAAGGTCGTGTTCGTCAAGCACTGGAACGATGCTGCGGAAGTACGTAGAAACATGTACTGTGTACAAGTTGATAATCAAACGGCCAAGACAGCAATTGAGGGAAGACGTATGTCATGGTACATGTGTAGCTACCCTCGCTGGATCGGTCGTTTGCTTTGGGATCACCAAGACCTTTCGCAGTAGCAAGCACCGAAGCTCCTGATCGAAGATGCGAACCACCGGACACTGCACACCAACCTTATACGGCTTACTGTGCGAAGATGAGTAGGACGAGTGGGATGCAGCCTTCAACTGCACGGCTACTGGCTGGGAGGATTCCAGAACAGCGAAGAGCGTGGAACGCTGTCAAGGTGGCTGGCGGCCCTATTCGCGCGGACACGGACGGAATCGCCACGAGTTGGATTCGTAGCGCTGCCCTCCGGCACTCCCCTGTCTGACGCAACCTTGAATCTTTACAGCGACGCCGCGATCCTGCCTTTCGCTGGGCATTTGCTGGGATTCCGCGGCAGGCGAAAGAAAGCGTGGGCGTGGGCTGCACTGTGGGTTGCGAACCCCCATGCTCATGCCTCTTCCTGGCCCCCTTCAAAAAGTATCTCCACCTCACCTCCACATATCTCTCGATTTGCTCCAAAGCATCCCACTTCCCCTCCCGACTCTTCATACGGACCGACGACTATAGTCTCCGAAGTCCTTTCATTGATTGAAGCAGTCTCGATCCCATTATATTTGCTACACATAAATAAATGCCACATCAATCTTCAACACCTCCACGTCGATATTTGGCTTGCATACCAATAGCACAATCTCAACCGCCACCATGAACGGAAACGTCCGCGATTGAGAGTTTGTTTTGTGAAAGATTTTGTCAAACGACTTTAACTATTCAATAACTACCTCACACACCCCTTCACATTTACTCGACACTTTCAACACAATCAATGTTAACAAGTCACTTCTTGAATAACTCCACATATTCTAACGATGTATTCAACCCGGGGAAGAAATAACACCGACCTGAGCACGGATAGCTCTGCTACTCGTTATAGTGATGAGTCTCAAGAGTCCCGAAGTACTGCGCCTACATCAGTTCACAGCAGTCCTCGACCCACCTACTCGAAGCACAGCTATGAGTCTTCGCCCGCAACCACCTTCTGTGCTCGATCTTCCGCAGAGACATATGCCTCGACAATCGCATCTCAAGAAGAGCTATTCGAGGAGCCAGACACCTACGATCCCGAATATGACGTACCGGAGTACAGAGAGGTCGTCGAAACCGACCTGAGACCTACGAACCCTTCAGACTTTGCCGATTACTTCCCTTCGACGAAGCGACTATATATCAGACACGATGATACTACGTACGATGGTAATATGAACCTGCGAGTGGACACTGAGGTCTCTTCATCTGGCCGCAGGAAAGGAAACGTCCAGCTCTTCCACATGCGCATGCATGATCTGAAGAAGCGCGAGTTCTCCCTCCGCCGCTACGAGCGCTCTTCTGGGCGAGAGGTCTGTCACTCGAGTCGAAAATACGCCAAGCCAGCCGCAGAACAAAGACCAGCACTCACCAGATCCGTGAGCAATGCTTTCGCAAGCATTCGAAAACCCGAGTTCAAGCGAACGAATTCTGGGATGTCGAGTCACAGCAATAAGAGCAGAAAGGGTATGATGCGACAAGACAGCGGCTATGCTTCCAACGAAGAAGACGACGACTTCGAAGACTTCATCGCAGAGCAAAAATCTGAGGGCATCCCGATCCCGACCAACACTACGAAGCTCGAGTTCTCGAACTATGCCCAAGTTGAGGTGAAGCGTCGAGGAAAGAAGTCATCTAGTAAGCGATACGAGTTTGAGTATTGGGGCTACACATACACGTGGAAGCGAGTCGTCGAGAAAGACGGCGCTGGGAAAGCCATTTCGTACCACCTATATAAGGGCGAGGGTGGACACGCAGTAGCGCATATCGTCCCAGAGATGCGCTCGCCGTCTCAGATTCGTGCTGAGAATGAGGCCGGTGGGTGGGTGCCTCCTTGCTCGATGTGGATCAGCGACAAGAGCGTTATGGAGGCACTCACTGACGTTGCAGAGTAAGTTCATCTCGACAGGAGTCCTCTGGACATATCTAACAAACAAACAGTGTCATCATCGCTACAGGTCTCATCGCTTTGGTCGACGACTGCATCAAGCATCGCTTCCACTCAAAGAAGCACTCGCACCACGTCAGCCTGTCAAAGTACGACATGGAGTTCGTGACACCCAAAGCCATGGTCGAGCAAATATTCAGGCGCCGCAATTCCGGGGCTTCCTCATCAACAAAAGAGAGGGGCAGCCCGTTGAAGTGGGCGAGTCCTGTCGCTGCTTATTGAGAAGCATGCACGAATATATCCATCAACGACAGATTAGAGTTATGACAGGACGACATTCCTTGAGGAATGTTGGAGGGATCATTACAGGACCTACTTGCGTAGCGCAGTAGGGATATACGTTAAAGTACATATATGCATACATTACATGCATGGATTCGGTTGGGGCATATGGTTGGGGATACGGCACATGGCATGGTATGGCATACCAACACTGGCGTTGGACTTCCTTCTTTTGACCGATGACTGATACGATATCTATTTTACTTCTTCTTGATGTGTCCTATCTATTATTGAGATGTAGTTGTATATACCACTTCGGTACACGACCTCCATATGAATGAACAATCTTTATATACCCACATCTGCTCGTTGAAAATGTTTATTGTGACTTGAGAACACGTCTCCTTTGTCCTGGTGCCTTTATTCCTTAGAAAGATGGGACGAATTGTCCTCGGTATTTACTTTTCGGTGAATTTTCGAATCGAAATTGGATGAAAGCATGTTATCCCAAAACGACTAACAACATTGCCAAATGCATTATGTTGAATCTATTTTAATGCTGTTATCCTACTCAAACGCCAAATCCATTTCCATATAATCATATCCACCCCTCATAATCTTCATTTACACCGACATCTTCATTGCGATACCTTTATGAGGTTCATACCCCTTGACGACAAAATCCTCGACCTTCCACCCATCAATGCTTCCCCCACTTTCCCTCGCAATTTCCAGCCCAGGGAACGGCTTTGGCTCCCTAGTCAACTGCACATTCAGGGCATCCACATGATCAATATAAACATGCGCATCTCCCATCGTATGCGTAAACGTCCCGGGGACCAAGTCACACACATGCGCCAACATATGCGTTAACAATGCGTAACTCGCAATGTTAAACGGCACACCAAGTCCCATATCGCAACTCCTCTGGTAGAGCTGACAATGCAGCCTTCCCTTACCCTCCTTTCCTTGCGGGAAAGAGACGTAAAATTGCGCAAACATATGACAAGGCGGCAACGCCATCAACTTCAAATCCTTCGGGTTCCACGCACTCATAATAATCCTCCTATCATACGGATTGTTCTTCAACTTATGAATAACCTCCGCCAACTGATCAACGCCCTTCCCCGTATAATCCGTCTCAGCATCCACATACTCAGCGCCGAAGTGCCGCCATTGGAAACCATACACGGGACCCAAGTCGCCAACCGCGCGGTGCGAGAGCCCGACTGAGTCGAGGTATTCGCGTGATCCGTTGCCGTCCCAGATCTTGATGCCGGCTTCGGTGAGGGGGTTGGAGGAGGTTGAGCCGGAGATGAACCAGAGGAGCTCGGCGATTACGGCGCGTAGGAAGACGCGTTTTGTGGTTAGGAGGGGGAGGATGAGCGTGCCGTCGGGGTGGGAGAGGGAGAATTTGAGGGGCTTGGGGGCGAAGAGGGAGCGGGTTCCTGTGCCTGTTCTGGAGTAGATGTCAGATTGGAAATTGTGGGCAATGAGAGGTGATATTGTACCTGTCTGGTCGATGCTCCCCAGTATCCAGGATCTCGCGAATGAGGTCCAGATATTGGTGCTCTTCGTGAGTATCTGTGGAATTTGGAGGAGTAGGTTCCACTTGCTCCAATTCAGGCTGAGTAACAGACTCGGGTTCCATGATTGAGGGTGCCATTCTTGCTGATTTTGATTTTGATTATGAAGTTGATAGTAGATCGCGAGTCAGACGCGTCGAAGGTTAAAGTGTTTTGGTAGCCTTGCGTTGGCGTTCATTCCTAATCTGGCTTAGTTCAGCCTCGAGGCAAACCAACCCCTCGATTTCAATTTCAACCATTCTGACAATATCTCACACCTGTTTCCTGTCCTTCCAAAAGCGGAATCGGTGAATCTGACTCTTGGTTCAGTAATTACAAAAATCTTATCGAGAAGTCTCTGCAACGAATGTCTGGCTATTCCCACCTGCTCCAGCAACTTTCCAATTTTTGATTACTCTTCAATTTGATACCGGCATAACAACTGTCCGTTCGTCGCAATATCCGTCCGTCGTTTCTGCTGCCTTTTGCATACTTGTTGATTATGCCATCGAAATAAGAAATAACAAGTGTTCAAATGCTGCCTTGAGTGCCTCGGACGGTGTAGCGCATTCCCCATTCTGCAAAGGCAAATTACAAACTACAAACGTGGGCAACTCCTTCCTGCGGCAATTGTGCCCAGGTGATATAAACCCCAAGTGTCCCTCTTGTCGATTCCGTTGTTGTACCTCACTTCAAACATTTTCAAAGCCTAAGCCTCCGAAGCAGTCATCATAACAATATTGCCCTGAAGCGAAGCCACAATTGTGTCTGGACTGAAATCCATACCATCCAACGATGACTAAATCGTCTCAAAAGACAGTACTCATTACTGGTACCAGCGCGGGCGGAATTGGAGATGCACTAGCCAAAGAGTTCCATCGGAAAGGCCTCCGTGTTTTCGCAACTGCCCGGAACCTCGCCAAGGTCCAGCATCTCAAAGAGCTTGGCTTAGATGTCATTCAATTGGATGTAGTGGACCAAGACTCTATTCAAGAAGCAGTCAAGCATGTCTCGGCACTGACTGGTGGAAGACTGGATATCTTGGTCAACAACTCAGGCAATGGTTCGTGACTATATTCCTCTTCAATATCGATGCTGATTATGACAGGCTACAACGCGCCACTTCTTGATTCAGATGTCAATGTGGCAAAAAAGATGTTTGATGTTAATGTCTTTGCTGTTATTGAAGTAACGAAAGCGTTCGCTCCCCTCTTGATTGCATCTAAGGGCACCATCGTAAACATTGGATCTATCGTGGGCCACTTTCCCCTCCCATGTAAGTCAATCAAACCTTTCATTGATATTTCACATCAGCTCCGCTTCCGAAGCGTCTTTCTCAGTAGTCCCGCTGGATTTAAGCTGATGATATTATTTCCAGGGTCTGGATACTACAACGCAACCAAGGCAGCAGTCAACCTGCTTTCAGAACAACTTCGCTTAGAACTTGCTCCATTTGATGTTAACGCCATCAACGTCACCACCGGTGTGGTCAGCAGCAAGTTCTTCAAGAACGCACACGGCTCGAAACTACCGATCAATTCTCTTTACGCTCCAGCTAAAGATATAATAGAGCCGACCATGGATGGCGAGGGACTGGAGATGACGGATGTTGACGCGTATGCCGCAGCAGTTGTTAAAAACACGCTGAAATCAAGCCCTACGAAAGACCTGTGGGTTGGAGCTAATACGTTCAATATCTGGTTCTTAGGCACGTTTGGATGGTCCTCGATTTGGGTAATTTGCTCCGTTTTCCATGTGAGACTGCACATCTAACATTACCGCAGGATTACGTCATTCCAAACATGTTCAAGATCCCACTGGTCACCAAGAAGATACGAGCAGCTGAAAAATCGAAGTGAGCGTCGTGGATGTATCTGGAAGGTTTTCATCTGAAGGAGTCGAGATTTCATTTGTCCAGCTTAGCGATATAACCCCTAATTTCAAATCGAGCGTTGAATAATTCGAGACTTTACACACATCCCATCTCCTACCAAACACTACTTTCGTCTCGCAATCTCTTGAACACCAACATTACCAAGGCACCTCCCTCATCTCTCCCTCCTCAAACTCCCAAAATCCCCCCTTCCTAAATTCACCCTTCTCTGCCCCCACCAACCTAACCACAACCTCCGCCCCATCAACGGGATCCTTCGTCCCTTTATACCCATTAAACTCCGTCTTACAATGTCCCGGATTAACCGCATAGAACTCTACTTCCTTTCCCTTTCTCTTTTCCTCGCCATTTTCCCTCGCATCTTCACTCTTCTGAAACTCAATAGTCAAAGCATTCAACGCTACTTTACTCACACTATAAGCCACAACGGCTGTAGGAGGCAGATTCCCGTTAACAGAGCGAGAGATACTGGCGCGGCCGGATGAAAGGCTGATTACTTTCCCACTCCCGGTGGAACTGGAGCGGAGGAGGGGGAGGAGAGAGGTAGTTAGGGTGGCGATGGAGGTTATATTTGTGTTGAAGATGGTATTGTAGCTTTCTCTTTGAGAGTCTAGGTCTTCTTCTTTGTGTCGTAATGCTATTCCCGCATTGTTTACCAGTACTATAATCCACGATAAGTACTTTCTCGAATGTCTTAAAGGGGTTTAGAAATGTACCGTCTAAACGCCCGTAAGTCTTTGAGATATAGTCTTTCGCGGCGAGAATAGAGGAGTTGGATGTCACGTCTAACTCTAAAACGTCTAGTTTTGAGATCACGCCTAGGGCGCGAGAAGAGGTGATTGCTGTCTGCCCGGAAGAGGTGCTACGAACGCCGAGGATGTAGGTGTGCTGCGGGTAACGGAGGGCTGTTGCTTGGACGATTGCATAGCCTATACCGCGGTTTGCTCCCGTTATCAATATAATTTGGGACTCTGGTGCCATATTGAGTTGAAATATTGTCTAGTTTGGGAAGTTTTCGTATGCGTGAGCCTGGCTGTGGGTCGAGGTCAAGCGAGGTAAATAGGGGAGAGCAGTTAATATTACAACTTGTGGTGAGAGATCAGACAGTGCTTTTTATACTTCTTTCAAACTGGCAATAATTTTCTTCATAGATCTTATACTTTTATAGATCGAGTTTTGCTTTCTATAATCTCCATGGACATGTCGGCGCTCAGAACCCGTGATGGAGTTAAATTCACGTAAAACCCGAGCCTTGCGGTTGTGTCATGATAGCCGGCGCATGTTCCTTCCCAAAGCGTCTGAAAGTTAATAGAGGCTGATGCTGATCATCAGTATTACAAAAGTAGCTTGCTTTTGGTGCATATTCATCATTAATTATGGTGATATTTGTACAGCAATAGCCTCCTCCGGTGACGACTTTCGCTTCGTACCGTGGTCTCGACCAGCTAGTCCATCCGCATCTTTGACTTGATCTTGATGGGAGGTAAAGTCCACGGCTCATACTCCTTGCCCATCTCCCTACGGACATTTTCCAACAATCTTTCCTCCATAACAAAACTCTGCCTGAAGTCTACCCACATTCTGAGCAACACTTCCAAGTCCTCTTTCGGCTCCACGAAGGTAACTTCCTCATCCACGCCAACTTCATTATTAGCACCCTCAAGTAACACCAAAACAACTTCTTCCAGCTTGCGAAAATCGCGCAGTAGAGAGGCTTTGTTGTACGATTCCCAAGGCCGCTTGACTTCAACATCCACATGCTCAATAGCCATTCTCCGCACCTCATCAAGTATTCCCTCTTCATCCTTGACTAAGTTCTTAAAGTCCCTTAACGTATCATCGTAGCCCATCTCCCTATGTCTAGGTAGGTAAAGTGTGTCGTGTAAAGGGTTGAAGTATATTCTCGCCGGATGTGAGGCTGTGCCAAAACATAGTTTGAATGTCCTCCGAGCCTCGGCTCGTGACTCGCGGTTGACTTGGAGGATGGCTGGTGGAGGAGAGGATGATAGACATCTGTCGTTTTCGGAATCATAACGTACTGTGACGGTGCGTGGTAGAGAGGCGTGTTGCCATATTTTTATTCTGAGCTCGGGCGCCAAAGAGGGGAAGAGGGAAAACATCGTTGGTGTCTTTGCTTGCGACGGCATCGTGATGGCATTCAAAGTATTTCGGCACTTGAAATATATCTAAAAGAAGTTTGTGATGCTTGAGGAGAAAGTGAAGAAGATGTTGAGAGGAAGGCTGGAATTTATTTTGTTCAGGGACAGAAATAGCAGAATCCGGGGGTCGCAGTGGCTTGCGGGAGTGGTGTGTTAAATGCGCCTCCGCAAGGGATGTATTCACAAGGCTGAACTGTAATTGGATATTGGAAGAAATGGGAAGGACGCATATAAATGAACAATAAACTGTGTGAATAAAGGTGAAGCTTTCTTAGAAAGCTGCATGAGATGAGATATATATATATATATATATATATACCATCACTCCCCTGGCTCATAGACGGAGAGGATTGAAGGGATAGCCAAGTCTGCGAAGCTTCTATGTTTCCAGAAACACCTCACGCCAAGGTGTCATCGAGCCTCCCGACTCTATACAGACCCATCCCACCCGCTTGGATCGCAGTCCAGATGGATAATTGAGGGGATGATCCTAGAGAACTGTGGGGCCAAGGGGTGGAAGACAGCTCATGAAGGAACCGTCCCCGGACGCTAAAAGTCAGAATGGCGTGACTTTGAAAGTCGACAGCCTTGGAAATTTGAAATGAAGCAGAGATATTGGACGGCCACTTGGTCTTGCTTAGTAGAAGCCGTTTTCGCCCGCAGAAACCGGGAAGGAAGATTCGCACACGATCCAAAGACATTGCCAGAAATATATTACAAGAAGGGGATCCTTGTGAGTTGGTGAAAGAAGGAGGCTAAGCCGCCTCGATAAGGGGCGCGGGAAATGGGTCATGCGAGAGCGATACTGTAACGAGCCGATTCTGTGAATCTGGATCCGCATCAACAGCTTCACATGCTTTATATTCGAGGGTAGTCCTTGGAATAGCTTCGGACATGTTTTATTTTGCAAGTTCTCGATCACCGACTCGTTCAGAGGAATTCAGGTAGAGGAGGTGAAGGTGAAGGTGAAGGTGAAGGTGAAGGTGAAGATGTGAAAGTGCAGGACCCCCATAGAGTTCTATTTGGCAGTGCAGTATCGCGCCCCGGCAACTCAAAATAAAAATTCCGATCAGTTCCACCTCATTTTCTACACTTCACTGGTGATCCCAGCCCATGGCAGCAGCAATGCCTATGCCATCTGCCCTGACTTTTGAGCTCATAGCTCGCTGTTCCGTAAGCCTCCTTGTCCTATTTTCGGCGCATAAACCTCATCTCATTGCAAGACTAGACCACAAAAGCCCGCGCCGCAGTCCTCACCCTTCCTCATGGACCCGTCCAACTCCCTCTGTTTATGCCTGTTGCCACACAGGCTTCTCTTAAAGGATTGACGCCTCAACAACTCGAGGCAACTGGCTGCCGATTGTGTCTAAATAATACATACCATCTGGGGTTGAAGCCGGGGCAAGAAGTGCTGGATGCAGTTGGAGGGGCACATAAATTGCAGGGATGGAAACACAATATCTTGACTGACAGCGGCGGGTAAGGCTATTTTCTTTTTTGAATAGTGCATTCTAACTCGAGGCAGATTCCAGATGGTCAGTCTTTTGAAGCTTGCAAATATCACTGAAGAAGGCGTTCGATTTCTCAGTCCTCACGATGGCACACCTATGCTTCTTACACCCGAACACTCTATCGCCCTACAGAACACAATAGGCAGTGATATCATCATGCAACTTGACGATGTGCTTGTCACCACCTCTCCAGATGTACAACGAATGCGAGAAGCTATGGAGCGGAGTGTGAGATGGCTGGATCGCTGCATAGCTGCGCATGCGAACCCAACCACCCAGAATTTGTTCTGCATCATCCAGGGAGGTCTGGACCTAGGGATGCGTCGCGAATGCTGTAAAGAGATGGTTGCAAGGGACACACCAGGAATTGCGATTGGAGGTTTGAGTGGTGGTGAAGCAAAGGCAGATTATTGTCGTGTGGTAAACACATGTACAAGTCTTCTGCCCGAGCTGAAGCCAAGATATGTTATGGGTATTGGATATCCAGAAGATCTGGTAGTCAGTGTGGCGCTGGGAGCAGACATGTTCGATTGCGTATGGCCTACTCGGACTGCTAGATTCGGGAATGCAATTACGAAGCATGGAGTCCTGAACCTACGGCATGCAAGATTCGCGAATGATTTCGGGCCTGTAGAGGACGGCTGCGGGTGTGTATGCTGCCGCAAAGGAGAAGGGGGTTTGGGTATTACACGAGCATTCGTACATCATGTTGCCGCCAAGGAGACTGTTGGAGCTCATCTGCTCACGATGCACAATGTGTGGTACCAGTTGGCTTTGATGAGGAGCGTGAGGGATGCAATTATCGAGGATAGATACCCGGCGTTTTTGAAGCAGTTCTTCGCAGATCTGCATGGTGGGGACAAGACAAAATATCCCGACTGGGCGGTTGAGGCGTTACAGACAGTTGGTGTGGATTTGATGGAGTAAGAAAGACACAAAAGCCATTGTATTTAGAACATGATACCCAATAGATGATGATCAGACGAAGTTATGAATTGGAAGCCTCCAGCTCGCCAGAAATGCTTTCGTCCTCGGTTTTTATCGGAATGGACCATAACTTCCAATTCAGCTTGGAAATCCATACCCAACGTCAAATTGTTGCCTTTTGATATGACAAGCTGTATTATTTTGGAATTTTGTAGTTTCATGCAGGAAGATAGGAAAATATTGACGCTGGAATTCTCCGATAACAAGCCACATAAGGCTGAGACGACAAGGGTTTGTCACTAATGGGCGCGTTTCCCCAGTCGCGTTAGACGCACTGTTGCGTAGGGGGTGCGGGAGTTTGGGATAGCTTCAATGTCGTCGCAAACCATCTGGTACTTTCAACTATTGCTGATTGCTAGAGAGCGAAAGAAACATATCTTAAACATTCACACAAACGCTTGGTGAAGGTGGGCTCACCACCGTTGCTATCACCATGGCCTACTCTCCGTCGTCAACAAACAACAACTCGGCCTTCCAAAATTCACTAAAGCGCTTCTCGGTGGAAGAGAGTCAGCCGCCACGTCCAAATTCTCAGATCGGGGGTGCTTCTGCTGCTGCCCCGCCTGCTTCACCGCATTCATCGTCGCCAAAGCCGTTTGGGCAACGAGCTGCCTCGTCTCCGAATGGCAGAGCTTCACCACGCAACCCACTTCCTCGAAGCCCGAGTTCGATGAGTATTGATGCGCGCGCATCAACTCCAAGCCTCCTGCGGAAAGCTTCGATGAATTCTCTCCATGGTGTGGGTGGTGGCACTCCTCCTGTAAGAATAAACTCCAATTCCCAAGACTCTGGGAAAACAACACTGACACTTTGATAGCGGCCATCCCCCTCACGTCGATCTTCCGCAACACAGTTTCTGAACGGTTCAACAATGATAGGAGGTGAGCTACTCGGAATTCCTCTAAGTTTGTGAAACGATGTTAACCCGCTCCCTAGGTAGCAAGTCCCCCCTATCAGAGATCGAAGACACGACCCCGCCACCTCCGAAACATACAGCAGCATCCATTGCACACGGGCACTTTGAGAAAGAGATTACCCTACACGAGGAAGAATCGTCTCGGCAGGCTGAGACAATAGTGGTCCTACATGACGCATGTTATGGCCACCGATATTCAAGACCGCGGACTTCAAAGGCCTCACTTAGTACTATTGTCGAAAGACCAGAAAGAATACATGCGAGCATACTGGGACTATCTGTGGCATATGTTCGTCTGGGGGAACGCCATGCCGAAGGCTCCAACCCTCTCCATCCAGATATAGATCCGTCAACCATTCCCAGCACCCCTTTCCGAATCCGCAAGACAACTCGCCGGTTATCCCTATCCTCCCAGGCAGTTACCAATGTTCATGGAACCAAATGGATGGAGGAACTGAAGATTATGTGTGAGGGTGCGGAGGCCAAACTGGCCATGAATGGGAAGGAATTGACGCGACCTGAAATGACACGAAGTCCTACGCAAGATGTGCCGCCTAAATTACATGAGGGAGATTTATATCTTTGCGCCGAATCACTCAACGCAATGGAAGGAGCACTAGGGGCTGTCTGTGAGGGTGTAGATGCTGTCTTTCAAGGTGCTGCAACTGGGAATGGCCCACGTAGGACTTTCGTTGCGATTAGACCTCCAGGACATCACTGTTCCGCTAGCTATCCTTCTGGATTCTGTTGGTTGAACAATGTTCACGTGGGGATTTCACACGCGGCTCTTACCCATGGCCTAACACATGCCGCGATCATTGATTTTGATCTCCATCACGGTGATGGGTCTCAAGCCATTGCATGGGAGCATAATAAACGTGCTTCCAGCATGGCCAAAAATGCACTTCCATGGAAGAAGACGTCAATTGGATATTTTAGTCTTCACGACATCAACTCATATCCTTGCGAAATGGGCGACGAGGAAAAAGTCAAGAATGCAAGTCTTTGCATCGAAAACGCCCACGGCCAAAGCATTTGGAACGTACACCTCCAGCCGTGGAAGAGCGAGAATGATTTCTGGGAGCTGTATGAGACTAAATACTCAATTCTTTTGGAGAAGACTCGAAACTTTCTTCGGGCGCAGACAGAGCGGCTGCAGGCATCAACGAATGGACCTAGGCCAAAAGCTGCCATATTCCTCTCCGCAGGGTTTGATGCAAGCGAATGGGAGAGCTCAGGGATGCAGCGGCACAAAGTCAATGTACCTACGGAGTTTTATGCTCGTTTGACCCGAGACGTAGTCAAGCTCGCAGCTGAAGAGGGCACATCTGCTGACGGCCGAATTATCAGTGTTCTAGAGGGAGGCTACAGTGATAGAGCTCTGTATTCAGGTGTCTTCAGTCATCTTAGTGGCCTTGCTGGCGGGGCTCCAATGGTTATCAGACAAGAGGTCAGTCGAAATGGACTCGGCTATGAAATGGGCCAGAAGATGGGCGGGCTGAACGGCTTCGACAATGCGGTACAAGAACCTGTGATCGACCAGGTTCCGATGTATGATCCCTCATGGTGGTCATCGCAACGATTGGAACAACTTGATGCCATTATCAAGCCTGCAGCCCCGCCTCCTGAGCCAAGGAAGCCACGAGACGGGACACCACCGACCTATTCTTCACCCACTCAGTCGTTCATTGCTAAAGTCGCATCTCCAAGAGCTCAACGGAACGTTTCTAATATGAGCAATGGCTCACCACGAGCAGTGTCCAGGGCCCCGACTCCACCTCCACCCGAGGTTGATTGGACTGTTGCTGCACATGAACTTAGCAAGCTACTCATTCCATCGGACAGGCAGACAATGAGCTGTCGACCAGAGGTAGGAACCCCCCCCGTTAATTTTATTTAAAAAGTTACGAGCAGAAGCTGATTTTTTAACAGGATCTCTCAGCGGAGGCGACACGAGCTCGCCGAGATAGGCAATCTATACTGACACCACCAACTTCTGGATCCGAACCACCTCCTGAACGAACGAGCTCTAGAATGGCACTTCGTACAAGGAAGCCAACAAAGCCTATAGCTGAAGCTGTCGAAGAGGAAGAGGATAAGAAGCCCGCCCCTAAGACAAATCGGCGAAAGACTGTTGCTGGGGCCACAGTCCTGGCCGAGAAGGTACGCTCACATTGTTTAATTATCTCGTGGCTCACGAGACCTCAATCTCAAACCTTAAGGTTTCTTTCTGGCTTTCGGTAGACAATTGAGTTACGCTCCTAGAGACACCCTGTCATCGTTTCAGCAAAGAGCACATTTCACATTTTATCTCAATGAGTAGAAGAGGGGCTAATGAAAATATCCAGGCTCCGTCGAGGAGTAATACCCCGCTGCCAGAGGCAAGCTACGCAAAACCTACAAGTCAATCAAACAGACGTCTTAGCCTCGCATCTAACGCTGAGTCTGTTATGTCGGAGAGCTCTTCATCGCGAGCGACAAGTCATAGCAGAGTATGTACACTCCAAATCCTCCAAATTTCAGACACATTTCCAACGGCAAACGCTAAATTTTCAATTTTAGGCACCCTCGAGTGGACCGACTGCTGTCTCTCGACGACCAGGTACTGCCCAAAGTGCTAGACCCGACTCAGCAATGAGCTCCAGAGGCCATTCTGTACCACCAATAGTTGTGAAGAAGACTCGAGCTCCACCACAACCTCGAAATGAAGCCCCAAAACAATCTCGTGTGAGAAGAAAGTCGCCATTGAACGATTCTACGGCGCAGGCTCCTGGAGATGGGGCAACGGACTCAAGATCTAGTGACGTCGTCCTTCCCAGCATTGAGCCTTCAACTTCCCAAACATCAGATATGGACAGCTTGACTTCAGGAATGAAAAGGATCAAGTTGAACTTGACCACCAAGGCGCAGCGGGAAGCAAAAGAGCAGGGAAAGACAACTGCGAAGGCGCCCAAGTCTGCCACGACTAAGACGGCCAAAACTCGCCCTATACTTCCGCCTCAAAAAGCACCAGTTCCACCCTCTGCGGAGACGCTGGCAAGCAATGGAAATACCTCGCTTGTAGATACAAATCCCAAGAATCTCATGCCGATTCCACCCCCAAATGAGGAACCAACGACCAACGGGACCTCAGTGCAACACCCAGTCGAAGCTGCTATGCCATCGGCCCCCCAAAGAAACCTCCAACACGTCTTCCCAGCCCCATTCCGACAACCAATAAACGTCCCACTGCCCGCTAGCTCTCCTCCGGCATCTCCCATGACCCCAGCTCAACAGCCACAAGCAACGGGTCCAGATGTCTTTGTCCCCTACCAACCCGAAGGCCCACCTCCCAACGCCGTCTCGCAACAAGAACCAGTACGCTGGCTGCCACCAAACACAATCACCACACCGAGCCCCATGAAACGCGGCGACCTGCCCGTTTTCACAAGCACATCTGCTATTCCTTTTGGCACGAATCCGAAGTTTAAGAAAGATGAAGTCAAGAAGGAGAAGGAGAGGGATGATTCTATTTGGGAAGTTCCTGAGTCGCCGATGAAGTGAGTGGATGGAGTTATGGTGTGTAAAGAGGGCTGTGCCTTGAAATTTCGTTTGTCTGTAATTCTTTTGTACCACTATTGGTAAATAGCTGCTTTACTTTTCTCCGTATGAACGGTTTATGATACCCTTTGGTGGTGGGCGTGCAGTCTTTGATGGGAGGCTAGTTAGACTGCTTGTAATAGGGGTAGAATAGTGAATTCAGTCTTTAATTGTGGCCCCTGGGTTTAAGGGAGTATTGATCTGCTTTTCCCGTTGTGAATGTCGCATTCGATCCATCCTAGTGAATGATTTTGAATTTGATAGTAGTTGGGTTCTGGTTAGACAAGGCAGCAATATAGGTGTAGAGCAACCATAGGCCCAATCAACGCGCTTCTGTAGCCTCACTTCCAGGCATTCGCCAGGATACTGCTCCCCCTCTCTAGTCGCAAACTACCCCCCTTTGAACACACCACGACATAACTCCCTCGATAACCACATTCGAACAATACCAATAATAACAATTATGGTAGCCAACTGCTCACTCCGCATTGATCTCGAGTAAAACAACTGACCATCCATAAGGCTGAGAAGATCGTAAGCGTCCGCAGACCTCTCAAATCCGCCATCGACGCAATCGGAGGGCCGCAGACAATTCTCACCTCTACAAACCTCAAACTATGTATCTCAAAGTTCCCCCAGAAGCCCATCGAGCACGAGCCCAAACAGGAACTCCCAAAATGGGGAGCGTCAGTATCTCTTTCCCGTTCCGCTGCAATCACTAACCCCGATCCGTAGAATGAAAGACCATTGGATCACCGGCCTAACAGGCCTCACTAACAACCAGATCCCCAACGCAGGTCTCGACGACGTGAAACGAACCCTTAAAAAGGGCGATCCCTGGACCATACGCTGGGATTACGACGAGATCAAGGGCTCGCACGTCAACCTCGAGTTCGGACCGCGGCCTCAATCGAAAATAGCTTTCAAGGCCCCCGAGCCGCCAGGAGGGCTCGGTAAACATTCCGCCTATTACCTCGATGCGATCAAAGACATGACCGATTTTCTGGGGTATCGGACGTACGGGGCTGGGACTCCTGGGGAGCGGATTTTTCCGGATGCTGGTAAGATGGATGAGGAGAAGCGACGGGCTACAGAGGAAAAGTGGTTGAGTGATGCGGCGGTGGAACTTTCAAGTAAATGGGAGGCCTTGTATGCTGAGCAGCCAACATATGAGTCGACTCAGAAGCCACTTTAGTTGCCTGTCTGATAGATTTGGTTTAGTCAATTATATCCATTCGTTGAGCCCGCAGTGTTGGGCCTGAAATGTATATCGGTATATTATTGTCGCTATTCGATGGAAGGTGCTCCTCCAACAGTCTCTGGGTCGAGAGCTTGGAGTTCGGTGGCGGGAACGATCTGAAATCAGAGTAGCTTTCGGTATGACAGGAATCACCCGTTGTTATGACTTCAAGCAATTCGTTTTCGTCTATAACCCTACCATAATCCAATCCAAATGCGGAGAGGAGCCCCCTGAACCCTCAAGCGAGAGGCTGGGAAGGAGAGCTCCTGGTGGACAAAAAAGCGGCACTAATTCTGAATGTGCCATATGTCCACCGCGAGGAGAGGTCATCGGGGTTTGTGGGGACACGGCAAGCAACTCATGCTCCTGACATTTTTGAAAGATTGGATTCCAAACAGACAATCAGTCATACAGTATCGCTGGTACGGTCCGTATTGGTCCCTTGAATGATTCGTAAGTGCTGAAGCTCGTCAAGTTGTCATTCCTAAAAATTGATAAGTTATTCACAGAAACACCTATAGCAGCCCCATAGTATAGCCATAACAAGCAATGAGAACCGAGAACAGGCTTCGTCGTAGTATTCGACACTTGAGAGCTCACATGATTTCGTCGTTGGTGCATTCATCAGCACATAGCCAAAAATGAAGAATGATTTCCAACCATGACAAATCCCAGCGAATTTTGGGCCACCCCTTCGTATATTTGTCCTGCTTGACTCCACAGCTTTACAATCCCAGCCAATTGAATATACCGGGGGCGGGAAGAAAAGAAGTAAAATCTGCAAAGAAACCAACGCCTCCGTGAGGATGGCCAATCAGCGCCACTCCCATGATTGGCAATATGCACTTCCTATTTGGCCTGCAGACCGAAATGGATGTGCTGTCACTGATGTCTGACCGATTCGAGGTTCTCGGTATTTCGGGCGTCGCATCGAGATGCTTTCAAATTCAAGAATAAGTAATTGAAATCAAGGAGGCACAAGTGAGGCGCGGGGCTGGCCTGCGGACGGATGATCTGTATAAAGTACTTCATGCATCCAACCTTCAACATTCAACGTTCAGCATCTAGCAGTCATCATCCAATAACAGTTACCACTTTTGACTTTCCATAATCCTCTTAATAATCCAACTTCGAATCACTATGGTCAAGACAATTGCAGTCTTAGGAGCAACTGGCACTCAAGGTGGAGGTGTTGTAAAAGTATTGCTAAAGTCTGGAGACTGGAAAGTCAGAGCTATCACCCGTAATACTGGTAGTGATAAGGCCAAAGCTCTGGCTTCATCAGGCGCTGAAGTCGTCGCTGCGAACACTGATGATATAGATTCTCTCGTGAAAGCGTTCGAGGTTAGTAAACTCTCATTTAGACAAAATTTTACTGAAATTGACCAATTATTCAGGGTGTACATGCCATTTTCGCAGTGACAAACTTCTGGGAACACCTTTTCACAGGTAATGATGCCCACAAGTCGGGTGAACTGGAACGAAAACAAGCAACGAATATTGCTGTAGCAGCTTCCAAGACTCCCACTTTAGAGCATTTCATCTGGAGCACACTTCTTTCAGCGACGAAGACTTCAAATGGAAAATTCAAGGTGCCACATTTGGACTACAAGGCAGAGGTAGACGCCCACATCATCGCGGAACTGCCAGATTTAGCAAAGAAGACGACTTTCTTGTGGGTCGGGTGGTATCCATCAAACCTAGCCTGGTTTCCAATGCTAAAGGCGATACCTGTTGTAAGTGGCACCACCTGAAATCAGTGAAGTTTGGTCTGATAAGAAGCAGCCGGGATCAGAGTCTTACATCTTCGTGGCTCCATCTCCGGTCGACGCTTACCTCCCCGTATCTGGAGAAGTCAGCAACAACACTGGTGTGTTTGTCAAAGCTATTCTTGCCAATCCAGCCAAAAGCCAGGGCCGAATTGCATTCGTCAAAACGGAAACCTTGACTCATGGTGAAATTGTGAAAGTTTGGGAAGGAGTGACGGGCAAGAAAGCGCAGTGGATCCCTACGACAGTGGAATCTTACGCAGCACTTTGGGGACCTGCTGGCAAAGAGTTGGCAGATCAGTATGTATGGGGTGTTGAGTATCCCGACTGGGGGGCTAGAAAGGACGTCGTATCTGTGGATGATCTTGGCATCAAGAAAGAGGACCTGATTGATTTGAAGCAGAATTTGGAAATGTTGAAAGATTATCTTATTTAGACGACAAACCCCAGGCCAGATACTTTATAGCCTCGTAACGATAAATGTGCAGATTCCATGATGATCTTTCCGATGCCAGTTGGGCTTATCCTTCTGTGCTGTGTGCACACCGAATTGCCATATCCAACACTTGATATCCCATTTCGTACCCATTGCTTCTGATTCTTCCCTCCACAGTTCCTTGAAACTTTCTGGACTGTGCTCCCAGATTTTACCTCCTCTAGACTTCGTTGTCGATTTCGCATTTGGCAGTTCATGGTACCCAGATTGTGTGCTTCCAGTGACGCGGCCTGCGAAGATAACCCCCTTTTCTTGCTTGAGCAGGGTGACAAATCTCCGCACTAGCTTTCGTTGGTCCTCGATGCTGAACACATGCATCAGATGCACTGCATTGATGACATCTAACTTTCCCTCCAGTTTCCTCAAATTAAGGTCGTTCTCATCCAAAATGTCGGCAGCGAAGAACTGCTCTGGTGGTATGATGTGGTTATCCTTGAAAAGTTTATATCCGTAAGTGAAGTATTCGCCTCGTAGATCCGTGCCGTAAACTGAAGATGGAGGGGCACCGCCATAGACCAACTTGCGAGTATCTTGGGCAAACATGCAGCCCACGTCAAGAAACTTGCCTCCGTTCTTCAATTTCTGAAGGATAGTCTGGTATGAAGTCTGAATGGTTCTGGTGACCTCGGAATCGTCTTTCGGCAGGTCATCGCCGCTCAAACCAAGGTTATTGAAGACATAAAGACCAATTGACGGATATGGGTAATGCTCCCAAGCTTCGTCACGCTTTGACGATTGAAGGCATTAGTAGGCATATATCCATGCTTGGCATAGGACAATCTTACCACTTGCTCAATGTGTTTATAGGTTTCTTCTTTCGGCACTTTACTGTACTTCTGAAGAAGCTCATAGAAACCTGCTGTAGGAGGATTTTCCGACAAATTCAAATAAAAGCTTTGTTCTTTAGATTTCATAAGGTTCCAGTTCAAATTCTGGTCTCCGGATCTGCTGTCTGACATCTTGACTAATGATACTAATAAGGCACACGGTCTGGAGTTTGGGTCAGCGTTGAAAATTATATTTGAGTCCTGGGTTTGGAACTTACACGAGGACTTGCAAAATATGAAATGACTTATTTTTTGAAGAAGAAAGGATTCTCACACCGGCAAAGTCCTATCAGTACCTACGCCGCCTCTGCGCAAACGTCATCGCTTCTAGTTAGATCTACACTAAACACTAGGAACTGCGAGGCGAAGCGTAAGTTCCGGCACATATGCATTCGATTGACTTGTTGGTTATATCCGGCGGTTACCTAAACTCCCCCAAATCGGTTTTGATCTCCTTCCCAGCGTGAATCGAAGCCATCGAACTCCCTTCTTGCACCACCTTGATGATCCTTGCCAATCTTTCAATTCCATCTTCCAAATCAGCCTCATCCTCCCAAGAGAAGCACAGCCGGAGAGAGTTCTCGAATTTGATACTGGGATCGTTCCTGACCTCGAATAGACGTCCCGGAGCAACAATCAAATTCTCACGCTGCTTGGCGGTTGACGATACCGCCTCTGCATTCACAGTTTTTGGAAGCTCAATCCAGATGAAATAACCTCCAAAGATCTCCTTATCTCCGAAGCTGACTTGTCCAATTTGGACTCCGAGAGGGAGTAGAAACTGCTTCAGAGCTTTCATCATGATCTCGTATCTTCGCTTGTAAGCAGGGATCAAAGCCTTCTCGATATGGCTTTCTAGATCTCCGCTCTTCAACAATTCGCAAATGATAGTCGCAGTCAACTGACTTGGTGCCCCTCCTGATCGAGATGAACCACATTGTGATAATCCATAGGTAAATTTGGGAGTAGCATCGGCCCATCCCGTCCGAACACCCGGGCCCGCAATTTTGGAGAACGAGCCATTCGACATGGCATTTCCAAAGCTATCAGCATCGGGTACTGGCTCCATCGCCCGGTCCACGTCGACAAGACGTGGTAAAAGTGCCTTGCTGGATGAAGAAGCCGAGGAAACGGAGGATGTAGGCCACTGAAGAAAGTCATAGACATCGTCTGTAATGATCAGAGCATCGTACTTTCTGGCTAATTGAACAAGCTTCTGTCGACAAGACAATGACATAGTCTTCCCCGAAGGATTTGAAAACGTTGGAACACAGTAGATGATGTGTCGATAGACCTTAGACCAGGGTTTGGGAAGTTTGACTTTCTATCACATATATTAGCAATGCAACGCAGTAAATAAATAGAAAACACAGTCAAATACCTTCGAATCTCCCTCTTCATCCGCCTCCCTAATCATCCTCTCCAACCCATCCACATCAACTCCTTCACTCCCCTCCCCCACAGCTCTAGTCTCCAACCCCGCATCCTCAAAAATCCTACACGCAAGAAAGTAGCTCGGCGCAACCATCCAAACCCTCGTAAACAGCGGATCAGAAAACACCTGCAGCACACAAGCCAGATTCTGGCTTGCGCCACCCGTGACACAAATCCTATCCGCATCAGGCGCGCCCCCATAGAAACCGCTCAACCATCTCGCGAGCTCTTCGCGCAGAGGCTGGTAGCCGGAATCGGGGCCGTAGAGCAGAGCTGGTGTTGCGATGGAAGGGTTAGAGAGTGCGGCGTTGGCAGCCGCGGTGATGGCGGGGGTGGGGAGGAGAGAGGGGTGTGGCCACCCGCCCAGGAGATTGATCTGCTTTTTGATGGAATTGGTCATTTTATTGAGGCTGGACTGGTGATATGAAGTTGACAAGAATCTTTTGGAGGGTTTTAGAATAGTGGTTGATAGAAAGACTCTTGAGCACAGCATTTGTGATTGAAAGAGTGGGGTGCAAGGTGTTGAAACTTGGTGTTCGAAATATTCGTCATACAGTAACTCCAGAATTTACAACGTTAAAATGTCAACTGCTACGGCTATCTGTGAACGTTAAGAATGAGAGTTTCAGTTATCAGAGTTTCTCGCAGGAATCGAAGAGCATATGCACGTAGTACTTTGAAGTGATCGTTATAATATGGCATTTTTGATGTGTTTTTATTCAGTTAGCTGCGTTCCTCTATCCCTCGCAGGTTCTAACCAGAGAGCAAAGATTTGCAATGAAGTATTCTGACCAAGCCTGATCATTAATATCTAGCTCCCTGTCAAAATTTGACCATCCATCCAGCTTAGCGTCCGCTCCGCTAACGATTCCACAGTCAATGCCAGAAACGTCAAGCCACAACTTCACGCACAATGTACACGCTGTATGCAAGTGCATGACAGCCGCCAACGAGACAAACATCCGCTCATGCAATTCAGTTACAAGTGTAGGTATGAGAAGTAGCGTCCGTGTAGAAAAGAAAATTTGCCGATGAATACAGGAGAAGGTCGATATGGCGTTCGGAGTAAAGCGCTTGGTGATCTTCATGAAGTCACAATTGATATGTCTGCAATCAAGTGTGAACAGCCGTGGACACGTGAGTGTCCCAGCTAGGTGTAACCCCAGATCGAAATCCTCGTCCTCCTCTATGGCCGCCGCGACCAGAAGAGCTAGCCTGGCTAGATGAAGAGGCCGTGTTTTCTGGAGCGGGAGACTGGAAACCTCGTGATGAATCTCGTCCTCGGCCGCCTCGAGGATGAGTGGAAGAAGAGTGACGTGAGGCTCCTCCCCGCGTGCCTCCTCGTCTTGGGTTGCTTCTCTGGCGGGCGAAACTGAGGATCCGCGGTTCGTCATCGGACGTTAATTTGACGATGACGGTTGTTCGATTGTTCATGGCGGTATCTGGGAAAGGATGGGGCTCCGCGCTGGTAACTTGCGAGGCAACGAACTTCTTTGGAAGAGATTTTGGTTGTTGAGGAGCGGGAGCCCATGCTGCGGCAGGCGCAAGGGCCGGAACTTTGATGACGGGAAGGGAGCCCATTTCTTGTTCTTCGAAACACTCCTCCGCTGCTGGCTTCGAGATAACTGGGTCATCATCTAGTGTCGATCCTGGAAAAGACGAAGACGGTAAAGATACCGTTGCAGCCAATTGCGACTGCGGAAGTTCAAGAGCATTCTTGCTTGAAGAATTCACCGCGTAGGCATGCGATTTAGGGGGAGAGCTTTTGCGCCCAATCAGCGAATTGATTCGATCCTGCCAGCCTCCAGGGGCGGGTT